>Ga0315281_10002376_pt1 | contig 27974 bp, 34 predicted proteins | sample YL17G07_0_MG_FD_204540 | JGI IMG/M metagenome (GOLD analysis project Ga0315281, IMG submission 204540) | Sediment microbial communities from Yellowstone Lake, YNP, Wyoming, USA - YL17G07_0 | ecosystem: Environmental > Aquatic > Freshwater > Lake > Sediment | place: USA: Wyoming | collected...
CTTATTTCACCGTAAGACGTGGACTCAAAGCAGACGGGACTTTTGACAAGCCGTCTTTCGGGAGCTTTCTCCATCTTGAGTGAGACTGCGCCGCCCATGGCTTCTATGGCTCCCTTCAGGGCAATGCCGATAAAATGATAGGTATGGAAAAGCCCGTGTGAAAAAGCGCCTTCATTTTGCGCGGACACGCTGTAGGTCATCTCACAACCGTGCAGTATTGCCCTGCCGCCGGTAGGCCTCCGGACAACAGCGATATTTTCCGCATGGCAGAATTCAAGGTCTATATCGGTTGTCTTCTGGAAACAGCCGAGACTTACGGCTTTCTGCTGCCAGCCGTAAAGACGCAGGGTTGGAGGGGAAGCCCCTGAACGGGAGGAAACGGCAAGCGCCTCATCCAGTGCCATGTTAAAAGCGGCGTTGCAGGGACCGGAGTCAATGAATCTCCAGGGCGGTTTCATTACATTAAAAATATCCTTATCATGGTGGAAGTATAGAAGCTGGTTTGCGGGAGTGTCAACACGGCGAACTTATGTTAAAATAGACACATCCTGTAACAAAGGGAGCCCTTCTTCGATGAAAACAGCTCAGCGCCGGAGGACCGGCACACTCTTCCACGATATTCATGAAGAATGCGGCGTATTCGGTGTCTTCGGCCATCCGGAGGCCTCAAACCTTACATATCTCGGCCTCTATGCCCTGCAGCACCGGGGCCAGGAAGGGGCCGGCATATGCTCCTCCGACGGCAAGACCCTCCATCTCGAAAAGGCCATGGGTCTGGTTGCGGATATCTTCTACGAAAAACGCCTCAAGAGACTTCCGGGCAGCAGCGCCATAGGACACAACAGATACTCTACGACAGGCGGCAGCAGCCTTAAAAATGTGCAGCCGCTGATGGCCAACTACGCCATGGGGGGCATAGCCGTGGCCCATAACGGCAATCTTGTCAATGCCCACATGCTCAAGAAAGGACTGGAGTCAGACGGCGCCATTTTTCAATCCTCCTCTGACAGCGAGGTCGTCCTCCATCTGATAGCGAAGTCCAGGCTGAGCGACCCCCACGAGCGCATCGCCAATGCCATCAGGGAATTGAGCGGGGCTTTCAGCATGCTGTTTCTCAGGGAAAATGAACTTATTGCAGCGCGCGACACATTCGGAGTCAGACCTCTCTGTATCGGCAATGCGGACGGCGCATATGTGGTCACTTCCGAGACCTGCGCTTTGGACCTCATCGGCGCTGAATACATTCGCGACGTTCAGCCGGGAGAGATGGTCGTGATAAACGACAGCGGACTGACCTCAATGAGGATTATGCAAGGCGTAAGAAAGGCCCACTGCATCTTCGAGTTTATCTACTTTGCCAGGCCGGACAGTAATATATTTGACAATACCTGCGTCAATACCATAAGAAAGGAGTTTGGCAGACAACTTGCCCGGGAGTCCATGGTTGACGCGGATATAGTTATAGCCGTCCCTGATTCTGGAGTGCCGGCCGCTATCGGGTTTGCAGAGGAGGCCAAACTGCCCTTCGACTTCGGCCTGATAAGAAACCATTATATCGGCAGGACCTTCATAGAGCCCAAGCAGAACATCAGGCACTTCGGCGTGAAAATAAAACTGAACCCCGTGAGAGACCTGCTGCAGGGCAAGAGGGTGATCGTAGTGGACGATTCAATAGTCAGGGGGACCACCAGCAAGAAGATAGTAAAGATGATCCGAGAAGGAGGCGGCGCGAGGGAGGTACACATGCGCATCTGTTCTCCTCCTACGGTCGGCCCATGCTTTTACGGCATAGACACCCCGACGCGACAGGAACTCATAGCCTCGAGCCATCTGATTGAGGAGATAAGAAGGCATATCACTGCCGACAGCCTGGCATATCTCGGGATAGAAGGTCTGAAAGACATAGTGCCCAATTCCGAAAACTACTGCACTGCCTGTTTTGACAACAACTACCCCATCAAGTTTCCGGGAGAGACCATGGAACAGATGGAACTCTCCCTGGCCTGAACCGGCGCCTCATGGAAGGATTAGTCGTTTTTATTACGGCATCGGATGAGGATGAGGCGGTCAGGATTGCGAATATCCTTGTAGGAGAACGCCTGGCAGGTTGCGTCAATATAATAAAAGGCATACGCTCTGTCTACAGTTGGCAGGGCGAGGTCAGGGACGACCCCGAGGCACTTATGATCGTGAAGACCATAAGCTCAGTCTTTCCCGCACTTCAGAAGCGGGTAAAAGAACTGCACGGCTATACCGTGCCCGAGATAATCGCCCTCAGGATAGAAGAAGGTTCCGCGGATTACATGAAGTGGCTGAAGGAAGTAACGGGACAATAACAGCGACCTATCTGCCGGAACGTCTTATCCTTACGGAATTTGCATGCGCCTCAAGCCCTTCTGCGTCAGCTATAATCTCAACCGTCCCGGACAGACTCTCAAACCCCTTCCTGCTGAAGCACAACAGACTGGTCCTTTTCAGAAAATCATAGACCCCAAGCGGTGAGGAAAACCGCGCTGTGCCGCCAGTCGGCAGGGTGTGGTTAGGGCCGGCAGCGTAATCGCCCATGGATTCAGGAGTCCACGGCCCCATAAATATCGCGCCGGCATTTTTTATCAAATTCAACAGCGCCTCGGGCCTTTGCGTCATTATCTGAAGATGTTCAGGTGCAATCTCATTTGCCAGTGCTACCGCTTCCTTCAGGTCCCGAGTCTTTATGACGGCCCCATAATGTCTCAACGCCTTGCCCGCTATGTCCTTTCTCTTTAAATGCCTGAGTTGTACTGCCATCTCCGCGATCGTCCGGCCTGCAAGGTCATCAGAATCCGTTATCAGTACACTTGAGGCCAGTTCATCATGCTCGGCCTGACTGAGCATGTCCGCAGCTATGAAGGCGGCATTGGCAGAGCTGTCCGCAATTATCAGTATCTCGCTCGGCCCTGCGATCATGTCTATATCCACATCTCCGAAGACCATCTTCTTTGCCGTGGCAACGAAGACATTGCCGGGACCGGTAATCTTGTGCACCTTTTTTATGCTCCCGGTCCCATAAGCCATGGCTGCAATAGCCTGAGCCCCGCCTATACGGTAGACTTCCTTTATCCCCAGCAGTTTTACGGCCGCCGCCACATGAGGGTCCAACTCCCCTCCGGGCGTTGGAACACAAAGGGCTATCTCTCTGACGCCGGCAACCTGCGCAGGGATGACATTCATCAGGACTGTGGATGGATAGGACGCCTTTCCGCCCGGTACATAAACCCCAACCCTTTCAAGGGGCCTGATGATCTGGCCCAGTTCGATACCGTCCTTTTTAAAAGACCAGGACCTCTCCATCTGCCTCATGTGGAAGTCCCTTATGCGTTCAGCCGAAAATCTCAGTGCGTCCCGGACACGCTTGCGGACCCTTTGGGCACATCCGCTTATTTCTGCTGCCCCGATCCTCGGACACAGATTGTGCCCGTCAAATTTCTTTGTATATCTTTCAAGCGCGGCATCGCCTCTCTTTTTAACGGAGTCAACGATCTCCCTTGTCAAGGCTTCAATCTCAGGACTTACGCCCCCCCCGCGCTTCCTGAGCCTTCCCAAAAATCTCTCCACATCGGGTTTGTCTTTTAGTATTTTCATGGTCAATTATTTTAGCATAGAATCCGCACTGCGTAAGCCACCGTCAATTTATATCGCATAAGCAGGATAACGGAGAATTTTAGATAGATATTCGGAGATTTAACATGTTGGTGCGGCTGCAAGGCAACTGGTTCAACACCCTGCGGGCATGCGCCTAAGAGGGCTGGACCCCGTTCGTGCCTTCTGTTTGCCCGCCCTCAGCTATAGGGGCCTGGTCAGCAGGCACGACATTTTTTATACGCCTCAGCCTTTTTTCTTCCTGCTTTTTTTGGCGTATCTGCTCTTTTTTTCTTTTTTCACTTTTATATGCGCCTGGTTTTGCCAAATCAATCTCCCTTCACCTGCATTGTTTTGTTATAGTATAACATGAGCTTACGCTAAAAGACAGTTTGCGGTAAAAATTTTGAAACAGCGGGGCGGAGGGATTGTCATGGACATAAACGGCAAGACAAAGGTCTTCGGCATATTCGGCCTGCCTGTTGAGCACAGCCTTTCCCCTGCCATGCATAATGCAGCGTTCAGCGCACTCGGCATGGACTGCTGCTACGTGGCGTTCCCAGTGGGTTCCGACATGCTCGGCAATGCTGTAAATGCCGTACGCGCCCTTAACCTCGGGGGCGTCAATATCACGGTCCCTCACAAGGAAAACGTTATTCCCTTCCTGGACGCCTTAAGTGAAGAGGCTTCCTTTATGGGAGCGGTAAATACCATCAAAAATGAGGATGGGAGACTTACAGGCCATAACACCGACGGCAGGGGCTTCATGCGCTCCCTTTCCGAATCCGGGATCCCCTGCAAGGACAGGAAAATCCTCATGATAGGTGCCGGAGGAGCGGCCCGGGCGGTCGGCTATCATCTATGCCGGGACGCGGAGACTCTTTATATTTACAATAGGGGGGGTGAGCGCGGCAAAGCCCTGGCGCAGGCGCTGAACAACCTGTCCGGCAATGTCCGGCTGATTGATAAAGACGGTTTTGGGGACGCGGATTTCATTTTCGGCATTGACATTATCGTCAACACAACCCCGCTCGGTTTGAAGGACGACGACCCCATGCCTATGGATATGGTCTTGCTTAAGCCCTCCCATACGATCTGCGATCTCATATATAAGGATACCCCCATGTTGCGGAGAGCGGCGGCATTGGGCTGCAAGACCCTGAATGGTAAAGGGATGCTTCTCTGGCAGGGGGTCCTGGCATTTGAGATATGGACCGGAGTCACACCGCCTGTGGATGTAATGAGAAAGGCATTGGGCTGAGTTTATCCAACCGGCATGTGTATGTTAAAATGCAGACAATTCTTGGCAAATAAAGGAGACTTTCTATGGCCCCAAATACTTCCGGCGCTGCAACAGGATATAAGATTGTCGAAAAAGTTATTCTGAGCGACGTCACTAAACTTATGGTTGTGGAAGCGCCCCAGGTAGCTGCAAAGGCCCGGGCGGGACAGTTCATTATCATCCGAAATGATGAGCGCGGAGAAAGGATACCCCTGACAATAGCCGATTACGACCGGGCTGCCGGGACAATAACCATCATCTTCCAGGAAGTGGGCAAATCCACCATGCAGCTTGGGACTATGAATGTCGGCGACCGCCTGGCAACCTTTGTCGGCCCCCTCGGTCATCCAACCGAGATGAAGAATTACGGTACGGTGGTATGCGTCGGCGGCGGAGTGGGAATTGCCCCGATATACCCCATCGCCCGCAGCCTTAAGGAGGCCGGAAATTACGTGGTCTCCATCATAGGCGCGAGAAACGAGTCTCTCCTTTTCTGGGAGGACAAGATGAAAGCGGTATCCGATGAACTGCATATCTGCACCGATGACGGTTCTTACGGCCGCAAGTGCCTTGTCACGGACCCTCTCAGGGAACTTCTGGAATCCAGGAGGCGGGATGTAGCCCAGGTGTGGGCCATCGGCCCTGCCATAATGATGAAGTTCGTCACCCTTGCCACCAGGCCCTTCAATACGCCGACCATTGTCAGCCTCAACACAATTATGATTGACGGTACGGGCATGTGCGGCGGCTGCCGCGTTCCGCTTACCGACGGCGCCAGGTTCGTATGCGTGGACGGGCCGGAGTTCGACGGCCACAAGGTGGATTGGAACGGCCTCCTTTCACGGCTCCAGTTCTACAAGACAGAGGAGCAGCAGGCAGTGGAGAACTGGAAGACCCATAAATGCAATCTGGATATTGCCGTTGAAAAGGGAGGTGCTTGATATGGCCGAACTCACAGCAAAAGAACGCATGCAGATACCAAGAAACGAGATGCCCGCTCAGGATGCTAAAGTCCGCGCCGGGAACTTTGATGAGGTGGCCACCGGCTATTCCCTGGAGGCCGCCAAAAATGAGGCTGAACGCTGCCTGCAGTGCAAGAAACCCCTGTGCATTGAGGGTTGCCCCGTGAGCGTCAGGATACCCCAGTTCATCAAGGCCCTGCGCGAAGGCGATATGGCCGGGGCAGTTGAAGAGATGAAGATAAAGAACAACCTGCCCGCCATATGCGGCAGGGTCTGCCCCCAGGAAAACCAGTGTGAAGGCAAGTGCATAGTCGGCAAAAAAGGAGAACCTGTTGCCATCGGCAGGATGGAACGTTTTGTGGGTGATTATGAACTGGCCCACCGCACCTGTCCTCTGGTAAAAGCCCCGGATACAGGGAAAAAGGTCGCAGTGGTCGGCTCTGGTCCGGCCGGGCTCACCTGTGCCGTGGACCTTGGCAGGGAAGGGCATAAGGTAACGATGTTTGAGTCCCTGCACGGACCGGGCGGTGTGCTCGTTTACGGCATCCCCGAATTCAGACTTCCCAAGAGTGTTGTCTTCGGAGAGATAGACTATGCCGTCGAGTGCCTGGGCATCGAAGTGCGCACTGATTACGTGATAGGCCGCACACTTACCCTCATTGACCTTCTTTCGGAGTTTGATGCGGTCTTTCTCGGCACGGGCGCGGGTCTGCCCGCCTTCATGAGAATACCCGGCATCAACCTGAACGGCGTCATGTCGGCCAACGAATTTCTGACCAGGGTCAACCTTATGAAAGGCTACCTCTTTCCTGAGTACGATACTCCCTCGAAGGTCGGTAAAAAGGTCGCTGTCATCGGAGCGGGCAACGTTGCCATGGATGCTGCGCGGTGCAGTCTCAGACTGCAGGCCGTGCAGGGAAAGGGTGAAAACACGGGCGAAGTCCACATCGTCTACCGCCGCTCCAGGGACGAGGTCCCGGCAAGGGCTGAAGAGGCGCATCACGCACAGGAAGAAGGCGTAATATTTGATTTCCTGACAAACCCGGTGGAAGTGCTCGGGGACGAAAAGGGTAATGTCAGGGCAATGCGCTGCATACGCATGCAACTGGGAGAGCCGGATGCATCGGGACGCCGCAAGCCCGAACCCATACAAGGCTCCGAGTTTGAGATGGAGGTTGACACCATAATCATCGCCCTGGGCACCAGTCCCAATCCGCTGGTCTTCATAGACGCGGACGGACTTGAGCGGACCAAACACGGCACAACAGTGGCCGACCAGCAGACAGGCCGCACTACGAAACCGAAGGTATGGGCCGGCGGGGACATTGTAACAGGCGCAGCAACAGTCATCAGTGCGATGGGCGCAGGCAAGCGCGCTGCCGCCGACATGCACGCATTTCTGTCAGGTAACGGGACCTGGCAGTAAGGCAATAGTTTATATGTCTGTTTTAGAGATTAAATGCTATCCGGACGAAGTCCTCAAAAAGAAGTCCCTGCCGGTTGAAAAGGTGGATGACAATCTGAGGCGTCTCATCAGAGACATGCTGGAAACCCTCCATTCCGCCCCGGGTGTAGGTCTGGCCGCTCCCCAGGTCGGCGTATCGAAACGTCTGGTCGTACTTGACACCAGCGCAGGCGAGGAGAAGTTCACAAGCATGGTGTTGATAAATCCTGAGATCATGGATACCGAAGGCATCATGGATTCCGAAGAAGGCTGCCTGAGCCTTCCCAAGTATACCACTAACCTGAAAAGGGCAAAGAAGATCTTGGTAAAGGCCCTTGACAGCGACGGCAATCCTGTTGAGTTTTGCGCGACTGACCTCCTGGCCAGGATAGTGCAGCACGAAATAGACCACCTGGACGGGCTGCTGATCGTAGACAGGATAAGCTCCATCAAGAGGGAGTTTTTCAGAAAACGATACAAAAAGACGGTCATGGCGGAGATATAACCGTGTCGCTGATATTTTTCGGCACGCCATCTTTTGCCGTGCCCTCCCTTAATGCCCTCATTGGGTCGGGAGAGGACATTGCGCTTGTCGTCACTCAACCCGACAGGGTGAAGGGCAGAGGGCATATGCTTTCCGCCCCGCCGGTAAAGGAACTTGCCCTCTCAAAACACATACCGGTTGCCCAGCCGGCCGGCATCAGGGGAGATGATTTCCTTCGGGAACTTGCCGGCCTCAAGCCGGAGTTCATTATCGTCGTTGCCTACGGCAGGATGCTTCCCGAGGGCATACTGAACCTTCCGGAATGCGGCTGTATAAACATCCACGGCTCACTACTGCCAAAATACAGGGGCGCTGCGCCGATACAGTGGGCGCTGCTTAAAGGCGAACGGGTAACAGGCGTGACCACGATGCTCATAGACATGGGCCTGGATACCGGAGACATACTGCTCAGGAAGGAGATGGAGATAAGGGACGACGACAATACGGAGACCCTTTTTAACAGGCTTTCGGAACTCGGCGCGCTGGCGCTTGTGGAGACCCTCGCAGGCCTGAGGTCCGGCACTGTGCGTCCCGGGCCTCAGACCGGAGAGCCGAGTTATGCGCCCCCGCTGAAAAAAGAGGACGGCAGGATTGACTGGCACAGGCCATCGGAGGAGTTATTTAATTTCATAAGGGGAATGTATCCCTGGCCCGGCGCTTTTTGTTTTTACGACGGGCAGAGGATAAAGATAACCAGGGCGCGATCTGCTGAGGGCGCAGGCGTACCGGGGAAAATAGAGATGCACGGCGGCGACCTGGCCGTAGGGACGGGGAGAGGATTGCTGTTTATTGATGAACTCCAGCCTGAAGGCAGAAAGGCCATGCCGGGCAGGGCCTTCATCGCAGGCAGGCGGATAGGAGGAAAGGATGAGAAATTTTCTTAGGGCGGTTGTCCTTAAGGTCCTTTATCCTCTCCTGATGCTTGTTGCAGCCTTTGTCAAGGACCGCAAAGACCGTTTCCAGCTCTTTGTGATCGAACTGAACAATAGGCTAATCAGGGCCGACATAGACCGTTTCCGGACCAAGCGTATACTTATCCTTCTGCCCCACTGCCTGCAGATAAACGACTGCGACGTGCGGATAACAAACGATATTTATAACTGTAAGCGCTGCGGCAAATGCGGCATCAAGGACCTTATACAGGTGGCCGACGACAACGGGCTGAAACTTTTTGTGGCCACGGGCGGAAACCTCGCCCGTCGTATAGTCAAGGACATGAAGCCCGAGGCCATTGTCGCCGTGGCCTGCGAGAGGGACCTAAGCAGTGGTATTGTGGACAGTTATCCGCTTCCGGTCCTCGGCATCCCGAATGAACGGCCTTGCGGCCCGTGCATAAATACAAAGGTGAGTCTGGATAAGGTAAAAGAGGCCATCGAACTGTTCGGCAAGAGGCAATAATTACCATTACAGGAAACTGTTATAACAAAAGGGCAGTGCATTGCTGCACTGCCCTCCGTATACTTGACGCAATATATCTACAGTGAGAAAACTATTTATTTACCGCATCTTTCAATGTCTTGCCCGCAGTAAATTTTGGAACTTTACAAGCAGCGATCTTGATTTCCTTGCCTGTACGGGGATTACGACCCTTTCTTGCTTTTCTCTTGGAGATCTTGAATGAACCGAATCCGACCAGCACGACAGCCTGCCCTTTTTTCAGTGATGCCTTGATGGCATCAGTAGTCGCATCGATTGCCTTGCCTGCTACAGCCTTTGACAACCCTGCACCGTCTGCAACTTTCTCGATTAGCTCGGCCTTAGTCATAAATAGTTCCCTCCTGTGACATGATATTTAATACCATACGGTATCAATTGCAATAAAGACATATAAACAAACCACAACACTCGGGCTGAGACAGGGCTGCTTCACGCCCGACACAACCCTTTGGTCAAACTGGATCATGCTGACTTTTGCCCTATTCAGTCTGACAGGATATTCTTGAGCTTGGCTGATAATTTGTCAGCAGTAAGGGGCTTGATTATATAGCCCGTCACCCCAAGCTGGGCCGCTTTAACAATAAACTGTTTGTCCGTAGATGAGGTCATAATTACAAACGGTATGTCTTTTAGTTTATCATGCCCCCTTACAAACTCCAATATCTTGTCCCCCATAATATCGGGCAGAATCATATCACACAGGATTATGTCACACGGCTTGCTTTCCATCTTTTTTATTGCAGCCATCCCGCTCCAGGCCTCATCTATAATGGCATGAGGATACAGTCCCTTTATAATTACCTTTGCAAGTGATAGCTGGGAGCGATCATCTTCCACTATCAGTATCTTTTTATTTTCTTCCATATTTCACTGTCCCTTTTCAGACGGGCCTCTTGCAGAAGCAGGCAATCGCAGCCATAAAATAAGGCACGGCACCGGCGTCCGGTGATATGTCTTCATCAAAACTGATTATATTCCCATTTAAAAAGCGATGTTGACTGACTGAGCAAGTTGCATTGCACTGTGCCCTTCCACCTGCATATCTATATTTAAATAAAGTATAGCATAAAAATATTTTTGTTGTCTGCATCAGCGGTTGCTGGTTCGGATTGAATAATATTGATGTTTCACAAGGCAACCGGCCAGGTCGCCCCTTTTTTTGTGAATTCCGGGCTGGCTGCAGTCGATAGGGGCCTTCCAGGCTTGGCGAGACAGGATTCTTTTATTCAGCCGTCTTCGTAATCACCTCAAGCGTAGCATTTATCTCTGTTTCTTCTCCTGGTTGCACCTTCACTCTGGCTTTGTATTCCCTGTACCCGTCCTTGATCAATTCTATCATGTAAATGCCTTCCACCAGGTCTATCATTTTATACGGCGTTCTGTTCATGAGGTGAATGCCACTAATATATATTTCTGCTCCCGGGGGGGCACTGGTTATTTTTATGGAGCAGGCACGAGGGTCCAATGATTTCTCATTCTCAACAATCTCAAGACTTCTTTGCCTGGCTACTGCCGTAGACGTTATAAACATATCTTGGCTTATGATCCCTGCAACAGCAACAGCGCCAAGAAGTATTATTTTAAGTCTTAATTTCATGAAAGCCACATCTGGGCTTCACGAGGCGGGATAGCAAAATTAAAGTAATCACCGGTCACATCCATCTCGTAACCATGAATTTGGCAGCAGTATTTGCCTTGACGAAGTCCGGATGTCCGGATAGCAGGATGTTGCCAAAGGCTGGTTTTGTTTATGGCAACTATTCCCCTGTCCCCGCGGGAAAAGACAAAAAATCCCCTATCTTCAGCAAGTGAGCGCTGAGGCGTACCGTGCACGGCATTGTGAAAGCGGATCATTGATGTTGTATCGCTCCGCAGCCATGAATTCGCCCAGCGATTGCGGTCTTCAGGATACTCATCAGCGCTTTGATTATTGTCCGAATAAACAAGAGGCACACCGCCGTCGCGCCCCATCAGGTAAACATTGGCGAGATACTCATCCTGCGTCTGCAGCATCACTCCCCGGAAGCCGGTGTTGTTAGGCATATCGTGTGTAACACTGAATGTCACGGCGCGGTTCCAGGGCAAGGCCTGTCCGTAGGCTGCAGGATCCACCAGTTCAAACATGCTGCCGCCAGGTGAAAAAACCCTCCGGAGCGTTTCGTGGAGCGGAAAATCATAGAACGATATATACGCATTGTCAAATAACGGCCAAAGAAATGCCATCTCTTCACTATCGTTGTTAGTCAGCGCCTCAGCGAAGAGATACTTGCCAGCCATATCCCTTGTCTCAAATACTTTCCGTATATGTTCTTCAGGCAGATGCTTGACAGCGTCTATTCGATAACCGTCAAACCCCATCTCGTTGAGGACACTCAGGCATGTCTTTTGTTGCTCAATTACCCAATTGTTCAGATCAAGATCAGGCAGGCCGGAAAGCGAGTGTTCAGTTGCCTCATGAATATCCATCCAGTTCAGTATGTTTCCGTCTGCATTGAAGTCCCATGGGGAAAAAAGTCCGTGGTCAAGATTTCCATATAGCCAGTCTTTTTCAAACTGCTCACGCTCCAGCTTATAGCGCCTGAGTTCGAACTCCCCGGGGAAGTTAAAGCGATCATGACGGTTTTCATTTGCCATGTGATTAAAGACAATGTCTGCATAAATCCGCACTCCATTGTCGTGCAGTGCGGCAATGGCCTTTTCAAGGCCGGCCTTATTGCCAAGGAATGAGCGTACAATACGATAGTCCTTAGGTTGGTAACGGTTCCACCACTGTCTTCCATATTCATCGTCCCGACTGTAAAGAGGCGGAGGGATAAGTACTGCGCCGTAACCGAACCCGGCTATCTTGTCGGCGTTTTTGGCTATATCGGCATACTGCCAGTCAAAGGCATGGAGTATTACGTCATTCATAGTGCACCTCCAGAATCAAGATTATCACTTTTGTGTGAGGCATGTCTATTGCGTATGAATAAAAATGCAGTTGCAGTTTTCTGATATGTTGTCTTCTGTTTTGGCATTGGAGTCAGATGTTAAAGGCCTTGCAATGGGGTTCTGCAGTATGTTTAAATCAATCATCTTGCGCCACACATTTCAGCCCATATATATTTAGACATGAACGAAGACAAAACACCCTCAGAATACGCAGCTTCACATGGAGAGCGCCTTGTCCTAAATTCGGTTGACAAGGATCTTATTTGTGCGGACAAGGTCCAAATTAAGAACCGCCACACCAATCACCTTTGAGAGAACCGGAACGCACGCCAACTTGTTCGAATAAGGCAAAGCCATGCAGCATGAAGATCTGAAACGGTTCAGGACCTGGTTTAAGGACTATTGCCTCACATTTTATTCCTCAAACGAGGCCGACAACAGGAATATACGGCTCAAGGAAGAGCACACTTTCCGTGTTTGTCTTAACATGGATGAACTCTCCGAAAGCATTTGCCTGGACGCCAAGCGGAGACTCCTGGCCTCAGTTGTGGCCCTTTTTCACGACTTGGGCCGGTTCCCCCAATATGCGAAATACAAAACCTTTCGGGACAGCGTCTCAGTTAATCATGGACTGCTCGGGGCCCAGACCCTGATTGAAAACAAGACCCTCCAGAACATGCCTGAAGAAGAACAGGCAATGGTTCTGGATGTGATAAGATTTCACAATGCTTATACACTGGCTCACGTTGATAATCCGGATGTGCTTCTTTTGTTAAAGCTCGTAAGAGATGCGGATAAACTCGACATTTGGGAGGTCTTCACCTGTTATTACGGCATGCCCCATTTTGAACGCCCTACTGCCGTGGCCCTTGGGCTAAGAGACATACCGGATACTCTGATGAGATACTGGACTGCATTGCAGAAAAGAGGCTTGCCAGGCTCATCGACCTGAAGACACTGAACGACTTCAGGCTTCTTCAGCTTGCCTGGATATTTGACCTGAACTACACGCGGTCCTTCATGCTTTTAAGGGAGCGCGGCTATGTGAATGCCATCGCCCAAGGTTTGCCCCAGAACGACGAGATACAAAAAGCAATTGCCTTTCTGAATGAGCACGTACGATCAATGGCGGATAAACCGGAGAATCGCAATATCGAACAGGCATAAGGATGGTATGTGAGCGGCATCAGCGGCACATAAGCCTCACCACGATGGTGAGGCGTGCCGGTGGCCTCGGAGCCGGGCCGGATGCCCGGCGAGAATGAGCGAACATGCTATCCTTGCGCCTGCCGAGCCACCGTCCTGGAATGTTTAAGCTCTTCCTTCATAAAAGTGATATAATTCCTTATGTTGATGGAAAAGCCCCCTGAAAAGCCTGTTCTGAGACAACTCCTTGAGGCGAGCAGCGTAGGCATACACCTTGTCATCTCAACCTTTATGGGCCTGGCGCTCGGCTACTGGCTGGACAGGTTTTTTGACACGTCGCCCTGGCTGACCCTGCTATGCCTTTTGCTGGGCATAGCAGGCGGCTTCCTGGAACTGCTGAGGATAGCCGGAAAGTCTAAATAACAAGGCTTACCTGAGGAGTGTTTGCCATGGATAAAATGCTGAAAAGGATAAATGCCCAGTCCGCTTATGTGCTGGCGCCCATAGCCGCGCTGGCCCTTTTGGGGCCCGGATGGATATTTTCCCTGAGCATCATACTGGGAGGCCTGATTGGCGTTGTCAATCTGAAGGGCATTGTCTGGAGCGTAACCGCGCTTCTGGGCACTGAAAAGGCGCAGACCCGGATGATATTTCTCAGCCTTTTAAGACTCCTGATTATACTTTCGGTCCTTGTTGTTCTTGCGGTCTTCAAGCTTATCAACGCCTATGGAATCCTTGCAGGTTTTACGATAGTATTTATAATCATCGTTAAAGAGGGACTGCTCAGCGCCAGGAGAGAGGCCCAGGTCCCTTAAGGAGACAACTATGCTCAAGAAAATCAATCCTGCACTCACAAAGTCATGGGAAAGGCTGGCCGCGCATTATGGACAGATGAAGGACAGGAAAATGGTTGATCTGTTTTGTGAGGACCCGGGCCGCTTTTGCCGGTTCTCGGCAAGATTTGAGGATATGACCGTTGACTATTCAAAAAATATTGTTACCTCAGAAACGATGGTCCGTCTTCTTGAACTGGCCTCGGAGTGCTGCGTAAGCGATGCGATAGAAAAGACGTTTTCGGGTGACAGGATAAATGAGACGGAAGACAGGGCAGTGCTCCACACGGCACTTCGCAACCGCTCCAACACGCCAGTTTATGTAGATGGCAAAGACGTTATGCCTGGGGTCAACGCCGTGCTAAAACAGATGGAGGACTTCTCAGACAGGATCGCTTCCGGTCAGTGGAAGGGTTTTACCGGAAGGACGGTTACGGATATTGTAAACATAGGCATTGGAGGGTCGGACCTCGGTCCGCTCATGGTTACGGAGGCGCTCAGGCCGTATCGAAGAGGGTCCCTTAAGGCGCACTTTGTTTCAAACATAGATGGTACTCATATTGCCGAAACCTTAAAGAGGGTGTCGCCGGAAACCACTCTTTTCATTATCTCTTCCAAGACCTTCACCACCCAGGAGACGATGACAAATGCACATACTGCGCGCCGGTGGTTCCTTGATTCGGCAAAGGACGAAGTATTTATAAAAAACCACTTTGTCGCCGTATCCACGAATGAAAAAGAGGTGGAGAAATTCGGGATTGATCCGCTAAACATGTTCCGCTTCTGGGACTGGGTCGGCGGCAGGTATTCCCTCTGGTCCGCCATCGGCCTGTCCATAGCCTGTTTTATCGGTTTTGACAACTTTACTGAACTGCTTGAAGGCGCACATGCGATGGACCGTCATTTTCGCAAGACGCCGCTTGAGTGTAACATCCCTGTTATCCTGGCCCTGATCAGCCTGTGGTATAACAACTTTTTCAATACTGAGACCGAGGCTATTTTGCCCTATGATCAATACATGCACAGATTCGCGGCCTATTTCCAGCAGGGCAACATGGAGAGCAATGGAAAATACATTGACAGAAACGGCAATGAGATCGACTATCAGACCGGCCCTATTATCTGGGGCGAGCCGGGGACAAACGGCCAGCACGCCTTTTATCAGCTTATCCATCAGGGCACGAAACTCATCCCATGCGATTTCATAGCCCCGGCTGTCAGCCACAACCCGATCAGGGACCACCATGCAATACTGCTTTCAAACTTCTTCGCCCAGACCGAGGCCTTGATGAAGGGAAAGACAATGGAAGAGGTGGTCGAAGAGTTCAAGGCTGCGGGGACAGGGGAGGAGGAAATAATAAGGCTTGCACCCTTCAGGGTATTTAAGGGCAACAGGCCCACAAACTCCATCCTTTTCCGGCAGCTCACCCCAAGGACCCTTGGGAGCCTGATTGCCATGTATGAGCATAAGATATTTGTTCAGGGCGTTATCCTGAACATCTTCAGCTTTGACCAGTGGGGAGTGGAGCTTGGAAAACAGCTTGCAAAAAAGATATTGCCGGAACTTGAAGGTGACAGGCCGATTATGTCTCACGACTCGTCAACCAACGGACTGATAAACACTTACAAGGAGTTGCGGGACTCCTGAAGGGGACGCTTAATCTTTTTCAGGTCGACCTCAGGCAATAAGCTGCCGGGTGTAGACTAAAATATTTATGCCTCATCGGTATTAAACATCGCGATAAACGACGACAGGGTTTCCCTGACGCCGGCGCCCAATGCCCCGAATTCCACCCCCAGCAGATACTTGCCGTCCTTTTTCAGGGCGTTTCTCGCCACGCTGTCCAGTTCAATGCTTTTGTCCAGGACCAGAAAAGTGAGATAGCAGCTCTTGTTCAGCTCAATAGCCTCGAAATTTTCCTCCAAAACTTCAATGCGGCAACCTGTTTCGCTCAGATCAACTACGCGCGCGTCGGTGGTGATGAATTCCCCGCTGCCCTTTTCTTTTAAGAACCTGGCAGGTATGTTGGTCTTTATTCTACTTGACTTGCGGAAGCTCATGCTCTTTATGTCCTGGGGATACTTCAAAAATATTAGGGGGGTCGGATGGTACTGCATGGACAGCATATTCGTCTGGAAACCGTACGCCACTCCGTCTTTGACAAACCTGATCACGCAATCGTCATCGGACGCTATCTTAAAGCTCTTCAGCTGCGTGCTTTTGGCGAGAATGAACGTGCCCTTGTCCCAGCCGACAAGGGACATGGACATCTTGTCGGCACCGTTATTCAACTCCAGCCACAATTTCAAACCCACATGAAACTTATCGTCCAGCATTGTACCTCTCTATGAGAATCTCCCTTCTCCGTTACGCCGACCAGTTAATTGCAGATAATTACCGTCCTGATGCAAAAAACTCTATGGACCTCAATGTATGATGCACCTCACATCAAAATTATAAAACAATAAAGTTATATGCTGCAAACTCGCAAATGACCGCGCGCACCAATCTGCTCGCACTAAAGTATATGGGCCTGCTTGAAATGCAAAAGAGGGCAAGAAATTTCTGTTCAGCCCTGCTGCCAATCTGACGGTAAGACTTGAGAGGTAAAACAATTGCCGAATATAAAAAAATCAATGTAATATGCTTTATTTCCGGCTTTTTTAAGGCTGGCACGCAATTTGCCTTTACAAGGTCCTTGCACTGTGCTAAACTTTACATATGACAAAGTTATGGTTCCTGCTCACCCTCCTGTTCTTTCTGGCCGTGCTGGCAATTTACTTAAATCAGGAGAGCGATCTATCGCTTAAGCTGAAGCCGGCCGAAGGCTCGTATATGGACAATGTAAGCATTAAGCAAACGAATAACGGCATTGTCAAATGGTTATTGGATGCCAGGAGGGCGGTCTTTATAAATGACGCTAATGTACAATTGTCGGAGCTGACAGTAACTTTCCCTGAAAAAGGGCTTGTCCTCTTCGCAGACAGCGGTAAGTATGATGTTGAAAACAGAAATCTGGATGTCCGGGACAATATAAAGGCATCGACAAAAGATTATGATATTGTCGCAACACAACTCTTCTGGAATTCGTCCGACAATGAACTGACTTCCAACGACAAGGTGAAGATAATCGGCAAGAGGTTCTCGGTGCAGGGTGACAGACTTACAGCCACACCGGGAAAGGCCAAACTAAGCCATAATGTGAAGGCGGTTTTTGATGGGAAATAATAGGTTGACGGCTGGTGTGTGTTTTCTCTTATCGGGCGGCCTTTTGATGTTGCTCATTACGTTCCCGGTCCGGATACATGCCGCCGAAGGCGGACAGGCGGAGCCCACTGTCATCACTTCCAATACCCTCATAACCGACGACAGTGCAAAGACCGCCCTTTTTGAGGGCTCGGTCATTGCAACAAAAGGCAATATTACGATATACGCCGACAAGATGCTGGTACACTATTTTGAACAAAAAGGCGGAAAACGGAAAGACACGGAAGGAAACGTCAGGATACGGCAGATAGACATGGAGGGCAACGTCAGGATTATCAAGGGCGAGCGTGTAATAACTTCCTCATCCGCCGTCTATTTCGCCGACCCGGAGGAGAGACTGGTCTTCACCGGCGATCCCCGGGCAACAGATGGCGAAAGTCTCGTAACCGGGTCCAGAATGACTTACTTCACGAAAAGCGACCGGTCTGTTGTGGAAAACAGCAAGGTCTTTATGAAAGAGCGCTCGAAATGACCTGTCATGAAACGAACCCCTCCGGACCGCAGCCGGATATATTAATGGAAAAGCATGAACTTGAGATAAGGGGTCTCTTGAAGGCTTACGGAAAGAGACCTGTAGTCAAGGATGTGAATGTCTCGGTGAAAACCGGCGAGATAGTCGGTCTGCTCGGTCCAAACGGCGCCGGCAAGACCACTATATTTTACATGATCGTCGGCATGATTGCTCCTGACAGCGGCGACATCCTGCTTGACGGTGTGGACATTCGCGGGCTGCCGATGTACGAGAGGGCCAGGAGGGGAATCGGTTATCTGCCGCAAGAGCCTTCCATCTTCAGAAAACTGACGGTGAGGGAGAACATCGAGGCTGTTTTGGAGATAAGTGGAAAGACCGACGGGGAGATCCCGATGGGCGACAGGGTGGACAGGATAATGGAGGAGTTCAACCTTACCAGCTTCGGCGGCCGGGACGGTTACAAGTTGTCGGGCGGGGAACGCAGGCGGGCCGAGATCGCCAGGGCCGTTGCCCTGGATCCCACTTTCATGCTCTTTGACGAACCCTTTGCCGGCATAGATCCTATCGCCATCATGGAACTAAAGAAAATGCTTGCCTATCTTAGGGCCAAGGGCCTCGGCATACTTATAACCGACCATAACGTCAGGGAAACCCTGTCAATAACCGACAGGGCATACATAATAAACAACGGGTCTGTCCTGGCCGAGGGCCCGCCTCCGGAACTGGTTGATAACCCCTCCGTCAAAGAGGCTTATCTGGGACACGAGTTTACACTATAATGGCACTGGAAAACAGATTAGACCTTAAACTGTCGCAGAAACTCATACTCACCCCTCAACTGCAGCAGGCCATTAAACTGCTTCAGATGCCCCAGCTTGAACTGTCCCAGGTGCTGAATACCGAATTGATCGAGAACCCTTTTCTTGAAGAGGTCGTTGTGGAACCTGAACCCGAGGAGTATCCGAATGAGATTGAACTCCCGTCTCCGGCTCCTGATGACGCTGAAATGCCCTTTGAAAACCTGATCAATTTCGGAGCCGATGATTATTTTGACGAGCGCGGCAGCGACGGCAGAGACCTCGGTTATTTCTCAGGCGGGGTTGAGGAACAGCCATCCTTTGAGCTTTTTTACTCAAAACAGCCCGGCCTGTACGACCACCTCCTGTGGCAATTGAGACTTAGCGACTCCAATGACGACATAAGGAAGACTGCCGAGGTCGTTATATGTAATCTGGATGAGGACGGTTATCTCAGGTCCTCCGATGAAGAACTTGCCGGCCTTTCCGGGTCCGACCCGGAAACCGTGGCCGCTGCCGTAACCCTGGTGCAGAGTTTTGATCCCGGCGGCATAGGCGCCCGCGGTCTTCAGGAGTGTCTGCTCCTGCAATTAAAGACACTACAGCTTGACGGGACTCTTGTTGAAAAGATAGTGATGAATAACCTGGACGAACTCCAGAAAAAGAAGTACGGCGCCGTTGCCAAACAGTACGGCCTGCCTCCTGAAGATGTAAATGCGGCCGTCAAGATAATTGAAGGGCTCGAACCGCGGCCGGGCCGGGCCTTTTCAAGCGGAGATGTGAGCTACATAGTCCCGGATGTTTACATAAACAGGACCGAGGAGGGATTTCAGATAGCCGTCAACGAAGACGGCATGCCGAAATTGAGACTGAACAATACCTATAAAAAGCTGCTTCTGAGGAAAGACTCCCTGACCATTGAGGAAAGGGAGTTTCTGAAGGAAAAACTCAGGCTGGCCGCTGAGTTACTGAAAAGTCTTGACCAGCGGAACAGGACGATCTATAGGGTATCGGCAAGCATATTGAAGTTTCAGATGGAGTTTTTCCAGGACGGGCATCAGTACGTGAAACCGCTTAATCTCAAGGATGTGGCTGCCGACATATCCATGCATGAGAGCACCATCAGCAGGGTGACTTCCAATAAGTTCCTGGCCTGCAGCCACGGCGTTTTCGCCTTCAGGTATTTCTTCAGCAGCGCCCTGAAGTCGGACGCAGGGGATGTGTCATCAACCATTGTCAAGGAACTGATAAGGAACATCATTGCGGTGGAGGATGCGGCACAACCGTTGAGCGACCAGCTGATAGCCGACAGATTGACGTCCCAAAATATAGGTATAGCGCGGAGGACGGTTGCCAAATACAGAGAGGAACTGAGGATCCCTCCGCAGAACCGCAGGAAAAGATATGATTAATCCATTCGGCCTGCGGCCCCGGGGCGAAAAGTCCCACATTTCGGGCCGCGGTTAAAACCAGGAGGAGCATATGAACATCATTGTCAATGGCCGTCATCTTGAGATTACACCAGCCTTGCGCAGCTATGCCGAGGAGAAGATCGGTAAATTTGAAAAGTATCTGTCCAATATCTCCGAGGCGGTTGTTACCCTGAGCGTGGAGAAATACCGCCACAAGGCCGAGGTGCTGCTTAAGGTTGGCGGGGTAATGATTCAGGCCGAAGGGGTTACCGGAGAGGTTTATTCCTCCATAGACGGCGTGGTTGAAAAACTGGAAAAACAGGTCAAGAAATACAAGGAAAAGCTTCACGATCACAGGAAGGGCGACAAGCGTTTGGTTGAGACCGCAGCGCCGGTCCAGGAAAAGGGGCTTATAATAAAACATAAAAAGCACGACATGAAACCCATGTCCCCTGAGGAGGCGGTCCACCAGATGGAACTCCTGGACAAGGCCTTTTTCGTCTTTGTCAACGACAAAGGCGGGGACATCAATGTTGTATACCGCAGAAACGACGGCAACTACGGCCTGATTGAACAGTCAAAATGAATGAAGTGCACGGGAAAAGGGGAGCGGGCGGCGCTGCATCTGCCCCTGCTCCCGCCTGGCCGGGCGTCAGAGTGATAATTGTCAGCGGACTCTCCGGCGCAGGCAAGACCATAGCTCTGAGGGCCCTGGAAGATAGCGGCTATTTCTGCATAGACAATCTGCCGGCGACCCTCCTCGGACCCTTTCTCCGTACAGTCACGTCAAGTGAAAAGATCAGAAAGATCGGTATCGGCATGGATATCCGGGAAAAGGACTTCCTGTCTGATTCCTACCGGATACTGTCGTCCCTCAGGAAGAGTTATAATTTGCAGATACTTTTTTTCGAGGCCGACGCGGACGTCATGGTCAGGCGTTTCAGGGAAACACGGCGTCCTCATCCGGTCATGTCGTTTTACAAGGGCATGAATATAGAAAAGGCCATAGAGGAAGAAAAATCCCTCCTGTCGGTTATCAGGGATGCAGCCGACAGGGTCATAGACACCTCCAACTATACTCCGCACCAGCTGCGGTACATGATGACATCGTCTTACGGCAGCGGAGAGACCTCCGCGGGTATGGACCTATCGGTAATGTCTTTCGGCTTCAAGTTCGGCGCGCCTCAAAACGCGGATATCATTTTCGATGCCCGTTTCCTCCCCAATCCGTATTTCATCGCGGAACTCAAATCCATGAAGGGCACTGATAAGTCTGTCTCGGACTTTGTTCTCGGAAGTGAGGACACAAAGGAGTTTCTGGGCCACATACGCTTAATGCTGGCCTTCCTGATGCCAAGGTATATAAGGGAGGAGCGGGCATATCTGGTCATAGGAGTGGGTTGTACCGGGGGCAGACACAGGTCACCTGCCCTGGTGGAGGAGATAGCGATATACATACGTGAAGAACAGGGGCTTACGCCGAACATAATACATAGAGATATGGAGTAATCTTTCTTACTCCGATTCCTCCAGATTAAGCAGGTATTCTTCCCATTCAATCGGCAGCATGTGTTTTTTTTTGTTGTTACATTCCTTGCAGGCAGGCACGATGTTGCTTTTCAGTGACTTCCCGCCCCGGATGAGAGGCACGATATGGTCCATTGTAAGTTCTTTTGGCGAAAATATATTGCCGCAGTAGTAACATCTGCCGGAAGAAAGTCTTCGCTTCCACCATGCGCTCTGGCGAAGTTCGCGGGCCCTGGCCCTTTCCTTCTTTATGATTTCCTCGGCTACCTCAGGAGTGAACAGACTTATCTTCTGCCTCTCTTTACTTCTTCCTCAGAAAAAAACTTCCTGTAAAGCACGTCCCATTCAGGGCTGCTCTCCACAAGTTTTTTGGAGAAGGACATGAGTTTTCTTCTTACGATTTCGTCCATGTCCGCGCCTATCTTCAGTTCAGCGGTAATTGTCCTTTTCATATCCTTCCTGACCGCCCCGGCCTCATCCCTGAGCGTCACCAGGCCCTTGTCCATAAGTCCCTTTAGCAGGACATGTGTCATGTGACTTACCTTGTCGTCGGAGAGCATCATAGGATGATATTCCTCTCCTTTACAAGCTTGTGTTTCGTCATCTCAAAAAGCTTTCTGTAATCCATTCTGCCCTTCTCAATGTCTGATTCGAATTTCCTGAGCATGGCCCGTATCTCCTCATGCAGCCTGTCTTCGACCATTAGCTCCTCCATCATCAGGGCCTCGGTCTCTTCAAGAAGATTGTTCAGGGGCACATTGGACTCCAAAAGCTTATTGCGGATAAGATTTTCAATGATCCGTTTAGCCAGGCCGGGAACCCAGCTCTTCGGTATCCTCATGTTATCTTTCCATAAACGGGAGCAGTGCGATGCAGCGGGCCCTCTTGATTGACGTTGTCAGCTCCCTCTGGTGGTTGGCGCAGGTGCCCGTCATTTTCCTGGACAGCATCTTGCCCCGTTCGGTCATATAATTTCTGAGTGTCTTGATGTCCTTATAATCTATAAACGGGGTCTTTTCCGAGCAGAACCTGCAAAACTTTCTCCTTTGAAATCTCTTTGGCTGCATTATTTCTCCTTCCTTATCTTTAAATTATGTTTTAACCGACAGATGTCAAAAAGGCTCGATTTCCGATATCTCATCCGGAGGCGGCGAGTCAGACGCAGCGTAATCCCTTGCCGGAGACGAACCTGTCTCTGTGCCCTGGGAGTCCTTCTTGGAAAGGAACCTCACATTGTTGGCCACCACTTCCATCTTGCTTTTTTTCTGGCCGTCCTTTTCCCATCGCCTTTCCCTGAGTCTGCCTTCCACGAGCACGGTCCTGCCCTTTGAAAGGTACTGGCCGCAGGTCTCAGCCTGTTTGCCAAACACAACAGCATCAATAAACAATACCTCTTCTTTCGTATCGTCGCTCTGCTTGTATCTTGAGTTGACGGCGATTGGAACGGTGGCAACGGGTGTGCCGCCGGGTGTGTACCTGACCTCAGGGTCCTTTGTCAGGTTTCCGATCAGTATTATACGGTTGAACATCAGGAGACCTGCTGCAGCTCGGCGGCAACAGCCGGAGTTTCTCCGAATTCCTTCGGAAGGGCGTCTACCTGCTTGGTGCCGAGCCTTATGACCATAAACTTCATTACCGGATCAAACACCTTGAAATAGTTTTCGATCTTTTTCACCGCAGGAGAAGGGGCCTTCATGAGGAACATGACATAATACCCCATTTTCTGCTTGTTGAGTTCGTAGGCGAGCTTGCGGCGACCCCAAATGTCGACCTTCAGGACCTCCCCGTCGGTCCCCTTGATCACGTCTCCGATCTTCTCCACGGCGGCCTTCAGCTCATCTTCGCTGAGAGAAGGGTTGAGGATTACAACATTTTCGTAAATATTCATCAAATACCTCCACATGGATTTAAAGCCCTGTCACAAAGGAAGGGCATGGAGCCTTTATTTATAACATAAGTATGATTTACAAAGCAATCGTTTCGTAAAACAACAAGGCATACACACTATGCCCTCTGGAGGTTAATGAGTAATGGGGTCAGGTCTTCTTTTTTGTCATCTCTGCTTTCGCCATAATGCGGCTCACCGAACTGAAATACAGTCCGACATGCTCAGCAACTTCTTTTTGTGTATAGCCGTGCTGCTGAACCGCTTCGAAGATAAGCTCATCCCGCCTGCGCTTATCCTTAACAACAACTTCAGTCAAAAGACTTCCAAGCGGCGGCCTGTTTACAAACCTTTGACTCTTTGGTATTTCAGCTATACGCTCCCGTCCCCTCACATGGTCAACCAGGCCTTCAATAAAATCCTTTTCTCCCAAAATGCTCTGTGCCTTTAGATCTTTCCAGATGGATTCCGCCTGCATGGCGCCGCCGACAAATTTCCGATACTTCTTCTCCGCCGTCTTCCGTGCGGGAGAAAACTGTATCAATATCCAGTCCTTTGTCAGGCATGGATGTGGCTTCGCGAGCCCGGCGGTTGCCAAGCAACTGCTCCATTGCCACATGTCGGGACTTTCGACCATTTTCGCTCTGACCGGATTCAAGACGATATATCGACTTGTTTCAAGGAGGTGACTGTCTTTCTGTACCAGAACCCCTTTAAATCTGCCCTGAAACAGATGGCCGACCCTTTCATACCTCTTATTGTACAACTGAGTATAAACACCGTTAAGATGCCTCATGCCGATTGACAGGTTGCTGTCAGGGGTCTCCACTAAGAGGTGGTAATGATTGTCCATCAGGCAATAGGCGTGGCAAAGCCAATTATATCGACCGATAACTCGATGAAAGGTATCAAGAAAGGCCTCGCGGTCCTGATCGTCCCTAAAGATTTCCTTTCGTTCATTGCCCCGGCCGGTAAGGTGATAAACGGCACCGGGGAACTCTATGCGTAACGGACGTGCCATGCAAAGAATATAACATAGCGTAAGCGATTATGACAAGAAAGAAGACCTGACCCCCATGAATGACAAGAAAGAAGACCTGACCCCCATGAACCGCACCAGTTATTGACCGCGATTGACCCAAAAAAGATAAAACACCGCTGTCGGCCCCGTAAACTCTTTTTTCAATTCACGTGAGTATAGGATTCTTCATAACCGGGCCATCCATCATCATACGGCTCGCAAACCATCTCAGGTAATGCCCGCCCGCTATCAGGCAGGGCGTATGTCGTGGGCGGGTCTCTGGTGGGCTTTGCATGCCATAGTCCGAGATGCTCAAGAATATGGCGTATCACGGACGCTTCGGTGATGAAACTGATGATCTTCATTTCACCGCGGCCTAAAGCCCCTACTGTTGGCGCAGTTGGGACAGATCATGGGATCCACTTCCCATATCTTTGGCTTAAAGCCCCTACTGTTGGTTGATGCACTCCCGCCAGGTTTTTGAAGGTATCCTCTTGGGCTGATAGCCGGACACATCAATGATCTCGATCTCTATTGCTTGACAAGGCTCATCCCCGGGCCTGTGAAGGCCCTGTTTCAGCCGCAGACCTCTTTTTTTGTTGGAGTACCAGCCGTAGTAGCGCACCATTTGACCAACAGTAGGGGCTTTAAGCCAAATGTTTTTCGGGTATGTGCTGCGTGACGGAGGCGATGAACTCTTCCGCCGTGTATATCCCGAAGTTCTTCTTGTCCCGGCCGTGGGACATCTTCGCTTTGTATATAACTGTCCCCGTTTTGTCGTTGTAGAGGATGTTGGCAACCGAGAAGGCGTTGCGGATTATATACTGGGCGACCCTCTCCCTTGCCTCGACATCGTCCCGTGCAACCCTTACGGCATTATGCATACTGAAACCGGAATGCCGCCAACTCATGAGATTGTTGATGATCTCATCGGTGATCTTGTCTTTTTTCTTGAGCATCCTGAAGACCCGCGCACGGAAGATTTCTTCAAGGGGTTTCAGGTCGGTCCTCGGCATAACATAAAAAGTACCTGAAGGCGCAAAGAGGCCGTCCGCGACAAGCGCATGGAGATGGGGATGAAACCTGTCGGGATGATCGCCGAAGGTGTGTATGGCCATAACAGCGCCGGGCATGCCGCCGGGCAAACCAAGCGTGGTCTTAAGAAATATACAGAGACTGTCGTAGGCGCACCGGCACAGGTCCGAAAGAAGGCGGCGATCGTACTTGAAGTATATCCTGAGCATAACAGGGATCGTGAACACAGCAAGAGGCTCAAACCGGAGCAGGTCTATCGCACCATCGGCGCTGTAAAGCTTTCCGTCCTCTCCGGGAGCGCCGCCCTCACAATGAACGAAGAGTGGAAAGAAGAGGATAATGAATAAAATTGATAGAACGCGACTTTTCTTTAGCCCAAATCCGGCGATAACGGTTTGAAACACCCGTGCGGGGTGTGGGAGATGGTGGAGAACGTGCAGGCTTTTACCAGCAGCGCGATTTTAGAAGGGCGGTGGATGAAATGTTCACCGTCCTTTGTTGTTTTCCGGCTGTTTAGTGCCAAATCACCGGCACGCTTCAGTCAGCCAAGAAACTTGATATGGTTTTAAGAAATTCGGCAGGGCTTACAATTTTTGTCCGAAATATGTCCTTGCTTTTCAGTTTTCCAAAATCCTTCTTGTCGCCTGTGACAAGATAATCCGCTCCACACGCTATCGCCGAAGCCAACACAGGAATATCCTTGTCCGCCGTCAATCCTGCCATCGTCCTTATTGTCTCTATTGATGGGAGAGGCACCACTTCCAAGTCAAGAAGCGGCAGCCATGAATTATAAAGCGGAAGCATTTCCGGCATTTTCTTCTTTATGGTGCGTTCAACCTCCATGAGGTTATATGCCCCTGTAGCACCGCTGATTACGGGCAGGTTGAGGGTCAATAAATGCAGAATAATATGCGGCGCGCCCCTCTCCGAAAAGAGCCCCGACACTATTACGTTACTGTCAAGAAAGACCTTAACCTTTTTTACCATAGGTCTCTTTAAAAAGGTTTTCTCTTTCCTCCTTAAGGCCCTCAATAAGTTCTTCGATGCTCACGCTCGAAGCCTTCAGAACCTTGCGCATCTCCCTTCTTGCCTCATCGAGCGCCAGTCTTTTAGGGGTTATAATGAGAGAATCGCCTACAGGAATAATAGAGACCAGATGTCCCTCTTCCAAATGACTTGCGTCCCTTATCTTTTTCGGGATGGTAAGCTGCCCCCGCGCTTTTATCTCGGCAACGACAGCCTTGGCAGTATTCATGAGAAACCTCCAATCAATAGTCTGATTTCAGAATATCAGATTTCAGAATATTTTACAACGTAGGTCGCACATTTGTGCGGTAGTTTGAATGTGTCTTAATCTCCTTTCAGTTTTCCGGACAATCCCCGGATTCCCCTGTTACAGGCTCCTCCGGCTTGTTCTCTTTTGGCGGTAGAGAAATAGTATCGGACCACATAAGGCCCTTTTGTATTGCGACGGCGACGGCCTGGGAACTGGTCGAGGATAATAAGGTCCGGAAAGGTTTCTTTAAACAACTCAAAGGACTGGGAGCCGTCGGGGGCTTCGACGATGAAAAAACTTCCCTTTCGAGAATACCCTTAAGAATACCTCTGAAATTATTTTTGTCGTCAGTGACCTTCACCTTTGATTCTTTAGCCTTGACGACGTCGTCTGGAAAGAAGAGCAAGCCCAATCCTACGGAAAAGGCTACCATCATTATCATCTGCCAAATTCTGCCAATCGGGGTGTTCCACAGGTTGCTTAGATTAAAGGAGCGACCCAGATACAATTAACTTTCAAGGTAGGCAAATTTCAAAATGTTAACATCACTCCGATAGGCATATGAGATGGGCAGGAATTATGGGTCCCAACAATATTATTTATTGTTCCTATTTGTCCGCTATCAATTCTGACTCTTTTGCCGACTATTGCCGACTCCGATTTAACACAGTAGATATTACCTGCGGCATCAACACTTGGCCCACCTTGAAACCAACCGCTTACAATTGAGTTCAAAATAAATTCAGCTAGTTGTTGGGGTGGATTTGTCAAACCTTGATTGTACTGACCTGAGCCAGAATATATTAATGCACCTGTTTCTATATCTATAATTCGTAACGAAATTGAAACATATGATTCCATCCATTGAGACCCTTGAATGGGTACATAGCTTGTTGTTCCATAAAGAGTTAGTGGAAAATAAGTAGTATCCGTATGACGTTGAGTTGTTGTGTACTGTACACAGTAGTGTGAAGGAAAAAGGGTCAGGCTTGAAATAAGGAAATAGCAAATGGTATTATTTTGCGATGGCAAGACCACCACGCATAGAGTTTCCGGGTGCTTTTTACCATGTGATAGTCCGAGG
>Ga0315281_10002377_pt1 | contig 27973 bp, 18 predicted proteins | sample YL17G07_0_MG_FD_204540 | JGI IMG/M metagenome (GOLD analysis project Ga0315281, IMG submission 204540) | Sediment microbial communities from Yellowstone Lake, YNP, Wyoming, USA - YL17G07_0 | ecosystem: Environmental > Aquatic > Freshwater > Lake > Sediment | place: USA: Wyoming | collected...
CGCGAAGCCGACGATATTGTTATGCCAGAAAATCGTCTTGAGTTTGAGGAGCGCAGCTTCGGGAAGATCCGCGCCGGCATTGGCCGGGCGGTAGTCCACGCCGCCAATTTCCAGAGGCAGCGAATCGGCATGCGGAGTCACCAGCAGGTTCGCGCCCAGGCTGCGAAATTCGGAGGCCAGACGGTCGCCCACGTCGAGCGAAACGCTCAGCGCGGCGGTGGCCACGGCCATGCCCAGCGCCAGCGCGCCGGCGGTGAGCATCTTGCGGCTGACGCGGCGGGAAAAAGAATCGGCAACGAGACGGAGGAACATGGCGAAGGGGCGCGGAATGCAGAGCGCTTACTGGGGCACCTCGGTCCAAGCTTGAGCCAGAGCGGAAACGTCGAGAACCAGATCCGCCCCATCCACTCGATAGGGTACACCAATCGGATTGCAGCCGCCCTGATCCCCGATCGAGGGAATATAAATCGCCGAAGCGCAATGCCGGCAGATGACGTTCTGCCCGTCCTGGTGATACCCCGCGGCGCCGCAGATGCGGCAGGCGTCCAGCGCCGTGCCCCAACCGTTGGGCTTGCGAATCACCAGAAAACGCAGCGACGCGCCGTTCGCTTTCACGGAGAAAAGATGCAGATTGGAGTCCTGCACTTCCGAAAGCGGGATGCGCACTTCGCCGTTGACAGCTTCCATGTGGCGCGCCTGCGGAGGAACGGCGGCCGCGCGCGCGTAAATAAATTCGGCGGTAAGCGCGATCAGCACAACCAGGCAGCCCAGCGCCGCGGCCATCATCCAGCGCCGCTGGCGGCGGCGCTCCCATTCCAGACGGCGCCGCTCGGCGTCGTTGGGGGGCGGTTCCTGCGACGGAGAGGAAGACGGAGCGGCGTGAGCCAGCGTCAGCCACTCGCGAAAAACCAGCAGCGACGCCGCGCCGAGAATGAACACGAAAAAGAAAAGATCGTTACGCACGATGGGGCCGATGATCGCCATTTCGCCTTTGCTCGAGGGCAGCCAGCGCGCTTCGCTGAGTTCATGCAGCCCGGTGAGGCCCAGTTGAATGGCTACCAGCACAAGAATGGCGCTGGTGACGGCAAAAAAGCGATGCAGCGGAACGCGCAGCGAGCCCTTGAAGAAGAACAGGCCCACGGCCACGGCCGCGGCGATGCCGGAAAGCGTGCCGATCCAGATTTGCAGACCTTCCGAAGAGACTTCGACGGCGCGGAGTATCAGCGCCATTTCCACGCCTTCCCGGAGCACCATGAAAAAAACAAAAAGCAGCAGCCCCCAGCCCGCGGCGCGCCCGGCGTAGGACTCCACCCGCGATTCAATCTCTTTCTTGAGGTGCCGCGCGACGCGATTCATCCACACAATGACGGTAACGACGAAGAAGGCCGCCACCAGCATGAGCATGCCCTCAAAACCATCCTGGGTAATCCGCCATTTTTCCAGGGCCAGGGCTACCACCAGGCTGAGCGCGGAAGCGCCGCCAACTCCCGACCAGACGTAGCGGGCCAGCCCGGCGCGGCCGGTGCGCGCAAGATAGACCAGGATAATGCCCACGACGAGGGCGGCTTCGACACCCTCGCGCAGAGCGATCAGAAAGGAGGAAAGCATGGGTCCCTCAGTTGCACATCAGTTGCAACTGCCGATTTCAGTGTACCCTCCGGCGCAGGCAGCGTCAAGGCAACCGCAGGACAAGTAACGGGAGAACAGGCCCAGTGGGTGAACCATCACCTCACAGGCCCGTGCTGAATGCCTGCTCGAGGTCCTGCATCAGATCATTCGCATCTTCCAGCCCCACCGAGAGCCGGAGCAACGATTCCGGAGCCCGCGTGTGCGCGCCTTCGATCGAGGCTCGATGCTCGATGAGCGAGTGCGTTCCGCCGAGGCTGGTGGCCCGCACGATAAGTTTCAGCCGCGACGTTAGAGCAAGAGCCTCCTTCCGCCCGCCATGGATCTCGAAAGCCAGCATCCCGCCAAAGTCGCGCATCTGGCGGCTGGCAATGGCATGCCCAGGGTCATTCGCCAGGCCTGGATAGTGAACCGCGGCCACCCCCTTATGCGTGGAGAGAAAGTTCGCAACGCGGCGGGCGTTTTCACAATGGAAACGCATCCGGGGAACCAGGGTCTGAATCCCACGCAGAATCAGCCAGCAATCAAACGGCGCCAGGACAGCTCCATCATTCATTTGATAATCCTTGATTCTCTGCCCGAATTCACTCTTGGACTTCAGGACGACCATGCCGCCCATGGCATCGCTGTGGCCCGAGAGGTACTTCGTCATGGAGTGCACAACCAGGTCGGCTCCCAGCGCCAATGGGTTTTGCAGCACCGGGGTCGCGAAGGTGTTCTCGCAGACGAGCTTGGCTCCGATTTCATGAGCGATCTCGGCGGCGGGTTGAATGTCAATAATTTCGATCAGGGGATTCGACGGCGTCTCCAGCCAGAGCAGTTTTGTCTCGGAGCGGCAAGCCTCGCGAATTTGACGGATATCCCGCATATCAACAACCGTGTGTTCCAATCCCCAGCGGGCAAATACCCCTCGTATGACTTCCCGAACCCCGAAATACATATCGCGGTGCAGGATGACGTGGTCTTTCGGCGCAAGGGCCTGGAAAACACCAAAAGCTGCCGCCATACCGGAGCTGAAAGCGACGGCCTGCTCCCCGCCTTCAAGGGCCATCAGGCAATCTTCGATGGAATTGCGATTCGGATTGCCATCGCGGATGTACGCATACTCGCGCGAGAATCCTCCATCCGCATCCCGCTCATAGGTCGTCGAGGTGCAAATAGGAAGCGAGACGGCGCCGGTGGCTGGTTCCACCGGGCGGCCAGAGTGAATGCTGAGAGTCTGAAGAGAATAAGGATGCTTGGTTTCGGCCATATCGAAAAGTACAATACTCCATCCGCTGTAATATAACGCGCCTACCGGACCAGTGGATTTCCCCCGGTCCGCATCTGGGCGTGGGGTAGGAACAGGGGGATGTTGTTGGCCGCCCCGGGCCTCCCGCTCGCCAAAACTTGCCATTCCCGCCGAGGCGTCCTGCCTCTACAATCAGGAGCGATGAATCGACCTTGGCAATTCGCGGCAGGGGCCATCCTGTTCCTGGCAGGAGTGGCCTGTGCTGGGCGAGCAGCGGCGCAGCAGCAGCCTCCAGGGAACGAGGCGCGCCTGGCGGAGAGCAGCCCGCAACTGCGCCCGCAGGCGGGCAAGCACGGCTTTGAACTGCGCGGAACAACCACCGCCGCCTATGAGCAGGTGGCAGCGGCCTACGGACTGAAGGCGCGCTTCGATCCCGAACTGACCGAGCGGCAGGTGAAGCTGACGATTCCGGAAGTGGATTTTCCCACGGCGGCACGCCTCCTAGCCATGCAAACCGGAACCTTCCTGCGTCCGGTAAGCGCGGACTCATTTTTCGTGGTCGCGGACACGCCGGCCAAGCGTAAGGAATATGAGCTGACCATCGAGCAGACCTTCCTGCTGCCCGCGGCGGCGTCCCCGGAGGAAATGACCGAGATCCAGCGGGTTATGCGCGAGATAACCGGGTCGACGCACGTGCTGCTGGACTCGCGCAACCGCTCGATCACCCTCCGCGATACGCCGGGAGTCGTGGCCATGGCGGGAGATTTGATCCGCCAGATCGAGCAGCCGCGCGGCGAATTGCTGCTGGAGATCGAACTGCTCGAGGTGGATTCGGCCGAGGCGCGCAAACTGGGCGTGACCCCGCCCACATCGGCGCAGCTGATTTCGCTCAGCCCCAGCGACCTGAGCGCCCTGCAGCAGGCTACGAGTCTGGAGACGCTGGTCGGGCTGCTGCAGAAAATCTTCGGCGCCCAGGGCGCGCTAAGCGGCTCGGCGGGGCAGATCGCTTCGTTATTGAGCAGCGGGCAGATCGGCGCGGGGGCGCTTCTGCCGCCGCTGATCGCCTTCGGCGGCGGCCGCAGCACCATCCTGGGAACCATGCCGGGGGCGGCGGCGGAATTTTCCGAAGCGCTCACGCTAGTGCAGAGCGACAAGCGCATCCTGCTGCGCGCGCAGGACGGCAAGCCGGCCAGTTTCTTCGTGGGCGAGCGTTATCCGGTGACGCTCCTGCAATATTCCGCGAGCACGGGCACGGGCAGCGGCACGCCGGTGATTGGAGGAAGCGGGCTGCTTCCGCGCAGCGATTTCCCCGTGGGCCAGGTGCCGGTGGCGTTGGTGGCCGCCGATTTTAACAACGACGGGCGGCGAGACTTGGCCGTGGTAAATAGCGGCGACAATACCGTCACCGTGCTGCTCAATCAGGGCAGCGGCAATTTCACCTCGGCGACGGGCTCGCCCATCGCGCTCGCTCCGGGAGAGACCGGCCCCGCGGCCATCGCTTCCGCCGACGTCAATGGCGACGGCCTGCTTGATCTCCTGGTGGCCAATCAGACAACCGGCAACGTCACCATCCTGCTGGGCGCGGGCGACGGAACATTTTCCGCTGCGCCCTCTTCTCCGCTGGCGGCGGGAGGCGGGCCCGCCGGAATCGTCACCGGAGATTTCAACGGCGACGGAAAGACCGATTTCGCGGTGAGCAATTCCGCGGATAACACCATTTCCATTTTCCTGGGAAACGGCGCGGGGGGATTTACCGCCGCGCCGGGTTCGTCCATCGCGCTGGGTGCAGGCGAACAAACGCCGGGGGCGCTGGTCGCCGCGGATTTTAACGGCGATGGAAAACTGGATCTGGCCGCGGTCAACCGCGCGACAAACAACGTAACGGTGCTCGACGGAAACGGCGACGGGACGTTTACCACCGCGCTCGGTTCGCCGTTAAGCGTGGGTGCAAGTCCGGAAGCGCTGGCGGCGGGCGACCTGAACGGAGATGGCCGCGCAGATCTGGCGGTGGTCAATCAGACGGACAATACGATAAGCATCCTGCTGAACAACAGCAATGGAACATTCACAGCGTCGCTCCAATCGCCGTTGGCCGCAGCCACCACGCCTTCGGGCATTGCCGTGGCGGACGTGAACATGGACGGCATCGCCGATCTGGTGGTGACCGATCAGGGCGCCGACAGCATCAGCCTCTACTTGGGTCTGGGCGCCGGACTCTTCGCGCCGCGCTTCGCACTGCCCACGGCGGCGGGACCGGCAGCGCTGGTGGCTGCGGACTTCAACGGCGACGGCCGGCCAGACGCGGCCATCGTGGAGCGCACGGCCAACATGCTCTCCCTGGTCTTCGATCCGGTGAGTTTCGGGGGAAACGCGGCGGGGGCTGGCCTTACTCCCCAGCCCTATCCGGGCTCGGAATACGTGGACCTGGGGCTGAAGCTGAAAGCCACGCCGGCGATGCATCCGCGCGGAGAAGTGACTCTGCAACTGGAACTGGAAATTCGCGCGCTGAGCGGACAAAGCGTCAACGGCATCCCCATTCTCTCCAACCGCACCCTGAGCCAGACGGTGCGGCTCAAGGAAAACGAAACCACGCTCGTCGGCGGGCTGCTCGACCGCGAAGAGATGCGCGCGCTGAGCGGCCTGCCGGGCTTTCCCGGAGCGGCCACCGTGGGCGCGCACGCGAAACAAACGCGCGAGACGCAGATGCTGATCCTGGTCACCCCGCGTCTCCTGCGCATTCCGGAGAAGGGCGCGCGCCTGATCTATGCGGGCCGCGGCGGAACGGAAAAAGTGCCGGCGGCCCCGCCGGTCGAACCATAATCGAAATCAGGGAAGCGGGTCGAAGACCACGATGGGCTGGTAGGTGCGCAGGACCACGGCTTCGGCGATGGCCAGAAGCTTCTCCTGCTGACTGAAGACCCGCAGGCGCGGCGGCTGCGCTTCGCCGCCATCCAGCTGCGTGGTCGCCCCGGGAACGAACTGCACGCGCCCGGGCTGAATCTGCGAAATCGTGATATCGAAGCGCCCGCCATTGCGCACGCGCTTTTCCACCACCGGCAGAACAGTGATGCGCGGAAAATTCTGCAGCAACCCTTCGAGCGGAATCACCCGCGAGGCCAGACGTCCCGCCTGGGCATCCAGCGTCAGCTCTTCGAGCGAAATGGCCTGGTCGATGGAAAACTCGCCCACGGCCGTGCGCCGGATTTCCGCCAGATGCGCGCCGCAGCCCAGTTTTTCTCCCATCTCCTGCGCCAGCGCGCGGATGTAGGTTCCCGCGGAACATTCCACGACAAAACGGGCAATCGGGCCTTCGATTTCCGTGAGGCGGTATTCAAATAGCTCGACTTCCACGGCCTTGAGTTCCACGGGTTCGTGCCGCCGCGCCAGTTCGTAGGCCGGGCGGCCGTGAATTTTCTTCGCGGAAAAAGCCGGCGGCACCTGCTCGAAGCGGCCCACGCGCTCGGCGGCCCATTGGCCGAGAACGGCGGGATCGAGTGGAGGAGGATTGTCCGCACCCTGCGGCTGCCCTTCGGCGTCGAAAGTGTCCGTGGCATAGCCAAAACGGAAACCGGCGGAGTAACGCTTGCGCCGTCCGGAATAAAAACGCACCAGCCGCGTGGCCTTGCCCAGGAGCAGCACCAGAACGCCGGTAGCCAGGGGATCGAGCGTGCCCAGATGGCCGATCTGCCGGAAACCGGCCAGGCGGCGGACGGCATCCACGACGTCGTGCGAAGTTTTTCCCCGGGGCTTGTCCACCACCAGGGCCCCGTCGAAGGGAGCGGGCTGCGGCTGGCGGGGCATCAGGAGGACGATGGCTCGTCCTTCTTCTTGATTTCGCGGAGAAGATTTTCCACGCGCTCGGTGAACTGATGGGAGCGGTCCAGCATAAAATGAATTTCCGGGGCGCGGCGCAGATGCAGCCGCTCCACCAGTTCGTGCCGGATGTAGCCTTCGGCGTGTTCTAGAGCTTTGATGGCCGCGTGCTGTTCGCTGGGCTCGCCGTAAACGGCCACGGAAGCGCGCACGTGCTTCAAGTCGGGAGTGATGCGGACCTCGGTGACGATGACGCCCACTTCCAGCCGGGGATCCTTCAGATCGCCCGCCACCATGGCCGACAGTTCGTGCTGGATTTCCTCTCCGATGCGTTCGTGGCGTCGTCCGGGAACGGTCATGGCGGTTTCTTCCTTGCCTTAAATAATTTCCAGCTCATGCTGGACGAGCAGCGGCCCCAGGATGCGATCGGCTTCGGCGAGAACTTTTTGCAGCGTGTTTTCCACGTGCTGTTCCTCGTTCGAAATCGTGACCACGCCAATCACCGAGCGCTGCCATACATCCGCGTGCTCCAGTTCGGCCACGGCCACGTTGAACTGCCCGCGCAGGCGGTCCTTCAGGCTGCGCAGTACCTGCCGTTTATCCTTCAGCGATTGCGCTTCGGGGATGTGCAAATCGAGAGTGAGCAGGCCGACGGGCATCAGCGACTCCGCAGCAGGGCTTTCCGCGTCTATTTACGGCCCGCGCCGCCGCCCTGGCCGGCGGCTTCCGCCGCGCTGAACTTCTGCACCTGGAAGCATTCCAGGATGTCGCCGACCTTGATGTCGTTGAAATTGGCCACGCCCGCGCCGCATTCAAAACCGGTGCGCACTTCGCCGGCATCGTCCTTGAAGCGCTTGAGCGAATTGAGCTTGGAGGTGTAGATGATCTCGCCCTCGCGCAGCACGCGCACCTGCGCGTCGCGCTTGAGGATGCCGTCCACCACGTGGCAGCCGGCCACCGTCCCCGCTCCCTTGACCTTGAACACGTTGCGCACTTCGGCGCGCCCCAGATGCGTTTCCTGGAAGACCGGCTCGAGCATGCCTTCCATGGCTTTCTTCAGCTCGTCGGAAACTTCGTAAATGATGGTGTGCGGCCGGATCTCCACCTTTTCCTGCTGGGCCAGTTCGATGGCCTTGCGGTCCGGGCGGATGCCGAAGGCGATGATGATGGCCCCGGAAGCGGAAGCCAGCAGCACGTCGTTTTCGGTGACCGCGCCCACGCTCGAATGAATGATCTTGAGCTTGACCTGGTCGGTGGAAAGCTTGGGCAGCATTTCGGTAAGCACTTCGACGGAGCCCTGCACGTCGCCCTTGATAACGATAGGCAGTTCCTTGACTTCCCCGGCCTTGAGCTGCTCGTGCAACTGGTCGAGCGTAATGCGCGCTCCGGAAGTGCGCGCCAGCGCCGCGTCGCGCTGCTTGGACTGCCGGAACTCCACGATGTGCCGCGCCTTGGCTTCTTCGGTGACCTGAAAATGGTCGCCGGCCTCGGGTATGCCCTGCAAACCGAGCACCTCGACGGGCGTCGAGGGGATCGCCAGCTTGACGGGACGGCCATGATCGTCAAAAAGAGCGCGAACTTTTCCGAAGACCGAGCCGCAGATAAAGAAATCGCCGGTATTGAGCGTGCCGTTCTGGATCAGGATGGTGGCCACCGGGCCGCGTCCCTTGTCCACTCGCGATTCCAGCACCGTGCCGCTGGCCGGAGCGTCGGGATTGGCGCGCAGTTCCCGCAGGTCGGCGACGAGCAGGATGGTCTCCAGCAGCTTTTCGATGTTCTTTTTCTGCTTGGCGGAGACTTCGATGAATTCGGTATCGCCGCCCCATTCCGCGGGCATCAGGCCAAGGTCGCTCAACTGGCGCTTGACGCGCTCGGGCTGCGCTTCGGGCTTGTCGATTTTGTTGATGGCCACGATCAGGGGAACGTTGGCGGCGCGCGCATGGTCGAGCGCTTCGCGCGTCTGCGGCATCACGCCGTCATCGGCGGCCACCACCAGCACCACGATGTCCGTGACCTTTGCTCCGCGCGAACGCATCCGCGTGAACGCCTCGTGACCGGGCGTATCCACGAAGACCACGCTGCGGTCGCCCACCTGCACCTTGTAGGCGCCGATGTGCTGCGTGATTCCCCCGGCTTCTCCCGCGGCCACATCCTCGGAGCGAATGGCGTCCAGCAAACTCGTCTTGCCGTGGTCCACGTGGCCCATGACGGTCACCACCGGAGAGCGCGGCTTCAGATTCTCCTGCTTTTCTTCCTTGGCCACTTCCAGAACCATTTCCTCTTCGAAGGAAACCACGCTGACGATACCGTTGAAGGCTTCCGCCAAAATGGTGGCCGTGGGAATATCCAGCGCCTGGTTGATACTGGCAAAAATGCCGCGGTCCAGAAGATTCTTCAGCAGTTCCTTGGCGCGCACATCCAGCTTTTCCGCCAGGTCGCGAATGGTGATGCCTTCGGTCAGGGTAACTTCGCGCGGCTCGCGGGGAACCGGCGGCGGCGGAGCCACGGCTACGGAACCACGGCGGTCGCCTCCCATGCGTGAGCGCACCGGATGGAGCTTGCGCTCCCCTTCGGCTTCGCGCTTGTCGTGAATGGGGCGCTGGCGGGACGCGGGCTTGCGGGCATAGAGCGGCTTGCCCGGCTCGGCCTTGGTCGGCGATTTGTCCGCCATCGGCGGCAGCATGCCGGGACGGCCCGGCTGACGAGGACCCGGACGCGTGCCGGCGCTCGGAGCGCCCGGACGCGGGCTAAAGGGCCGGCCCGACGGAGCACCCGGCGCACCGCCGGGACGCGGAGAAAACGGACGCCCTTGCGCAGCGCCGGCGCCCTGCTGGGGGCGATTGCCAATCGGTTCGCCGCGGCGCGGACCGCCGGGACGCTGGCCAATCGGTTCGCCGCGGCGCGGGCCGGGCGCATGCGTAATCGGAGGACGATTGCCGGTGGGCAGTGGCGGCCTCGCTGGAGGAGCGCCGGGGCGTGCGCCGGGCGCAGCGGGACGGACCACAGGAGCGCCTGGCCGGGTCGTCGCAGGTGCGCCGGGTCTTCCGGGAGCAGCCGCCATGGGACGTTCCACGGGAGGACGCAAAGCAGGGGCAGGCGGCGCTTGCGCGGGGCGCAACGGAGCCGCCGCAACAGGCGGCGCAACGGGCTTGGCCACCGGCGGAACAGCAGCCGGAGGCGGCGCAACAGGAACGGGTGGAGGCGCAATGGGCGCGGCAACGGGCGCAGCCGGAGGAGCGGCAACAATTTCGGGCGCAGCGGGCTTGACCGGCGCGGCAACCGGCGGCGCAACGGGCGCGGGCGGCGCCGCGGCGGCAGCCAGACGCATCCGGGCAGCCTTGGCGGCGGCTTCCTTGGATTCTTTGTCCGATTTGGCCTGGGCTTCGGCGGCGGCTTCGGCATCGGCCAGCGAATGGAAATGCTTGCGGACCTTTTCGGCAACGTCCACCGGGATGGAACTCGAGTGGGTCTTCTTCTCGGTCACCCCAAAGCCGGACAATAGATCAATGACCGCCTTGGCCTTTACTTCCAGGTCGCGGGCGAGCTCGTTAATTCGTACTTGATTTGCGTCGGTCATGCGCTCCTAAGATCAGGCCTCTTCCCCTGCGGATTTCTCTGCGGCCGGCGCGGCGGCTTCTTCGGAAGCGGGCTGCTCGGCTGCGCCTTCTTCCGAGGCCGGTGCGGTTGCTTCCGCGGCGGGTTCGGAGGATTTTTCCGCTTCCGCTTCTGCTTCCTCGGAAACGGCGGGCGCGGCGGCGGCCTCATCGGAAGCGGGTTGCGCGGCGGCGGCTTCCGGGCCGGTCTCGTAGAAAAGATTCACGGCCTGATAAATCTTGTCCACCATCTTTTCGCCGATGCCGGGAATCTCCATCAGTTGCTCGGGCGTCATGCTCGCCAGTTTTTCCAGGTTGGTGATGCCCGCGGCCTCGATCTTCTCGATGGTCTTGGGACCCACGCCGGCCAGAACCGTCAGCGGAGTGACCGGCGCGGTCAGCGCGGTCATCTGCTCTTCGATCTCGCGGCGCTTCTCTTCCTCGCTCTTGATGTCGATGTCCCAGCCGATGAGCTTGCTGGCCAGGCGCACGTTCTGTCCCTTTTTCCCGATGGCCAGGGAGAGCTGCGAGTCCTCGACGATCACTTCCAGCTTCTTGTTCTCCGGGTCCACGATCTGCACGCGGGTGACCTTGGCCGGGCTGAGCGCCTTCTGCGCAAACGCAACCGTTTCCTCGTTGTACGGAATAATATCGATTTTTTCGCCGCGCAGTTCGCGGATGATGGACTGCACGCGCATGCCCTTCATGCCCACGCAGGCGCCCACCGGGTCCACGTCCTTGTCGCGGCTGGCCACGGCGATCTTGGTGCGCTCGCCGGCTTCGCGCGCCGCGGCGCGGATCTGCACCGTGCCGTCGTAAATTTCCGGAACTTCCATTTCAAACAAACGCTGCACTAACATCGAATCCGCACGCGATACGATCACCTGCGGCCCCTTGGCCGCGCGGTCCACCAGCTTGATCACCACGCGCACGCGGTCGCCGATATTGTAGGTTTCCAGCCGCGACTGCTCGCGCTTGGGCAGCCGCGCCTCGGTCCGCCCCATGTCCACCAGCAGGTCCGGCCCTTCGCTGCGCTTGACCACGCACGTGATCAGCTCGCCCACGCGCGTGTGGTACTCGTTGAAAATCGTGTCGCGCTCGGCCTCGCGCACCTTCTGCATGATCACTTGCTTGGCCGTCTGCGCCGCAATGCGCCCCAGCACGTCGGTGGGCTTGGAGGTGAGAATTTCCGTGCCGATTTCCGCGGAAGGATTCACGCGCTGCGCGTCCGCCAGCGCGATTTCCGCCTTGGGATCGGTCACTTCCTCGACCACCGTGCGCACCGCGAACACGTCCACCTGCCCGGTTTCCTGATTCAGCCTGGCGCGCAGGGGCTCTTCGGTCTTGTAATACTTCCGCGCCGCCACCACCATGGCGTCTTCAATCGCCGCGATCACCACATCCGGTTCGATGTGCTTCTCGCGGCTCAGCATCTCGATCTGTTGATATAGCAGGCTCGCCATAAACCGTTCCTAGAACTCCACGACCAACTGCGCTTTGCGAATCCCCTCGAGCGGCAGCTCGATGGTTCGCCCTTCCTTGCCCTGCAACTGCAAACGGACCTTGCCGTCCGCGAGGCCCCCCAGCCGGCCCTCGAAAAATGTGGCATTGCCCACGGGTTCGGCAATGGTGATCTTGGCCAGCCGCCCCGCAAAGCGCTCGAAATCCGAGGGCTTTTTCAGCAGACGGTCCAGTCCCGGAGAGCTGACCTCGAGCACGTATCCCGCCGCCCCGGTGATCAACTCCTCCACGTCCAGGATGACGCTCAACTGCTTGCTCACCTGCTCGCAATCCGCGTGACTGACGCCCGTCGCGGACGCATCCACCACTGCACCCTCCGGCGCCGCAGGAGGCGGCCAGGGGCGGTCAATATAGACGCGAAGAAAGCGCTGTTTGCCGATTTTCCATTCGACATCAACGACTTCCAGACCTTCCGAACGAGCAACCCGCTCGGCAGCTTCGCGAATACGTTCCACATTCACCGAAAGAGACCCCAACCCTGCGCACCGTCCAAACTGGCGCGCCGCCAACAAAAAAGTGGGCTCGCGCCCACTCCACCGTGCGACCCAACTTCAGAGCAGAATTGAGTATAGACCCGCAACCTTGCAAAAGCAAGAGCCGGGGTGCGGGCCGGGGCACACGCTGTGTCCCTATAGACGCATTCGAGAGATGATTAACGGGTGTAAATTCAGCGGTTTACGGGCGGGGCCGGGCGGCCCTGAAATTGCTCCCCCGAAGGCGTGATGCGGCGAAAAATACTTCTCCTGGCGGTGGCTGTGGCGTTTTTCAGCGCCGCAGGCGCCTTGCTTGCCGGAAAATTTTTTTCTGGCAATGACCGGATCAGCGGCTTGCCCAGCGTGATTCTGTGGGCCTGGGAGCGGCCCGAAGATTTCCGCTTTCTCTCCCCCGGCGAGACCGGAGTGGCCTTCCTGGCCGAGACGATCTACTTGCGCGAGCCCCAGGAGAAGAACGGAAAAGAGGTCGAGAATGACGTACGCGTGCAGCCACGGCGGCAACCGCTGCGCATTAATCCCGGAACGGCGCTGATCGCCGTGGCGCGCATCGAGACCCTGCGCGCGCAGGGAGCGGGGCGGAATTCGCCGGAGCGTTCCCGGCCCTACACCGAGGCGCAACGCCGCCGCGTGGCCGAGAAAATCTCCCAACTGCAAAACATCGAAGGAGTGCGCGGCGTGCAGATCGATTTCGACGCCACGCAAAGCGAGCGCGCATTTTACGCCCAACTCCTGCGCGATGTCCGCGCCCGCCTGCGCCCGGAGCAGCCCCTGAGCATCACCGCGCTGGCTTCCTGGTGCCTGGGCGACGCCTGGCTGGCGCAACTCCCACCCGGAACGATTGATGAAGCCGTGCCCATGCTCTTCCGCATGGGCGGCGAAACGGGAGAAGTCGCGCGGCTTCTGCGGCGCGGCGATGACATCACGGTTGCCGCTTGCCAGGGCAGCGCGGGACTTTCCACGGACGAACCTCTTTCGCGCGACCTGCTGAGCGGGAAGTTCCCGTCGAAGCTTCCGGGGCAATCGGTAAAACGGATTTACCTTTTTCACCCGCGACCCTGGACCAAAGCGGACGCGGAGAAATGGATCGAGGAGACCAGACAATGGCACGGAAAATAGGACGAGGATTTCTTGTGGCAGCGATGATTCTAGCGCTGGTGTTTCCCGAGCCCGCCGCTCTGGCCTGCGGACCGTTTTTTGCCGCGCCCGTTTTTATCCAGAGGCTCCATCCCGACCAGCCGCTGGCACTGTACGCCCGGGGAGAACTGGGCATCCCGCAACCAAGCTACGCGCGGATGTACCTGGCGGCTGCCTACCGCAATCTTTCGGGAACGCCATTTTCCGCGAAGGAACAAAAACAGTTGCTCGCGCTGTGGGGAGAGCAGACGGACCCCAATGAAGAGTGGATGCGGAACTCGAGCAAGAAAGATCCGCAGCAGGAATGGCGGGAAGCGGTTGAAAAAGTGACGGGACAAAAGTACACGGTGGACCAGAACGCATCGCATTGGAATCTCACGCTGATGGATTACGAGAATTGCCTGGACGACGCTTTTCGGACCGCCCGGCAGACACTGGCGGACCGGGTGAAACAGTTCGGGACGGATAGCATCGCCGTGCGCAGCTGGGTGGAAGCGCAACAAATGGTCTTTGGAAACTGCGGAGGAAAAGACCCCAAGAAACCACGGGTGTTCCCGCAGGAGGCCGAGCCAGGACTTCCGCAAGTGATCCAGGCGGATCGCGCCTACCAGATCGCGGCGGCTCATTTTTACGCGATGGAATGGGAGGATGCCGAACCCCTCTTCCAAAGAATCGCGCAGGACCCGGCCTCTCCCTGGAAAACCATCGCCGCGCTGGTGGCGGTGCGCTGCCGGATTCGCCGGGCAACGGTAACCACAGAAAACAAGGAGACCCGCATGGCGATGCTCGTGGAAGCCGGCGAGCGGCTGAAGCGGCTCGAAGCCGACCCCGCCATGGAAAAACTGCGCCCGGCCATCCTGCGCTTGCTCGGATTCATCGAGTTTCGCGCGAACCCCGGACAGCGGCTGGCACTGCTCTCGCAGACGCTGGAAAAGGGAAGCGACCCGGCAACCCTGCGGCAGGACCTCATTGACTACACGTGGCTGCTGGACCGCGCGCTGGGAGAGGATCTCTCGACGGCGGATGACTCCAAATCCCAGGAACGCGTCCGCTTGCGAGAATCATTGGCCGATCTGCGCAAGCAAGGCGGAATGACCGACTGGATTCTGACGTTTCAGGAACGCGGCGCGGACTCTTATAAGCATGCGCTGGCGAAATGGAACGAGACGCACTCTGTCGCCTGGCTGGTGGCTGCCCTGAGCAAAGCGAAAGCAACGGACGCGGAGTCCGCGGAACTGATCCGCGCCGCCGGAGAAGTGCCCGCCGGCTCCAGCGCGTACCTCACCGCCGCGTATCATCAGGCGCGACTGCTGGCGAAAAGCGGGAAGCAAGCAGAAGCGCGGCAAGCCGCGGACAAACTTCTGCAACTGCCGGAAGCCAAGCTGAACGCCTCGGCGCGAAACCAGGCACTGGCGCTGCGCATGAAGCTGGCCGTGAATTTCCAGGAGTTTCTGCGCTATGCCCCGCGCAAAACGGCGGACGTTATTTACGATGAAGAGGGCCTTGCACCAAGTGAAGACAACTGCCGCCAACAGAGCAAAGCGGAACGGGTGAAATGCAAGCAGGAAAACGCCCACCCGCCGCTTCTGGACGCCGATGCAGCACTGGCCATCACCGAGGGACTTCCCACGCGGCTGCTGGCCGAGGCCGCCGAAAGCAAGACCCTGCCGGAAAATCTGCGAAAGCGCATAGCGCCGGCCGCCTGGGTCCGCGCCGTGCTGCTCGGAGAAGAAGAGAATGGCCTGCGTTTGACCAAGACGGTTGCTCAGTTTGCTCCCGAACTCGCCGAAGGTCTGAAAACCTACACCGAAGCCCGGCCCGGCGAAGCGCGCCGCTTTGCCGCCGTCTTTCTTATCCTGCGCAATCCGGGTCTGCACCCCTACGTCGAGGTAGGCATCAGCCGCGCAACTCCCCTAGCCCGCATCGACAACCTGCGCGACAACTGGTGGTGCTCGTTTGCACCGGCGGAGCCTCGCGGCTACTTCTACCCCAGCGACAGCGACTACTTCTACTCCGACGACAGCAACTACTACACCATGTTCACCGGGCTTAAGGGGCCGGTGGGAGAACTCTATGCCGGAACAAAAACAATGCAGCCGCCCTTTCTGACCGCCGCCGAGCGCACCAGCGCAACGCAGGAATGGTCGGAAATGGCCAAACTTCCCGCGGCGCCGGTCTGGCTCGGAGAACAGGCCATCGCCTTCGCCAAGAGCCATCCCGAAGACCCCCGCGTACCGGAAGCCCTGCACCGTGTGGTGAAGGCCACGCGCTTCGGGTGCGAGGACAAGAGCACGGGAACCACTTCCAAAGCGGCCTTCCAGCTACTCCACCGGCGCTACCCCGCGAGCGAATGGACAAAGAAGACGCCGCTGTGGTTCTGAGGACGGCTGGAGTGGACCACCGCTGCCCCGCAAACCACGTCCTGGTCAGCGAATGTTGCCGATGGAATTCTTCACCGTATCGTGTTTGGTCTTCAGGATATTGCTGATGGTGGTGTAGGAGCGGTTCTCATTCTGCATCTGGCTCTGCAGTTGCAAGTATTGGAGATTGAAGCTCATTTGCGTCTCCTGCATCTCCTTGGTGGCTTTCAACAGTTCGTCCTGCGCGGAGCCACCCACCGCGGCGCCACCCGCCGAGCCGCCGTGAGCAGGACTGCTTCCACTTGAAGAGCCCATCCCGGCGCCGCCGACACTCGGGTTTCCCTGGGCGGCCCGCGCAGCGTCTCCGCGCTTACCGACTTCGGCAGCCTTCTTGCTCAGTGTTTCGTACAGTTTGGCCAGTTCCGCATTCAGTGCGACGGTCCGCGCATGAATCTTTTCCAGCTCGGCGAGTTGTGCCGAGGCTTCCTCCGTGGCGCGCAAGGCCGCAGCGCGTTCAGGTGAAGCTCCCGCCGCCGGGCGGGACTGCTGGGCAGCGGCAAACGATGCCGCGGCCAGGAGCAGCAGGATGACTGCAAAAGCTTGCTTCTTCATGATTTATCCTCCCAAAAAAGCGCGTGTAGTTCCGCCATGCCACTTGGGCTTCTCAGGGAGAATACGGCGGTTTCCGCAGCCGCTGCTGGAATCCCGATAGCCCTGTGCGCGAGACGTTAACCAGGCATTCCATCCGCTCGTGGAGAAACGCTTCGAGAACTTCCACCGGGCCGCCTTTCCTAAAGTTTCTCCTCCTTCTCGCCGATAGACACCGCAGGGATAGAAGGAGCAGAGCCACCCATGAGAACAGCCGCCGTGCAGCCCACCGGACGCGAAGCCTTCTTCGGCGACGACGAGATCATCGTCAGCAAGACCGACCTCCAGGGCCGCATCCAGTACGTCAACCGCACCTTCATCAAGATTTCGGGATACAGCGAAGAAGAAGTCTTGGGGCAGCCGCACAGCCTCATCCGCCATCCGGACATGCCCCGCTGCGTCTTCAAGCTCCTGTGGGACACGCTCGAGACCAAACAGGAAATTTTTGCCTACGTCAAAAACATGTGCAAGAACGGCGACCACTACTGGGTCTTCGCCCACGTCACCCCCACCTTCGGCAAGGACGGTCAGGTGATCGGCTACCACTCCAACCGCCGCACCCCCGAGCGTTCGCAGGTCGCGCTCTTCACCGAAGTCTACCGGGAGTTGCTGGCCGAGGAGAAAAACCACACGGACTGGCGCGAGGGCATGGCCGCGGCGGGAAAGCTGCTCGAAAAAATGGTGAGCGCAAAAAAAATGGCCTACGAAGAGTTCGTGTTTTCGGTTTAAACCCAAAGCAGCAAGCGCATCTGCGGCCAGCGGCCGCAAATTAATTCTGAAGGGGTGAGAAATCCATGGCGGGAACATCCGTACTAACGCACGAACAAGAAACTGCCCCCGGCGGCGCCGCCGAAGCCGAACTGGCGCTCTACCGCGAATGGCTGGCCAAGGCCGCCGCCGTCTGCGAAGCGGCCGCCAAAGGCGACATGGAAGTCCGCCTGCTTCACTGTCCCACGGACGGCGACCTGGGCCGCATGCTGCACGGCATCAATCACCTCATGGACATGACCGACGCGTTCCTGCGCGAAGCGGGCGCTTCCCTCGAATACGCCAGCAAGGGAAAATTCTTCCGCCGCGTCATTCTCCGCGGCATGCTGGGCTCCTTCCGGCGAACTTCGGAAGTCATCAACCGGGCCGATGAGGAGATGGCCCGCAACGCCAAGGCCCTGGCCGATTCGGTGACCCATCGCCACGCCCTGGCCGATCAGTTCGAGGACAACGTGAAAGGCGTGGTGGCCGTGCTGGCCTCCTCGGCCGCGGAACTGGCCGCCACGGCCAAATCACTCGGCGAGACCGCCTCGCAAACGACTCACCAGGCAACCACCGCCGCGGGCGCTTCGATGGAAGCCTCGGAAAGCGCCCAATCAGTGGCCTCGGCCACGCAGGAGATGGCCGCTTCGCTCAGCCAGGTGGAAATCCAGACCCATCAATCGGCCAAGATCGCCACCGAGGCGGTCCAAGGCGCCGAACGCACCGACAAAGTGGTGCAGGGCATGGCCAGGGCCTCGCAGAAAATCGGCGGCGTGGTCAAACTCATTTCCCAGATCGCCGCGCAAACCAATCTGCTGGCGCTCAACGCTACCATCGAAGCCGCCCGCGCCGGAGAAGCCGGCCGGGGATTCGCCGTCGTGGCTTCCGAAGTAAAACACCTGGCGCAACAGACCGCCGCGGCCACCGAAGAGATCACCACGGAAATTTCCGCCATGCGCACCACCACCGACCAGACCACCCGCGCCATCAGCGACATTAGCCGCACCATCACCCAGATGCAGGACATCACCCAGGTCATCGAAAACGCCGTGGGCGAACAGAAAAGCGTCACCGAGGAGATCAGTCGCAACATTTCCCTGGCCGCCTCCCGCGTGCAAAACGTCACCGAAAGTATCGGCGCCGTCAATCAAGCCGCGCAATCCACCAGCGACAGCACCGCCCAGCTGCGCATCGCCGCCGACGAACTCTCGCGCCAGGCCGCCTCGCTCAGCCAGGCCGTCGATCAATTCCTGGTGGCCATCCGCGCCTGAACGAAACCACTTTCTCCACGCAAAAGCATCAACACAAAAAAACGGCCTCCCCGAAATTCCGGGGAGGCCGTTTCGTTTCTATTTCCGCATCGCCGCGCTTACTGCTGAGGCGGCTTCTGCGCCGGAGCAGCGGCCGGTTTCGGAGCTGCCGCGGCAGCCGGTTTCGGAGTCGCCGGAGCGGCCGCTCCGCTCTTGATGGGATAGGCCTGGTCGTACAGGCGCACGATGTCGGCAGTGATATCAATCTGAGCCGCCGAATAGAGCAGCGGATTGGTCTGCGAAGACGGATCGTTCACGAAGATGGCCACGTAGCCGTTCTCCCGCGCGTAGCGGTCCAGCACGTCCATCATCTTGCGCCCGATGCGCTGGATGACGTCGCCCTGATCGGCGTTGGCATCTTCCTGCAGTTCGGTCTGCTTGCGCTCGAGCTGCTGCGCCATTCTCTGCCCCTGCTGGCGCAGACGGGCCTTTTCCTCATCGCTGAGCGTGCGTTCGCCGGCGGCCAGGCGCTGCTGCAGTTCACCGACCTGCTTGTTCATCGCCTCCAGCTCATTCTGCCGGGGTGCGTACTTGGATTGCAGTTCGGCGGAGGCTATCTTGCCTTCGGACGTGTTGCCAATGGCCTGCCGGACGTTGATGACGCCAATCTTGGACGCGGCAGCAGCGGGCGCCGCGGTTCCCTGCGCCATGGCGGCGGTGCCGAAAGCGCACAGCGCGGCCAGAGCGGCCATACGAATCATGGTATTCATTTTCACGTTTCTCTCCTTCGGTATTTGCCAATTTCTTCTTGGCGAAAAATTATTGCTGCCACTGCGAACCGACCCGGTGCGCGAACCCGGAAGTATAGCCGAGCCGCCTTTCCCAGAGCAATGGCAAACACCGCATGCCTCTGCCTTGCAGGCACCCGCCTGCTCTTCCCGCCGCCTTACCGCGGCATGGGCAGCAGCAGCACGCGCCCGCCCGCCGCATCGGTCACCACCGCCAGGTTCGTGCGCGGATGAATGGCCACGGCATATTGCGGGAGAACCACGTTGGTGGAAGGAGCCGGCGGCGCGCCCAGGCTGATGACCGCGCGCGTGCGCAGCGACTGCATGTCCACGAACGACAACGTATTGCTCGCCGTATTGCGCGTAACCGCCGTCCCCGTCTGGAAGTTATACGCCACCGAAGTGGGATTCATTCCGATGCGCACCGACTGCGCTCCCCCGGTATCCGGATTGGCCATGATCAGCGTATTGCTCAGGCTGGAAACGGCATAGAACAGGTTATTGCCCGGCGTGGCCGAATCCGAAGGATCAAACGCGATTCCCGCGGGCATGCTGGTAAACGCGCTGATGCGGTTCCTTACCGTGGGATTCACGACGCCGATATCCATGACGTCCAGAACGCCCTGCGAGGAATTTCCCGATTGCTGGATGGCCCCGACCAGGGCCACGTTGCGCTCCGGATCCACGGCAATCGAGATGGGCCGCTGGTCCACGCCCACGGTGATGGCCGAGGGCGTGGCGGCGGCCAGGTCAATCACGCTCAACGTATTGGAAAGCGTGTTGGTGATGTAGGCCTTGCCGCTATCCTGGTTGATGGCCACTCCGGTGGGCGCAGTGCCCACATTGACTGAACCTCCGGCGATGATCGCGTTGGTGGCCAGGTTCACGATGCTCACGCTGCCAACGCCCAGGGAGGAGCCGTCGGCCAGATTCAGATCGCTATTGGTGACGACCGCGTATCCCAGCCGCGGAATCATGGCCACCCCGGCGGGCGCGGTTCCCACGGGCACCGTGGCGGCAATCAGTGCGGTATTCAGATTAATCACGGAAACGTTATTGCAGCCGATGTTGGAGACCACCGCCAGATCGCGGATGTCGTCAATGGCCACGCCCGTGGGCTGCGGCGTCAGGCAACCGGTTCCCGCTATGTTGACGGTCGCCACAACGGTGAAATCCGTGGCGTTGGAATAGGCCGCCCCCTGCACGACGTCCAGGGCATAGCGGCGCGGCGCAGTCAGCGCAGCGGCGGGAATCGTAACGCTAAGCTGGCGGCTGCTGTCCACCGTGGTGCTCATGCCCACGGGGATATTTCCATCGAGCCGGGCTTGGGTTCCAGCGACAAATCCCGCGCCAAAAACCTTCACGGAGAGAGCGGGTGCAGCCGCGGCAGCCGGATCATAGAAAGTACCCTGCGGGAAGATTCGCCTCAAGGGGTCCACAATTTCCACGCGAGAAATCTGCGGCACCTTCATCGCTCCGCCCAGGGCGATCAGGCTTACGTTATTGCTGGTCGTGTTCACCACGAGCGCCTGGTTGGTGGGCGGATCCACCGCGACGGCAACGGAACCGGTGCCCCCGGTTGTAATTTCGGCAAGCTGCGTCGGCGGCGCGGTAAACACCCCCGGCGTGCCCGGATTGATCAGCGTAATCAGGTCATTGCTGTTCACGCCCAGCGGCCCCGGCTTCACCACCACGGCCACGTTGGTGAACGACTGATAGCCGGCGCCGGTGGCCGGGTGCAGGCTCAGCCCGGTGGTCGTCTGATCCAGCAGGCTGACGAAGCTGGCAAAATTATTATTGCCGTCGGTGAGCACCGCGCGGTCGGTCTGCGGATTGATGGCGATCCCGCGGATGCTGGGCGAAATCGAGAAGGTCATCAGGGGCCGCGAATAGCTCACGGCTCCTCCCGTGCTGGTGCCATCGGCCGCCACCTGGGCATAGGTAAATGTGGTGGCATCCAGAACGGCGGTGACGGTGAAAGTTCCGTTGAACGAACTGTCCGCCGCGCCAGAAATCAGCATGCTGGGGAGATTCCCCGAATCGATGTTGTGGCTCGCGGAGGTCGTAACGGTAACCAAGTTGGATACGCGCTTGATGGACGAAATGCCCACGTTGGTTTTCGGCTCGGCCATATCCACAACGGACATCTGCCCCGCCCCGCCGGGCGTCACGAAAGCCCAGTGCAGCCGTGGATGGAAAGCAATCTGCGGATTGGCCCCGGTGGAAATATTCACGGCGCCGATGACGCAATAGGGCGTGGTTCCCATACCCGCCAGACAAGCGGGTGTAGCCAGCGGATCGGTGTTGAAGATGAGACCAATGCTGGTCGAACCGAAAGCCACCAGACCCAGCTTGCGATCCGGATCCAGCGCCACGGCCATGGGAGCCAGCGGCGCCGGCGCCGGGACCGTCGTCGTGGACGGCGTCACCTTCGTCAGATCGATCGTGCCAAGTAGAGCGCCTGTTCCGAGATTGAAAATCGATACCGTCCGGGAATCCGGTTCCGTGACCGAAACAAACGCTTTCACCGCAGTGACGGCGGCGATGTGTTGCGTTTCATCCACGGCGATATTCGTGGGCGAAGCAGTAATGGCTGTCGCCGGAGAATATGCCGGCACGGAAATTCCCGTAGCATCGACGACGGTCAGCGTTCCTTGCCCAATCGTGATGCGCTGGATCGTATTGTTACCGGAATTGGCCACCACCGCCGTGCCTGTCGTGGTGTCCTCGGCAATGGCCACGGGCGCGGCACTCGCGCCCAGTCCATATGTGCCTATAAACGAGGGCGGGGTAAGGCCCGGGTCCGGTTGCGCGGCAATGTTCGTGAACGCAACCGATGGCGTCGCGGAACCGTTCACCACGGAAGTCTGATACAACCCCGGTCCATCCGCGCCGAAGTTCCCCGCTGCCAGTGTCATGAAAAGCTGGCGCGGGGTGTTGGACGTAATGGTCTGCGGCAGGGGGCCATCAAACAGGCTGGTAACCACAGGACCGGCGGAGGGGCCAAAATAACCGCCGTTCAGCTGAAAATTCGATTGGATGCCGGTTGTGGCGCTATCTGGAATGGAAGCGATGAGCGCGGGACGCACGGGAACAACGCTGACCTGGCTTACCACCGGATTGGCTGGAGGAGTTGCGCTCACCACCGAAATGGTCAATGTCTGGACGGTCTTCAGGTTCGCGGCATTCAAGCGCAGACGGGCAAGCGATGCACTGATGATCTTGAGCTGCCCCGCCAAAACGGGCACGGCCACATTTGCTCCGTCGGTAATCTGCACCGTGCTGGTGGAACGGAGATTCCCCGCCAGGAGATAGATGTCGTGAAAAAGAGCGCCCTGGGGAGCCACGACCGGAGTCGCCCCGATGGCCGGAGCAATGCCGGAGAACGTGGCGGGCACGGCGGTCACGATGGTTACCGTGGCCGTCCCCTTCCGCGTGGCGTCCTTGGTGGAAGTGGCCACGACGGTGACCGTGGCGGAAGTGGGCACGGTGGCCGGAGCAGTGTACACACCGTTGACATTGATCGTACCGGCGGTCGTGGTGACCTGACCGGCTTGCTGCAGCGACCATGTGACGTTGTTGGGGATGGAATCGTTAGTGAGCGTGGCCGTGAAGGGAAATACTTCGCTTGTGCCGATGGTGGCCGTGGCCGGCGTAACCATCACGCGGATGCCGGAATCTATATTGACGGTGGCCTTGGCCGTGGCCGTGGTGTCCGCGGTCGCCGTCGCGGTCAGATAAATGATCACCGCGGGATTGGCCACCAGACCCGGCGCCGTGTAGGTCACGCTATACCAGGTATTGGTGATGGTGGTCCCGTTGGTCGTGGTTGTGGTGGAAGTAGGGGTGATCGCGCCGATCGTGCCGCAATTCGGGTTGGTCGAGGGCGTGGGCGCGGCAACGCAGGGGGTCGGCGTGGGCGCGGGTGACGCACTCGCTTGACTGGCAAGAATATAGGAAAGCGCGAAGGTCACCGACTGGTCCGTCGAACCCACGGCCTGCGCCGTGAACTGATAGGTCTGGTTGACGAACAGGTTGACCGTGCTGCCGTTGCCCGGCGACATGCTCACGGTAACCTTGGTCGCGGCTGTCGATCCGCCTCCGCCGCCACATCCCGAAAAGAGCAGCCCGGCGGCAAGCACGCCCGCCATCAGGGGCTTTGCAAAGAATCGCAACTTCATTCGACTAACCTCCCGCGCTGCGCCGCATCCCGCGGCGCGCTCCCGCGCGCTATTTTTGGAACCAGTCATCGTATTCTTTCCTGTCCTCATCCCCGACTCTTCCTTTTCCACACTCATCAGAACGTCCGGCTCACGGTAAAGCGGAACGTGTGCGTGGGTTCAAAGAAATTCAGATTCGAGCGGCTGCTGGGATAAGCGTCCAAAAGCGGCTTAAAAAGACTGTCGTAAACACCCGGATAGGAAGAAAGTTCGTTGATCAAAGCATCCTTCGAGCCCGGTTCGATGTAATTGTTCGGGCCGATAATCTGCTGCCGCAGGCGGTTGACGTTGTAGGCGTAATAGATGCGGAACGGCGCCTGCACAATGGGCAACTGCACCACAAATTCGACGCCCGCCGAACTGCGCAGATGGAAATTGGTGCGCGAACCCAGCGGCAACGGCCCTCCCAGTTTGGCCCCCGGAAAGATGGTCTGCAGGTCCTGCAAGCCAACGGGATTCAGCTGCAGGCCATTGCGCTTGATGATCCCGCTGGTGCCCCCGTCCAGAAAGAAGGCCATGGTCACCGGGCCCACGATGGGGATGCGGTATTCCAAGTTGCCCAAGCCCTGCAGGTCGCCGCCCGGAAAGGTCATCTGATACGTGAGCGCGGGAATCGTCCGCACGGTCATGGTCGGATTCCCGTTGGCATCCAGATGGTGAATGTCCGGGAAGGCCATGCCCACGGCGGTCTTGATCGGGATGAAAGCCACCGGAGAGATGGTGCGGATATCGAAACCGCGCACCGTATCTTCCCCGCCCATGTAGAAGCGCACGTTGGGCGGCAGCGAAAGTCCGCCAAAGCTGGTGGTGAACGCCGTTTGCACGCGATAGCCAAACACGTTGCGGTGCTTGTGCACCGAGAAGAAATGCTTGTGCTCGAATACGTTGGTGATGGCGTTGACGTTTCCGCCCAGCCACCCGCCCTGCATGCTCAGCGAATACGAAAAGCTCTTGCCCCCGGTCGGATTGATGGGATGGTTGACCGTGTTATACGAAATCGTGGGGCTCAGATTGCTCGAAAGAATTCCTTCGGTGGCGCTGGGACCGGCCAGGCTGCGGAATTGGATGGTCGAGAAAAGCAGCTTCGAAGCGTCGCTGAACGCCGTGATATTCGTCTTGCTCAGCGAATACGTCAGCCCGATGCGCGTGAAGGAAAAGCGCCGGATGGGATAGCTCGCGAATATGGTGAATCCCGTGCTGTTCTGATTGTAGTTCTGGATCAGCTGCGGGTTGGCGCTGATCTGCTGCTGATACATCTGCGCCGCCTGCTGCGCCTGGTTGAAGCTGTAGCGGCTGCTGAAAATCGTGAAGCCCGTCGAAATGGGGCGGTCGAAAAGATACGGTTCGGTGAAGCCGAACATGAAATTGCGCTGGCGATCGCCGAACTCAGAAGAAAACGTCAGCGTCTCGCCCAGGCCCAGGAAATTGTTGGTCTGGTAGGTCAGCCCCACGAAGCTTCCGGCCAGCCCGCTGAATCCCCCCTGCAAGCCGATGGACTGCTTGCCTTTTTCCTTCACCTTCAGGGTGATATCGACGGTGCCGTCCTTGGTGTTGCGCGCGATTTCCGCGTTTTCCGGCTTGATCGTCTCGAAATAGTCCAGCTGGTTCAGCCGCAGAATGCTCATTTCCCACGCGCGCTGGTTGAAGAGCTGCCCTTCGTCCACCAGCACTTCGCGGCGAATGACTTTGTCGCGCGTCGTGGTATTTCCGCTGAACTCGATGCGCCGCACGTAAAACTGTTTTTCTTCGTTAAAACGCAGCGTCAGGTTAATCCGCTTGTTGTCCTCGTCCACTTCCGAATCCGGCTCCGCCGTGAAATCGATGAACCCGTAATTCCCGTACACCTTGCGGTATTCTTCCAGCGCTTTGCGGATCTTCCCCACCGCGAACAGATCCCCCGTCTTCAGCGGAAAGATGGACTTCAGCGGCTCCACCTTGAGCGACAGCGGCTTATCCGGGTCCGCGGGAACGATATTCAGTTTCCCCATGATGTAGCGCGCGCCCTGGTCGATGGGAATGGTGATGTTCACGGCCTTGCCCTGCTTCCGGCTGATGAACGGCAACAGCGGCAGGGGAATCCCATCGCGCACGATTTCCACGTTTTCCAGGATGGGGTCCTTCACCGTCACCTTGAAATAGCCACTGTCCTGGTACATCCCGCGGACGCCCACCTCCAGATCCTCGTTCAGCTTCTGGCGGTCAAACGTTTTCGAAAAGGCGTTCAGGTTGGCGAAGTACAGCGGAATCGCATAGGGGCGCGAATGGCGCATGGCCCGCAGGAGCTTGCGGTCGCTGAAAGCGGAATTGCCGGTGAAGCGGATCTTGCCCACCTTCACCTTGGGGCCTTCTTCCACCTTGAAGACCAGGATCACCGCATTGCTCGAGGTGATTTTTTCATACTGCGGCCGGACCTTGGCGAACTGCCTTCCATGCTCCGCCAGCAAGTCGCGCAGCACCACTTCGGCCTTCTTGATGCGCGTGGGATCGAACTGGCTTTCCACCGTCAGCCCGACCTTCTTTTCCTTGAAGCGGTCCAGAATGTCCGATTCGCTCACCGAATGAATCCCGTCATACCGGATGCGCCGGATCACCGGCCGCTCCTGCACGTCAAAAATAATAATCCGCGCATTGGAGCGCTTGGGGCTGACTTCCACGCGCAGCTTCACGTCGTCAAAAAATTGCGTGTTCCACAACGCCTGAAAGTCCCGCTTCAGCGTCTCCTCGCTGAGCGCGTCCCCTTCCCTCGTGAAGATGCGCGCCTTCAGCGTATCCGTGCGTACCCGCCGGTTGCCCACAAAATCCACGCGGTCAATCACCAGCGGCGCCTGCGAAGCCGGCGCTCCCGCGGCCGCCGGTTCCTGCGTCACGGACGGCTCCAGCGCCTCAGGGACATCCAGGCTGGCCGGGGCGTGCAGCCCGCGTGCAGCCGCCTTGGCGGAGCGCGCGTTGGTGTTGGGCCGGTGTTTCGAGGAGGATTCCGTCGACGAGGAATACGCCGGGGAAGGATTCGGAGTGATAGATGTCGAGGTCTGCGCCCGGGCGGCCGGAACAGCCAGCAGCCACAATAGGAGCAGGGGAGCGCACAGCGCCCCCAAAAACGAACAGTATTTTCTGCCAGCAGCCCGTGAGAGCATCACAGGCGCATCCCCAAACGCAATTTGACTATCTCCTGCCGGTCCCGGTCTGGACCGGTCGTGCCTGTTCAGATTCCCTAGTGGATGACCGGGGTTGCCTCAACCAGAGGACGGAAGGCCAAGCCCTCTCCCGCTACGTACACCAGCAACGTAGCAGGCCGCTGTATTCCTCCCTGAATCAATGACTCAGAGAGCGGGTCTTCTACATACTTCTGCAGGGCCCGGCGGAGCGGACGCGCTCCATAGTTGCGGTCCGCACAAGTCTTCTCCAGAATCCACTGCCGCGCTTCCGGCGCGAGACTGATCTGAACCTGCCGGTGGATGAGTGTATCATTCATCTGCCCAACCAGCAGATCAATGATTCGCAGCAAATCCTCGTCCGCCAGCGGGTTGAAGAGAATCACCTCGTCCAGCCGGTTCAGGAACTCCGGGTTGAACGCGCGCTTCACTTCGCCCATTACCAGATCGTCCAGGCTCTTCTGTCCGGCATCTTCCGAGCCGGACTGGAACCCGATCGTGGAGCGCTTCTGCAAATGCCGCGCCCCCAGGTTGGAAGTCATGATAATGATCGTATTGCGAAAGTCCACTGTATTTCCCAAACCATCCGACAATTGCCCGTCCTCGAACACCTGCAGCAGGATGTTGAAAACGTCCGGATGGGCCTTTTCGATCTCGTCCAGCAGAATCACCGAATAGGGCGAACGCCTCACCCTCTCCGTCAGCTGCCCGCCTTCTTCGTAGCCCACATAGCCCGGAGGGGCTCCGATGAGCTTCGAAACCGAGTGCTTTTCCATGAACTCCGACATATCGAACCGCACCAGCGATTTCTCCGTGCCGAAGAGAAATTCCGCCAGCTTGCGCGCCACTTCCGTCTTGCCCACGCCCGTCGGGCCCAGGAACAGGAAGCAGCCCACCGGCCGTTGCGGCGATTTCAGTCCGGCTCGGCTGCGCCGGATGGCCCGGGCCAGCGCCGTAATGGCCTTGTCCTGGCTGATGACCCGCTTGTGCAGTTCAAACTCCATGCGCAGCAGTTTCTGCTGTTCGTCTTCCTTGATGGACGTAACTCCCACGCCCGTCCAGCGCGACACCACTTCCTCGATGTCTTCCCGCGTGACGATCCCCGTCGAGGCGTCGTCCAGCTTGAAGCGCTCCCGCAGGCCGCGCAGGTTTTCCTTCTCCTTGCGCTCTTCCTCCGAATAAAACCGCGCCTTTTCGAATTCGTGATTGGCGATGGCCGCTTCCATGCGGTGCGTGATGAACTTCACCCGCTTCTGCACTTCGGCCACTTCGTCCGGCACCGACGCCTGCCTCAGCTTTACCCGCGCTCCGGCTTCGTCGATCAAGTCAATGGCCTTGTCCGGCAGAAAACGATCGGGAATATACCGGTTCGAAAGATACACGGCGTAGCGCA
>Ga0315281_10002378_pt1 | contig 27973 bp, 52 predicted proteins | sample YL17G07_0_MG_FD_204540 | JGI IMG/M metagenome (GOLD analysis project Ga0315281, IMG submission 204540) | Sediment microbial communities from Yellowstone Lake, YNP, Wyoming, USA - YL17G07_0 | ecosystem: Environmental > Aquatic > Freshwater > Lake > Sediment | place: USA: Wyoming | collected...
TGCCAGAGAATGCCAAATCTATAAATTATAATAAGCCACCAGAAGTAAAGCCAGATGATGTTATGTGGGCTGAAATTGATCCTAATGATGTTTTGCCAATTTAAAGGTTATTATGGGGAATATTAATATAATATTGAGCGGCACCGCAGGTAGTGGTAAGGATACACTTGCCAGAAAGTTAAAAAGTGAATATCATTTTCATATTTTAACACCCGGCGAGTTATATAGGGAGGAGGCTAAAAATAAAACAGAATTGGGACTAAAAGCAAAGGAATATTGGGATACGGGAAGTCTTTGTCCAGATGATATGACCAATACTCTTATTAAAAATACTATAAACTCAATAAACCAAGCCCATCATTTTATTATGAACGGCTATCCACGAACCCTAAACCAAGCCCAGTTTTTAGACCAAGAGATAGGATGGGGCGATAAAACAATGAACGCTATAACTATTCATTTAAATATACCAGAGGAAGTAGCGATAAGTAGATTATCAAGACGCGGTAGATTAGACGATAAGCCAGAAGTAATAAAGAAAAGATTTCTTGAATTTAATAAAAATATAGAAAGTGTTTTAGATTATTATATCAAATTAAACAGGCTTTATGAAATAAATACTAATAGACAAGAAGAAGTTGTATTTCAAAGAGCACTTGAAATTATATTAACTAACATAAAATGAATGAAAAATTAAAATTAATATATAGAATAAGACTTAATATACGGAGCCTATATTAAGGGCATATAACTAAAAATAAATTATTGAACATTGGGGGTGATTTTCAATATCAATAATTTACAGGCTCTCCAATCGAAAAGGACAAAAATGAAACATACTGATGACCAGAAAGAAATATTAAAAGCATTAAATGGTAATAATAATTTATTTATTACGGGGAGTGCTGGTGCGGGTAAAAGTTATATCATACAAAAGTTTTATGAAAATACTACTAAAAATGTAGCACTTTGCGCCACCACAGGAATTGCCGCTCTCAATTTGGGGGGCGAAACTGTCCATCGCTTCTTGGGCCTTGGTATAGCAACACGGCCAGAGGAAATATCCAAAATCGTTGGTAAGTGGAGGAAGATAAAAACCTCTAAATTGCCTTGGGATAAGCAACGGTGGAAGATAATGGCCAGCATAGACACCATAGTAATAGACGAAGTTTCTATGTTGCGTAGAGATCAATTCGAATTAATAGACGCGGTTTTGAGTGGCATACGAGAAAATAATTTGCCTTTTGGTGGGTACCAGATCGTTCTTGTGGGCGATCTATTGCAATTACCACCGGTTGTTTCTGATTTTGATTTAGAAAAATACGAGGATCTACAAAACCCATATTGTTTTCAATCGGATATATGGAAGTTTGGCAAGTTTCATTCCTATAACTTAACTTGTAATTATAGACAGGATGAGGGTAATTTTTTATCGGCGTTAGAATTAATACGAAAGGGACAAATAACTGATGAAATAGATAGTATGTTATCAGCCAGATTAAACGCAAAATTAAATACTGATTTAAAGCCAGTTAAATTATTCCCGCACAAATATAAAGTCGAAGAAGAAAATCTAACCAAACTTGATGAATTACCGGATGAAAAATTAATGTCCAAGGCTACATTAACCGGTAAAGAATACGATATTGGATTACTAAAAAAAGATTGTCCAGCCGAAGAGTATCTACATTATTGTAAAGATGCCCAAATAGTGATGCTCACTAATAATCACGAAGGGTTTTGGGTAAATGGGACGCTTGGCATAATTAAAAGCACCGATCCTTTAATAGTCAAATTATCAAGCGGTGTAGAAATTGAGGTTGAAAAATATACTTGGGAAAGATCTATTCATACTTTAAATGGTAAAGAATTATCTACCAAAGTTGTTGCTAAACTTACACAATACCCATTTAAATTATCTTGGGCGACAACTATCCATCGCTGCCAAGGAATTACCCTTGATTTTGTTGAGGTTGATTTATCTAATTGTTTCGCAGCCGGTCAGGGATATACAGCATTATCCAGAGTAAAAACATTAGAAGGGCTAACACTTACTGGTTGGAATAAAAAATCTATTATGGCTAATAAAGCGGTATTAGATTTTTACGGTTTTAAATGAACATATTAATAACTATTAATCCAATGCCAAATATTAGAAAAGGATGAATTTATTTTTATTAAAATATTTCAAATAGAAAAGGATAAACAAATTACATTGGCATTTGCTGATATAACTAAATATTTAAACTCATTAAAAGAAATCAATAAAGAAACGGCAGTATATAATAATGAAAAAGAATTGGTGTCCGACTTAGGCTTTATTTATTTATCCGTTCATTTAAAAGAAGACGCCGAAAATACCAAATTAAATATCCTCGCTCTAAACATCATAACTGGCTTTTTTATTGGAATCAAAAAGATATGGAGGGGTTTTGTAATTTCTGTGTATTTTATAATATAGGAATATAAAAAAATCCCTGACAAATCAAGCATTTCTGTTATAGTAATATAGTGGAGGTGCTGTATGGAAACAAAAGTTTGTAGTAAATGTAATATCGAACAAAATATATCTAATTTTAATATAAAAAATAAAAAGAAAAATATTTTTATGCCATGGTGTAAAGAATGTATAAAGGGCTATGATAAAAAAGATATAAAGGTTTTTCTAAAAAGCAGAAACAAGAAAAACAACAAAGACAACGTGAGAAAAAAAACGAAATGCATCATTTATATGGGAATATTTAAGCACTCATCCCTGCGTAGATTGTGGTGAGAAAAATCCTATATTTTTAGAATTCGACCATATAAAAGATAAAGAATATAATGTTGGGTATTTATCTCGAAGTTCCGCCGGACTAAAAACTATTCAAGATGAAATTGATAAATGCCAAGTAAGATGTTTGAAATGCCATAGATTGAAAACTATTAAACAAATGGGATGGTATAAAGATATATTATGTATGATATAACAGCCAGTAGAGGAGCCTGGTCCCTCGCCTGTTTTGGAAACAGGAGATTTACGTTGGGCCGAGGAAGTTTTAGAATATTTAGAACAAACCAATAAATAAAATAAGGGCGGGTAGCTCAAATTGGCAGAGTGTTGGATGCAGCCTAAAAACTCATACAAAGATGATTGCTCAAGTCAATCTCCGCCCACCAACAAACAGGGAAAAATGAAATATAATCAAATAATTGGTAATGCGAAAGATTATAATGAATTGGTTATGAGTATCTATTGGTCTCATTTTGGATATTTAATGTGCCAAAATATAATGAAAGATATAAAAGATCTTGTAAAATATACTGATAATTGGGAATTCGGATATAATAACGGGCCATTAATATATGAAAATAGTAATTATGATAATATAGAGTTCTTTAATAAGTATTATATTAAGTAATACTTTCCCTTATGTATAGTTTGTCCCGTTTGATGCAACAGTGATCTATATAGGACGAAAAATGAAAATGTCAAGTAAAAAGATGAAAAAAGTAAAAAAATGTTTGGATTATTATGAGTTGGTCGCAAACTACCAAGAATACGAAGCTAAATTAAAATTAGATGAAGATTTTTATACTTTTAGAAGAAAACATCCAAAACTCTCGGGACAAAATGATGTAGATGTTGTAAAAGCAACTTACATTATATATTTGAAATAAATCGTATATTTAAAAGAGGTTAAAATGAATATAAAAAGGATACATGATCTATATAATCTAATAAAAGACAGACTACCATCTACTTATCCAAAAGCCAGATTAGCATTTTTTGAGAATGAAGAACATATGTTGGAGCGAGAAAATATGAAGGTTGGGGCGGATGAAAGTGTATATGCCATAGTAGATCCAGATACCAGCACCATATCTTTGCCCTTAAAAATGACTTTCGAATATACGGCCAAAGACGGTCAAATATATAATAAAGTTGTTTCAATTGACAAAATAAGTGATGAGGAAATCTGTCATACTTTGCTTCATGAAAGTTTTCACCTACTTATGGGTGAGCGATATGGGTATAGTAGCAAACAATATAGCGACGAAAAGGGCTGTGATAAATTTGGCGAAAGATGGGTTAAAAAAATGAAAAAAGAAAAATTAATATGAAACCAATTATTAATTGGTGCTATCAAGAGTATTTCGCCAGCCATACTATCAGCTGGTTTGCCCCATATTTAAAATGAGAGAACATATGTATTGGTGCTATAAGTGCCATTTTAAATCAATAAAATGGCCTTGGAAAGAGCATGAAGACCTTTTGTGGATGTAATATGAACAAAATAATAATTAGAATATATATGAAATATTTTGGATATATAGCAGATGATGATTCATATAAATACAAATATGATATAAAAAATAAAATTTGGTTGTATTTTGATGACAGTAGCAATAAATATTGTAAAAGCGTATATAATTTATGAAAATAATATTTCGTAGGATATATAAAGAATATTTAAATAGAAAACCGATCGGCTATGAATTCGATATAAACAAAGGATTGTGGATTTATTTACAATATAATAAGCAAGGTAATGTTGAGCGTCGTATAATGAGTGTATTTAACGGACAATAAGGAGTTGATATGGCATTAGCATTAGTAAAATTAACAAAACATAGAAGTGGTAGAATATATGAATTTTTAGATTATTTAAGTGCTGATGTGGCGAAATTAGATGTTTTTATAGAAGGCTCGGAACATAGAGACGGAGAATATTCAATAGCCGAAATAGTAAGAATATTTGAAGAAGATGATAATAAAACTTAAAAGCCCAGAAGAAATAGCATTAATGGATGAAGCCAATCGAATAGTCCATAAAATATTGGATTTGGCTGAAAAAAGTATAGCACCTTGGGAAACTACTACCAAAAGCCTAAATGATATAATGGCCGAAGAATTGGAAAAATATGATGCTGTGCCGGCTTTTAAGGGTTATAGGGGTTTTCCAGAAGTTGCTTGTATATCAGTAAATGAAGAGGTTGTCCATGGTATTCCTTCCGACCGAATTATTAAAGATGGTGATATAGTAGGCGTGGATTTTGGCGTAAGTCATAAGGGCTACTACGGGGACGCAGCCAGAACCTTTATAGTGGGGCCAGTGAAGCCAGAGGTAGAGAAGTTGGTAGCAGACACTAAAAACGCCCTATATCGCGGTATAGAGCAAATGGTAGCCGGTAATATGCTTGGTGATGTATGCCGAGCCATTGAGCAAGTAGCAAAAGACAACGGATATGGTGTAGTAAAAGGAATGGGTGGGCATGGTATAGGATCAGATGGATTACATTTAGATCCATTTATTCCTAACTATGTATCTTATGGCTTTAAAGATTTGAAATTAAGAAATGGTATGGTTTTCGCGATAGAGCCGATGTTTTGTTTAGGATCAGGGGCGGTTGAATTATTAAATGATAAATGGACTGTTAAGACCAAGGATAATAATATATCTGCTCATTGGGAACTATCAGCGGCCATAACAGAGAATGGCACCAAAATATTAGGAGTAAGTAATGGATAATATTACTAAAATGCCAGAATACAAGCCAACTAAATGGCAAATGAGATTTTGTTCTACTTGTGATCCGCAATTTAAATCAATTTCAAGCGATTGGTGCAAAAATCAAAAACATATAATATCTGCTGTGGATAATATACCATTTGTTGTGCCAGACATTCAAATAACTCATTTAGGCTATAAAGGATGGGCCTATTTGAAATCTAATTTATTAAAACAAAAATATTATCTATCGCCCACTAATTTAGAAAATGTAATATTTAAAGTTGGCATAGGTAAAAATGGCCTTATAGAAAATCAATGGTGGATATGGTGTAAAGTGGGATCGTCATTTAGTTTGAAGGTTTTGGTTTAATGATAATAACCGATGAGAAAGAATTGAGAAAAGAATGTAAGGAAGTGTCTATATTTGAAGGGCAGGAAATAATATTACAACTCGAAAAAGAATTAATGGCATCTAAACAAGCCGGAGTGGGATTGGCAGCCCCGCAAATAGGTATAATGGCCAAAGTTTGTGTATTAAGAACCGCCCACTACAAACTTGATCTAATTAACCCAAAAATCATAGAAAAAAAAGAACTTTGCTCATTTAAAGGCGAAGGTTGTTTATCTTTCCCCAATGTGGCCATAACAACTAAAAGATATAAAGAGATTTTTGTTATAGATGCTTTACGACCAACAGGAACAGTATTGACCGATTTAGAAGCAGTAATAGCCCAGCACGAAATAGGGCATACATTTAGGGAATTGATGTATGACTATGAAATTAAAATACCGGAAAGAAATGAAAAGTGCTGGTGTGGCCTATCAAATAAGAAGTTTAAAAAATGTTGTATAGATAAAGAAATAAAATGAAACAATTTATATTACTATCTACGATCATAATAACATCATCATTAGTATTAAATTACCATGATCATAATTGGCACATATTTGTTTCTTGGATATTTAGTGCCTTCTTTTTCGGGCTTTGGGTATTTGAAAGTTTAAAAAAGAAGAAGGGCAAATCAAAATTATGACACCAATGATAAAATATGTTTATATGATTAAACTATATTATGATGGATCTATATATCATCCTACTTGGTTCGCACTATTTAATTATATGAGCGTATATAAAGATGTAAAAGAATTTATGGACAAACATAATGGAACGAATTAAAAATATCTATATATTAGCATTTTATAGAAAACCTGATTGGGGCGGCAATATGAATTTTCTTGACTTTTATGAAGCCAATATGTTAATAAAAGAACTTGGTGGCGATTGGAGATCTTTTGAATTTAAAGGAGAATTATGTTTATAGAAGTTAAAACAGACGAAGGGCAGATAACTTTGAATATTTTAGAAGTTAAAATGATTAAACAAACCGATACTGGCGTTACGATTGTTTTGAGGGATGGCCAAGAAATAAAAACAGATGAAGAATATAGTGCTGTTTCCGGCCACTTTATTTGGATAGCAGATGGAAAGCCGGAGTTTGAATTAGAAGAGGATGAACCAAAACCACCACCGCCAGATGAAGGCGGTGAAGATGATGGGACAAGAAACGATAACTAATGAATTTAAATATAATTTTATTGACAGTTTCATTTTTAATTTTAAGGGCATTTGACTTACATACAACTTACTTTTTTATGACTAATGATCTGGGAAAGGAAGCCAATGACGCTTTGGCCTTTATATTTGAAAAAATAGGACTTAAAATGGGATTGGCTCTTAATGCGGTATTTTCCTTATTGTTAGCGGCCAGTCTATTAAAAGAAAATAATTTACTATTCGCTATTATTATGAATATTATGATGATATTGCCACCATTTTGGAATTGGTATAATATTCAAAAAAGAATTTTAAATAGGATTAAAAAATTATGACAAATATGAATGTTAGTTTTAATATAGCAAAAAAATATCCAGAATTAGTATTACAAAAGGGCAATAAGTGTATTCCAATTTCATTTAAAAATATTAGTAGTGAAGATCTAATAGAAATGTCAAAAAATCCTTATTTTTATTCTGATAAAATGTATTATTCATATTCATATTCAACCCTAACATCCAATTTTTTGTCAGCCCTAATAAATAAAGATCTGACTAACAATAAAAAAGTATTGATTAATATATCAAAAAATATGTCTTTTGGTTTTGACTGTCAATATAACAAATATTTTAAACATTTATTTGATGCTTTCGCCAGAATATTAGATAAAAAAAATAAAAAACAAATAATAGATAAAATAATTAAAATGAGAGATCCGTATTCTTGTTTTTTATTCAAAAATTTAATAAAATTGGCAAAAGATAATAATGATATAATAAAAATATTATTACATAGCAAAGATAATGAATCTTCTATTGGATTAATTAGAGAAACTATAAAGAATTTGAATGAAAAAGATAAAATAAAATTGTTAAAAAGGGCCAAAAATTCTATGTTGGAATTACTGCTTTCTGGTAAGGAAGATAAAAAAATCATAATAAACCATTTAGCCACTATTTCTATAAATCACATTAGATGGGTTCGAAATAAAATAGACATAACGGAAAAAGATTTAAGAAGATTAAGCCCAGAAAAACGCTATAATTTATTAAAAGGAATAACTAATTTTTATGCTAATTTTGGACAAATGTATTATACCAGTATAAAAAAATTAATAAAAAGCGGATATTACAAAACTATAATGGGACATAATGTGTATAAGAAGATTAACCTATCATTAACTTCCGAAGAAATAAAAAATCTACTATTTTCCTACACAATGGCAGAGCCATTCGCAAACACCAAGTTTATAATAAAACACTATAATAATTATTTAACATTTAAAAAGAAAGTTAAAAAAATAAAAAGGAAGAGATGAAAAAAGAAAATACCGATTTAATAAATAATATGAGCGATTTGACTATCGGACATTTATTTCAATTAATTAGAAAAATTAAATTCACTGCCTTATTATCAATGTTTGGAATTCTATCATCATTATTGGGTGGAGCGTATGCCTTTGGAAAATCTAAACAACAAAAAGATGAGGCTATATCATTACAAAGCCCATTTTCTATGCGTTTGGAGTTAGAAGATAAAAAATTTGATTTTCCTAACCTAACGTTAGTAAAAGATCCTATGCTGATCGGGGTTTCTGATAATGTATTGGTCTTGTCATTACGAGAAATAAGAAATGAATTTGATGTAATTCCAATAGGAAAAATAATATCTAAAATAGAAAAGCAACAGTTATCTTGGCCCTGGGATATGTTTGCCGGCGTATTAAATTCTGGATATGCTCATGCCTCTGGACCTAATAATTTTGTATGGAATGGTCATAATTCAGATTACAATTTTAAAGAAGAATTCATTGATAATAATACTGTTAATAGATTTTATAGTGATGGTTGTATATTGGAATATAAAGTAGATACTAATAGAAGATCTATTCCAGAAAGTTTTAGATGGCTTAAAAGCGTTCATTAAAGGAATATAAAAATGGAAAAGATATGTGTAAGTATAGGAGAACTTCTAAATAATTCTTGGCTATTAAAAGAAAATAAGCATAAAGAAGTTGTAATATCGCCACCAGACTATGAAGAAGTATCTGAAAATAATTTTAAAAAATTAATATTGTCTAATGGTTTTATTAATAGAACGTCATACGATGATGAAGATGAAGGGGATATAGATAATTTGAACGAGTGGCTATTAAAAGGACTTAAATATCATAAATTATTGGATAATAAAAATATAATAAAGCAATTTAAAAATATACACGATTATATTGGATATTGGCCAGCAGTGGAAATAGATAATATAATACTTGATATAGTTAAAAAACATTACTCCAATAAACAAATATCTACCGCAATGGATACTTTTTTTAGAGAGGATTGTTATGAGTATGCCGAAAAAATAGCAAGAGATGAAGATCATTTTGCCAAATTAATTTTAATGTGGTCAGATGATATTGCCGAGAGTAGTCGTTTGCTAAAAAAGTTTAAATTATCTAATAAAACAATAAAAAATATAATCATGCCAAAAGCAAAGGGTTCTGTATTAGAACTTATATTGTTAAACAGGACAAAAGATAAAACCAAACTAAAAAAATTCGTATTAAATAGCCCAGAGTTAGTTAATCATTTAGAGGGTAAGATTACATTAAACGAAAAAGATATTAGAAGTATATCACCAGAAAAAAGAGTAAAATTTTTAAAATATATAACAAAAAATTATGGCAAAATAATAAAACAACAACCACATTCAATAAAATCATTTAATTTACTAAAATCTCAATTTTTGGGTCATAAGATAGAATTAGATATTAATGTCGAACAAACAGAAATGTTATTGTTTTCGTATATAATTGCTAATCAAGACTTAAATATAAAATCTATTATTACTAATATAGACAAATATAATAAACTTTTGGCCAAATTAAAAAGAAAAGAAGAAAGGGGGAATAAAAATGTTGAAAAAAAGATTTCTTGATACAATTGTTCCGCTAATAAAGAAAGAATTAAAATCTTGGAAGCCTAATATTGTAGATGTAGAAGAGATAAAAAGATATTTTGATAGTTATTTAAAACAAGAAATTCCAAATACAACTACTTTTAGCCCAAAAACCTACACTTTATATAAAAAAACTACATATAATTTTATAAATCTTGATACTTTAAATGATTTGGGATATGATAAAAATAAAATAAACGAAGAACTTAAAATAGCAGAAAATCAATTTAAATCTGATATTATATATCTTAAAGACAGTGTAGGGGAACAACAAAAAGAACTTAATGGATATGAAAAAGAATTCGAAGCATTTAAAAAACTTAAAGTAAGTATTCAAAAAGATTTAGAAGATGATAAGGAATATGTTATTAAGAGTTAATAATGAAATATTTTAATAGGCTCGGCCAAAAAATAAATTATAATCAATATATTAAATTAAATACAAATAAAAAATATAAAATAATAGAACAAACTAATACTAAAAAATATTTGTTTTCAACAGTTTGGATTGGACTTGATAATTGTATATTTGAAACTATGGTATTCAATAATATAAAAAATAAAACTGCTTTTGCTGATATTTATTGCGAAAGATATAAGACAGAAAGGGCGTCTAAAATAGGGCATACAAAATCAATTTATACAATACTATTGAAGGGATAATATAAATGGCAAATGAATATAAAATTAATACAAATATATTAAAAGATATGGATTTCCAATATATGGCCGAAATAGAGTATGATAATGATAGGCCTTTTAGTTGTGATTGCGGGGATGATTATCATAGATGTAGCCAAATAACCAACACTCGCGTAGAGAGCATTCATATAGATTTAATAATTGACAAGCTAATAACCAAAACTAAAACAAGTGATTTTATTAAATATTGTATATATAATATTTTATCGCATACTTTAAAGCTCGAATATTTTGAAGTTGATGTGGTGAGCGGATATTATGGGGAAGAGATAGGATCGGTATTATTAGAAGAAACGGTGCGACAAGATTTAATAAATGCCTTTGAAAAATTAAACTCATTGAAAACTGATAATGAAAAATTATTTTATGTTTTAGAAAGAGAATACGGTTATGTATTGGATAATTTAAAGCAATTGGATTTTAAAATTATAAAGACCTCTGTAAATCAAATAATTATACCACAAATGAACCACTTTATGAAATTGGATAGAAATAGGGTAGATATATATAAGAAAGAAATTGAAGAAATTCCAGCAGTATGTGTGTGTAGAGAAGAAAATGGTAAGTTAATATTAGTGGATGGTTATCATAGGCTGTGTGCTTTTAAAGAAAATTATATTGGTAAGCAAAAAGATATTAAAGTAATAGTTGGAAAATAAAATATTAACATATATTTTTAAGCCGAAGATGAGCGATGGCAGGAATGCGTGGCTGATAATTAAAGGTGCTATTATTTTTGTCGCTTCTAATAGCAATATATATATGGTTGAAGATATACAAAATATATACTATGAAATGTTTAATTGTAGTATTAAAAAAACATTTGAGATTAAAAAGTATATTGATAGAATAGTTGTTATTATATATCATAATCATAGTCCTGTGGTATATGCGATATTAACATATGCTTAATTATATAAAAATAATATATGAATTATATAATATATCAAAATAAGATATCTTATCTAATTACAAGATGATGATTTTATTATCGCATTATGATTTTGTTGAATTAAATGTCATTTATCGTGTAAAATTTTTGAGGCTGCTATGAAATCTTGGGGAATTGAAATTATTTTATGAGGAACAATATGAAAATAACGCTTGAATTGGGACAAGATGAGGAATTGCGCAAAGAAGTTATGCGAATTATTAGGGAAGAAATAAAACGCATGTCCAACGATGAGATTAGAAAAATTATTATAGAATATGTAAAAGAAACAGATATACCAGCAAAGGTTGTAAGTGCTGCCAAAGACTTCGTAAATAAGCAATTAGATATGTTTATGAAGGGCTATGGAAGTATGACGATTAGACAAGAGTTAGATAAAAAAATAGAGAACTGGCTATCGTCTAATTTAGAAAATTATTTTGATAAAAATGTTAGACAATTTGTTAAATTATATGTAGAAGATAAAGCACAATCATTTAAAGATTTTATATCGTCTCTTGGAAAAAAATGAGTAAAGTGGTTAAAAGAATATACAGATCAATATTTTGCGGGGAAAATTGGATAGATTACGATTTGGCCGCAGGAAAGAAAGATTTAATGTCTAAATATTATACTACGTTACTATATATTAGCTCGGTAAGATGAGAGAGTGTATTACGGCAGTTTATTGGTCATATATTACGAATTATTTTTATTCATTTTATTCCTATGAAGAGGAACTAATATATATAAATGTTTTAAAAGCAAAATTTAATAAGCACGGATACTCTCATCTTTTTAAAAATAATTATAAATAAATTTAAGGTAGGAGCAGGGATCAGCGGGGACGATCTGATTTTACGGCAATTCGGTAAGTAGGCGATCGACCGAAATACACTGGATTGTTTGTATTTTCAAACGGAGTAGTGGTAGGAGTGATGTCCGAAGTATCTACACCGGCCTTAATATATGTTAGGATTTTGATGGACACTATAATATTTTATATTTATCAAGGAATACTTTTAGGAAAATATAAACCATTTTTAGAATGGCAGAAATATTTGGAGTTTATGATAGGAGTGCGTAATAAGATGAAAAAGAGAACTAATGAATAATTTACCATATTTTATATCAAAAGATCAGTCTTTTATTTTATATCACGGCAATTCATTAGATCTTTTTAATTATGTAGCCAAATCTTCTATTGATTTAATTTTCGCAGATCCACCATATCATCTTTCTAATTCGGGTATTACTTGTGTTGGTGGCGAGATGAAAAGCGTTAATAAGGGTAATTGGGACGCTTCTTCTGGGCTAATAAATGACTATATGTTTGATTTAGAATGGATTAATAAAAGTAAAGAACTACTGAAAGATACAGGAACTATATGGATATCTGGAACAAAGCATAATATTTATATGGTAGGTTATATTTTACAACAATTAGAATTAAACATACTTAATAATATAACTTGGCAAAAAACTTCTCCTCCCCCTAATTTGTCCTGTAAAACTTTTACTCACTCAACCGAAACTATATTGTGGGCCGCTAAAAGTAAAAAATATACTTTCAACTACAAAGATATGAAAGCAGCCAATAATAATAAACAAATGAAAGATGTTTGGCAAATAGGTCGTCCAACTAAACAAGAGATTAAATATGGAAAGCACCCAACTCAAAAACCCGAAGCCTTATTGGAGCGTATTATTTTAGCAGGCTCTAATAAGGGTGATACAATTTTAGATCCTTTTAATGGATCTGGAACTACTGGTATTGTTGCTCATAGATTAGGTCGGGGATATGTTGGATTTGAAATGGATGAGAAATATTTAAAATTGGCGATTAAAAGACTTGAAGGTGAATTTCTCAATGTTATATGAAATGAATACTATAATAATACATATATATCAGCAATTTCTAAAACATAATTTGAGCGATTTAGATATTGATTGTGAATGTGGAACTTGTAGTTTTTATTCAAAATATAAACATAAATGATAAATATTGTTAGATGGACATATTTATCATATTTTGATGAATTAAATATTATATTATTAGGAATTGTGTAAATAATTGTAATTGTTTTGCATGCGTATATTATAGGAGATATAATAAATGGGTATGTATAGAGAGTTGTTAAGGAAAGAGGCTAAAAAAGCTTACAAGGAACATATAAAAGATATGCCAAAGCGAAATAGAATGCCTTTTGCTGCGTTCTATAAGCAATTTAAGTTAGTTAAATCTAGCAATAAAGATAATGAAGGCCCCAAGGTAGAAGAGGATTTTGATGTTGAAAGTGTGGTTAATGTCAATAAAATAGAAGAACCAAATAAAGCTTGACAGGTTTATACTAATAAATATAGTATAAGTAGTCGGTATATTTGTGATATTGATATAAATTATTTAATAATTTCAAGGAGTTAAGGATGAGCAAGGATTTTAAATTTGATCAGGCAGCAAGAGATAAAATATTGAGTGGTGTTAATATTTTGGCAAAGGCAGTAGGAACAACGCTTGGACCAAAGGGAAGAACAGTTTTGATTCAAAAACCCTATGGAAGTGCTGTTGGAACTAAGGATGGTGTAAGCGTAGCCCGTGAAGTTAGTTTGGAAGATCCATTTGAAAATATGGGATGTGATTTGGTTAAACAAGCCGCAGAAAAAACTTGCAGTGATACTGGTGATGGAACAACATCAGCTACGGTATTGGCCCAAAAGTTAATCGAAGAAGGGCTTAAATTGGTTAGTGCCGGACATGCACCCATCGATTTAAAACGCGGTATAGATTTCGCAGTAAGTAAGGTGGTAGATGAGTTAAGAACAAAAGCCAAAGAAGTCACGTCATCAGAGGAAATAGCACAAGTAGGAACAATTTCGGCTAATGGTGATGCGGAAGTTGGAAATATGATTGCCGATGCGATGAAGCAAGTTGGTAATGAAGGCGTAATAACTCTTGAAGAAGGTAAGTCAATGAAGGATGAATTAACTGTTGTTAATGGTTATCAGTTCGACAAAGGCTATCTTTCTCCACACTTCGCTACTAATGATAGGTTAGAGTGTGTTTTGGAGAACCCAGCTATATTAATAACCGATAAGAATATTAATAATGTAAGTGTTGTAATACCTATAATGGAAAAAACAGCAAAAGCATTTCCAGGCAGATCGTTGCTCATAATAGCTGATAATGTTGAGGGTGATGCTTTACCGACTATGATACTAAATCACTTGAAAAAATCATTAATTTCTTGTGCGGTTAGGGCGCCGGGCTTTGGAGATAGGCGAAAGGAAATGCTACAAGATTTAGCAACTCTAACAGGAGCCACTTGCGTTAGTGAGGATTTGGGAACGAAACTTGAACAATTTGATGCGAGTATGTTGGGATCAGCCAAAAGAGTAATAATCAATGGCAATAATACTACTGTTGTTGAGGGAGGCGGAGATTTATTAGCCATTGAAGATAGAGTTGCCAAAGTTAGGGCCTCTATTGAAATGGCTGATGGTGATTGGGATGTAAAGCGTCAGGAAGAAAGGCTCGCTAAGATGGTTGGGGGTGTTGCGGTTATAGCGGTTGGAGCAGCTACCGAGGGCGAGATGAAAGAGAAGAAGGATCGGGTAGAAGATGCATTGGCAGCGACCAAAGCAGCGGTTGAAGAGGGCATAGTGTCGGGCGGAGGTGTAGCTTTATTGAGAGCAGCCAAGGTATTGGATAAGTTAGACGCTCCAGCTGAGTTTAAATATGGCATAGAAATTGTCAAAAAGGCGGCACTTGAACCTTTCCGTCGTATTTTATTGAATGCGGGAAAAGACCCATCAGAAGTATTGATGACTGTTATGAGCAATCCAGATGAGAGATTTGGTTACAACGCTCAAACGGAAAACTTTGAAGACCTAATGGCTTCAGGCGTTATAGACCCTGTTAAAGTAGTTAGATGCGCTTTACAAAACGCAGCATCGGTAGCAGGATTAGTGCTTACAACAGAATGCATGATCGTGAATAAACCAGAAAAGAAAGAGGGACATCAGCAGCATATGGGCATGGAATAATGATTATTGATGGTCTAAAAATAGCCAGAGAAATAGCTAAAAAAAGAGGCGGAAGGTGCTTAGCTGACAAATATATAAATAGCAAAACAAAAATGGAATGGGAATGTATAGCAAAACATGTGTGGTCAGCATCACTAGATAATGTAAATAATAAAAATACATGGTGTAGAAAATGCGCCGATATAGAGGTAGGAGAGAAAAGAAGATTAAAAAACGGACTAAAAATAGCACAGCAAATAGCTAAAAAACATGGCGGCAGATGTTTATCTAACGAATATATAAGTTGCAATGTAAAAATGGGCTGGGAGTGTAGAATAAAACATAGATGGTCAGCTATATTTTCCCATATAAAACGAGGTTCATGGTGTCCAAAGTGCGCTGTATTGGAAAAAGCAGAAAAAAGAAAATTAAAAAACGGACTAAAAATAGCACAGCAAATAGCTAAAAACCATGGCGGTAAATGTTTATCTAACGAATATATCAATAATAACACCAAAATGGAATGGGAATGTAAAGTTAAACATAGATGGTCTGCTAATCTAACAAATATAAAAGATGGTGGCCAATGGTGTTATAAATGTCATATGATACGACAAAGTAAAGAACAAATATTAAAAAACGGACTAAAAATAGCACAGCAAATAGCTAAAAAACATGGTGGCAGGTGTTTATCTAACGAATATATAAGTTGCAGATCTCCAATGTTATGGGAGTGTAAAGTTAAACATAGGTGGTCTGCTGCATTAGATACTATAAAAAATGGTGGCACTTGGTGTCAAAAGTGCGGTTATTTAATATCGGCCAAAAATCAAACTAATTCAACTATTTTAAAACATTGGAAAACGGGAGAAAATTTAATTTGTCAAGCTTCTTATGAAAAAGCAGTAGTTAAATATTTAAATAAAAATAAAATAAACTTTCGTTGGCAATCAAGAACTTTTACCATACATAATAACAAGACTTATCGTCCAGATATGTATTTATTCTCTATTAAAAAATGGATCGAAATAAAAGGTTATTTTAGAAAAGATGCTCAAGAAAAATGGGATTGGTTCCATAAAGCGCATCCTAATTCTGAACTATGGAATAAGGCCACACTAACACAAATGAAAATAATTTAAGGAAGTGATAAATGAGATATAATTTTGTTCCGCACCAAAGTAAATTAATAAGTATAATGGCTACTTTTGGCGGTGGTTCAAGAGTAGAAGGAAATAAGTATCCATCAGGCATAGCTCATTTTATGGAACACGCTCGGTTTAAAGATACTAAAAATCATTCATCACAAGAACTAATAAAAAAAATAGCTTATTATGGTGGTGCCTCTAATGCTTTTACCTCTAATGATTTGGTTAATTTTTATATAAAAATGCCAGCAGAAAATATAGAAAAGGCATATGAATTATTAGCAGAAATAGTGCTTTATCCTATCTTTCCGGAAGCAGATTTGGAATTGGAAAAAGAAGTAGTTTGTCAAGAAATAAGGGCCTATGAAGATAGTGCAGAAACCTTGGCTTACTATAAATTGATGGGACGAGTATTTAAAAATAACTTAAAGAACCCAATATGCGGTAGTGAAGAAAGCGTAAGGACTATAACGAGAGATGATGTAGTTAGGTTTAATGAAGATGTATATGCTCACGATAAAATGTTAATAACTTTGGTAGGTCCAGAAAATTACGAGTCATTAGTTCGTAAGCATTTTGGAAAAATAGATGATAAACTAATATTTCCAAAGCCAGAAATGGATACAGAGTTTGCCCCTTCTTTTACAGAAATATTTGAAAAAGAAGGTAATAAACAAGATACTATATCAGTTAGTTTCGGATCAACAGATTTTCATAAGAATATAAAACAAAATATACCGGTTTCTTATGTTTTTAATAATATATTCGGTGGTGGTTCAGACTCGCGATTATTTATGAAAGTAAGAGAGGAGTTGGGTTTAGTTTATGGAATTGGCTCCGATATTATGAATATGATGGATGGAAGCTTATTTGATATATCTACCGATACTGAACCAGAAAATACTGATAAGGTATTGGAGGCTATTGATATAGAAATTAAAAAGGCCGTTACTGAATTACCAACAGACGAAGAAATGATTAGATCCAAAAACTTATTAAGAAGTAGTATTTATGCGGCTTTGGAATCGTCATCAGGTAAGGGATCAAAAAGTATTACTAAAGAATTTATGGGATATGATGATATAGATATTTTGTTAGAAAAAATAGATAAGGTAACCGATAGAGAAGTTTTATATTTTGCTAATGAACTATTTACCCAAACCAATAAATATACAGTTATTTGTAAGGGAACGGATGAATAAAAAATGTAAGAATACATATTTCTTTTATTTTAACAAACATATTATTAGGCAAAAAGAAAATTATATACTAAACATAATGGGCAAAATATTTCCAAATCTTATCGTATCAAGTTTTGGATTAGAAAAAAATTAAAGGAGCTAAAAATGACACCAGAACAGTTTGCTAAATTACAAGAATTATTAAAGAAATTTAATTCAAAGGATGGAAGTTTATCTGAATTACAAATAGTAATGATGACTAAAATGTTGGAAGCACAAGATAAAATGAAATCTATCAATACAGAGGTAGAGGGCTTTCAAAAACAAATTAATGATTTGAGCAATAATATTAATGAAAAACAAAAACAATTTGCTACTGAACAAGGCAAATCGGTAGCCTTATTGGATGTTTTGTTAAATAGTTAGGAGACAAAATGGACGAAATAAAAGTTGGTGATGCTGCGACTGAATTGGCGAAAAAATTATTCGAAGATCGTAATAAAAAAACAGATTGGGCAGAAACTTGGGATAACTTTAAACATAAATTAATTCAGCTCTTGGGCAGTCTTGTAATGGAAAAGGATGATGGTATATATACACTATCTACCGGAAAGGTTGCTTTTTGGCTTGCTTTTATTCCAGCACTATATATATGGGTTTCTGGACACGGGATACTTGAAAATGGCATTGCTACAAAAGACATATCCGAAAATCATTTAAAAGTATTAATGGTATTAATAACTTATAATTTTGGCAAAAAAATGGTTGGGGCAATGAATAATATATGGGGAAAGGATAGTGATAGTCCAAATGACGGACCAGGGTAAGTAAATATTCCCAGGTAGTTTAATGGTAGAACGATTATTGTGCTTAAACTCATAATAATAGATGTCGTCTCAAAAACGGCCTTGGGAGCCAAACGAAAAAGGAGTAATAAAATGAATGATCCAATACAATTAACTGAACTGGCGGCTACAAAAATTAAAGAAGCTATGTCAGAAGAGTCCAGCAAAAATAAATTGAGAGTTGGAATTCAAGGTGGCGGCTGCTTGCCGCCGGATCAAAAAATATTGACATCCGATGGCTTTAAAAAAATAAGCGATGTGTGCATTCATGATAAAGCTCACGATTTTGATTTTGAATTTAATCAGTTTGGAATTGATATAGTCGTAGATCAAACAAGTGCGGCCCTATTAGAAGGCACAAAAATAGATTATGTAAGTGGCTTGCTCGACTCTGGATTTAAGTTTGATACTCCGCGAGCAACTACAAAATGCGGATGCGGCTCGAGCTTTAATATAGAAAATTAGGAGAAAAATATGTCTTATGAAGAAGGAATGAAAATATCAAAAGGTGGAAAGTTATTAGCTACTGTTTGGGATAAAAAACAAAAACAAGATGTAGATATAACAAATCAATTGTTTGATAAGCTTTATGATCATTGCGAAATAGAAGATGGTGTATTACTTAAAGATATATTTATTTTAGTTAATGCACATACCAATACTTTATCTGGGCTTTTAACTCAATCTCCTACTTGGCTCAAAGAAATAATAGACGAGGGACTTAATTCCACTATACAATCAAAAAATGATAGTAAAATAGAATGGTTAGAATTATCTCATTGCGCCGAAATAAATAACTACTACGATAAAAATAGAAAAGATTTAGATGATTATGTATCTTTTAATGGTGTTGGCGATCCACCTGACGAAGAACACTATAAAAATTGGCCTGTCGGACAAAAAGAAAGATATGCTTTGGACTTTTCACCAGCTTATGAATTAATAAATTTTCCACTTAAATTAAATAAAAATTGTAAAATATATGATAATTGTAAAGTATCCAAAAAAGAATACAAGCACGAAGTAGTATTAGAGGTTAATAGAGAATTCAAACTTATAGATATTTTAAGAGCAATTTTTTGGGAAATGAGTTTTATGGGCGGCCCAAAAGATAGGGATGTAAAGTCGGTCGAAATAATGAAAAGTATAGATGACATTGATAGTGGTAAAGCAAAAACTATACCTTGGGAAGAAGTTAAGAAAAATTTAGGATGGGATAAAGATGAAGATGACATTTGAACAATCAGCAGAATTAGCTCTTTCAGTAGATTTAGCGCAGCATGGTGAGAAGGATTGTATAACATTAATGAAGCATTTGCGGAATGAAGTTGAAGAGTTGGACGAGGCTTTTAATCATTCCTCGGCACCATCAGAAGCAGAATTTAATTTTAATATTGAAAAGGAATTTGGTGATGTGTTGTTCGTTATGGTTTCTCTGGCAGCCAAGTGTCAAATAGATATGACCCAGGCCTTAAACCTTACTATTACAAAATTACAAGAAAGACTTAAACATGGAATAAAATCATGATCAGTATAACAAAAATAAACGAATTGAGAAAGAAAAGTGGTGCAGGTGTAGCGGATTGCAAAAATTGCTTGACCGAAACTAATGGTGATGTCGCAGCAGCTATTGTTCTTTTACGCAAAAAGGGCTTGGCAGATATCAACATAAGAACAGGTAAAGCAACCAAAGAAGGTATAGTGGGCCATTATATACATATGGGCGGGAAGATTGGGGTATTGTTGGAGGTCAATTGCGAAACAGATTTTGTTTCACGCAGTTCAGATTTCCAGCAATTTTCCAAAGATGTCTCTATGCATATAGCGGCCATTAACCCAAAGTGGCTAAATAAAGAGGATGTCCCAACAAATATAATGGAAAAGGAGATTGACATTATTCGATCTACTATGGGTAAAAAGCCTGTGGAAATCGAAGCAAAAATTATCAAAGGTAGGTTGGATAAGTTTTTTAAGGAAACTTGTTTGATGGAGCAAGCCTTTGTTAAAAATGAAGATCTTTTAATTAAAGATTTGTTGGGAGAATTGGTTTCAAAAGTTGGCGAAAAAGTAGTGGTAAGAAGATTTGCCAGATTTGAAACCGGCGAAGATTTGTAATATGGAGATTAGTAAAATAATAAAATTTAATATTCCAGATGTAATTTTAATACAATACAAATCTTTTTATGACAGTAGAGGGTCTTTTTCGGAAGTATTCAGGGAAGATGAATTTAATAAAATTGAACTTCCAAAATTTATACAAGAAAACATTTCTATATCAAACAGAGGCGTTATTAGAGGACTTCATTACCAATTGAACCCCAAGGCGCAAGCTAAATTGGTTCATTGCGTGTATGGATCCGTTCTTGATGTCGTTGTTGATTTAAGAAAAAGATCCTCTACTTTTGGGCAGCATATAAAAGTTAATTTAGATCTGGGTGTTATGCTATATGTTCCTGTTGGTTTTGCTCACGGGTTTATGGCCCTGGAAAATAATACCACTTTAATATACAAGATATCAAATTATTATGTTCCGGAGTTAGATCGTTCTATAAAATGGAATGATCCTAAATTGGATATTGCTTGGCCATTTAAAAGTGATAAGTATAATGTGTCCGAAAAAGATGCTAATGCCCCGTTATTTGATGAGGCGGAGAAGAACTTTTGATATACTTCGACAGCCACTCGACAACAAAAACCGACCCAAGAGTAATAAAGTCTATGATGCCTTATTTTACCGAGGATTATGGCAATGCTTCGGCTTTTCACGAGATGGGTGAAAAAGCAACAGAAGCGGTTGAAAAGGCTCGTGGGTCAGTTGCTAAAATAATAAAAGCGGATCCTAAAAATATATACTTTACTTCCGGGGCAACAGAGGCTAATAATATAGTTCTGGCTGGTGGGCAATGGTCAAGTATAAGATCATCTAATATAGAACATATGTCTATATTAGGTTTTATGGAAGAAAAGTATTACAACGGAAAAATACGAGTGGAGCGCGACGGACTAATAGATGTAAATAAATTGGAAGAATATATACAAGATGAATTTGTTTGGCGTAAAGTCAGTTCTTTATTATTAACTATTATGGCAGCGAATAACGAAATAGGAACCATACAGCCTATTAAAGAAATTAGGGCTATGAGTAATAAATACGATATAATTTATCATACCGACGCAACCCAAGCAATAGGAAAAACGCCCATAACTGTTGATGATGCTGATATTATTACTTTATCTTCGCATAAAATATACGGGCCAAAAGGAATAGGAGCGGTATATATTAGCGATAAAATTCAAAAAGATGAAATGCTAAAAATAAGACCATTAACTTTTGGTGGCTTTCAAGAGACTATAACTTCTGGGACGCTTAATGTTCCGGCCATTGTAGGATTCGGTAAGGCTTGCGAAATATTAATGGACGAGGGCGAAACAGAAAATAAAAGAGTTGGCGGTTTGAGAGATAGATTTTTTTCAATATTACAAAATAATTTATCAGGTGTCCGACTTAACGGTTCTTGGGAGCATCGGCTATACAATAATCTAAACATAAGTATAGATGATATTAGTTCGGATGCTCTTACTAATATAAAAGGGCTATGCTGTTCTACTGGTTCGGCCTGTAAAAGATTAGGTAAGGATAGAGTATCGCATGTAATTGAGGCCATAGGAGCTGATAAAAATTCGGTTAGATTTGGTTTTGGGCGATTTAATACAGATGAAGAAATAGATATAGCGGCCCAAAAAATAATAGAAGTAGTTAAAGAAATAAGAAATGTATAATATAACAATGCGAACTATCAATCTACACTATCATAAATTTAAAGTTGGTAATAAAGTTAAGATGATAAAGCCTTACTCTAATGGTATTGTTAAATTGAATATTGGAGATTTAGGTATTATTAAGAGTATATCAATAGAGCATTTACCTGATATAGGACTTTTTGATTTAAGGATTTTACATTTAGATTTCATAAAGTATAAAATAAGTATGGGCGATGATGTGGCCAAAGAGTTTATGGATGTAGTAAAAATATAGAATTAAATATAAAGGAGTTAAAATGGCAATAAGCCCATTAAATGAGCAAATTAGAAGGATCGTCATATCTGGAATGATCAAAGAAGATACGGCATCAATATTTCTTGAACAAATTACTTCATTAGAATATGGGGATGTCGGAAGGTCTATTGATATTTACATAGATACTTATGGCGGTAATGTGGATGCGGCCATTTTAATGTATGATGCTATGCAGGCTTGTGCGTGTCCTATAAGCACTTTTGGTATAGGAAAGGTTATGTCGGCCGGGGTTTTATTATTGGCAGCGGGAGACACGGGACATAGATTTTTGACGCCTAATACACGCGTTATGATACACGAATTGAGTGGTGGTGCTTTTGGAAAAACATCAGAATTGGATATAGTTGTGGATGAATTGGCTCGGATGCAAGTCACTTATGTTGAATTATTAGCCAAACACTCCAAACATTCCAAGACCCAAATACTTAAAGATATGGAAATTGAGACCTATATGAGTGCCGAAGAAGCAATAAAATATGGGTTGGCGGATGGACTAACACTCACAAGAAAGTTAAAAAAGAAGGATAAAAAATGATTTTAAGTAAAATAAAGTCATTCATAAACAATAATACAACTAATAAAATTGTATTATTGTTATTATTCGTATTATTAGTATCGGAAGTTTATCAGAGCCAAACTATATTAAAACTACAAGATAATATAAATAAAACAGAAAAGGCGTTAGCGGCCCTAAATACCAAAATAGAACAATTAACTTATGAAACAGATAATAACTTTTTGGCCATTAATTCGCGCGTAGATATTTTAGATAGTGCCGTCCAAGTTAATGAAAAACGGAATATGTTAGTGAAAAAGATAAGAAATGCTATAACTGAAAATACCACTACTAAAATGGATATAAGAACTTTGAATAAAATAGCAATTTCCATAATAGACAATTCCTATACTTACAACTTATCCATTACCAAAATACTCGCCCAAATCAAACAAGAAAGCGATTTTAATACCAAAGCACAATCAACTGCTGGGGCGGTAGGGCTTATGCAGGTAATGAGCGACACGGCCAAGTATATTTCTCTACGGATGGGGAAAGGACATTTGAGTGTTTGGGATACTAACGATAATATAGAGATGGGATGTTTTTATATGGCCGAGCAGTTATCAGAGTTTAATAATAACTATACCAAAGCGCTCTATGGGTATAATGCTGGGCCGAATAAAGTTAAGAAGGTTGATGCCGGCTTACAAAAATATGAAGCAGAAACTTTGGGATACGCTACCGCCGTTTTACAATGGGTAGAAGTATTTAAAAAATATGGATTGGAGTAATGAAAATTAGATGCGAAGTGCCGTGGAAAATGGACATATATAATGCTATATTTAATAAAGACCCCAATGTCATAATACAAAAATTACAAAAAATAATAAAAGATTGTGATAGAGTGGGTTTTAGTAATATCGAAGTAAAATGGGATTGGCCGTTTAGTCCATACCCAACTATATATGGCGACAGGGAAGAAACTAAAAAAGAAGAAAAGTCCAGATCAAGGGCAATAGAAATAGATAATAAAATAAAAGAAAAAGAAAAGCAGATAGAAATTAGTAAAGCAAAAGAAATACTTAAAAAATACAATGAAACTATATAGGAGACCAGTATGAGCATAGTTAAAAATATAGAAGATGTTATGAGAGCAATGGTTTTGATTATAGATGATTTAGAAAAATTACCAAAAGAGTGCCCCGAAGTTTTAAAATCAGCCACTTACAATAGAATGATGTTGGAAAGGGAAGAATTAATAGACTTACTCGAAGAACAGACGGCCCAAATGAATAAAGCGGTGACCAAAGTAGAAGAGTTTAATAATTGATGAATTACTATATAAGATATGCCTATATTAGAATGTTGATATATAATGATACCTATAAAAAGCGAAAGAAAAAAATAAGTTGTGGATCATTGGATATTGCTTATAATTATATTACAAGCAGATACAAAGAAGTGTATTCGTATGAGAAACATGGAAGGAGTTAATATGACCAAGAAAAAAAGTGCTTATGATAGGGGTTGGGAGCAAGGTTTTAGTGAAGGTATGGATGCTGACTTATCGGAGTTGTATGAGGCGGCCGAAGTATTGGGTAAAAATTACTTTAAGATGTTGGAAAAGTTGGTAAAACAAGTAGATAAAAAATGGAAAAAAATGCCATAAGATAGAATAAATCTACTAATATTTAATATATGGTTAGGAGCAAGTTAATGACTAAATATGAGCAATATAATCTTTTATTGGATAAAGCCGACGAAGAAGAGGCTGAATTAATACAATTTTTAGAAGATAAACACGGGAAAAAGCGAAAAAACTCGTATTCGGCCATACTTAAAGATGCGCTTAAATTGTATAAAACGATGGAAGAAGCAAAAATTAAAGGAGATATAAGTGAATAAGGTAATGAGAAAAATTAAAGAAGCAAAAGTAGACAAAAGCAAAGTAAGATTAAATATACGCTTAAAACGCGACGGACGATTTAGTAGCGTTTCGGGTGTTATTAGCGATGTTAAGGTTTCGTTGGATGGATTGCCGTATGTAGTTGTAAAGCCAGATGGTAAGCACATACAGAGTGTGCCGTTAAAAAATGTGATGGCTGTTGTGAAAGATGGAGAAGTCTATAAACGATAAAGAAAGCAGGAAAATGAATGAGTATAGAAGATGATATTAAAAAGATAGACCAAAATAGGTTAGTTGTATATAATGATATACAAAAAGAGAATATTATAGATAAATTAAAACTAACTTTTGGGCTGAACAACATAAGCGATGACCAATATGGCGTATTAAATAATCTAATTATAGATGTTTCTAATAAGAGAAAAGAATCTGGTGGAGCATCATGGCTTACATTATTTACTGATGCTTGCGACAGAAATAAAGTAAAATATGTTACCGAAGCACTAAATAGAAAATTAGATTTAGTAATTCCACCTGCTAGTTTTTGGCAAGCATCTTCATCTATGTTATGTATGGATTGTAGGAAGAAAAACAATCTACCTCTTAAACATACAAAAAAACATCTTCCTATACCAATCAACATGTCTATGTTAGATATTACATGTGTTAATTGTAAAATTTTGAACAAATGGAGAGATAAATTTAATAGTGAGTGGGCAAGTATATATAGTAATTCAATTGCCATCTCTTGTAAAAGAAAAGTGAGAGAAAGATATGTTCAAATAATTCATGATAAAAACACTATACTAGCGAATACTGGCGTCTGCGGGCCTTTATTTTTTATCACGGCAGATGACGGACTTTCTAAAAAAGTTCTTTTAGACTTAAAAAATAACAACATTATGATTGTATGTTATAAAGATATAGCATGCGATTATAATAATAAAGTTTTAAATAGTGCTTTAGATATAGAAACATTTTTGTTAAAAATAGGAGTAAAATGAAATTTATAGATTTATTTGCCGGAATAGGTGGTATAAGATTACCATTTGATGAGTTGGGATATAAATGTGTATTTTCTTCTGAATGGGATAAACATGCCCAAGAGACATATAATTATAATTTTTTAGAAATTCCATATGGTGATATAACTAAAATAGATCCTAAAGATATTCCTTCTCATGATATCATATTAGCAGGTTTTCCATGTCAGCCATTTTCTATGGCAGGAAAACAATTAGGATTTAATGATACAAGAGGAACATTATTTTTTAATATAGCACAAATAGCAGAGTATCATAAGCCAAGAGTATTATTATTAGAAAATGTTAAAAGGCTTAAATCACATGACGGCGGAAAAACATTTGCGGTTATAATTAATGCTTTAAAAGAATTGGGATATAATATCTTTAGTCAGGTTTTAAATGCTAAAGATTTTGGTGTTCCGCAGAATAGAGAGAGAATTTACATTGTGGCAATTAGAGATTTAGATAAGTTTGAATTTCCAATTCCACCAAAAGTTAAAACCAAAGTAGGAGATATTTTGGAAAAAGGGGTTAGTAAAAAATATACTATATCTAATAAACTTTGGGCCGGACACCAAAGACGAAAAAAGAAACACGCAAAGAATGGTAATGGATTTGGATATAGTATATTTGGTGTTAATGATAAGCATACCAGCACTATATCGGCTAGGTATTATAAAGATGGATCTGAAATTCTAATTAAGAAAAAGGGCAAATCTAATCCCAGAAAATTAACACCAAGAGAAGCCGCTCGCCTTCAGGGATTTCCAGAAACATTTATAATTCATCCTAGCGATACGCAGGCCTATAAACAATTTGGAAATAGTGTTGCGGTTCCAGTAATCAGGGCCTTGGCTTTACAAATAGATAAGACTTTAAAAGAAGCAGATATTATTAAAAATATTATAAAGCAAGAAAATATTGATGTCCAATCTATTCCACAAATTCCTTAACCCATTTAAAAAATTGGCTCATTTCATTCGTCCAAAGTGCCTCGCTAAAAGATATGTTAGGTTTGATAAATGAATAAAGTAGTATTGGCCGCTTATTTAGTTATGTTGGACGCAGAAACTATTGAATTCGATATTGTTAGTTTTCGTATTGGGAATCTACAATATTCAAAACAATTACCAATATTACAGCAAGTTTGGAAGGCTTATTATGAAAAAAACAAAAGCACAAAAATTATACAACAGCATTAGAATTGGTAGGTCAGTTTGGTTTATAGATGAGTTGGGTTTTGAACAGTTGGATCTCGTAAAAGCCGTGGTGTCCAAAAAAATATATTGTTGGAAGAGTGATATCAGTCTTTTGGGTAGTATTATTAAAAACGGGCCGGAAATAAGGATGAATTCTTTTAATAAAAATTCTATAAGGGTATTCTTTACCTCGGAGAAAAAAGCACGACAAGCCTATGCCAAGCGTTTGAAATATATAAATGGGCTGACGAAGTCGTATTCAAACAAACTATTGAAAAATATTAAAGCCAATAACGAGAAATTAACAGGTAATAAGGGATTAGATACTTAATGACTAATATTACGAAAGAAGTTTATAGGTTTTTGCTGACTGGAAAAATCACTCAACTTATAGATTTACGGTTTTATATTAAATATGAACTTAAAAACAA
>Ga0315281_10002379_pt1 | contig 27960 bp, 21 predicted proteins | sample YL17G07_0_MG_FD_204540 | JGI IMG/M metagenome (GOLD analysis project Ga0315281, IMG submission 204540) | Sediment microbial communities from Yellowstone Lake, YNP, Wyoming, USA - YL17G07_0 | ecosystem: Environmental > Aquatic > Freshwater > Lake > Sediment | place: USA: Wyoming | collected...
GCCCGGCAGCAGGAACAGTGGGCTGCTCTCCTGCAGCGACAGGGCGGCCTGATCGACAGATTGCCATCCGTAGTACACGGTCTGTCCCCACAGCACGTAGTCGTAGGGCACCGGCATCTTCGGCTTGTCCTTCGCGGGGTCCTTGAGCTGGGTGTTGAAGATGATGTTGGCGTTGGGGAACGTGATCCCTCGCATGAACTGGGCGAGGTTTGCGGCCGGCGCGAGCGAAAGCGCGCCGCCCGCCGCGGCGGCCTGCGCACCAGGGAACGTGACCCGAGACAGCGTGGCGGCGGACAACGCCGCCGGACCAGCCGGGAACTTGCCGACCTGGAGAATGTAGGCCGCGAGATCGATGGTCTCGGGCCGGGTCAGACCTCCGGGCGCCTCCAGCGGCATCGTGGTCTGAATCTTGTCTGCGAGATCCGACAATGGACGCCCGGCCCAGGCGGCCAGGAACACGTTTCCGGCCAACGGAGGACCCGCTGCGCCTTCGAGCGCCGCGCCGTGACATGAGCCGCATTGGGCCTGGAATAGCACCTGGCCGCGGCTGGCCTGCTCACCGGCGTACGCGCCTTGCGCGAGCGTCCGCGACTGCCCCGCGTGACCAGTCACCTGGAACACGCCGATCAGCGCACAGACAGACAACGCGGCGACGAACGCAGCGCGAGTCCCCGTGGATTCAAATCGAATGGCATGCATGCTTTTCCTCTCGAGCTCAGCGTTGCCGTCTGTGTGTTGCACGATGCGAACATGAATCATAAACCGGGCTCGCTGACCAGTCCGCGGCCGCAGATGTGGGGGCGAAATTGTCCGAACCTTGATTTTCTGGCAGTATTGCACCCGCTTGCCTCATCAGCGGGCGGAAGGATGCTCCCCATGCGTTTAGAAAGACTCGTCGCCGCCGCGTGCATGCTGTTTCTCGCACAGCCCCTCTTCGCGCAGGACTGGGCGGCGTACCGGAACCTCGAGGACCGTTTCACGGTCAGCGCGCCCGGCGATCCGAAATCCGAGAAGATCCAATGGAAGTCGGAATACGAGTCGATGTTTCCGGGCACGGTCTACAGGTGGCAGGCCGGCGCGAACCGCTATTCGGTCACCGTGGTCGACTATTCAGACTCCGAGGCCATCTTCACCGCCAACCACCACAGCGACGACTTTCAGGCGGCCGCCTACTGGCAAATCGACATCCTGGGATCGATCGCCTACGCCGCCACGCAGTACCGGCAGAAGCCGGGCGTGAAGGTCACGTTCGACGCGTTTCACTACGTCAACCTGGTCACGGGGCACGAGCTTCAACTCACCAATCCCGATCAGTCCAGGACCTTCGTCGCTATCTACCTCCACGAGAATCGGCTGTACATCTTCGATGCCACGGTCGCGAAGGGGATGCCGCCTCCGCTCATTTTTCAGCAGTCGATGGAGTTCCTCGACGCCGACGGCAAATCCATCCGGTACCGCACGTACTACTTCAACAAGCTGCCAGAGGCGCGCCTCGGACGCGGCGGACGCGGCGGACGCGGCGCGGGTGGCGGACCTCCCGGTGGCGGGGCTGCCCCAGAACCGCCCCGGTAGCGGTGAATAAATCTATTTGGCGGGTTCCGGACCTGCCGGTTGCCCTTGGCGCCCACGGCCGCCGGCCCTGGGCGCCGGAGGCCCCGCCGCCGTCTGCTCGGCAATCAATTTCGTTCTCAGTAGATCGACTTCGGCCACGTACTTCCTGTAACCGGCCGCGTCAATGTAAGGATTCACTGTCGGGTTGGCCTTGAATCTGGCGTACTTGCCCGTCAGATTGAAGAACCAGCTGTGTGCACCGAGAAACACGTCAGCGGGCAGAGACTGCCATGTCTTGATCGTCGATGCCCACATGTCGGCAACAGTCGGCGTGGCGGCGTTGAACACGAGCCGGGCATCCTCTTGCAGGCCGCCGCCGATGATCACCACGTCGTACGTCCGACCGCCATCGGCGACCTTGAACGTCCAGGTGGTCGTCCCCAGGGTGTGACCCGGCGTCAAGTGCGCCGTCAGCGTCGTGCCGCCAAGCGACACCGTGTCGCCATCCTTGAGCACCCGGTCGATCGGGTGCGCTGTGCCGCCAGGCTTCATGTTCTGCAGCGCGGGCACGTCCTGCTCCATGAACATGGTGGTGGCCCCGGTCATCTGCTTGAAGAGCGCGTCGGCCGTCTGATGGTCGCCGTGGGCATGACTGGCCAGCAGAATCCTGGTGTCCTCCAGCTTGAAGCCAAGCGATTCGATCGACGTCTTCATCAGGGGGATGGTCTCTTCGTAATTGCTGTTGATGAGGATGTTGCCGGCCGGGGTCGTGACGAGATACGAGCACAGCGTCACCGTGCCGACGTAGTAGAGATTGCCGATGATCTTGTGGCCGGGAAAACCGACCCGATCCTGTGATCGTTGTGCGGTCTGCGGATCCTCCGCCATGATCTGCGGCGTCGCCTGTGCCGACACGACCGGCGGCTGACCGGGCGCCGGCGCCTGCGCCGCCAGTGGTGTCACACAAAAGCTCACCGACAAGAGCAGCGTAAACAAGAAGCGGGACACCGTCATGGGGTAAGGCTCCACGGTTGTTGAGGCCGAGCGAGGCCGTAAAGTTATCGCATATTCCGGCGACAGCCTTCAAACTGCTCCTTACCTGTTTTGTCCCGGCTCCTTGAGGAGGCGCTCGATCAGGTCGTGCTCTTCCCGCTTCAACTGCACGTGCGCCTCACCGGTCGCGGCACTCGCGAAACCAGCGTGCACGCGCCTGACGCGCCCGTCACGTCCGAGGATGATCGTCGTGGGAAAGACGGCGAAGTTGACCAGCTGAGGCAACTTCCTGGCGACCTCGGTGGCGTCGTTGGTGCCCGGCACGAGGATCGGAAATGCGACGGCGTAGCGCTGGACAAAAGAGAGGACGCGCGGGCGGGCGACCGACAGCGTCGCGTCGTTCTCGAAGAACAGGCCGACGATCTCGAGGCCCTTCGCGTGGAACTCCTTGTAGAGCTCGACGAGGAACGGCACTTCGTCGTGGCAGTTCGGGCACCAGGTCCCGCCGATGGTCAACACCACCACCCGGCCCTGGAACGCCGGGTCCGTGTCGCGAACCATCTTCCCGTCGAGATCGGATCCGAAAAAATGAAAGCGCTCGGTCGGATCCTTCACGCTGGTGAAGCGCGACAGATCGGGCGGCTCGGGGATGCCCTTGGCGCGCGCTTCGTTCGTACGCGCGGCGCGATAGGTCGCCCTTCGATCCAGCGTCACGCTGAGTGTGCCGTCGGCATTGAGCTGGGCCTCGAAGAGCAGCGGCCGTTCTCCGGCGAAGTGGCTCATCACCAGCCGGCCGTCGTTCCAGTGGCCGACCAGCATCCCGGTGTCGCCCGATGTCCGGAGAATCGCGCCCGAAACTTCGGGACCGGATTGCCGGAGGTACAGCCGCCACGACACGTCGAGCTTCGACCCGTCGTCGGCGGTGCGATACATGGCCCAGTGTCCCTCGACCCGGGGAACCTCGCCCGTCGTGGCCGGCACGGCCGCAAACCGCTGCGCGCGAAATTCCCGCGGACGTGCGTTGGCGTTCTTGCTGCGATACGTGCCGCGAAGCATGCTGCCGTCGAACGTTGCGTCGAGCATCGTGTTGAGGAAGTCGTAGTCGAGCCGCAGCGTGCCGTTTTCAAAGCTCCCCGACGTCGAGCCCACCTTGCGATCGCCCTCGAAGAAGAAGCCGTCGGCGCGGCCGTCGTTCTGCGCAATCTCGAAGCGGAACGGGATCTCCACGTTGTTGGCGACGACGACCGCGTCCCACAGCCCGCTGATGTTCGGCGCCGGCGGCGCGGGAGCGGGCACGGGGGAACAACCGGCCGCAACGCCGACAAGGATCAGCGCGCAGGCATTCAGGGCCCTGAGGTTCTTGGCCAAAGGTGCGGTAAGTGTAGCCGGAGCTCGCCGAGAAGTGGCGGAGGGAGAGGATTCGAAGGGCCACCCTCTCGCGAGAGCGGCCCTTCAGGAGAGCCGAACGCGATGCGCCCGTCCCGTGGACGCGGCAAGAAACAGATCGACGATAATCGCCCGCTTCATGCCGAGCATTGTAGTATTAGCCCCCTTGACCATGACGGCGTTCTCAGATGGCTGGCTGGCGCGCTTCCGCGAACGCGTGAACGCGGATCCGGAGATGGCCGTCATCGGCGACTGGTTCACCACCGCGTTCTCGCTCTCCTGCGGCGACCGCCGCTGCATCGTCCGCTTCGAGAAAGGCAAGATCGTCGAAGCGCTCGTCTCGCCGCGCATCGACGTGCGCTGCGCGTTCGGATTCCGCGCGAGCGAAGAGATCTGGTCGAAGTTCCTGAGTCCCGCGCCCGAGCCGCTCTATCACGACTTCTTCGCCATGCTCATGCGCGTGCCCGGGTTCGTGCTCGAAGGCGACACGCTGGCGGCGATGCAGAACGCGCGGGCGCTGCATCGCGCGATGAACGTCATGCGCACGCTCGGCCAGTAACGCCGTGCCCACTTTTGAGCCCATCGTCGGCCGGTACCTCGACCTCGAGATCGACGGCGCGAGCCATCGGATCTTCGTCGAGGAAGCGGGGCAGGGCATTCCGCTGTTGTGTCTGCACACCGCCGGCGCCGACAGCCGGCAGTACCGGCACCTGCTCAACGACGCGGCGGTCACGTCGACGTATCGCGTCATCGCATTCGACATGCCGTATCACGGCCGATCGAATCCCCCTGACGGGTGGTGGCTGCGCAAGTACAAGCTGAAGACCGTCGACTACATCGCGCAGATTCGCGCCGTGTGGACGGCGCTCGGTCTCTCGCGGCCCGTCGTTCTGGGCTGCTCGATGGGCGGCGCGATCGCGCTGAAGCTGGCCGCCGACTATCAGCGCGAGCTGCGCGGCATTGTCGGTCTCGAAAGCTCGGCGTACGCGCCCGGTCGGTACAACGACTTCCTACATCACCCGGCGATCCACGGCGGCGAGCTCGTGGCGAGCTACACGTACGGCCTGTGCGCGCCGTCGAGCCCCGAAGCGAACGCGCGCGAAAACTGGTGGTACTACAGCCAGTCGGGCCCGGGCGTCTACGCCGGCGACGTCCACTTCTACAGCATCGATTGGGACGGCCGCGAGGATCTGAAGCGCATCGACACAAGCGTCTGCAAGGTATCGCTGCTGACTGGTGAGTTCGACTACTCGTGCACGCCCGACATGACGCGCGCCGCCGCCGGCGCAATTCCCGGTTCACGCCTGGTCATCATGGACGGCATCGGCCACTTTCCGATGATCGAGAACTACTCGCTGTTCCGGACGTTTCTGCTGCCGGAGCTGGATTGGATGGCACAGTGAACCCTGCGAACCCCGAGAACCCCGCGAACGCCGATCGGTGGCTCGCCTTCTGGGCGACCATGAGCGGGTGGGTACTGGATGCGTTCGACTACAACATCCTCGCCATCATCCTCCTCGACATTCAGAAGAGCTTCACGGTCGACAGCGTGCTGGCGGGCGCGCTGGCCACCGTCACGCTGGTCATGCGGCTGATCGGCGGCGTCGCGGCCGGGGCGACCGCGGACAGATTCGGCCGGAAGCTCCCGCTGATGCTGTCGATTCTCTGGTTTTCGCTGTTTGCGTTCCTGAGCGGCTTTTCGAAGTCGTACACGATGCTCTTCGCGCTCCGCGCGCTCTTCGGCATTGGCATGGGCGGCATGTGGGCCGCCGGCATGCCGCTCGTCATCGAGCACACGCCGGCGAAGAAACGCGGGATGGTCTCGGGGCTGTTGCTGGGCGGCTGGTACTGGGGCTACCTGCTGGCGGCGGGGGCGTTTCAATACATCTACCCGATCTTCAACACCACGCCCGACACCGCGTGGCGCGCGATGTTCTGGATCGCCATCGTCCCTGGCATCCTGACGCTCTGGCTGACGGGGAAGGTGAAGGAGAGTCCCGTCTGGCTCGAGCGCCAGCGGCAGCTGAAGGCGAATCCCGCCGCGTTCGCCGCGGAACCGACGTTTTCGCTCGTGCGGATTTTCCAGCGCGATCTGATCTGGACCACGGTGCAGACGACGGCGGTCATCGGCGCGTTCATGTGCTCGTTCTATTCGATCGGCACGTGGTACGCGACGCTGCTGCGGCTGGATGGGCGCGTGCCGCTGCCGTACCTTGTCGCGTTCAACCTTGGCGCGATCGGCGGCACGGCCACCTGGGGCCGCATCTCCGAGGGCCGGCTCGGCCGCCGCGGGGCCACCACGATTACGGCGCTGCTCGGCGTCGCGTCCATTCCGCTCTATCTGCACACGACGAATCCGACGCTGCTCGGAGTCGGCGCGTTCATGATGGGCGCGTTCGGCTGCGGTATCTGGGGGATGGCGCCGGCCTACGTCACCGAGCGCTATCCGACGGAAGCCCGCGGCGTCGGTCCGGGGTTCTGCTACCACGCGGCGGCGGCGATCGGATCGCTGATGCCGATTGCGATCGGATCGATGCGGGATCACGGGATGGGGCTGGCCAACGCGATGTCGATCCCCATCGCGATTGCGCTGTCGTGCTCGGCGGCGTTCGTCTGGTTCGGTCCCGAAACGCGCGGCCGGCAGCTCACCACATGACCGACGCGGCCACGCTCGGGTGGCTTCGCTTTGCGCCGGCGCAGTCCAAGCGCGCGCTCGTCGCCGCCTCGCTCGGCTGGATGTTCGACGGCTTCGACATCATGGTCTACTCGATGGTGCTGACGGCCGTCATCGCCGACTTCGGCATCTCGAAGACCGTGGGCGGCATGCTCGGCTCGCTGACGCTGGCGGCATCGGCGCTTGGCGGCGTGCTCTTCGGCACCCTCGCGGATCGCCGCGGCCGCCGTGGCGGGATTGTCCTCAGCATCCTGATGTACTCGCTGTTCACGGCGGCCTGCGGCCTGGCGCAGAGCGTGTGGCAGCTCGCAATCTTCCGGTTCCTGCTCGGCCTCGGCATGGGCGGCGCGTGGACGACCGGCGCGGCCCTCGTGTCGGAGAGCTGGCCCGATCGCCATCGCGGCAAGGCGATCGGCCTGATGCAGAGCGCGTGGGCGATCGGCTACGGTGGCGCCGCGCTGCTCTCCGCCATCATCCTGCCGCGCTTCGGCTGGCGGTGGATGTTCCTGATCGGTGGTTTGCCCGCGCTATGCGTGCTCTGGATCCATCGCTCCGTCGACGAGCCCGAAATCTGGCGGGCGTCGCGCCAATCGCGCACCGCGTCAGTTTCGCTTGGTGTGATCTTCAAATCACCCTATCGCCGAATCACCATATCCATGGTCGCGTTGAGTCTCTGCACGCTGTACGCGTACTGGGCGTTCAACTTCTGGGTGCCGTCGTACCTGCTGCTGCCTGCGGCGCAGCACGGCGCCGGGTTCAGCACGAACACCGTGGCGATGCTGCTGGTGACAATGAATGCCGGCGGCTGGTGCGGATACGTGACGTACGGCTACGTCAGCGACCGGTTCGGCCGGCGTCCGAGTTTCGTCGCGTACCTGCTGACGGCCGCGTGCCTGGTCCTGCTGTACGGCGCCACGCGGTCGCAGGGCCTGCTGCTCGCGCTGGGCCCCTTCGTCGGCTTCTTCGGCACGGGATACATGAGCGGGTTCGGCGCCGTCATCGCCGAGCTCTATCCGACGGCGGTCCGCGCGGCGGCAACGGGCTTCACCTTTAATATTGGACGCGTGGCCAGCGCGCTCGCGCCGCTCCTCATCGGCTCGCTCGCGCAGACGCGCGGCTTTGGCTGGGCGTTCGCCACGGCATCGGCGGCGCTCGTGCTCGGCGCCTTCACGTGGCTGTATATTCCCGAGACGAAAGGGCAGGCCTTAACGTGACCATCAAGGAAGGCTGGACGGGACGCGTCTACGAAGACTTCGAGGTCGGCGACATCTATCCGCATCCGCTCGGACGGACAGTGCTCGCCGCCGACAACGTCTGGTTCACGCTGCTCACGCAGAACACGAACCCGATTCACTTCGACGCCGCCTACGCGGCGAAGACCGAGTTCGGCAAACCGCTCGTCGACTCGACGTTCACGCTCGCGCTCGTGACCGGGCAGTCGGTCACCGACATCTCGCAGAACGCGATGGCCAACCTCGGCTGGGACGAAGTGCGCCTGCCGAATCCGGTGTTCGAGGGCGACACGATCTACTCGCGCAGCGAGGTCCTCGAGAAGCGCGAGTCGAAATCACGCAAGAACGTCGGCATCGTCACGTTCAGGACGACGGGATTCAATCAGGACGGGACGATTGTCATCGAATACAAACGCACCGTCATGATCTACAAGCGCGGCCACGTTCCTGAAACGGCGCGCGTGCGGCCGCCGGTGCCGAACACAGGCTAAGGCCCGCGATCGTACCGTCCCTGCGCGGCGCGAAGGCGGATGCGCAGCACGTCGCGCAGCATGCGGAGCGAGTCGCCCACGACCGACACGCGCGAGAGCTCGCCGTAGTGCCATTCGACGGGCATGTCCAGAATCCGCAGACCGTGCCGTCTGGCCACCGTCAGCGCTTCGACATCGAACGCCCACCCGTCGATCGTCACGAGCGGAAAGACGAGCTCGGCCGCCTGGCGCGAAAACATCTTGAACCCGCACTGCGAGTCTTCGATGCCGGCGAGCGCGCCGGCCTGCACGATCCGGTTGAACATCCGGCCCATGTAGTGCCGGTACGCCGGTTCGTCGATGCGGGCGGCGCCGCTGCCTTCGCGGCTCCCGATCGCGATGTCCGCGCGCTCGGGCACCGCGGCGAGAAATCGCGGCAGCTCGCTGAGCGGCATCGAAAGGTCCGCGTCGCACATGAACCGGAGGTCGCCCTGCGCGGCCAGCATTCCTGCACGGACGGCCGCACCCTTGCCTCGATGCGGCTCACGCTGCAGGACGACGCCCACGTCGACAGCGGCGATGCGCTCGACGCGCGCGGCCGTATCGTCCGACGACCCGTCGTCGACGACGCGAATTTCCCATGTCGGGACCAGGGCGGGCAGTGCGGCACGCACGACAGCCAGCGTGTGCTCGATCCGCCGCGCTTCGTTGAAGGCCGGGATGATCACCGAGAGCCGCAGCGCTGCTGTCATCGCTGCGCCCGGGCGAACTCGAACCGCTGGCCTCCTGCCGCGACGGCCGCCGCCGTGCACGACTCGTAGGGACCAGGGAGCACGACGACAAACGCGCCGAGGTCGACAGCACTCAGAAATTCCCACGGCAGTGATGCGTTGCCGGCCTGCAGGTACGCGATGCGCCGCTTGTCGAGGATCACGGGTGTGTGCAGGGCAGGCGTGAACATCCGCGTGCGAAGCTCGCCGTCCTCTTCCGTCGCGTGGTACGGGCCGAGCGATCGAAAGTAATAGAAGAAGGAGTGGCCGGCGATCATCCAGCCCGGCCCCGTCACGCCGCGGCCCGCGGCGTGAAACCCGCCCGGCTCGCCGGAGATGCAGTCGCGGATCGAATGCAGCGGCAGATGCGCGTCGCCGAGCCGCCGCAATTCGGCCGCGTAGGCCGGAATCGGCAGCGCTGCGGCCAGTGCGACGACCGCCACCACGCGTATCGCCATACGAATCGAGCCCGCTGCGCAGAGGGCCAGCACGCCCAGCATCAGCGGACGGATGGCCGTCGTCGTGCGCAGCACGCGCAGGCCGTCGATCTTCCAGGCGAGCGGCCCCGTCTGCGCCGTCCAGAGGGCAATCAGCAGCAGCGCCAGGCTGAGCGCGGCGGGAAGGTACTGCAGCGCCCATCGCGGCTGCCACGGACGGCTCCTCGCGTTCCAGAAGTCCATCCATGCCGCCGCGGCCGCGCCGGCGCCGAGCGCGATCGGCGGAATGAACGGATACATGTAATGAATCAGCTTTGACGTGCCGAGCGAGATCAACGCGAACGGCACAATCCACCAGAGCAACAGGATGCGCACGAGTGGCGGCCGGCCTCGCCAGGCGTGAATCACCAGCCACGCGAGCCCGATGGCCGCCAGCATGGCGTCTCCGGACTGCGCGAGCCCTTTCCACAGTTCGACGAAGTAGTAATGCCAGGGACGGAGGTGATTGGGATCGAGAAACGACGTGAATCGCGTGAACACCTGGTGGCCGACGACCTCGTTCCAGAAGGCGCGGCCACGAAGTGCGCCCTGATACACGAACCACGGCGCGATGGCCGCCAGCGCGGCGACGGCGGGCCAGACCCATTCGGCGGCGGCCTCGCGGATCTTTGATGCGGCGTCACGGCGCCAGAGGAGCGCGGCCGCCATGACGATCGGCAGAAACGCCGCCGCGACGAACTTCGCGAGAAATCCAAACGCGAAATACCCGGCACACGCCCAGGCGTGCCGCCGTCCCACGCGTCGGTCCTCCTCGGTCCAGCGCAGGAAGTGATAGATGCCGCCGCAGTACATGAGCAGCATCGCCGATTCCATGTTGTTGCTTCGTAAGCCGTGTTCGAACACGAGCGGCTGAAACGTCAAGAGGACGAAGACCGCGACGATTCCGCAGAGCGCGCCGGCCAGGCGCCGCCCGAGCGCAAACACGTACGCGAACCCGGCGATCGCGAAGAGGGGATCGAAGAAGCGCAGGCCAAACTCGTCGCGCGGCAGGCCCGCCAGTTGACCGGCGGCGACGATCCAGGTCTTCAGCGGCGGCTTTTCCAGAAACGGGTCGTCGGCGCCGTCATAAATCGCGCGCGGCGTCAGCCAGTCGTGGAGCGCGAGCATGCGCTCGACAGAATAGGAATAGATGGCCTCGTCGTTGTCCATGTCGGAGCGCCCGAGGCCGATGAACAGCGGCAGTCCGAACAGGACGAGTGCGAGGGCGACAGGAAGGTAGCGACGGGACATTGATGGCCGACGGTCCGAGAGACTGTAGCAGGGAAAGGCCTCATAATGACGGGCCATGGCGGACGACATCCACGAGATCTTTGCGGTGCGCTACGCGCACCACGATCGCCAGTCGCCCGAGAATTTTCTCTTCGGCGACCCGCACGACATCCTGCAGCCGCTGGCGTACTTCGTCTGGGTCATTCGCGGACCGCACGGCACGTTCGTCGTCGACACCGGGTTCGACGAGGCGATGGCGAAGAAGCGCGGCCGGACGATCGTCAAGCCGATTGCCGACGGGCTCACGTCGATTGGCGTCAAGCCCGACGAAGTGCAGGACGTCATCGTCACCCACCTGCATTACGACCACTGCGGCAACCACGACGCGTTCCCGAAGGCCCGCTACCACCTGCAGGACACCGAGGCCGCCTACGCGACGGGCCGCTATATGTGCCACCCGACGATGCGGATTCCGTTCGAAGTGGACGATGTCGTGGCGATGGTGCGGAAGGTGTTTGCCGGCAGGGTGCGGTTTCACGACGGGACGGAGCAGATCGTGCCCGGCGTCACCGTCCACAAGATCGGCGGGCACTCGAAGGGCCTGCAGTGCGTGCGCGTGAAGACGAAGCGCGGCTACGTCGTCCTCGCCTCGGATGCGACGCACCTCTACTCACACATCTACGAAGGGCGCGTGTTCCCGGTGACGTTCAACGTCGGCGACGTGCTCGAGGGCTATTCGACGATCAAGCGGTTGGCCGATTCGCTCGATCACATCGTCCCGGGCCACGATCCGGCGGTGATGGACCGGTACCCCGCGGCTGCGCCAGGACTGGAGAAATTCGTCGTCCGGTTGGATGTCCCGCCGCGTACGTAGCGCGGGCCTTTCAGGCCCGCGGGTGTGACTGCGAATTTAGATCTGCTTCTTCTGGCTGGCCCTGCGTCGGAGACATTCGATTAGGCAGGCAGGGCTGTCAGCTGGCCACCAAGCAACGACGGCCGTGGCCGAAGAATCTAGGGTTGGTCCGTCTTAATGTTCGTAACAGACATCGTCATCTGGTATTGCGGACTTCCCGCAAACGCGACAGCGTGGATGTCGTCTTCCTCGAACGCTTTGAGTGCCTCGGCTCAGGACTGAAGATCTTGTATCGCGCCGCGCTAGTGCCTGACTGTGCTCGCTGGCGGAGCCCTTCTCGCAGTCAGGAGTGTCATTGTGACCAGAGGCGTTTTTCTTCGTATCTTCCATTACTTCTTCTCCTTCTGAAAAGGTTGTTGTTTGCGTACACACGCGCGGCGAGAAGAATGCCCGCCAAAGCAAAGAAATCGCGCGTACACACCTATAGCCAGTCGTGGATTTCGGCCCACGCGACTACTGGCTAATTAGCAACGCGGAAACGGAACGAATTGATTGAGAAGGAGGGAGAAAGTAGGAGAGAACGTCGGGGATCGTTTAGTAGTACCGAAACTCTATCGAGCTGTCAGGAACTACTCTTCTCGCGCGCGTATGTGGGACAGATCTCTGGCCCTTACAAACGCAACTTCTCGCTAGGCCGCGTTCACTCGCACATGCATACGCGCGTGGTACGCGTGTGCGAGAAACGCGCTTCCAGACCAACTTCGGGCGGGACTAGCGCCCGCGCGCGTGTACAGGCGCGCGAATATCGCAGTAGGAGAATTCAAGACCACACCAGCGACACTGGACCCACGGGAGGACAACGGGAGCATTAGCGTGTCAGGCTGCAATAGGGCTGCCAACGACGGTGTCTCGCCGTCGAGTCGAGAAGGGCCGGATGCGTTCAGCGAGGCAACCCTCTCTGGCTCAGGGCGAAGACCGTGTCCGTTAGCACTTGCTATCTGCCGCACCAAATTATCGTGCGCCTCGCTTGGTCGTGTGTCAAGAGGGCAGATCGCTCGCCTCCATCATCGACACGTTCGCACCTGAATGCTTGCCGGTCCGCAGTCAAAGCCGTACAGTAGCCCCATGGAAGTACCGGTTTCACCGGCGACGGCAAAGAAGCTGAACGATCTCGTGGTCAGCAGTGGGCGCGCACCCGAAGAGATTATCGAGGACGCCCTCGCCGGCTATCTGGAAGAGGTGACCGCGGTCCGCCAGACGCTCGACAGCCGGTACGACGATCTCAAGAGCGGTCGCGTCAGCTCCATCGACGGCGAGGAAGCACTTAGAAGGTTGCGGGAAAAGAGCGAGCGCCGCCGGTCCGGCGGATGAGCGGCTACGCGTTCCACCCGGAAGCGTTCGCAGATCTCGGCGAGATTTGGGAATTCATCGCCGAACACAGTATCGACGCTGCCGACCGGGTTCTTGCGGACATCCATTCGACTCTTACTACTCTCGCAGCATCACCACAGATCGGGCACCGACGTCCGGACCTGACGACGCGACCACTGCGGTTCCATGTCGTCCGCGATGAGTACCTCGTCGCTTACGCGCCTGCCGAAATCCCACTCTGGGTTATTGGCGTCTTGCACGGCCGTCGAAACCCGCGCCTCATAGCAGCTGTCCTGCGCGGCCGAGCGTAAGTCGGAGGCGCCTCCTTGGCGTTGCGTGTTCAGAGCTGTTAGCCGGCCGACCAGCCGGCGTCGATCGGGAAGATCGATCCGTTGATGTCGTTGCTCGACGGTCCGCAGAGGAACATCAGCATCGCGGCGACGTCGTCTGCGGCGATGATCGTGCCGGTCGGCTGCTTGCCGGTGAGGAACGTGCGTTCGGCCTCGGCGCGGCTCAGCCCGCCGTCCTGCATCATCGCTTCGATCGTCACGTCGTGCACGGGTGTTTCCGTCGTGCCGGGACAGACGGCGTTGCACGTGACGCCGGTGCCGACGACTTCGAGCGCGACCGAGCGCGTCAACCCAATCAACGCGGTTTTCGTCGTCACGTAGCCGACGCGGTTGGCCGCGCCGCGCTGGGCGTAGATCGACGACATATTAATGATGCGGCCCCAGCCGCGGGCCTTCATGCCGGGCAGCGCGAGGCGGATCGTGTGAAACGCGGCCGACAGATTCACCGCAAGGCTTTCATCCCACCGATCGACGTCGAACGATTCGATCGGCGCGGTGTGGCGGACGACGGCGTTGTTGACGAGGATGTCGATGGGGCCGGCCGCCTTGATCATGGCTTCGATCTCGGCCGGATTGCTCAGATCGGCGCCGATGAATTTCCCGTCGGCGAAGCCATTCGCGATGATTCTGCAGCCCGCGTCCGCGAACCGCTTCGCCGCCGCGAGGCCGAGTCCCTGCGTCGATCCCGTGATGAGCGCCGTCTTGCCGGCGAGCGGCAACGTCATTTCACGCGCGACTTCTCGCCGTCGGCGAGGGCAAGCTCGGTGATGCGCAGACCGGCGTTCGTGGTGCGGGAAGGAAAGAGGTCTTTCAGCCCGTCTTCGTGGACGGGGACGACGTGCGTGTAGTCGCCGCCGGCGCGCTTCATCATCTCTTCCGCCGTCATGATCAGTGAGAACTGACTGCCGGTCGCCAGACCGACCGGAATGTATTGCGGATCGTTCGGGTCGGTCCCGCGCAGGTTCTCGTGCGCGTAGACGAGGTCGCCGGCAAACACCCACGCGTTCTGAGAATTCGCCGCGCCGTCGTTGCGGACGGTCACGTATTGCGATCCCCACGTGTGCGTGTCGAACGCCGCGTGGAGGTCGATGCCCGGCAGGACGTTTTCGCGATCGCCGTCGACGCAGACGAGCCGGCCCTGGCGCGCGAGGTCGACCAGCTTCATGATGTCCGCCGGATCCATTCCGAGCATCAGCCACCGAAAGCGCCGCTCCAGCGACATCGCCCAGACCCACTGCGACAGCTCCCGCTCCTGAATGTAGAACGTCGCGTTGGGATACTCCTCGATCGCGCCCATGTGATCGAAGTGCGCGTGCGTGATGAAGATCCGCGAGACCTCCTCGGGCGTGACGCCGCACTCCGCGAGCACGGCGCGCGCCGGCTGCCAGCCGGTGACGCCGTAGCTCGTCGCCAGCACTTCGCCGTAGGCCTTGTGGTTGTAGCCGACGTCGATCATCGCCGTCACGCCGCCGCCCTTGATGACGATGTAGCCGTAGGGCATCTTGCGGGTGCCCTGGTTGTGCGCGCCGTAGACGAAGAGGCTCGTCGGCTGCTGCAGCACGTGCGCGTATTCCATCACCCAGAGGGAGTAACGATTCATCGGAGCCGGATCTTACTTGAGCAAGATCGTATTTGTTCGATAGAATTCAACAAATGAAACGTGGTCTTTGGGTCGCCGCCGCCTCGCTGTGGCTGGTGTCGGTGGCCGGCGTCGCCACGCAACGGCAAACCGAGCAGGACGCCGTCCGGCAGTACTGCGTGACGTGCCACAACGATCGCCTGAAGACCTCGGGGCTGTCCCTCGAAAAAGCCGATCTGGAGCGCGCCGCCGCCAATCCTGAGATCTGGGAGAACGTCGCGCGCAAGCTGCAGGCGAGATCCATGCCGCCGCAGGGCGTGCGGCGGCCTGACGAAGCGACGTACGGCGCGCTGCAGGCGGCGATCGAACACACGCTCGACGCCGACGCCACGGCGCATCCCAGTCCCGGCAGCCCGATTCTTCATCGCCTGAATCGGAACGAGTACGCCAACGCGATCCACGATCTGCTCGCGCTCGACGTCGACGTGACGTCGCTCCTGCCGCCAGACGATGCGGCGTACGGCTTCGACAATATCTCCGACGTCCTCGGCGTCTCGCCGTCGCTGCAGGAGCGCTATCTGTCGGCCGCCGCGAAAATCGCGGCGATCGCCGTGGGCGACCCCGACATCACGGCGGGCAGCGACACGTTCCGCATCCGCCAGGATCTGTCGCAGGATCAGCACATCGAGGGGCTGCCGCTCGGCACGATCGGCGGCACGTCGGTCCGCTACACGTTCCCGCTCGATGGCGACTATGTCTTTCAAGTGAAGCTGTATCGCACGAACCTGAACATCATGCGCGGGCTCGAATATCCGCACGAGGTCGAGTTTGCGGTCGACGGCCGGCGCGTCTACGTGACGACCATCGGCGGCACGGACGATCTGGTGTCGCTCTTCGACAAGCCGACCGATACGAGCGACGCCGTGGATGCGCGGCTTCGCGTGCGCGTTCCCGTGACCGCCGGTCCGCACACGGTCTCGGTCGCGTTCGTCGAAGATCCGCCTGTCCAGGAGCCGAATCGCCTGCAGCCGTTCGTTCGGAGCTCCATCGACAACTTCGACTGGGCAGGACGTCCGCATATGCAGACGTTCAGCATCACCGGCCCATTCAATGCCACGGGCTCGGGCGACACGCCGAGCCGCCGGAAGATCTTCGCCTGCAGCCCGTCTCGCCGTAGCTCGCGGGCCACCAGCGCGAGCGAAGGCGGATGCGCCGAGAAGATCCTCTCGACGCTGGCGCATCGCGCGTATCGCGGTCCCGTCAGCGCGATCGATCAGCAGCGGATCATGAAGATCTATCAGGAGACCCGCCGCTCCGGAAGCTTTGAGAGCGGCATCGAGGCGGCGCTGATGCGGATTCTCGCCGCGCCGCGGTTTGTCTTCCGCGTCGAGCGCGATCCCCCAAACATCAAGCCAGGATCGGCCTACCGCCTCGGCGACGTCGAGCTCGCGTCACGCCTGTCGTTCTTCCTCTGGAGCAGCATTCCGGATGAAGCGCTGCTCCGCGTGGCGGAGCAGGGCCGGCTGAAAGATCCCGCGACGCTCGACGCGCAGGTCCGCCGGATGCTCGCCGATCCGAAGTCGCAGGCCATCGTCGACAACTTCGCCGGACAGTGGCTGCAGCTGCGGAATGTCCGCAACGTCCAGCCGAACTCCGATCTGTTCCCGGATTTCGACGACAACCTGCGCCAGTCGTTCAAGCGCGAGACCGAGCTGTTCTTCGAAAGCGTCATGCGTGAAGACCGGCCGGTCATCGACCTGATGACGGCGAATTTCACGTTCGTCAACGAGCGCCTCGCGAAGCACTACGGCATCCCCGACATCCACGGCAGCCGCTTCCGCCGTGTGACCCTCACCGACGAACGCCGCTTCGGCCTGCTCGGCAAAGGCAGCGTCCTCGCGGTGACGTCGCACGCGGAACGAACGTCGCCGGTCGTCCGAGGCAAATGGGTGCTCGACAACATCGTGGGCGCGCCGGTGCCGCCGCCGCCCGGTGATGTCCCGCCGCTCAAAGAAACGCCCGAGGGCGAGAAGCCGAAGACGATGCGCGAGCAGATGGCGGAGCATCGGACGAATCCCGTCTGCGCGACGTGCCACGCGCGCATGGATCCCATCGGGCTGTCGATGGAGAACTTCGACGTCGTGGGCGCATGGCGGAACGACGACGCCGGCCACGTCATCGACGCGACGGGCCAGCTCACCGACGGCACGAAGGTGGACGGCGTGGTGACGCTGCGGCAGGCGCTTATCGCGCATCCCGAGGTATTCGTGCGCGCGATGACGGAAAAGCTGCTGATTTACGCGCTGGGCCGCGGCCTGGACGCGCGCGACATGCCCGCTGTTCGTGCGATCATGCGGGATGCGGCCGGACGCGACTACCGCTTCCAGTCGCTGGTGCTCGGCATCGTGCACAGCACGCCGTTTACGATGCGAATGAGGCAAGTTACAAGTGACAACTAACAAGTAACAAGTTAAGCAGCGTCTTACTTGTAAGTTGTTACTTGTCACTTGTTAGTTGAGGCTCTTATGTACATTTCGAAGCTGTCGCTGTCACGGCGGACGTTTCTGCGGGGGGCAGGCGCCGCGATTGCGCTGCCGCTGCTCGACGCCATGGTGCCCGCGCTGACGCCGCTTGCGAAAGCCGCGGCCGCGCCGCGGACACGATTCGGCGCGATCTACATCCCCAACGGCGCCATCGTCGACGAGTTCTTCCCGAAGTCGTTCGGCACGAACTGGGAGTTCACGCCGATTCTCAAGCCGCTCGAGCCGTTCAAGGACAGGCTCGTGGTCGTGAAAAACCTGACGCGCTCGCATCCGGGCAGCCAGGTCGGCGATCATGCGGTCAGCGTCGGCGGTTACCTGACCGGCGTATGGCCGAAGCGGACCGAAGCCGAGGACGTGCTGGCGAACACGACGATCGATCAGGTCGTCGCGAAACAGATCGGCCAGGACACGCCGCTGCCGTCACTCGAAGTCGCGACCGAAGATTTCACGGGCTACGTCGGCGCGTGCTCGCCGGGCTTCAGCTGCGCGTACCTGAACACGATCTCGTGGAGCTCGCCGACGACGCCGCTGCCGATGGAGATCAACCCGCGGACGGTGTTCGAGCGGCTGTTCGGCCAGGCCGGAACGGCCGCCAGCCGCGCGACGCGCAGCCGCCAGCAGAAGAGCATTCTCGATTCGATCTCCGCGGAGGCCACCGACCTTCGACGCGTGCTCGGCACGCGCGATCGGACGCGCGTCAGCGAATATCTCGACAATATCCGCGAGATCGAGCGGCGGATTCAGCAGGCCGAGGCGCACGGGTCGTCACACGTGACGGTCGGCGCGCCGATTGGCGTGCCCGATTCGTTCGAGGAGCACGTCGGCCTGATGTACGACCTCATCGCCGCGGCGTTCGAGGCCGACGTCACGCGCGTGTTCACGTTCATGCTGTCGCGCGAGCTCAGCCAGCGGACGTACAGCAATCTCGACGTCAGCGAGCAGCATCACACCGTCTCGCATCACGGCAACGACCCGGACAAGATCGCGAAGAACGTCAAGATCAACACCTACCACATGCAGCTGTTCGCGCGGTTCCTCGAGAAGCTGCGCTCGACGCAAGACGGCGACGGTACGCTGCTCGATCATTCGGTGATTTTCAGTGGCGGCGGCATGGGCAACCCGAACGGCCATCTGACGGATCCGCTGCCGGTCATCGGCCTCGGCGGCGGGCTCGGCAAGGGCTATCGTCACATCGAGCTGCCGGCGCGGACGCCGGTCGGCGATCTGTGGCTCTCCGTCGCGCACCAGTTCGGCAACAACATGAAGCAGTTCGGCGACGGCGACGCGCCGATCGATCTGTTTGTGTAGGCCGGGCCTTTCAGGCCCGGCGCGTCGGCGGCCCTGAAAGAGCCGCCCTACAACGATGAAAAGAATCGTCTCCTTCGTCTCACTCGCATTCTTCGCCACATTCACCGCCGTCGGCGCGGGGCTGACGCTCGTCGACGCCGTGAAAACCGGCAATCGCGACGCCGTTCGCGCCATCCTCGCGACCCCCGCGGGAAAATCCGCCGTCAACACGCCTGAAGCCGACGGCACGACCGCGCTGCACTGGGCCACGCGGGCAGACGACGGGATCATCGCGAGGCTGCTCGTGGCGGCCGGCGCGAATGCCAATGCGGTCAATCGATACGGCGTCTCGCCGTTGTCGCTGGCCGCCAACAACGCGAGCGCCGAGCTCGTGGACGTGCTGCTGAAGGCGGGCGCGGACGCGAAGACGGTGATCAAGGACGGCGAGACGGTACTGATGGCCGCGGCTCGGACCGGGAGCCCGCGGGCGGTGCAGATGCTGATCGAGTCCGGCGCCCCGGTCGACGCGCGCGAAGCCCGCATGGGGGAGACGGCGCTGATGTGGGCGGTCGCCGAAAACCACCCCGAAGCCGCGAAGCTGCTCATTGCGCGCGGCGCGGACGTCAACGCACGCACCAGCGACCTGAAATTCCCCAAGGATCGGTTCGGCCTCGAAGGCGTGCTGACGATTCTGCCGCACGGCCGATGGACGCCGCTGATGTACGCGGCGCGGCAGGGATCGCTCGAGGCCGCGCGCGTCCTGGTCGACGCGGGCGCCGATGTCAACGCGCTCGATCCGGACCGCTCGACGCCTGCCATCATCGCGACCATCAACGCGCACTACGACGTCGCGGCCATGCTCGTCGAGCGCGGCGCGGATCCGAATTTCGCGGACACCTCAGGGATGGCGGTCCTGTACGCTGCCGTGGACATGAATATGCCCGCCGAGATCTACGGACGGCCCAACCGCAAGTCGACGAGCACGATCTCCGCGCTGGATCTGATGAAAGTCCTGCTCGCGCACCGCGCGAACGTGAACGCCCAGCTGCGATCGGCGACGGTGCAGCGCGCGCACACGCCCGGCGACGGACTGCTTGGCGCCGGCGCTACGCCGCTGATGCGTGCCGCGAGGACCGGTGACGCCGCTGCGATACGCATCCTGCTCGAGCACGGCGCCGATCCGGTGATGACGACCAATAACCATACGACGGCGCTGATGTTCGCCGCCGGCAACGGCCGAGGCACGGGCGTGTTCCAGAAGGACATCGGCACCGAGCGCGATCTGATCGAGGCCGTGCACGTCCTCGTCGAGCGCGGCGTCGACGTCAATGCTGCGAACGACAACGGGCAGACGGCGATGCACTTCGCCGCGCAGGTCTCGGACGAGATCGTCCGCTATCTGGCGGCGAAAGGCGCTGTGCTCGATGCGAAGGACAAGCAGGAGCACACGCCCGTCGATCTCGCGCTGGGCATCGGCGCGCGCGGCCGCGCCGGCGGTCCGCCGCCCGTCCGCCAGCAGACGGCCGCGCTCCTGCGCGAGCTCATCGCGCAGCGCGACGGCAAGCCCGCGGCCTCACCGCCATGAAAGCGCTCGCTGCCGCCGTGCTGGCGCTCGTCGTCTGTGCGCCCGCGATCGCCCTTGCGCAGCAGGCGCCTCGCAATCTTCAGGTCCTGCCGAAAGACACGCCGCCGGCAGATGTCGTCGCCGAGATGCAGCAGTTCACGCGCGCCCTCGGCGTCCAGTGCACCTACTGTCATGTCGAGCAGACGGCGCCGCTGCTCAGCGCGGAAGAGCAGCAGGCCGCGCAAGCCGCCGCTGCCGCAGCCCCGCCGGTGGCCGGCCGTGGACGCGGGCGTGGACGTGGTCCACAGGGTCCGCAGATGGATTACGCAGCCGACGAGAAGCGTCAGAAACTGACCGCGCGAGTGATGATGGCGTTGACTCGCGACATCAACGCGCGCCTCGCGGCGTCGCTCAAGAAACCGGCTGCCGAAATCACGCGCGTCCAGTGCGCCACCTGCCATCGCGGCGTGACGATTCCCGCGCAGCTCTCCGACCTCCTTCGCCAGACGATGACGGCGAAGGGCGAGGGGGCGGCGGTGGTGCAATACCGCGAGCTGCGGCAGGCGTATGCGAATACCGGCTCCTACGATTTCCGCGAAACGACGCTGCTCGACCTCGCGCGCGAGTCCCTCACGACGCGCAAGCCGGACGACGCGCTGGCGTGGCTGCAGCTGAATGTGGAGTTCTACCCGCAGTCGGCCGCCAGCTACGTCGAGCTCGCCCGGGCCCATCTGGCCAAGCGCGATCGCGACGCCGCGGCCGGCGACCTGACGAAAGCCCTCGCGATCGATCCCGCGAACGCCGACGCCAGGCGCGAACTGGGCCGCATCACGAAGTAGCCGTCGCCCGATCCAAACGATTGGTCATACGGCATTGGTATGCACGAAACCACATTTCTTCATTCTGACTGGCGATATGATCGCCGAATATCCCGTCATAAGAGTTGTCCGCAATTGTTTCTACGAGGAGGAAGTCAATGGAAGTTGGCCGAGTTGTAAGGCTAAGCGTCGTCCTTCTGCTGCTACTGGTTCTGGTGCCGGCATTCGCACGGGCGCAAGGACAGACCGGCTCGATCGCCGGCGTCGCCAAAGACGCGACCGGCGCTGTGCTGCCGGGTGTCACGGTTGAAGTGTCGAGCCCCGCGCTGATCGAGAAAACGCGCGTCGGCGTGACCGACGGCGAGGGCGCTTACAAGATCATCAACCTCCGTCCCGGCACCTACGCCGTGACGTTCACGCTGACGGGCTTCAACACGGTGAAGCGCGATGGTATCGAGCTGACCGCGGCGTTCACGGCGAACGTGAATGCCGACATGAAGGTCGGCGCCGTCGCCGAGACGATCACCGTCTCCGGCGAAAGCCCGATTGTCGACACGCAGAACGTCGTGCAGAAGCAGACGGCGACGCGTGAGGTCATGGACACGCTGCCGACGGACCGCAACTTCGTCAGCTTCGCCGCCATGCAGCCCGGTGTGTTCGTGACCGGCGTGTCGCAGAACGTCGGCGGATCGATTCCCGAAACGGGGATGAACCTCGTCGTGCACGGCAGCCGCGCCGGCGACAGCCTCATCATGGTTGACGGCATGCCGATCATCAACGGCGGCGGCAACGGCGGCCTGCAGTACGGCAACTACATGAACAACTCGCTGGCGCAGGAAATCACGTTCCAGACCGGCGCCAACAGCGCCGAGTTCGAGCGGGCGTCGGTCATGTCGAACTTCATTCTTCGGGAAGGCTCGAATGTGTTCCGCGGCTCGTTCGAGACGCGTTTCGCCAACCTGTCGATGGAGTCGAACAACCTCGACGCGACGCAAATCGCGCAGGGCCTGAAGAGCGCGAACCTCGTCAACAAGATCTGGGATCTGAATCCCGTCGCGGGCGGCCCGATCTTCAAGGATCGCATGTGGATCTTCGGCGGCTACCGCCACTGGGGCACGTACAACAACGTCGCCGGGTCGTTCAAGGACGCGAGCTTCACCGAGAAGATTTACAGCTGTAACAAGGACGCCAGCGGCAACTGCACGACCGAGCAGAACCTGTTCCCCGTGTGGCACCAGAGCGCCGCGACCCGCCTGACGACGCAGGTGTCGGCCAGGAACAAGGTGAACGCGTACTACGACTGGCAGTTCACGGAGTTCGGCAACTGCTTTGTGCCGAGCTTGCTCACCGCCATCAGCGCGTGCCCGCAGTACAAGAACATCCCGCAGTACATCATCCAGGCCAGCTGGAGCTCGCCGGTCAGCAGCAAGCTGCTGCTCGAGGCGGGCGGCACGCTGACGGCGCAGGACTTCCACGGCTTCCGCCAGCCCGGCGTCCCGGAGACGCAGTTCAACGTCACCGAACGGCTGCCGGCAGCCGGCATGCCGTCGCAGTGGGGTTCGTCCACGACCTATGGCGCAAACCGCAGCGACCAGATCAACTACCGCGCGTCCGCGGCGTACGTCACGGGTTCGCACAGCACGAAGGTCGGCTTCACGCTGATGCATCAGTGGCGTTACGTGACGCAGGAGCCGAACAATTCCGTGTCGATCACGCTGCAGAACGGGCTGCCGTTCTCGCTGACCGAGTTCGCGACGCCGATTCAGTTCCACGAAACGGTCAACTACAACATGGGCATCTTCGCCCAGGACCAGTGGACGATCAAGCGGCTGACGATGAACTACGGCGTGCGCATCGACTTCCTGAAGGCCTCGGTCGATCCCCAGAGCATCGCGGCCGGCCCGTTCACGCCGGCGCGCCAGTATGGCGGCATCGAGAACGTGCCGAACTGGAAGGACTTCGATCCGCGGTTCGGCGTCGCGTACGATCTGTTCGGCAACGGCAAGACCGCGATCAAAGGCAGTATCGGCCGCTACGTCGTCGCCGACGGCTACACGATCGCCCGCGCTGTCAACCCGGTGCAGTCGACGATCAACTCGACGACGCGCACCTGGAACGCGGACCCCGCGGGACAGCTCGATCCGCGCCTGGACTGCAACCTCCAGAATCCGCTGGCGAACGGCACCTGCGGCGCGATCGCCGCGCCGACCTTCGGCACGCAGGTCGCGCCGACGACGACCTACGATCCCGCCATCGTGCAGGGGTGGGGCGTGCGTCCGTACAACTGGGAATTCCAGACGAGCATCCAGCAGCAGGTGGCGCCGCGCGTCTCGATCTACGCCGGCTACACGCGCCGCTGGTACGGCAACCTGCAGGCGACGCAGAACACGAACGTCAGCAGCGCCAGCTTCACGTCGTACTGCATCACGATTCCGACAGCGCCCGCCATCACCGGCTTTGCGATGCCGAACGGCGGAAGCCAGCAGTGCGGCTATGTCGACCTGATCCGGCCCACGACGCCGAACAACGTCATCCAGCTCGCCAGCAACTTCGGCAAGCTCGAGGACGTGTATGACGGCTTCGACTTCGACGCGAACGCGAGGCTCGGCAAGGGCCTGCTCGTCAACGGCGGCGTCAGCGTCGGACGCGAGCGCACCAACGCGTGCGCGTTGAAGGACAATTTCAGCATCGCCGCGGCGGGCGTCGGACAGTTCGGCGCCAACACGGCGCGGGACACGGCGTATTGCGACGTCCGCCCGCCGATGCAGCCCAACGTCAAGGGACAGATCACGTATCCGTTCCCGTGGGGCATCGGCGGCTCGGTGAGCTTCCAGAGCCTGCCGGGCGCGCAGATCAACGCGAACTATCCGCTGACCAACACGACCGCCGGCCTGACGCTGGGCCGCACGTTCTCCAGCACGCCGCCGACGGTGAGCATCGTGGCGCCGGGCACGCAGTATCTCGACCGGATCTACCAGACGGACATCCGGTTCACGAAGACCATCCGGTATCGCGCGACGACGATTCGTCCGACGCTGTCGGTCTACAACCTGTTCAACGCGAACCCGACGAACACGAACAACGCGTACCAGGCGACCTACGGCGCGGCATGGCTCGCGCCGACGGTCATCATGACGCCGCGTTTCATGGACGTCGGCGTGCACATCGACTTCTAACGCGATCACGCAGGCGGGAGGGGCGGGAAGGGCAGGACAGGCAGGACGGTAAGACAATATAGAGAGATGCCTTTCCCGTCCCGCCTCTCCTGCCTATCCCGCCTTTCCTGCCTTCTCCTCGTTGCGGCGTGTAATCGCACGCCGCCGCCACCCACACCAGTCACCTTCAACCAGGACATCGCGCCGATCCTGTACGAGCACTGCGCGACCTGTCATCGTCCGATTGACGATGTGCAGGCGAAGGCGGCCGACCCGCTGTGCTTCGCCGGCGCGCCGTTCAGCGTGCTCGAGTACCGGGACGCCAGCAGGCGGGCGAAGCAGATCGCCGCCGCCACCGCGACGGGCGCGATGCCGCCGTGGCTGCCGGCCGGCGGCTACGGAGAGTTCCTGGGCGCCAGGCGGCTGCGTGAGGATCAGATCGCGCTGCTGCGGCAGTGGGCGGAGCAGGGCGCGCCGGAAGGCGACCCGGCGGGCAAGCCGCCGCTGCCGGCCTTGCCCGCAGGCTGGCAGCTCGGCCAGCCTGACCTCGTCGTCTCCGCGCCGCGCGCGTTCACCGTGCCGGAGGGCGGCGGGGATCTCTTCCGCAACTTTCCCATCGCGATTCCGATTGCGGCGACGCGCTACGTGCGCGCGATCGAGTTGCGGGCGGACAACCCGCGGATGCTGCATCACGCGAGCATCGGCGTCGATCGCCTCCGCGTCTCGCGAAAGCTGGACGGCCGTGACGGCGAGCCGGGATTCGCGGCGATGCCGGACGACGACGTCCAGAACGTCTTCGGCTGGTCGCCGGGCAAAGCGCCGTTCATGGAGCCGGCCGACCGCGCGTGGACGCTCGACAAAGGGAGCGACCTCGTCGTCCAGATGCACCTGCTGCCGACGGGCAAGCCCGAGCCGATCCGGCCGGTGCTCGGCCTCTTTCTGAGCAGCACGCCGCCGGCGCGGGAGCCGTTCCTCGTCAGGCTCGAGTCGAAGTCGATCGACATTCCCGCGGGGCAGCGCGATTACGTCGTCGAGGACAGCTACGTCCTGCCGGCCGACGTCGACGCGACGAGCATCTATCCCCACGCGCACTATCTCGCGAAGGACATGCAGGCGTCGGCCACGCTGCCCGACGGTACGAAGCGCTGGCTGCTGTGGATCAAGTCGTGGGATTTCCGCTGGCAGGATCAGTATCGCTACGCGTCGCCGGTCGCGCTTCCCGGGGGCACGCGTCTCTCGATGCGCATCACGTACGACAACTCGAGCGACAACACGCACAACCGCCGCCGGCCGCCCGAGCGCGTGACGTGGGGGCCGAAGTCGTCCGACGAGATGGGCGCGATGTGGATCGAGGTGCAGCCGCGCCGGAAAGAAGACCTGCCCGCGCTCGCGCGCGACTACCGCGAGCGATCGCTTGCGGCGGACATCGCCGGCGCGGAAATGCAGGTGCGCACCGGCCCGGACGATCCGCTCGCGCACAATTATCTGGCGACGAAATACCTGCAGGCCCGCCGTGTTGACGACGCCATCGCGGAACTCAATCGCACGCTGCAGATCAACGCTCGAGACGCGGAAGCGCACAGCAACCTGGCGTCGGCCTATCAGATGCAGGGGCGGACGCAGGAGTCAGTCCGTGAGGCGCGGCTGGCGGTGCAGCTCAAGCCGAATGACGATCGCGTCCACTTCAACCTTGCGAGCGCCCTCAACGCGGCCCGGGCGACGACGGAGGCCATCGATGAATTCGGCCGCGCCGTGTCGCTGAACCCGGACAACGCCGACGCGCACTTCAACCTGGGCGTGCTGCTCGGAGCGAGGAACCAGATGGCGGACGCCGTCGTGCATCTTCGCCGCGCCGCGGAGCTCAATCCGCGCAATGCCGACGCGCATCGCAATCTGGGCCTGGCGCTCGCGCTGACAGGGAGGCTTGACGAGGGCATCGCCGAGGCGCGTGAAGCCGTGAGGATCCAGCCGGATTCACCGGCCGCTCGAGAGAGCCTCAGCAACCTGCTCGCCGCACGATCGGCGTCGCGCCGCTAGGTGGTTCTGCCATGCGGACGTTTCATCACATGCCGGGTCCTGTCCGCGAGCAGCCCACCGGTGCTCGCGCCGGAAAACTGCTGGCCACGGATAACGGCGCTCCGCGCCGGCGGGCGCCCGCTCGCGGCCACCCGACGCGTGATGAAACCAGCGTCGACGTGCTTTGCACGTAGTGTCCGCCTTTGGGTTAGGCGGATCGTTTGATCTTCGTGAGGCGGGCCTTTTGGCACTAGTCTAGGGCCTATCTGGACGAAAGCGGCATTGGACAGTCCGATCTGGATCTGTGTCGTCGCAGGACGGGTTGGCAGTTCCAAGGACTGGACGCTCTTCGAAGAGCGCTGGCAACGTGCGTCCGGCGGTGTCGTATTTCACGGCACCGAGTTCTTTCGTCGCGATCCGCGCTCCTGGCCGGCGTCGCTCGCAGGCCAACCGTCAAGCCTCGTCGGACGCGATCCCACTAACTGCGGACCGCAGGTCGTCATCGCGGCGATCACGGTGATCGCGATCCGTGGCGCCGCTGAAAACCCCGAACGCTGATCACGTGTGACAGATGTCGTGGGGATAACCCGTTGATCGCCAGCGGCAGCGGAAGAGTACGGACCGGAGGTCCGCAGTTCCGGCGAGGCTTGTCCCCACAAGCGGTGCTTTGGCGGCGAGCGATGCCGGTCAGGAGCGCGCGCAACATCCCTGATCGAACGCCACCATCTGAAAACCTGGAAGCGCGGACGCCGCGTGCTGCAGAGACGCGTAGGCGTCACGCAGGGGCCCGAGCGGCGCGTCAAGGTCGGCGGCCAGCCCCGGCTTCCCAAGCTCGAGGCGAGTGGCAGCCATCGCATGGCGGAGCGCCGTGGCCGCGCGTTGGAGATCGTCGTGATGTGGCCGCGCACGTTCGGTCACTGAGTACCGCAGGCGTTCGACGCCATCTGCCGCGTGATCGAACAGCTGAGCGGCACTGGTGAGGATGGGATGGTCTGGCGCCGCGGTCTTCGCGCCTGTCGCCGACAACACGAGCAGCCCTGCCAGTTGCGCCGCCACCTGGCGGAGGTCCTCAAATATCGGCTGGCTCTCGACGACGTAGGCGACCGTGCGATCGTCGATCTGCGGAGTCATGCGCGGATTGTACAAAAAGAAAGGGCGGCAGACCATCGCGCCTGCCGCCCTCAATTACCCGATTACCCGGTTACTCGATTACCCGATGCTAGAAATTCAACGTGAAGTTGAGCCGCACGAAGCGCGGCGCCAGGATCGTCGTCGGGTTGAACCACGTGCCGCCGTTCGCTGCGACGAAGTCGTACTGCGACTGGTAGGTCGTCGCGTAGTTGGTGTTCAGCAGGTTCTGGAGGTCGACGCCGACGTCCAGGCGCCGCGGGCCGAGCCGGATGATCTTGGCGAACCGCATGTCGATTTGCGTCCGTCGATTGTCGGCATACACGCGCTTGTCGCCGTTGTCGATCAGGAGCACCGCGGTATTGCCGTTGGCGAGTCCGCCAGGCGGGAGGCGCCCGAGGAGGCTCTGCACGACGGTGTTCGGCACGTTCCAGCTCGCGCCGTTGCCGATGAGGCCGCCTCCGAGTTGGACCCCCGGCTGCGAGCGCATCGTGGCGCTGACCTGCACGCCCAC
>Ga0315281_10002380_pt1 | contig 27957 bp, 25 predicted proteins | sample YL17G07_0_MG_FD_204540 | JGI IMG/M metagenome (GOLD analysis project Ga0315281, IMG submission 204540) | Sediment microbial communities from Yellowstone Lake, YNP, Wyoming, USA - YL17G07_0 | ecosystem: Environmental > Aquatic > Freshwater > Lake > Sediment | place: USA: Wyoming | collected...
CTCGTCGATCAGCATCCTCTTCGACCGCCTGCTGGAGACGCTCGTCATCCTGCTGTTCGCGTGCGCGGCGGCGGTCTACCTCTTCCCCAGCTATCACAAAGTCTCGGCCGTGGTCTTCCTCATCTCCGGCGGCATGCTCGCCGGCGGCGCTCTGCTGATCTGGATGACGCGCTTCGCGCCGCGCTTCGTCGCGCGGTTCGAGGTCGGCCCGCTCGCGCGCCTGCGCAAGGTCACCGACGCTATCGAGTCGCCCGAGGCGAAGTCGCTCTACGCCGGCATGCGGGCGAGCGCGTGGCAACTCGCGCTGCTGTCGTCAGCGGTGATGGTGCTGCAGGTGTCCGTGGTGGTGCTGCTCGGCGAGGCGCTGAGCCTCCACGCATCGATCGGCTTCCTGGCGGCGTCCGCGGCGATGGTGGTGCTCGTGGTCATGCTGCCGATCTCCGTCGCCGGGCTCGGCTCGCGCGAGGGCATCCTCGTCCTGCTCTTCACCGCTGCCGGTGAGCCGAAGGAAGCCGCCATCGCGCTCGGCGTGCTGCTGTTCTTCGTCGGCCTCGTCGCGCGCCTCCCCGGCGTCACGGGCTGGCTGCGCCGCGGGAGCGCCACGCGCCCGGACGGCATCGTCGGCGGCGAGCCGATCGCGGCCGACTGACGCGGACCCTTCTCATTCCGCTGTGCCCCTGATGGTCTGGTTGTGTGCCGATCTGGCGCTTGCGTGACGCGTCGGGTTTCACGACGCGGATCCTCGCCGCGCAGCTCCCCTTCCCTCCCAGGGAAGGGGCCGTCGAAGACTCGCCGTGGCGAGGGGGGTTAGGTCAGCCCGTCGAAGGCGTGGCCGCCCGCTGGTCCTCGACCGCCTTGCACCACGACTTGACGTTGAGCACGAAGAAGAGCCGCTCGCGTCCGCCCGCGCCGCGCACGACCATCGCGTCGGCCACCGGCGGCACGAAGTCGGGCTTGAAGTGCGACTCCACGGCCACGGACTCGATCTCGGCGAGCGTGTAGATGTTGGGCCCGCGCTCGAGCGGCGAGATCGGCCAGCGGAACGGCGTGTAGATCAGCCGGCGGTCGGTCAGCGTCAGGAAGCCGTAGGTGAGCGGCCGCCAGCCTTTGCGCGACGACCCCGCCGCGATGCTGATGATCTCTTCGCCCGGCTCCAGCGGCACGGTTGCGAATGCGCCGCCGCCGACGGCCACGCCGGGCTCCGCGCGGAACTGCCACGGCCCCAGCGACGTCATCAGCGGGCCGAGCGCCGTGTGCCGCTTGCGTTCTCGAGGTGCGCTCATGCTCTGGCTCCTGCGCCCGCCCGGAGGCTCCGGCGCGCCCCAATATAGCGCAGCAGGCGTATACTGCGCCCGATGCGCGGCGAGTCGATGACGAATCCCGGAGCGGGTCTCCTTCGTGGCGAACGGCATCCCGCCGTACCCGCCCCCGGTCGTCGCCGGTGACGCCGCCGCGGCGGAAGCCCCGCCGGCCGTCGCGCGCCGAGCGGACGGCGTACCACGAGGCCGGGCACGCCGTCGCCGCCTACCTGCGCCATCTTCGCTTTACGAGCGTGTCGATCGTCCCCTATCGCGGCACGCTCGGGCGCTGCGAGTTCAGCGAGGCGCCGATCATCATCGACCTCAGCGTCCCTCCTTCGCCGCGTACGCGCACGCGCGTCGAGACACTGATCGTTGTCTCGCTGGCCGGCGTCATCGCGGAATGCCTGCTGACCGGACGCCACAACTGGCGCGGCGCGCACGCCGATCTGCACGACGCCACGCGATACGCGGAGTCGCTGGCCGGCAGCGACAACGAAGCGGGGGCGTACGCGCGCTGGCTCTGGGAGCACACACGGGTACTGCTCAGCGCGCCCCCGTGCTGGCTCGCCATCAAGCAACTGGCGGCGGCGCTGACGGCGGAGGGCCGCATCGGCGAGCGGCGCGCCCGCGCGCTGATCGCATCGGCGCTCAGTCAGCCTCCGCCAAGGCCGAAGCGGAAGGCGCGCGCCCGGCGTTCATCCTGACGGGCGGTCGCTCCGGCCGACCTACTGGTAGCGCAGGATCGCGCCCGCCCCGTGCGGCCGCAGCAGATCGGCCGCCTCCCCCCGTACGAACTCGATGCGCGCGCCCGTCTCCATGGCAAGCTGCACCGCCGCCGCCGCCAGGTCGGGCTCCGGCTCCGTCGCTTTGTTGCAGACCGGGCATTGATCGACCTGCCGTTTCACGATCGCGTGGCCGTCGGGGCAGGTGAAGCCCACCGTTGTCACGCCGTCCACCAGCACCAGCTGGTGCACGCTCCCTTCGACCAGCGCTGCCAGCGTCTCGTCCCAGCCGGTGGCCGCGAGTTGCCGCTTCGGTGCCCGCACGAGGATGTCCTCCACGAGCGCCTTCTCGTGCGCCCGTTCGGCCCCTTCCGCGATCCCGCGCACGCGCTCCAGGATTACGGCATCGCTCGCGAACATCTCGCCCGCGAACTCGCCGGCCACCCTGGCGGCCAGCGGGCGCGTCAACGCCATCTTGAACGCCGCGAGCGCCTCCTGCGGCCCGCCGATGATCAGCCGGTCGAACGGGGAGCGCCGGTTCAGCCGCCACAACTGGTCGACGACGTGGCGCATGTGCTCGTCCACGTGATACTCGCGATGCCGCGCGCGCCCGGCTTGCGACCAGCCGCCCGTCGCGTTCCGCCCCGGCACCTGGTCCGTGAACTCGATGCGCTCGTAGACGCGCCCCATCCACACACTCAGGATGTGCGCCGTCTCGGCGTCGACGAGCGCCACGCAGTAACGCTCGTACTCGTCGAGCGCGGCCATCAGCGGCATCAGGAACGGCCGCGGTCCGAAGCGGGCGCCGGCGAGCACGGGCACGTCCAGCGCCACCGGGATGAACGTGTCGTGTGGCGTCGAGCTGAAGATGGCGACCGAGCGCCCCGGCGCCTCTTTCCAGCCCCGCACGTAGGCGTTGACGACGGCGATCTCGTCTTCGACGCGCGATGCGGAAGCCGTGCCGCGCACGCGGCTGCGGAGCGGCTTCCAGAGGTCGAGCAACGTCGCCTCGTACCCCTCGCGCTGCATCTCGCTCGGCTCGATGTTGAGGTACACGCTGAGCACCCCGTCTTCCGGCGCCTTCAGGCTCATGACGCTGTCCAGCGTCGCCGATCCGAATCGCAGTACCCGGCTCTGTGCTGTCGACGGTGTCTGGTTGGTCTCTTGCATCTGTTGCCTCCGGTCGGATGACCTACCACGCGATCGTGGATCCAGCTTGCCGGTGCGCGGCACGGCTCATCTCTCGGTGCGTGCTAAGAAGGTTCGACTCCATGATACTGCGTCTGTATGCCATCGATACGTGTTGAGCGGCTTGCCGCCGCGTTTGTGATATCGATGTAACATTCGCCGCTCGCCGGCCTCCTGCCGCCCTGACTCCGCTTCTACTCCACGCTCCGGTTGTAGCGTGCGATCGCCCGCGTGGCATCCCTCGCCGCGCGATCGAGCGCCTGGCGCGGCGTCTCGCCGCCGACCAGCACCTGCTCGAAGGCCGTCTCGATGGCCTCTCTCACCTGCGTAAACGGCCCGATGACGGCGCCCGCCGTCGCGATGTTCTGGGGCGACCGCAGCACCTGGTCGCGCGCCGCCGTGAACTGCGGGAAGTCGCGGTGCAGCGACGCGGCCGGCTCCAGGTCCCACGACGAGACGCGCACCGGGAAGTAGCCGGTATCGACGTGCCACTGCGCCTGCACCTGCGGCTGCGTCGCGTACTTCAGGAACTCCCACGCCCCCCGCTGCTCGATGTCGGGCCGCTCGCTCATGATCCACACCGCCGCGCCGCCGAGCACGATGCCTCCCTCCTCCTTCGACGCCAGCGAGGGCATAGGTGCGGCGCCGAAGCGGGCGGACGCGGGCCCCAGCGCCGACAGGATCGTGCGCATCGACGCCGTGGACTCGATGGCCATCGTGCTCTTGCCCGTGATGATCGAGAGGAACGCCTGCAACCCCTGCCGGCCGACGTTCGTCGCCAGCCCGCTGCGCACCATCTCCTGCCACCACGCGAGGATCGCTTCGCCCTGCGGGCTGTCGAACACCACCTGCGTCGCCAGGCCCTCGCGGCCGTTGCCGTTGTTCGCGTACAGCGCCCCCTGCTTCGCCAGCATCTGCTCGAACTTCCAAGCGTCGATGCTCAGCGCGATGCCGTTGCGCGTGATGGCGCCGCTGCTGTCGCGCTTCAGCAGCTTCTCCGAGTCAGCGCGCAGTTCTTCGAGCGTCGTCGGCGGCTTGTCGGGGTCCAGTCCCGCATCCTTGAACGCGTCCCTGTCGTAGTAGAGCACCAGGCCGGAGAGATTGAACGGCATCGCTCGCAGCCTGCCGTCGAGCGTGTAGTAGTCGAGCGCGCGCGGCTCGAAGTCGGACAGATCCACCGGCGCCGGATAACCCTCCGACGTGCCGGTCGCCGCGGCGTCGCGTTCGATGAAGTCCTGGGGCGGCGCGGTGGCGGCGCTGTCCACCATGAAGCGCAGCTCGATGTCGTCGAGCTGGATCATCGCCGGCATCGCGCGCGTGCCGAACGACGCGACGAGCTTCTTCAGCGAATCCGGGTAGCCGCCCTGGTAGATCGGCACGATCTTGTAGCGGTCCTGCGACGCGTCGAAGCCGTCGACGATCTTTTGCAGCGCGTTGCTGTTCACGCCCGTCATCGAGTGCCAGAAGCGCACCTCGACCCGGCCGTCGGCGTAGCGCGGCCCGCGGTCGGCGCAGCCGGCGAAGCCGGCGGTGAGCGCGACGAGCAGCAGCAGCGCGAGCCGTCGCATGGTCAGCCCTTCACGGCGCCGGCAGTCAGCCCGCGCACCAGGAAGCGCTGAAACGCGATGACGAGGAAGAGCATCGGCAGCAGCGCGATCACCGTCCCGGCCAGCACCACGTTCGTGCGCTGCACTTCCTGGTCCTGGAGCGAGGCGATGCCGATCTGCACCGTGCGCATGTTCGGGTCGTTCGTTACCAACAGCGGCCACAGGTACTGGTTCCACGCTTGGAGGAAGCTGAAGACGGCCAGCGTCGCCAGCGCGGCCCGCGACAGCGGGATGACGACGCGCAGCAGGAAGCGCAGGTCACCGTAGCCGTCGATGTCGGCGGCGTCCTTCAACTCGCGGGGCAGCGTCATGAAGTGCTGGCGCAGCAGGAACGTGCCGAACGCCGTCGCGAGAAACGGCACCGTAAGCCCCTGGTAGGTGTCGATCCAGTCCAGCCGCTGGATGATCTGGAAGTTCGGGATGATCGACGCCTCCCACGGCACCATCATCGTCGACAGGAAGATGAAGAAGAGCGCGTTGCGGAATGGGAAGCGCATGAACGAAAAGGCGTACGCCGCCAGCGTCGATGTCAGGATCTGCCCCACCGTGACAACGGTGGCCATGATCAGGCTGTTGAGCATGTAGCGCGGCATCGGGATGTCGGTCATCGCCGAGCGGTAGTTGGACCAATGCGGGTGCTCCGGCCAGAAGTCGGGCGGGTAGGTCAGCAGCTTGCTGATCGGCTGCAGGCTGTCGACGCCCGTCATATACAGCGGGAACAGGATCACCGCCGCCGAGACCACGAGCAGCACGTACATCGGCACGCTCACCGCCGCGCGCACCGCCGCCCGTCGCAGCTTCTTCTGCCGTCTCATCGGTAGAACACCCATCGCTGCGCGGCAAGGAACTGCACTCCGGTCAACAGCAGCACGATCACGAACAGCACCACCGCCTGCGCCGACGCGAGCCCGACGTTGTAATGCAGGAACGCCTCTCGATAGATCGAGTAGACGATGACGGTCGTCGAGTTGAGCGGCCCGCCCTTGGTGAGAATGTCGATCTGGCCGAACGACTCGAAGGCGAAGATGACGCCGACCACGGAGACGAACAGCAGCGTCGGCGAGAGCGCCGGCAGCGTCACGTGCAGCAGCTGATCCCACGGGCGCGCTCCGTCGACGCGCGCGCTCTCGTAGAGCTGCTCCGGAATGTTCTGCAGCCCCGCGAGGATGACGATCGTCGCGAGCCCGACGTTCATCCACACCGTCGTCATCGCGATCGCTACGAGCGCCCACTTCGGGTCGGTGAGCCAGTTCGCCGTCGGGAGGCCGCCTTTGCCGATCAGGTAGTTCAGCACGCCGACGCCCGGGTTCAGCAGCAGCAGCCACATCACCGACGATACCGCCACGGACGATGCGACTGTCGATGTGTACACCGTCCGGAACAGCAGGATGCCGGGCAGCCGCCGGTGCACCAACAGCGCGAGGTACAGGCCGATAGCCGTCGAGCCGATCACCGTGTACAGCGCGAACTGCCCCGTCACGAAGAGGCTGTAGCGGAAGTCGGAGGACGTCAGCACGTCGCGGTATTGCGCGATGCCCACCCAGACCTCGCGTCGCCCGAAGGGGTCCGTGGCGTGGAACCCGAGCCAGATCGAGCGCACGAGCGGGTAGAAGACGAAGAGCGAGAACAATCCCAGCGACGGCAGCACGAACGGCGATGCCGCGACGGCCTCGCGCACCACCTTCGCGCGCCCCCGCCTCCGTTCTCTCGGCCGTGGCGCCGATGCGATGCTCATTCCAGCCTCCCGCCACTCGCCGGATCGAAGAGGAGGAGATGCTGCGGAGCGATCGCGAACCGGCGCGTCTCTCCGGCGCGGATCGCCGCATCGGGCGGCAGGCGAGTGATGATGGCGCGGCCTCCGACGAGCAGCGTGGCGTGCGTCTCGTTACCCAGCGCCTCGATGACGTCGACGTGCGCGTCGAACGCCGCCGCCGTGGCGCGCTCACCGAACTGGTCCGCCAGCTCGATGTGCTCCGGCCGAACGCCCACCGTGATCTCCGCCAGCGCGTGGCGCCGCGCGCTGGCCGCCCGCTCCGCGCCCAGCACAAAGCGCACACCCGCCGTATCCACAGCGAGCGTGCCGCCCGGACCGTCGGCGAGCGGGCCCTGGAAAAACGACATCGCCGGACTGCCGATGAACTCCGCGACGAACCGGTTCGCCGGCCGGGTGTAGACGTCCTGCGGCGAACCGACCTGCTGCAACCTGCCGCGGTCCATGACAGCGATGCGCCCTCCCATCGTCATCGCCTCGACCTGGTCGTGTGTCACGTACAGCACCGTGGTCTGAAGACGGCGATGCAGGCGGATCAGTTCGATCCGGGTCTGCGCGCGCAGCTTGGCGTCAAGGTTCGAGAGCGGCTCGTCCATCAGGAACGCCTTCGGCCGGCGCACGATCGCTCGCCCCAGCGCCACCCGCTGGCGCTGCCCGCCTGAGAGCTGCCCCGGCTTGCGCTTCAGCAGCTCTGCGATCCCCAGCAGCTCCGCCGCTTCGTGTACGGTGCGGTCGATCTCGCGCCGCGTGATCTGCCGCATCCGCAGCCCGAACGCGATGTTGTCATACACGCTCATGTGCGGGTACAGCGCGTAATTCTGGAAGACCATGGCGATGTCGCGGTCGCGCGCGTTCAGGTCGGTGACGACCCGCTCGTCGATGAGGACGTCGCCGCTGGTGGCTTCTTCGAGCCCCGCCAGGATGCGCAGCGCGGTCGTCTTGCCGCAGCCCGATGGCCCCAGCAGCACCATGAATTCGCCGTTTGCGACATCGAGGGAGAAGTCGGCGAGCGCCGCGACGTCGCCGAAATACTTGCTGACCTGGTCGAACCGGACGCCCATCGAGCCTCCGTGAACACCCGCGCCAGCACATTGTACGCCGCCGCCGGCGCGCCCGCGAAGGGCCATATCACCCGAATCGCGCTGACGAGCGCGGCCCCCGAGGCGATCGTGAGGTGCTTGCACCCGGATTGGTGCGATTCCAGGGCCCGCGTGCCGTTCCCGCATCGCCTCCGGCGCTGCAGTCCGCCTCGCTCCCGTCGATACATATGCGGGGAATGGCGGCCGATAGCGAGGGAGAACACCTGGTGGCTTCAATTCGGCGTCTTCGGCGAATCTGGCCTGGGTCCGTGGCCTCGGACCGCGCTGCCGGTCCGTTCATCTCGATCGTCATGCCGTGCCTGGACGAGGAGCAGACGGTCGCGACGTGCGTCACGAAGGCCCTCGACTGGATGAGCCGCAGTGGCAGGCAGGGCGAGGTCATCGTCGTCGATAACGGCTCCACCGATCGCTCCGCCGAACTCGCCGCCGCCGCCGGCGCCCGTGTTATCCACGAATCGAGGCGGGGCTACGGTTCCGCCCTCCGCCGCGGATTCGACGAGGCGCGCGGCGACTGGCTCGTCATGGGCGACTGTGACGACACGTACGAGTTCGGCGAACTCGATGCCCTCATGCAGCCGCTCGCCGAGGGGTACGACATGTCGATCGGCAACCGCTTCGCCGGGGGCATCGCCCCCGGTGCCATGACGTGGAGTCACCGCTACGTCGGCACCCCCGCCATCTCGGCGATCCTCAAGGTGTTCACCGGCCTCAAGGTCGGCGACAGTCAGTGCGGCCTGCGCGCCTTCACGCGCGATTGCCTCGACCGCCTCGATCTGCGCACCGACGGCATGGAGCTCGCGTCGGAGATGGTGCTGAAGGCCGCCCGCCGGGGCATGCGCGTGGCCGATGTGCCCGTCCCGTACGGCGAGCGCCTCGGCGAGGCCAAGCTCAACACCGTCCGCGACGGCTGGCGCCACCTGCGTTTCCTGCTGCTCGCGAGCCCGAACTACCTGTTCACTGTGCCGGGCGTGTTGCTCACCGCACTCGGCGTGCTGACGCTCGCGCTGGCACTGCCCGCGCACGGCATCGAGACCGGCGACCTCATCTGGCAGCCCATGTTCGCCGGCGGCATCTTTCTCACCGTCGGCGTCAACGCGCTGCTCCTCGGGTTCGCGTCGCGCCTGTACACCACCGCGCGTGGCATAACGAACGAGGACGCCGTGCTTCGCTTCTACCACCGCTACCTGGGGCTCGAGGCGTTCGTCGTGATCGCCGCCGCCCTCATTGTGGCAGGCCTGCTGCTCGATGCCACGCTGGTGCTGGTGGGGTTCTCCGGTATCAGCATGCTGGACCTCGCGGCGATCGCGCAGGCCGCCATCATCGTCGGCGCCAACATCGGCCTCGTCGGCGCGCTGGCGAGCCTTCTGGAAGACGCGCCGTCGGCGCACGCCGCCGACGCGCGGCGCGCGCTCTCCGCGTCCGCAGCGCCCGAGCCGATCCCCCTGCCGCAGGACCGCCGCGCGGCATAGCGATGCCGGCACGCTCCGCCCTCGCCGGGGCGGGGTCTCGTGCCGATAACAAGAGCAGCATGCATCGCGTACGCCTGAGATACTGGACATAACAATGGCGACGGCGGCCTACGGCCAGTCCCGCGTGAGCGGTGTGCGGGCGGCGGCGCGCTCGCTGGCTGCCGCGTGGCCCGGCGCGAGGGCCATCGCGATTCCGCTCGCCATCGTCGCGCTGGCGCTGTTCCTCCGCACCTGGCGCCTCGAACTGCAGGGCTGGACCCCGGACACCTACGAACAGCTCGACGCGACGAAGCGGCTCATCGCCGGGGAGTTCCCCGTCTCGTACCTCTATCCGCCCGGCGTCGCTATTACGATGGCCCCGTTCCTCCAGGTCTTGCCTGCCACGCTCGCTTCAATGCAGATCGTGATCATCGGCTCATCGCTCCTGCTGGTGGCCGTCTCATACGTCTTCGTCGTGAAGGCGACCGGCGACCGCGTCGCCGCGGCCCTGCTGGCCTTGGGAGTGGCCATCGCCCCCGAGTTCGTCGCGCTGTCGCGCGTCGGCCTGTTCGATCTCATTGGCACGACGTGGATCATCAGCGCCATCGTGCTTGTCCCGGCGCTCCGTGGCCGCGGGTTGTGGGCATTCGCACTCTACGGCGTCATGCTGTCCATCGCGATCAACATCCGCGCCAACAACGCCGCGTTCCTGCCGCTGCTGGTGATCTACTGGTGCGCCGACGGCGGCGTGCCCTTCCGGCCTCGCGCGATCGTCGCCGCGGTCCTCCGTCGCGAGTTGTTGCTGGCCCTCGGCGTCATGACCGCGCTGTCGCTTCTGTACGCCTGGATCGGCGGCTGGACCTCCAACGCCCAGCGCGCGCCGTTCACGATCGCCCCGTATGCCGCGCACGTCGCGTTCTACGCCGGCGCCGAGTTCGGCTCCGTCGCGGGCGTCGTCATCGCACCGCTCGCGGCGCTCGGCGCGAGCGAGCTCTGGCGGCGCAATCGGACGCTGCTCATCGTGGCCATCTACATGCTCGTTGTCTGGCCGCTCGTGCACGCGCCGCTGCCCTTCATCAACACTCGCTACATGCTTGCCCCCCTGTTGTTCGCCCTCATGCTCGCGGCGCATGCTCCCGCGGCCATCGCGCGGATGGGCGCCGGTTGGGAGGCGGAGTCACGCCGGGCAGCCGCGCGCGCCGTCATCGGTGGCGTTGTGATACTGGGTCTGGGGTGGGCCGTGTTTGACGGGGCGATGCTCTATACGTGGCCGGACCTCGCCGCGCAGTCCCACGAGGCCGCTTATCGCCAGTTGCGCCCGGTCGTGGCGCAGCTGCCGCCGGGGAGCCTGTTTGTGAGCCCGGGTACGCGCGGGGTGCGCGACAGCAACACGACGATCGAGTACCTCGATGTCATGGACTACTCGATCGCGGGCGGCGGGAACCCGCCCGAGCGTATCCAGGGCATCGCCGACCAGGTGGCGGCCGCCCGCGCGGACGGCCGCGCCGTCTACTACCTGTACACGCCGTTCGAGGGGCTCGGCGGCAACCTGGCGCACCCGCTCACCCGGAACTCGGACGGCGCGGGCGGCCCGGGTTACGACCGCTACTACGACGGCATCACCGCCCGGTTCGGCGTGACCGAGGCCTACAGGACGACCGTTAAGTACTTCATCCTGTATCGGGTGGACTGAGCCCCGGCGGTCCCGGTCAGGGGGATGCGTGCGCGCCCAGACGGCATGCCAGGCCCGCTTTAACCACCGTTTCGAATCCAAAATCGGCGCCTCGGCGTTGATGCGGTACGCTCTGTTCGAGTACAGTACGCGCGGCTTCGCCCGACCTGGCCCATCGCTTGACGAGGGGCAGGGGGAGCCCCCGTTACGTTTGGCGCTCTCCCGGAGATGTACTGGATGAAAGCAGGAGATATTGGGGAAGCGGCCGGAGGCGACATCGCCACTGACGGCGAGCTGACACGGCAAGAAGAAGCGGTTGCCGCGCTCAAAGCGAACGATTCGGCCGCCTGGCGAACGCTCTTCGAGGAGAGTTACGACCGCGTGTATCGATACGCCTATCTTCGCACTGGCAGCGTGCATGACGCCGAGGACATCGCCTCGACCGTCTTTGCCGACGCCGTGAAGAACATCCGGAACTTCCAGTACCGCGGTACACCGATCGAGGCGTGGCTCTTTCGTATCGCACATAATGTGACGGTCGACGTGTTGAAGCGCCGCACGCGCTCCGCCGGCCCGTCGCTGGATGCGCCCGAGACGGAGCGGCACGCCGTGGCGAAGGATGACACCGCGGCCTCCGATGACTGGCGCGACGTGTCGAAGGCGATGGCCGGCTTGCGGCCCGAACACCAGGAAGTGCTGACCCTGCGGATCATCCAGGATCAGAGTGTGGAGCAGGTGGCCCGGACCCTCGGCAAGAGCGAGGGCGCGGTGAAGATGATGCAGATGCGCGCATTGCAGGCGCTGCGCAAGAAGCTGGTGAAATGAGCAGCACGGACGAGCGGTACGAAGACATCCTTGACCGCTGCATTCAGCAGGTGCTGGCCGGCGCGTCGCCCGACGCCGCGGCCGATGCTTACCCGTTGCACCGCGCCGAGCTGCTCGCCGCGCTCCGGCCGCTCGCATCGCTCGTCGTCGCCCCGGTCGCGCCGCCGGCGTCGGATGCGCGTACCGCCGCCCTGCATCGCATGCTCGCCGGCGTGGACGCCGCTTCAGCCGCTGGCCGCCGCGGCTTCCTGTTCGGCGCATTGTCTTCGTTCTCGTCCGGCCCGGTCGCGCTGCGGCTCGCATCAGGCGCCGCAGCGGTGCTCCTCTTCGCGGGGGCCAGCGTCGGAGCGTCCGCGGCGACGGGGCACGGTCCCTCCTGGTTCTTCGGCGGCTCAAGCAGTGGAGCCGGCACGCAGGTGCGCGGCGCGGTGTCATCGTCGTCCGCCGATTCGATCATCCTCACGTCGCAGGGCATCCGGTTCGACGTGCGGCTCAACGCGGAGACCCGCTTGTCCCGCAACGGCGAGCAGATCGAGGCGCGCGACCTCCAGCCCGGTGACGTCATCGAGGTGCACGGCAAGGTCGGCCGCGATCACGTCGTTGACGCCCGCGATGTCGAAGCCGAGCCGTCCAGCCACGATGGCGATCCGTCGGCGGGCGTAACGCCCAGCCGCTCGGGTGACGACGAGCGCTCCCACCCGAGGACCGAGACGCCAGAGTCCGATCGTTCGCATGACGGCGCCGGGAGCGGCGAACCCACCAGCACGGACCACGAGGGCGGAGGGACGCCGCGGCCCGCTGAGCCGACGTCTGTCTCGTCCGGCCACGGCTCCCCGTCGACCACGCCGACTGCCACCCCGCACAGCGGCGGCGGCGCGACGAGCACGCCCCACAGCGGCGACACGCCCGAGACCAAGACGCCGGAGCCCGACTAGACACAGCGCCTTGAGCAGCCGCGATCTCAGCGTCCTGCGCGCTTCTCGCTGACGTACCGAACGATAGCGTTAAGCGTCGCCAGGCGCGGGTAATCCGCCTCCGGAATGTCGACCCCAAGCTCCTTGTCGATGGCGATGAGGAAATTGAGCGCGTCCATGGAGTCGATGTCGATCTGATCACGCACGCGCTTGTCGGCGTCCAGCACCTCCAGGTCCGCCTCCGGCGCGATCTCCCCCAGGAGTCGCAGCACCACCGCCCGGATCTCGTCGTCGGTCATAGCTGCGATGGCTCCTGCAGCAGCCGCTCAAGCGCTGCCAGGTACACGCTGCCGCGGTGCCCGTCCGCGACGCGGTGATCAGCCGAAAGCGTCGCCGTGACCACCGGATGCGACACGATCTGCCCTCCGATGCTCACCGCCCGCTCGGCCACCCGTCCGAAGCCGACAAGCGCCACCTGCGGCGGGTAGATCAGGCCAAACACCGACTCGGCGCCGGTCTCGCCCAGGCTCGTCATCGTGATCGTCGGGTCCGACATCTCGGAGCTTCTGAGCGATCCGGCGCGTGCCCGCTGCGCCACGTCGCGGAACTTCTCCATCAGCTCGGTCAGGCTCTGCCGGTCGGTGTCGTGGATGGCCGGCGCCACCAGCCCACCCTGCCGCAGCGAGATCGCCACTCCGACATGAATGGCCGGGTTCGGGACCACGCGCTCTCCCGACCAGGTCGCGTTCAGCTCCGGGACATCGCGCAGCGCCAGCGCCATCGCCTTGAGCAGGACGGCGCCGTACAGCAGCCGCTCCGTCACCGGTCGTCGGGCGTTCTCCGCCGACAGCCACGCCATCGCGCGGCTCATGTCGATGGTCGTCGTCAGGTGGAAGTGCGGGATCTCGCGCGCCGATCGCGCCATCGCCGCCGCGATCGCCTGGCGCATGCGCGTCTGTCGGTCGAGTTCCACCGGCGGCAGCGCACCGGCGGTGCTCGCTGCGGCCTCCTCGATGTCGCGCCGCATGATGCGCCCGTCCGGGCCGCTCCCCGTCACGCCGGAGAGGTCCACGCCGAGCTGCTGCGCCAGCTGCCGCGCCGACGGGCTGATGCGCAACCGGCCGCCCTCCGCCGCGGGCCGCGCGGCCGGGGCGGGGCGGCGCGGCGGAGCGGGAGCGGCGGCCGGGAGAGCCGCGGCGGTAGCCGCGGGCGGGGCGGCGCCACCCTCCTCCCGGATGATCGCCAGCGGCGTGCCCACCGGGACCTTCGTCCCCGGCTCCACCAGGATCCGGTCGAGGACGCCCGTCACGAAGATCTCCACCTCCACGTCGGCCTTGTCCGATTCGACCTCCGCGATGATGTCGCCGCGCTCCACGCGGTCGCCCGGCTGCTTTCGCCAGGCGACGAGCGTGCCCGCGGTCATGTCGGCGCCGAGGATCGGCATCAGGAACTCTGCCATTACACGAACATCTCCTGCACGGTCTCTACGATCTCCGGGACCTGCGGCAGCGAGGCATCCTCCATGTGCTTCGCGTACGGCGCGGGCACCTCGGCGCCGCACACGCGCTCCACCGGCCAGTCGAGCGCGTCGAAGCAGCCTTCCATGATCCGCGCCGAGATCTCCGCCGATAGGCTGCCTGTCCGCCACGCCTCGTCCACCACGACCGCGCGGTGTGTCTTCCTGACGGAGGCGAGCACCGTCTCCATGTCCAGCGGGCGCAGCACGCGGAGATCGATGACCTCCGCGTGGGTGCCCTGCTGTGCAAGCTCCTCCGCGGCGCCCAGTGCCTTCCGGACCGATCCTCCATACGCGATCAATGTCACGTGCTGACCCTCGCGACAAACAGCCGCGTGGGAGATGTCCGCCGGCCCCGCTTGTTCGTCAATGTCGTCTTCCGTTGCGTACAGCGTGGCGTGTTCGAAGAGGAAGACCGGGTCAGGGTGCTGCAGCGCGGCCAGCAGCATGCCCCGCGCGTCCGTCACGGTCGCCGGCGAGAGCACCACAATGCCGGGGATGTGGGCATACCATCCCTCCAGGCTGTGCGAGTGCTGGGCGCCGAGCTGTCGCCCCCCTCCCGTCGCCATGCGCACGACCAGCGGGATGTTCAGCTGCCCGCCCGACATGTAGCGGAGCGTCGCCGCGTTGTTCAGCACCTGGTCCATCGCCAGCATGCTGAAGTTCACCGTCATCACCTCGACGATCGGCCGCATGCCGTTGATCGCCGCGCCGATGCCGGCGCCCACGAACGCCGACTCCGACAGCGGCGTGTCGCGCACCCGATCCGGGCCGAACTCCTCCAGCAGCCCGTGGCTGACCGCGAACGCGCCCCCGTAGCGCCCCACGTCTTCGCCCATCAGAAACGTGCGCTCGTCGGTGCGCAGGGCATCGCGGAGCGCCGAACGGAGAGCCTCGCGGTAGGTCATCGTCGTCATCGGCTCGACTCGCTCGTCACGAAGTTCGTCAGGTCTTCGAGCGGCTCCCACGCACCCGCCTCGGCGAACGCGACCGCTTCTGCGATCTCAAGATCGACTGCCTGCTGGATCACCTTCAGGTCGGCATCTGACAGCCTGTCCGCATCACGCTGTCGCTTGATGAAACCGGCGATCGGGTCGTGCTCCTTCCATCGCGCAACTTCTTCCTTCGGGCGATACAGCTCCGGGTCCGCCATCGAGTGCCCCCTGAACCGGTACGTCTCGAACTCCAGCAGGCGCGGCCCTCCGCCCGACCGCACGGCCTCGGCCGCCCCCCGGGTCGCCGCTTCGACTGCGGTCACGTCCATCCCGTCGATCGTCTCGGCCCGGATGGCGTACGCGGCTGCCTTTGTCCGCAGATCCGTCACCGACTCCGAGCGCTCGATCGCGGTCCCCATGGCGTAGCGGTTGTTCTCGCAGAGAAACAGCACGGGAAGATCCCACAGCCGCGCCAGATTCATGCATTCGTGGAACTCGCCCTCCGCCACGGCGCCCTCGCCGAAGAAGCACGCCGTCACGCGCGCGTCGCTGCGCATCTTGTCCGCGAGCGCCAGCCCCACCGCGATCGGCAGCCCGCCTCCCACGATGGCGTAGCCGCCGAAGAAGCGCCGGCTCGCGTCGAAGAGATGCATCGAGCCGCCGCGCCCGCGGCTGCAGCCGTTCGCCTTGCCGTACATCTCCGCCATCACCGCGCCCGCCGGCACGCCGCGCGCCAGCGCGTGGCCGTGGTCGCGGTATGTCGCCACGATGGCGTCGTCCGGCGTCAGCGCCTGCATCGCTCCGACGGCCACCGCCTCCTGGCCGATGTAGAGGTGCAGGAAGCCGCGGATCTTCCCCGCCTGGTACAGCTCCGCTGCCTTCTCCTCGAAGCGGCGGATGAGCAACATGCCGCGCAGGAGCAGCAGCGCGTGTTCGCGCTCCGGGTGCACGCCGCCGGACGGCGTTGATTCACTCACGAGGCGCCCGCTTCGAGCGTCGATGTATCGCCTTCCGGCAGCCCGAGTTCGCGCGCCTTCAGCAGCCGGCGCATGATCTTCCCGCTCCGCGTCCGCGGCAGCGTGTCGACGAACGCGATCTCCTTCGGTGCGACGACGGCCCCCAGCCGCTTGCGCGCAAACGCCAGCAGGTCGCGGCGGAGCGCGTCAGACGGCGCGAATCCCGGCTTGAGCGCGACAAACGCCTTCACGATCTCCATGGCGACCGGGTCGGGCTTGCCGATCACGCCGGCCTCGGCGACGGCCTCGTGCTCCATCAGCATGCTCTCCACCTCGAACGGGCCGATCAGGTGCCCGGAGGACTTGATGACGTCGTCGGCGCGGCCGATGAACCAGTAGTACCCGTCGGCGTCGCGCCGCGCGAGGTCGCCCGTCAGGTAGTAGCCGCCGGCGAAGCACCGCTTGTACCGCTCCGGCTCGTTCCAGTAGCCGCGGAACATAGACGGCCAGCCCGGCCGCAGCGCCAACTCGCCTTCGACGTCCGGCTCTTCGATCGCCTCGACGCCATCGTCCACCGTCCGGCGGACGATCGCCGCTTCGATCCCGGGCAGCGGTCGCCCCATCGAGCCGGGCCGGATGTTCATCGCCGCGAAGTTCGCGATCATGATGCCGCCGGTCTCCGTCTGCCACCAGTTGTCGTGGAACGGCCGCCCGAACGCCTCCTGCCCCCACACCACGGCTTCCGGATTGAGCGGCTCCCCCACGCTCGCGAGGAATCGCAGAGAGCCGAGATCGAACTTCCGCGCGATTTCCGCGCCGGGCTTCATCATCATCCGGATCGCCGTCGGCGCCGTGTACCACACCGTGACCCGCTCGCGCTCGATGATCCCGTACCACCGCTCCGGATCGAAGTCGCCCTCGTCGACGATGCTGGTGACGCCGTTCGTCAGCGGAGCGATGATCCCGTACGACGTGCCGGTCACCCAACCCGGGTCCGCCGTGCACCAGAACACGTCGTCGGCGTGCAGGTCCAGCGCCAGCTTGCCCGTCGCGTGGTGCGCCACGACGGCCTCGTGCACGTGGACCGCGCCTTTCGGCGTGCCGGTCGTGCCGCTCGTGAAGTGCAGCAGCGCGATGTCTTCAGGATCTGTGGGGTCGATGGTGAACTGGTCGCTCGCGACGTCCATGATGCGCCGGTAGTCGTGCGTGCCGGAGAGATCCGTCGACGCGCCATCCTCGCCGACCAGCAGCACGTGCTGTAATTCGGGCAGCCGCCCGCGCAGCTGAGCGACCTTGCGGGTGTACAGCGACTCGGTCGTCAGCAGCACTCGCGCGCCGCCGATGCTGAGGCGCGAGAAGATGGGCTCGGGGCCAAACGCCGAGAACAGCGGGCAGAAGACGGACCGGTTCTTCAGCGTGCCCAGCGCGGCCACGTACAGCTCCGGAATGCGGCCGGCCAGCGCGTAGACGCGCTCGCCCGGGCCGACGCCCAGCTCGCGCAATGCGTTGGCGAAGCGATTCGTCTCGATCCGCAGGTCGGCGTACGAGAAGTCGCGCACGGCTCCGGATTTGCCGAGCCACCGAATCGCCGTGTGGCCCGCGCGCGCGCCGAGCGCGTGCCGGTCGATCGCCTCGTGCGCGATGTTCAGGCCGGCTCCGCCCGGAAGACCCGCGAGTTCGCTTCGCGCTCGTGCCCAGGAGAACTCCCGGCACGCGGCCTCGTAGTCCCCCAGGTTCGGAGCGATCGCTCTGCCCGAGACCAGCGGTGCGATCTCCGCCCAGCGCGTGTCAGTCCGTGCCATGCTCCCTCCACGGGAGTGAAGGCTGCTGTCAGTTCGATTCTCGGGGCATGATCGCCGATCCACAAGGGTCAATGTCGCCGATGTGGCGTGACAAACGGGCCAGGAGAGGTATAGACCGCGCCAGTGCCGCCGCGCTTGATCGACACAGGCGAGCGGCGTGCAAGAGGGGCGCGATCGCACGCCGCGCCGATGGTCCCCGGGTAGCGGCATACCCCTCTCTGCCGCGTGCCGTCGCCGTCAGCCGCGAATTTCCGTCCAGTTTGATGTTTTCCTGCGAATCGCTACAGTGAAGCGCAGCCCACGTGCGCGATGCCGATGGCGCCGGCTGGTGCGGCCCGGGGGCGCGGGAATTTCAACGGCGCGCGGCGAATAACACGCCGGGCGCGGCAAGCGGTGTGTTCCGAGCGATGCCGTCATGCCTGCGCAGAGGCCGATCGGATTGGTGGCATGAAACAACAGGCGCAAGTCCTCCTCGTTGACGACGACGCCGGTATCCGAAACGTCGTCACCCGCACGCTCGATGCTGCCGGGCTCAGCGTCGTGGCGGCCGGAGACGGTGCTGCTGCGCGCGCAGCGCTGGCCGAGCGGGAGTTCGCCCTCGTGCTCCTCGATGTGAACCTGCCGGACGTCAACGGACTCGATCTCTGTGAAGAGATCCACCAGCAGCACGATGTCCCGGTCGTCATGTTGACCGTTGTGATCGACGAGGCCGATGTCGTGCGTGCCCTGGAGTCGGGCGCCGACGACTACATTCGCAAGCCCTTCGGCACGCGGGAGTTGCTGGCCCGTGTGCAGGCGGTGCTGCGGAGGACGCAGGCGCCTGACGGATTGCTGCCGCCGACGATCAACGTCGGTCCGCTCACGCTCGACTCGAAGAGCTATCGCGCCGACATCTCTGGCGAGCCGCTGCCGCTGACCCCGACGGAGTACCGGCTGCTCGCCTTCCTCGTGCAGAACGTCGGCCGCGTGCTGACACACGATGAGCTCTTGCAGTTTGTGTGGGGGCCTGGCTACGAGGGCGAGCACCACATGCTCCACGTCACGATGAGCCGCCTGCGCCAGAAGCTGGGCCGGCTCTCCGAAAGCGGCCTGATCCGCACGACGCCGGGCATCGGCTACGAGTTTGTCGCAGGGGCGCATTGACGCGCCACTTCCGCCGGATGTCGTTGGCGCGAGGGTGGCCCTAATCCGCGTGAAGCAGCCGACGCACGAGGTCCACCAGGTCGTCGGGATGGAACGGCTTGCCGAGGTACGCGTCGGCCCCGAGTTCGATCTGCGCGCGGCGCGCCTCGTACGCCGACAGGACGAGGACCGGCGTTTCGTGCCCCTCGTTCCGCAGCGCCCGGTAGAACGTCCGGCCGTCCATGACCGGCATCGCCAGATCGAGGATGATCAGGTCGGGTGGCGTGGCCGCGATCTGGCCGATCGCGTCGGCGCCGTTGCACGCGGAGGATACGCGGAACCCGCAGTGGCGCAGCGCGAGCGACAGCATCCGCACCAGCGCCGGATCGTCATCGACGGCCAGGATCGTCCCGCCATACTGTCGGTGGCCGTTACTCCCGACTGCTGCGACCGTCTGCTCCATGCCCCCTGACGCCTCCACCACGGCGGGCGATGCCGTCCGCTGTTGATGACGGTCGTCGATTTAGTCGCGCATCTCAAGCCCGATCGTGGGATGCCGGACGAGTTGATACGCATTTGTCGCAGCGTCTAGTGCCGCAAGGCACCTGTCTGTATCGTAGGGCACGTACCTACGGTTCGAGTCCGCCCATACCGCTCGATCCATCGTCATGGCGCTGTTACGCATTTGTAACGCCGCCTCATGCCTGGCGGTCGCCGGGCGGCGCTGATTGCTGCTAGCATCAATCAGCGTTCGCAGCGTTTCGCTGACGGCGTGGCGCACTATCGGAGAGCGTGTCATGAGTACGGAGCCCCTGGTGCTGGCGGTCGACGACGAGCCCGGCATCCTCCGGCTGATCAAACTGGAGTTGTCGACGCAGGGCTTCCGCGTCATCACCGCCAGCGGCGGAGAAGAGGCGTTGCGCGTCGCCGAGGAGCACCGGCCCGACATCGCGCTTCTGGACATCGTCATGCCCGAGATGACGGGCCTGGAGGTCATGCGCCGGCTGCGCGAGCGGTCGAGCATACCGGTGATCCTGCTGACCGCGAAGGGCAGCGAGACCGACAAGGTGCGCGGGCTGGAGCTAGGCGCTGACGACTACCTCGCCAAGCCATTCAGCCCGGACGAGTTGAGCGCGCGTGTGAGGGCGGTGCTGCGGCGCTCTGTCGGCTCGTCCAACACGGAACACGTCGTTCAGGTCGGCAGCATCGAAGTCGACCTCAATCGCCGTCTGGTTAAGCGTGACGGCAACATCGTCACGCTCACACGCACCGAGTGGATGCTGCTCCAGCATCTCGCCGCGAACGTCGGCAAGATCATGCTGAACACGGAGCTGCTGAGCAAGGTGTGGGGCCCCGAGTACCGCGATGACCTCCAGTACCTGCGCGTCTGGGTGTCGCGGCTCAGGCGCAAGCTCGAAGACGATCCCTCCAAGCCGAAGCTGATCAAGACGTTCCAGGGCATCGGCTACATGCTGACGCGCCCCGCCGATGCTGCCCCTGTAGGCGCTGCGGTTGAGGATGTCCCGATCGAGACATAGGTGCCCGCTTCGATCACGCACGGGCGCTGGACCGCTCCGGGGGCCGTGACGCCGTCCGTTCGCAGCTCTCGGCACCGGTGCGCAGCCGAGCCGCCCTCTCGGCGTGTGTTTCGCCGTCGCCGCCCCACATCAACCCCGGCCCTCAAGTCAATCCCCCGCGGTGTTATGCAAGCATTTTGATACGCAACTCTCAGGATCGTCTCACGGGGTTTACGCTCGTTCGTGCATAGTTTGAGCGTCCGCGGTGGCGTACTCGTCATGCGGATCTGTGAGACCGCGCAATCGGACCGCCGTAACCAGGATCGGAGCCTCGATGAACTCGCCCATCCGTGTCCTCGTCGCAGACAGCGAGAAGATCTATCGAGAGGGGCTGAAGATCATCCTCTCGCGCCACGCCGACATTCGCGTTGTCGGACAGGCGTGCACGGGCGTCGAGGCCTGTGAGAAGGCCCGCCGCCTGGAGCCGGATCTGGTGCTGATGGAGGTCCACCTGCCCGAGATCGACGGCATCAGCGCGGCTCGCCGCATCCTCGCCGAGCGACCGTCGACCCGTGTCGCCATGCTGACCACGTCGCAGGCCGACGCCGATGTCATGGGCGCTATCAAGGCCGGCGCGAGCGGGTACATCACCAAAGATGTCAGTGTTGGCACGCTCGTCGATTCCGTCCGGCGCGTGGCCGAAGGCGAGGCAGTGATCCCTCCCGCGTTCGCGGCACGGCTCTTGCATGAGTTCGCCGAGTTGACTCGTGGCCGCGATGACGAGATGAAGGCCATCGACGCGGACCGCGCCAAGGTAACGGATCGTGAGTGCGAGGTGCTGCGGCTCCTCGTGCAAGGTGCCACGAACCGCGACATCGCGCGGCAGCTCGTGATCACCGAGAACACGGTGAAGGTCCACCTGCGCAACATCCTCGAGAAGCTGCACCTGCGCAACCGCCAGCAGGCGGCCGCGTTCGCCGTCAGCTCCGGGATCGTCCGGCCGCAGCAGCAGTATGAGGTGGCGCTCCAGTACGCGCGCACTGCCGGCATCGGCGCCGGATGGCCCGCCGTGGCGGCGCGTCGATAGGCTGCCCGCGCTAGTTCGCCCCGTCCCAGCCGTAGCGCATGGCTAACTGCGCGACGTCGGAGTCCGGGCTGTGGCGGGTCAGCCCCAGCGCGTGACCCAGTTCGTGCAAGATCAGCCGCTCGCGCCTGGCTTCCAGATTCGGCCCCGGCGGGACGATGTCGTTCAGGTAGATCTCCGCCGTGGCGATCTCGCCGGTGCAGTTCACCGGCAGCGAGGAAGGCGGGAAGTTGCACGCCGCCCCCGCCGGATCGTAGACCGCGGCGAAGCCGCCGGCGTTGAACGGGAACAGGTAGCCGCGCAGCTCCGGCGGCGCGCTATCCGAGTACCGGTGGACCGTGATCGCGATGTTCGCTCCGGCCGCGTCCCGCTGGAATGCGAGATGCGCCGATGCGGCGCCGTACGTCGCGACGGCCGCATCAACCGCCGGCGACCAATCGTTGCCGCCCGTCTCGTCGATGACCGCAATGCGAAGGGGCTCCGCCGAGCCGTACGCGTAGCCCGCCGCCGGATTGCCGGCGAATGGGATGACGCCGCAGGCGATCGTCGCCGCGGCGGCAAGGCAAAGCAACAACGGCGCCATGACGCTGACGCGCAGGCGTGTGCGAGTACGTGGCAAGTTCCGCTGCCTGGCGGGGCAGTGTCACCGGCGGGGTACCGGATCGGTACGCCCCCCAAATTCGGTGGGCGCACCAATACAAACGGCGGTGACCGCCCGGCGTGTCAGCCGGAACCTGGGGGATTAGGAAGTCATTGGGGAAGGCGTCGCGCCGGCCGCGTCAGGTTCGACAGATCGTGGCCAGATCGCCCACGCGAGCCCGCTCCAGATGGCGGCGTCGACGATCCAGTTGCCCAGGCTCATGCCGAGGAGCGACGGCCCCCGGGACAGTGTTGGGATCGGCACCCGGTCCAATGGGATGTGCGAGCCGATGATCACCGCCCCCGCCAGCGCGTCAAGGAGCAGGTCTCGCTCTCCGTCCACGCTCTCCGCCGCGAGGAGACCCGCCAGTCCGGCCAGCGCCCCCGCCGTCAGCGTGAAGTTCAAGGTGTGCGTGCCCTTGCGGTGGAGTTTCCACGGATCGCCGTGGAAGATCGCCCCGGCGATGATGTCTGCGTCCGGCAGGCTCGCCGCCAGCGCCGCGGCAGCGAGTCCGATCCGCGACTTGATGCCGAAGCGGCGTGCGAGGGCGAGGCCGATGATTCCGTGACCGACGGGTGATGCCATGGAGGCTCCTTCCAGAATTCCCGTCCAGTCTACCGCGCCGGCGCGAATCCGGCCGTGCCCACCGTTACGCGGAGACTCCGGACGTTCAGGGTTCGGCCGCCCTCCCGTAGGGATTCCCCTCACTGCGCTCGCATCGGACCTGGTCAACACTGAGACAAAACTGATACAGACGTCGCCGCGGCGACGGAAGTGCGCCCGGCGTCGACCTCGTGCGCGAGGGGCCGCTCGGCAAGACACAGCCCGGAACGCGCGGAAGGAATCGAGCATGACGCCTGGCCACAATGAATCGATAGGCATCATCGGGGCAGGCGTCGTTGGCGGCGCGTTGCTCGCCTACCTGCGTGAACAGGGCCACGCTCCGCGCGTCTTCGACCCGCCCAGGGGCCACGCGTCGATGGACGCGCTGGACGATGCCGATACCATCTTCATCTGCGTGCCCACGCCCTATGCGCCTGGCCGTGGGTTCGACGACAGCTACCTCCAGGCGGCCATCGCGAGCATTCGCGGCGCGAAGACCGTGGTCATCAAGTCGACTGTCCTGCCTGGCGCGACGCAGTTGCTGCAGGAGCAGTACCCCCGGCATCGCCTGATGTTCAATCCGGAGTTCCTTCGCGAGGCGACGGCGTACGAAGACTTCGTCCACCCCGATCGCCAGATCATCGGTTGCACCGAGGCCAGCGCCCCCGAGGCCGAGCGCGTGATGGCGCTGCTGCCGCGCGCCCCGTTCGAGCTGATCTGCTCATCGAGCGAGGCCGAGATGTCCAAGTACGCGGCCAATGCGTTCCTGGCCGTGAAGGTCATCTACGCGAACGAGGTATTCGACCTCTGCCACCGCCTGGGGATCGATTACTCGGCCGTCCGCGACATCGTCGCGCACGATGAGCGCATCGGGGGCTCGCACATGGATGTGTTCGATTCCGGCTATCGCGGCTACGGCGGCAAGTGCCTGCCCAAGGACAGCAAGTCGCTGCTCGACCTGGCGCGCAACGTCGGCATCGAGATGCCGCTGCTCGGCGCCGCCGATCGCGCGAACGCCGCGCTCCACGCCCCGCGCAAAACACCGCGCCCTGCTCGCGTTGCCGTCGACGCTGATGCGGTCGAGCCGGCAGCGCGCAGGGAAGCCGCGTAGCGGACCGACCGCTACCCGCGCCGGGCGCTTGTCGCGCGCGCCGCCTCCGGTCTCCGCATCAACAGGCGGCCGCGCCGCGCCGGCTGCCGCCGTTGTTGACAGCGTATAGGCGGCGCCAACAGCTTCTTTACACTCTCCCGTTGACGTAAGGGATAGGAATTCCATAGCCTCATACGCACCCTCAGGCGGTGCGACGGCGGCAGCACGTCCAATTCCGCGCCGCCGTCCGCAGTTCGTCGGCCCGATCAGGCCGCTCAGGAGGACATCGTTGGCGGCCATCAATCTGGACGAGGACCTGACGATTAACGAGAGCCCGTGGCGTGGCCGCATCATCACGGCGGCGGTGCTGCTGGGGATCGCGGCGGCGGTGATCGCCGGACTCTACCTCTTCTACTTCACCGGCTCCAAAGCCATCCTGCGCCCCACCGAAGACGTGCCCGTGAAGCGGGCTACGATCAACCAGACGCTGATCATCTCCGGCACGGCCGACGCGCAGTTCAACAGCAACCTGATCTTCCAGTCGTCCGGCAAGGTTGCCGCGGTCAACGTCCATGTCGGCGACGTAGTCCAGGCGGGCGATGTCCTCGCCTCGCTCGAGTCGGATGACCTCACGAACGCGGTCCAGTCCGCGCAGGCGAACCAGCGCAGCGCTCAGCTCAAGCTCGACGATCTGCTCGCCGGCTCCACGGCCGCCGAACTCGCCGCTGCGGACCAGGCCGTCGCCGCCGCGCAGGCGGCCGTCGTGAAGGCGAAGAACGATTACCAGGACCTGCTGAACGGCCCGAAGGCCGCGGACCTCGCCGCCGCGCAGACGGCGGTCCAGGCCGCCCAGGCGCAGCTCGCTGGCGCGACCTCGGCTCGTCAGAAGCTCAATGACCTTCCGAGCGCGTCCGAACTCGCGGCCGCTCAGGCGGGCGTCGCCGCGGCGCAGGCCGGGCTGACATCCGCGCAGAACGCGGCGGCAAGCGCGCACAACGCCGTCAGCTCGAGCGCGGCGCTGCTGGAGAGCGCCGAGAACACGTACTGCAAAGTCGACAACACACCGGTGTTTTGCACGACGCCTGCCGAGCCGGTCTCGTCGGCCGACATGACGCTGCTGACTAACGCGCTGAGCGGCCCCATCAGTTCGCCGCCCGCGGCGCCCACACCCGCGATGCTCGCGCCCAGCGTGATCGCCGCGAATGCGACGTACCTGAACGCCGTGAACAACCTTTCTTCCGCAAACGCGTCGGTGACCTCTGCCACGGATACCCTCACGTCCGCTCAGCAAAAGCTCGCCCTCGTGAAGAAGGGCCCCACCGACGAGGAGGTCGCGGCGGCGCAGGCCGCCGTCACGTCGGCTCAGGCCGCCCTCGATTCCGCAAAAGCCCGGCTCGCCGACGTCAAGGCCGGCGGCACCGACTTCCAGAAGGCAAACGCCCGCGCCGCCGTCGATAGCGCGGAGGCCGCGCTCGCTTCCGCGCAGGCGAGGCGCAACGAGGCCGTGCGCGGCGCCGACGACAACACGCTAGAACAGGCGCGCCAGGCCGTCCGCACGGCCGCGCTCCAGGTCGCTGCCGCCCAGATCCGTCTCCGGAACGCGCAGATCGTCGCACCCTTCGACGGCACCGTCGCCGCCGTCAACGCCAAGCCCGGCGAGTTCTTCGGCGCCACCACGACGACCCCCGCGATGGTGCTCCTCACGCCCGACGCGATCACCCTGAAGATGAGCGTCGGCGAGACCGACTACCCGAACATCCGGAAGGATCTCGGCGGCGTCGTCCTCTTCGACGGCATTCCCGGAAAACCGTATCCCTTCAGGATCACGGAGATCGGCCTCAACCCCGTCACCCAGTCCGGCGTCGTGACGTACGAGGTGAAGGGCTCGATCGCGATCCTGCCTGGCAACCCGCGGCCCGCTCCCGGCATGAACGCGCGCGGCCAGATCACCACCGACTCGAAGCCGAACGTGCTCGTCATCCCGCCGCGGGCGATCCGCCGCCAGGGCGCCGACCAGGTCGTCGATGTGCGCCGGGCCGACGGCACAGTCGAGCAGGTGAAGGTGACGACGGGCGTCACCGACAACGAGAACGTCGAAGTCGTCACCGGCCTCAACGAGGGCGACGTGGTCGTGGTCGCGGCGCTGGTCTCGGCGAATTCCGCCAACAAGCCGAAGGCAGCGCCGACGCTGCCGGGCGGCGTCCGGTGATGACCCGATGATTCGCCTGCGCAAGATCTCGAAGCTCTACCGGCTCGGCAACCAGGAAGTCGCCGCGCTGCGCGGGGTCGACCTTGAGATCCGCGACGGCGAGTTCATGGCGATCATGGGCCCGTCCGGTTCTGGCAAGTCAACGATGATGAACATCATCGGCTGCCTCGACCGCCCCACAGAGGGTGTCTACGAGCTCGACGGCATCAACGTCAGCCGCCTCGGCGACGCCGCGCTGGCGCGCGTCCGGAACCAGCGCCTGGGCTTCGTCTTCCAGTCGTTCAACTTGCTCCCGCGCCTCAACGCCATCGACCAGGTGGCGATGCCCTTGTCGTATCGCGGCGTCGCCAACCGCAAGCAGCTCGCGCGCGTCGCTCTTGGCATGGTCGGCCTCGGCAGCCGCATGCACCACCGCCCGACGCAGCTCTCCGGCGGCCAGCAGCAGCGCGTCGCGATCGCCCGCGCTATCGTCGGCAACCCGACGATCATCCTGGCCGACGAACCGACCGGCGCGCTCGACACCCGCACCAGCCACGACGTCATGGAGATCTTCCGCAAGCTCAACGAGGAGCGCGGTATCACCATCGCCTTCGTGACGCACGAGCACGACGTTGCGGCCTACACGCGCCGCATCGTCTCGCTGCGCGACGGCGAGATCATCAGCGACACGCCGAACACCCCGGTGTACCAACAGCAGCACCCGACGGGCGACAGTGCCGCCACCGACGGCGAGGCACTGATGGAGGCGAGCGAGTGACCATCCTCGACGTCTTCATCACGTCCATCTCGGCGCTGCGCAGCAACATCATGCGCACGCTGCTGACGATGCTCGGCATCATCATCGGTATCAGCGCTGTCATCACGCTGACGGCGGCGGGCCAGGGCGCGCAGCAGGGCGTGTCGGACCAGATCCGCGGCCTCGGCAGCAACCTGATGTTCGTCAAGCCGGGCGTCTCGACGACCGGCGGTATCACCGGCATCCCCGGCACCGGCCCGAGCCTCTTCTTTGAGGATGCCCAGGCGATCGATGCCGCCGGTCTGCCGTACATCGACGGCCTCGCGTCGCAGGGCGCGGTCGGCGGGCCCGGGTCGATCCTGCAGGCCCAGGCGATCTACCGCGGCCAGAACACGAACATGGTCCTGGTCGGCACCGAACCGTCTTACCAGTCGGTGCGCGACTTCTACGTCGAGAAGGGCCGATTCCTCTCCGAGGACGACGTGACGAAGAAGGCGCTGAACGTCGTCCTGGGCGCCGATGTCGCCGACAAGCTCTTCGGCACGACGGATCCGATCGCGCAGACGGTACGCCTGTTCGTGGGCGTCGGGCGGCAGGGCGTCGGATTCAACTTCACCGTCATCGGCGTCATGGAGCACAAGGGCGCCTCCGCCACGGGCGATCTCGATAACCTGGTCTTCGTGCCGCTGCCCTCGTTCCAGTCGCGCGTGGCCTTCATCCGCAACCCCAAGGGCTTCACGAACATCAACCAGATCAACATCAAGTTGACCGACCGGTCGAAGGAGGCGCAGGCCAAGCTCGAGATCGGCGACATCCTGCTCAAACGGCACAACAGCCCCGATCCGGATTTCACCATCTCGTCACAGGCCGACGTGCTGTCAACCGCCACCGATGTCGAGAAGACGCTGCAGGTGCTGCTCGTTTCCATCGCGCTCATCTCGCTCGTCGTCGGCGGCATCGGCATCATGAACATCATGCTCGTGTCGGTGACCGAGCGCACGCGCGAGATCGGCATCCGCAAGGCCGTCGGCGCCAAGCGCCTCGACATCTTGCTGCAGTTCGTCATCGAGGCGCTGACAGTGACGATCATCGGCGGTCTGCTGGGCGTCGGCGTCGGCTACCTGCTGACGCAGGTGCTGCAGCACGACATCAGCTTCGACCTCAACCTTCTCGTCTACAAGTACGGCGTCAACATCAAC
>Ga0315281_10002381_pt1 | contig 27956 bp, 17 predicted proteins | sample YL17G07_0_MG_FD_204540 | JGI IMG/M metagenome (GOLD analysis project Ga0315281, IMG submission 204540) | Sediment microbial communities from Yellowstone Lake, YNP, Wyoming, USA - YL17G07_0 | ecosystem: Environmental > Aquatic > Freshwater > Lake > Sediment | place: USA: Wyoming | collected...
TACGATTCGGCGATGAGACTGGAGCCGCTAACCGACTACCTGAAGGAGTCTGGCCGCGATCGGGTGAAGTTGGGGCTTGCAGAAATCGAGGCAATCATCGGCGAGCCGTTGCTGCCGAGCGCGTGGAACCATCGCACGTTCTGGGCCAACTCAGAACGCAACCTATATGCGCGGGCGTGGATGGATGCGGGCTATCGCGTAACGACTCGGGGGCTGGGATCCGACGAGATTGCCTTCGAACGCATGGGCGCGGTGCGTGCCACCTCCCGCACCGTGACTGCCGTCTACGCTGAGGCCGATTTGATCTTGCTCGGATGCGTATCCCAGAAGCTGGATCACGCTGCACCGGCGAGAGATCTCTACACGTCGGATCTGTGGAAGAAGCGGCGCGCGTATGCCGAAGCCAGCGGGAAGCCATGGCTGGTGCTTAGCGCGAAGTATGGGCTCGCTGAGCCCGACCAACTGATCGACACCTACGACGTTCGCATTGAGCAGCGCCCGGCGGATGAGCGTCGCGCGTGGGGACGTGCCGCAGTGCGAGAGCTGCGCGAACGTCTAGGAGGTGACCTTGAGGGCCAAGTGATCGAGATCCACGCGGGCGAGCAATACCTCGAACCCATCCGAACCCACATGCAGTTGGAAGGCGCCATCATCGGCCGACCTCTTCACGGCCTGACGTTCGGACAGCAGCTCGCCTGGTACGCAGATCGAGGCTTCGGCGGTCATGCCGCTTCGGGTTCGGCCAGCGCAGCGCCGACGCGTGAGTATCGACAGCGCATCCCCGCACCGAGCTTCGAGCCTGTCTCGCATGAACGCAAGCTTGCAGTGGCCCACGCGCTGATAGCCCACGAGGTGGCAACCAACGGTCCGTTTGAACGCAGGTCCGGGCCTCTGACAGACGACTCGGAGGCTGACCGATACGTGCACGAAGACGACTTTGCGTTCCTGCTTGCGGTGATCTTCGACCAGGGGATTGGCTACGGGCGCGCTTGGCGGGCGCCTCTGGATCTGCGGAACCGGCTTGGTCACCTCGACCCACGCCGGATGCTGGGGGAGCCTGAGGCGGTGACTTCAGCCGTTGGCGTGCGACCCGCGCTACACCGCTACGTGAACAAGATGCCCCGATGGGTCGTCTCAGCGGCTACGCGAGTAGTGGACGAGTACGGCGGAGATGCCGGAGGGATTTGGGCGAATGCTCCGCGCGCGGTCGTCCTGCGTGACAGGCTCAATGCCTTCATGGGCATCAGTCAGAAGAAGGCCGCAATGACCGTGATGCTGCTGTGGCGCACCCGCGGCATCGAGGTGGGCGAGATGTCCGGCTGTGATGTGGCCGTCGACGTTCACATCCGGCGGGTGTTCCTGCGATCGGGGCTCGTCGAGCGCGATGACGCGGTCGCGATCATCCGCTCCGCGCGGGAACTGAATCCGGAGCTTCCGGGAGCCCTGGACCCGCCTGCATGGGACGTTGGCCGTAACTGGTGCCACCCTCAGGTGCCAGATTGCGGTCCTTGCCCTGTCGGCAATGCGTGTCCCCAGCTCAGCGATCGGGCTGTCGGCGTCCGAGGTGGCTAGCGGCCGGCCTGTGGCATGGCTAAGTGAGCAATTGCGTAAACAGCTCCCTCAGTCGTGACCGCAGACCTCCGAGATCCATCAGTTCGCGGCCCATGGCAATTCCTCTCCGCCAAGCTGGGCGCCAATCTGTCGCTTGATTTCGTTGATCACGTCGGACTCTTTCCCGGGGATGGCTGAGAGCGCCGCGACATCGCTACCGAAGTAGCGCGTCGTACCCGGGTACATGATTGAAGCGAGACGAACGACCCGGTTCCCTTCGCCGTCCCTGATGGAGTCTCGGTAGGCGTGCATCTTGTCGATATCGACCTTCTTCGGCCGACCGATCGGCACTGCTGCCGAGTCACTCTCACCGTCGATTTCCGATGAGGGAACCCCTTCATCCTTCAGGCGCTCGCTGTCTAGCTTGTACTTAGGATCGAAGATCAGGATCGTGGTGTTGCCCTCCTGTTGGATCTCGACCGATACATCGGGTCGCTGCTGGAAAGAGATGCTGTGGAGCCCTGAGCCCGCTCCGTACGTGCGTTGTCCGATGAGGCGAACGGTTGCCCCATCCGAACGCTCAAGCTCGAGGGCCGCAGCACCTTCCGTCAGTCCAACGAATACTGATCCCGAATGTCGCCGGACTAGGTCCTGGCGTACGCGATCGAAGCCAAAGTCGGGCGCGATTTCCAGGAGGGCTCGGGCGACGAGCAGGAACCCCCATATCTCGTAGAGGCGAGGGACGTTCTCCATGGGCGCTTCAAGGGAGGGGTCGTCGAGTGATACGACCAGGCTCCGATTGATCTCCAGATACCCCTCCAACGCCGCGCGGTATTCGGGTCGGCGTAGGAGCACCATCGAGGGGCGGCTTGGAGGAACACGCAGGTCGGATACCTCGTCGAGGAAGGGCGCCCGTCGCTCCGCCCGTTGCAGATCGGTAAGGAGCGTTACTGCCTGCGCGTGTGCAGCCGAGTATCTTGTCTGCCCGTCGCAGGTCCGTATGAGTCGCACGAGTCGTCGCTTCGTTTGGTCTCGTAGAGCGCGGACCACCTGGTTCTCGTAGAGGTCCACTGTGTGCTTGACGCGAGCGTCGACGATGCGCCGCAGATGTTGGTCGTCGTCGATGTTGTTCGGCCGAGCGAGCATGCGTGCAAGTGCGCTGATCTCCGGGCGGCGCGCGCTGCCGCGCGCGACCCACCGCTCCTCCTTTCGAAGCATGCGATGCGGCTCGCGCTGGATTGCTGGTAGCAGGTTGGCTAGCCCCGGACGCTGCTTCTCGGCGCCAGCGGGGACGCCACTGACGGAACGCTCGAGCCTCTTGAGCTCCTCAGGGATCGTGAGCTTCTCAAGGTTCGCGTGGCCGAGCCCCGACAGCGCACCGGCATTGTCAAGGATGATGGCGATTGAGGCCGGCAGCTCAGACTGGAGCTGGTCCAGGAGTGATTCGAACTCGCTGTCGGAGATCTTCGCCGGTGAGACTCGAACAGTCGTGGTGTGCGCGATGCTTCCAGTCGCCGCTTCCAGGAGGTAGTTCCCCGCCCCGGACAGGGGCCACTCGGCAACAGTGCGCCACGAGTCCCCGAGTTCTCGTTTCGAGGATGCAAGAGAGGTTCCGTTGCGTCGAACGTGGAGTTCTGCCGGATCGTCGACGGGCGGGTCGACGTCAATGAAGCAGGGCTCCCATTCATGAGGGCGGTCGAGTACCTCGCCCGAGGATGAGAGGAATCGAATCGACATGTTCGCCGGTCTCAGAACTCGAAGAATGAAGTGAAGCCATGGTCGTTCAGCATCTTCGTAAGATGCCGAACCTTCGTCAGCGACAACGGTGCATCCTCGAGGATTCCCTCCAGGGCCTGCAGGGACGCCCCGATACGGTCATCGGTACCTTTGATCTTCGGAAGGATCTTCTGCAGGATCTGTTCGTCGAGGGCCTCTTGCCACGTCGCGCCTGTCGCGATCGCGGAATTGGCGTAGGCCTCGATGTCATCGATAACTCGAAAGGCGAAGGGAGCGATGGGACGGACCGTTTCCCAAACCTTGAAGAGTTGGCTTGACCAGGGGTGGGAGCCCATGTGCTTCTTGATCTCGCTGGCCTCAAGCGGCATCTCAATCAGCTGCGCTCGGTCATAGACCTTGTCCGCAAACGAGTTCGTCGTTTCGTCGATGTTGACCGTCCCGATGAAGTACAGATTTGGGTTCAAGGAAGTCTCATCGCTCGGACCCATGGAGATCCTCGCCTGCCCGTCGATGATGCATTCCTCCATCGCGGAGAGGAACTTCGCGAAGTAGTACTCGACCCGAGCCAGGTTCATCTCGTCGAGGATCAAGTGGTAGGCGGTCGGCTCCGTCCCCTCCGCTTGCGCGTTGGCCCAGCTCTCTGCTGCCGCTCGGAGAAAGCGGCTGAAGTCGGTGTCCACGTAGACACCCTCAATCGGATTCCAGAAGCCCAAGAGGTCCTCGTTCGTGCTCCAATTCGGGGCAACGGGGACCACGAGTGTTGAGGCGCCGACGGCTTCGGAGTACTTCTTGGCCAGGAGGGTCTTGCCGGTACCGCTCACACCGCTGAGAACAACGAATCGGCGCGCTGCCAGCGCGTTGTGGAACCGTCGCAGGAGGCGATAGGAGATCACCATGTCCTTGCTGAGAATCTGGTGAAGCTCGGAGAGGTCGTCGTTTGTTGTCACTGCGTGCTCACCTTCCTGGGCGCCGAAGAGTTCCTCAATGGCTTGCTTGTCTTTGAGCTCGAAGATGTTCACGGGTGCCTTCAGCGGTCGCAACACCCCTTCAGGGAGGCGCCCTGTCGTCTTCAACATCTTCAGGTCTCTGCGTTGGCGGCCGGGCGCGCTCCCATATTCGTAGTCGGTGACGACTCGCCCCAGGTGTGACACCTCTCCGCCGTCCAGGGGGACAATGACGTTGTCACCCGCAGCGATGTCGTTTACGAAGTGATCAAGATCATTCGTGCGAGCGATGATGGTTGAGGGGGGCTTGTCTGGGTATGCAGCGGTCAGGGCAGCCGAGATCTGGTCCTTGTCACCCTGGCTGACGTCACCTACCCGATCAAAGATCCCAGGGTTGAGGGCGACGAATCCCTCTCGGCCAAACAGGTCATAGTCTTCTCGCCGCCATGCGCGGATCACCCACGTGCGTTTCCTTGTCGGTGTTCCCCAAGGTGAGTCAGAGGGCCAGGAATCTGCGAAGGCGTTCCGAAACCGACTCGCCCATTCTGAGTCCAGCTCGAATAGGTAGCCCATCTTGATGTCGCCGTCGGTGTCGATCGGGCCGTGCTCGCCTGCTGAGCCTGATGGCCATGCGGGACTCTTTGGGATGGTCTCGGCCAGCTCGAAGTACTCAGTGGCGACGCGCCACCCCTGGTCCCCTTGCTTCTCGTATTCGACGGGGAAGGTTGCATCGACGGACTCTGAAGTAGCCCGGCTCAAGGCGCGTATTCCTCCCGCATAGTGCAGGATGATGTCGCCAGGACGAACCTTCGTGAGATTCGTCCAGTAGTAGTTGGGCGCCCCCCCGGTCTTGTTCTTCTTCGGCGCGGCTAGGTGGCCGCTGGCCTTCTCATCGTCATAACTCTTGCCCTGGTTGACCCACCAGATGGTTGGGCTGCTTGTCTGGAAGATGTCCACGATGTCGAAGCCGAGTGCTTCGAGTCGCTCACGGGAGGCTGGTCCACCCCTGACACCTGTCAGCGGCTCACGATCTGGATACTGGTGTGCGTAGCCCGCGTAGACCATGGCCTTTGCCGGATAGTCGGATCCCTCGTAGCGAAGGACATACCGAAGGGAAGGACCCCGGTCATACTTGGCCAGGAACTGTTCGGGCCCGAGCTGGTCGTGTTCGCGGATTGCCGCTAGGACGGCGTCACGGCTCGTAAGTTCGGAAAGACTCAATGGCGCCTCCTGGCGACTAGTCCTACTCCTGCCGGACGATACAGCGGAGAGCTGACGTAGTGCCAATCCTGGGATTGGCGCAGACGCCTACGATTCCAAGCTCGCCATGGAGATCGGCTTCACGTCGAAGTCCATCACCAGCGGTGCGTGATCACTCAGCCCAAGCACCTCTGCCGCCTCCCGCGCGACCCGGATCCCAAGGCGTTGGTCGCCGATCTTCGGGTCGCAAAACGCGTGATCGAGTTGGTAAGGAGCGTCCCCTTCGCGGAACCATGTCTGCAAGTCGCTGTCGTCGTCGCGGGAACACTCGACCCACCCGATGGCGCGCGCTCGCTCGAAGAACTCCACCCCTGCTGTTCCTCCATCCCTGTCGAAGAGGCGGTCGGTATTCCAGTCTCCGGCGAAGATGAACCGCTCACTACTGACCAACCTTGAGAGGCCTGCGAACGCGACATCATTCACCCAAGGGCGACTCACGCTTGGCCGCCGCACTTCATCTGAGTCGAGTGGGCGAAGCTGCGCCCTTGTTGCCTCCTTCGCAGGGGTATGCACACTCGCGATGAACGCCTCCTGGCCATCTGGCAGGAGCGCGGTGGCGTAGGCAAGATAGCTGCCGAGCGCATTCAGAGGGCTGTCGTTCGGAATGCGATAGCGATCGAGAGGGAAGCGTGGACTGAAGATCGCCGACCCCCATTTGGTTACGGGCCCTTGTACGAGAGTGCCCTCGTTTCGAACCCATGAAGGGGGAAGCGCTTCCTGAAGGCAGGCGATATCTGGGCCCAGGCCAAGGAGATAGTGCCATGCCCGATCATGCGTACCCGGCTTGAACCGACCAACCGTGTTCATGCCCATGTTCCAACTCACGATGCGCATGTGGGCAACCCTAGCCGTCCACTCGAGCGGTGTACAGGTGGGTCATGATTGCTTGTGCGAGCCAAATTCCAAGGGTTCCAGTCCGACGGCTGCACTGATGCGTCAGAACCCAACGGTGTCATGAACGGGGAATCCCGCGTTCTGGCATGATCCCGGAGTGCTCGTTCAATTCGCGAATCGATTGTTCGTGTCGGCCCGCGGGTGCTCGGACCCTTCACCGGATCCGCTTCCCGATCTCGGCGTGTATCTGGACGGTTCGTGGAGTCCGAAGTGGCCTTCCACGATCTTGGAGTGTCCGGACTTCGACTGTCCGGTCGACTCGGTGGAAGCGGCCCGGGTCATTCGCGAATCCTTCAGGGCGGCCCAGGGAGGGTGCCGCTTGGAGGTGGGATGCGGGGCCGGGATTGGGAGGACCGGGACCGCCCTTGCGTGCATGGCGGTTCTGGACGGGCATCCAGTGCCAAGGGTCGTTGCTTGGGTCAGGGACAACTACCACCCGAAAGCGGTCGAAACCAAGAGTCAGCGCGAGTGGGTCGGATGGTTCGCCGAACACGTCAAGGGGGTTCCTCCCGCGTGGTCACCGGATCCGGCTAGCCCGCCCGCGCCGTGGCTCGCGTTGTTCATCGCCTACGTGAGCCTTCTCTATCACGAGGCGCGAAACGTCAGACACCTGATCAGGGAGGGACACTTCCAGAAGGGTGAGTTCCCTATGCTGGTGTCGCTGCCGACGAACCGGGACAAGGCATGGATAGCGATGGGAGAGGTTCGTCATGTCAGCGCCGCCGCCGCCACAATCGCTGGAGCGGTCCAATCGTTCGAGGATCACTTCCGTGTGTCGCTGGAGCAGCTGGCCGTTCTCTTCGCGCACGGAGGGTGGAAGCACTCCCAGATCGGCGGCAACGCGTGGGCCCGGATCGCTGAGCCCGTCCTCGAGCTCAGGGAAGCGCTCGATGCCGGAGACCCGCTGCGGGTCAGCCGGCTGCTGGGGGCGATCCCGGATATGTCGCACAACACGGGCCGCGTCGGTGACAAGCTCAGAAGCTTGAACGCGTGGCGTGATGACCCTGTTGCCTGATGCGTCAATCGGCAACGGTCTCTTGAACGCTGTGTTGTCTGATGCATCAATCTGCAACGGTCTCTTGAACGCTGTTGGCTGATGCCTCAGTCTGCAGCGCCTTCGGAACGTTTGTCATCTTCATGGGTGGGTGAGCACCGAGACGACCTCTTAAGGCCCCACCGTCTGATTGTTTCGGATAAGGCGAGTCGCCCCATTCCTTGAACACCCGACCCAGGGATGGGCTTCGAGTAGACGCCGCTGTCCGGCGATTCACGGACCTAACCGATTGCCCTTGTAGAAGTCGTCAGAAAGGTGTGGGGTCCCCTGCCTCTGAAAATGCAGCGTGAATCTTTGAAGCAGCTGCGTCAACCATGGGTCGAGGAGGCGGCCCATGCGAGCGCCTTTGAGATCACCCCAAGTTCCTGTGTCCCACGTTCGGAACCAGATTCGATACGGCCTGGCATCATCTCGCATTACCCACACAAGTTCGGATTCGCGGCGGCTCTCCAGGTCCTTCATCTTCTCTGCGTCGGCGAGGGTGTTGTCGGAAACCAGGTCGCCCGGGAGGAGCACCATTCGAATGTCATCGGGGCTCTTGCCCTGTCTGGCGACGAGATCGCATGCCGGAGTCACGTTGACAGCAATCTTTGCCTCAGGGGCTTCGGGTGCGCCAGTGCGAAAGAAATCGCCGGGCATGATTACGTCGTCGTGCAGTGCTTCCTTAGGAACCACCGCCGCTCGGTGCACGACTTTTCGGAGGGTAGAAAGAACGTCGTCACCCACGCCCGCTTCTTCCTCGGTCATCGTCAAGACCGCATCTTCGAACTCCAAGGGATTGAATCTGTTCAGGATGTTCCGGGTGATGATCTCCGTCAGTTCAAAACTCGCATTCACGGCGTCGTCCTTCGACGTTGCCCAGAGAATCCTTGGCCAGTCGCCGGAGGTGAGTTCGAAGTTCCTGAACATGGCCGTCCGGGCATCTTGGTAACTCCGCTCCCATCGCTCCATCGCGTACACGGCGGGGTGCGACTCGATCCATTTTGAGAGTTCATCGAACAAATGATCTTCAACCTCGGTCTTGCTCATGACCTTCACGCGCGCGTCAACCTGGTCGCGTACGGTCGTCAAGCGGGATGCGAGTTCCTCCTTGATTGCATCGAGACTTTGATTCGAAATGACGAAGATCGGACAGTAGAGTCGTTCAAGCAACTTATCGACGAACTCAGATAGGCGTGCGGCGTTGTCATCAACGAGGCCGCTTGGCGAGGCCATACCGAGGATTTCCTCCGCAACGGGCTGAAGTTCCCAGTCGAGGACGATTAGTGCGAAACCCCTCCAATTGTCGATCTCATCATCGCTCGGCAGTGCCTTCATCCTAACTATGGGCATCGACCGTTCCTCTATCTGGTCAAGGACGCGCGCCATGTCGGACTCAGGATTGTCGATCTTGTCGTCAACCACCACGGCGGGCCCGGTGAAGTAGTCACTTGCCATCGGCGTCTCCCGGGAACCGCAGGATGAAGTTGGCTCCGCTCGCGATCTTGTGGTTCTCGTCGGTCACGAGATCGATTTCAAATCCGTTGCGAAGGCTCACCTGTCTAGCGATATAGAGGCCGAGGCCTTTTCCGGAGTCACCCTTCGCGGAAAAGAAGGGTTCGAAGATGAATGGCTCGTCTTCAGCACGCACTCCCGGACCGTTGTCCGCGAAGATCATCTGGCGGGATAAGCCTTCGACAGCGACGCTGATCGTCGGATTGTGAGTCCTGCCTTCGCCAAGCCAATAGACAGCATTGTCAAAGAGATTCACGAATACCTGCAGCAGAGCGCCCTCAGTTGTACTTACCTTGAGTCGCGCATCGTCCTCCGCGATTTCGAATTCTACTTCCCGTTCTTCCATGATGTGCGAATAGATCCTTGCGGCCCGCCTCGCAAGGAGTCCGGGCTCCAGGAGACGCCTCCCCGTGCGCGTTGATACGAACAACCCTTGCACATCCTCCAGCCGTGAAGTGACGAACGACAGCGCATCAACGACGGCTGTGGAGTTTCTTCTGAGTCCACGGTCATTGGGCATCCAGAGCTTCACTTGCTCGTCTACCGCCCGTGCCAGCCTTAGGGCTTGCTTGGCAGCCGCCACGATGTCGTGAGATGCGGCTTCGACAGAGAGGCCGACGCCGGCAAGGTCCTCGGTCCTCTCGACGCGAACTCTCGAGTACTCCCGTTCGTTCTCGTATTTCCTCTCCAGAGCTTCGACCGCCGGAAGCAGACTTGGCGGCAGACTTGGATCCTCACGCAGACGCTTGAAGTCGCCGCCGGTCTCTCGTTCCCGCCTGGCGGTTGCCTCCCTCTTCTGCTCCTCCTTGGTCAAGTAGCGGGCGAAATCTGCGCGCCTGATGTAGGTAATCGCAAGTTGTAGCAGCGTGACGAAGTCGCTCAGGGCGTGGCCGGATTCAAGCAATCCCTCGCGATTGGTCTTGTCGCGCAGCTCTGGGTTGTCCTTCTGCGTGATGTGAACGAAGCCCACCGTCTGATCATTGCTAAGTACGCGTCCCGCGCCCTGGGTTCCGCGGATGACATCAAGCTGAAGCCAATCGTCCTCAACGTCTCCATATGGGAGGACCCGAACGCCATCGCGGTACAGGTAGATGCGGTGCTCGCGAACGAGTCTTTTCTCGTCGGGGTCGAGTCGGAACTCCGCGGGAACATGACTCCCCAGGTCGAACACGTAGAACGAGAAGTCAAACGGGCCGCACTCGATGTTCTCTACTGAGCGAGGTGGGACAAAGTAGTTCTTGTAGCTCCTTAGCGCTGTGATTGCGGGATCATCGAGGGGAATGATAGAGAGATGTCCGTTTACGTTGAGCAGAAAGGCCCGTTCCTCCTCCTCATATCGCCCGCTTACGCGTAGTACGGCCCTCTCATCGAATAGTGCCTTGAGTGTGGCCTCCTGTTCGTCTCGAAGACGCAGGTCAACGCCGTCGCGTGCGAAAGAGATTTCAAAGTCCTCATGAGAGTAGGGAGGCTCGTTAATCGTGGAATCAACGGTGACGCGCGGCATTAGGGGCTGAAGTCGGGCGACGTCTGAGTAGGCGGAGCGAACGCTAGTCTCGCTCCAACGGGACCGCAGGCCTGAGACCTCCACCTGTGTTCCGTGCGCCGGATGAAACCCTCCATTCATCCCGCCAGTGAAGACGCGAGGTGGTCGACGAGAAAGGACCACGTCGATCTCGTCGATAAAGCGATGTCTGGATAGGTTCCCCTCGCCCGGGAGTGAAGATTCCTCGGCCTCTTGGCCGGAGTCAGTGTCCAAGAACGAAAGGTCAAAGTCGATTGTGAATTCATCGGCAGAGCCAGCTGCCCTTGTCACGAGCCGTACGTGATTGCCCAGCTTGAACATAGCGAATCGGCCGATCCCCTTTTCACCCTGCATTACTCGCCCACCTGGGGATCGTTCCGAGTGGCGCTTAAAGTCATGCTTGCTAGGAGTTGCCGGGTTTAGCCAATGATCGCGGAGGATCTGTTCAGACATCCCCGATCCATTGTCCGTGATGATGATCTGAGCCTCATCGCCGTTCTCTAGAGACTCCGAGAATCCGACAAAGTCAACCTGAACGGTGGAGGCATCCGCGTCATAACTGTTCTTGATGAGCTCCACGAGCGCAATGCGGTCGTTCTTGATGAGTTGCTCTCCAAGCATTGTGAGGAGTCGCGCGTAGGGACGCACCTTCACGATTTCGCTAGAAGCCACTTTCTCGTCCCCAGGCATAGATTCCTTTAGGGCTTGGTAGCGGTTAGGACAGTCTCGGTTCGCATTCGCTTAGCCATGCTTGATCGCGAGTTCTTCGTGCGCACGGGCATGTAGCGACGACCCTCCGGCAAGTCTCTGGAGCGCTTTGAGGAAATCACGAAGCCGGCATTGGTGAGGGCCCGTCGAACCAAAGCATCATTTCTGATGAAGTTCCCACGCAGATTGGAATTGCCGATTACTGTCACCACTCGAGCCTTGCGGCGACAGACGCGATGGAGTTCGGAGGCGAACCTGCTCAGGTCATGAGCGTATCGGGAGATGACAGACCGAGGAAGTTTCGCCTTCCGGGACACGGTCGTTTCAATCAGCCGAACCATGTCAGTGGTCTGCTGGTCCTCCTGGTTGTCCAGACCTCTCTCCGCCCCCACGCTGTTCGACCGAATCTCGCGAAGTTCACCGAGGCTGTACCCAAGCCATATAAGTGAGAGCCGATGTCCACGCAGGTAGTCGATCGCATTGAGGTAGGGGGGAGAGGTAATCACCAGGTCGATGCTGTTGGATTCGAGCAAGAGGTCTCGTGCATCGCCTTGAGAAACATGTGCTTCTCCATGCAACTCTCGACTCTCAAGTAGGGGAACGAGTGCGCAGACTGAGCGCTCAAAGCCGTCGAGGACGTTGTAGTCGGAGGAATCTGCCACACGGTGCGGTCGACTGTGAGACGTGTCGGCCGCGAGGGATGCCTTTGGACTCTTCGTGACGATGATTCGACTGAGGGCAATCTGGAGGGTTCTGCGGAGTTCGATTGGCTCGACTTCGTTAACGTACCGCGACAAGCGTGTGAGCTGTATCTGCTGCTCTTCGGCAAACCAGTATGAGGCGAAGCTCCGGGTTTCCTCATCTCGCCAGGGGAGGGAGCGGGCCCTGCTTCGCTTCGCGCTCATCACGATCTCGCCTGCATACTCTTCGAGGTCTTCTGTGTCGATATCAGTTACCGCGACGGCAGTCATCAAGACAGCCAGAGGGTCAAGATCGAACCCCCAGACTTCGTGGCCTTCCTGAGATGCTGCACCGAGGACAGTGCCTGATCCACACATGGGATCGAGCACACGGAGCTTGCGGGCGCCGGGGGCACGTTTCACTCGGCGCAAGGCAATTTCTGGAGCCATTCGGGCGGGAAATGGATGGATTGTTCGGGCAGACATCGAGTTCCCTGCACCCTTCCGTCAGCACCGGCCTGCGCCGCACCTTTTCCGGTGGCTAAGGCTATCACGGTGACTTGCGCCTACTTTCGGCCAGGGCACTTGTTCGCTCGCTAGTAGTACTGCCTGATGTAGCCGTAGGCGCGGTCGAAGAGATCTTGGTCTTGATGCAGCTTGTACCTGAACAGGGTCTTTCGAAGGGCGTTCTTCACCTCGCGTTCGCCCGCATGGGTGTTCTGCCATCCGTCGAAGCGGACCAGCCGGACGATCTCGTCGATATCGTCGACGATGCGCTCGACGATGAGGGGGGTGTCTTCGTTGCGGACCTCCTCGAACAGTTCCGTCAGTGCCGCGCGACCAAGTTCCTCTCCCACCTCCGGCGGCGTCTCGCGCTCGGCATAGACCACATCACGAGCGAGGTCGAGTAGGTCTTTGAGGAACTGGACGCTGGTCAGCACACCTTGCTCGTGTCGCTCCTTCAGAGCCTCCAGCCGCTGGCTCAGCTCGATGAACCGAGGGTCGCCCATGTGCTTGCGCAGCCGGCGGGCGACCTTGATCTCGATCTCCTTGGCCTTCATGTGCGGGTCGGGGGTTCCGAGCACGGCCTCCAGAAGGTCGGCGTCTAGAACCAGCGTGTCGAGGTCGTCCCGGACCGCGTCCACGTGAACGTTCTCGTGGATCAGCTCGATCGTCTTGGGGCCGAGCATGTGCCAGACCAGCTTGCCGTGTCCTGTCGACGGCTTCACCGACTCATAGACCTGCACTAGCCAGCGGTAGTCCGTCTCGTGGCCGCTCAGCACCGGGTCCGGGGAGATGGCCTCCCAGAGCCGTGCCAGGTAGCTGAAGTCCTCGGCAAAACGATCGCGAACATCGTTGTTCGGCAGACATTGCTGGGCGGCGATCAGCCCCTCGTAGCCCGCGAGGGTCCGGTCGCAGTTCTCGAAGTAGGTGAGGCATGCGGCCATCGCTACCGGGAGCTGGCCTACCAACTCGACGATGTTGGTGACGACCCTCGCGATACCCTCCTCGTCGAACTGGATCGCCTCGGCCACGTCGTCGAACACCCCCAGGTAGTCCACGATCAAGCCGTGCGTCTTGACGTCGCCGTAGGGCCGGTTGGTGCGACAGATCGCCTGCAGCAACGTGTGGTCCTTGAGCGGTTTGTCGAGATACATCGTCTGCAGAATCGGTGCATCGAAGCCTGTCAGCAGCTTGGCGGTGACGATCAGGATCTTCAGCGGGTCGTTCGGGTCGCGGAATCGGTCGAGCAGCTTCTCTTCGGCGTCACGCTCCCGGCGCCAGGAGGCGTATTGGTCCTCCCCACTCGAAACCGTCATGACGATGTCGGACATCTCCGGGGGCAGGAGCTCGTCTAGGGCCTTCTTGTAGAGAACACAGGCTTCCCGGTCGTAGGTCACGACCATCGCGCCGAAGTTGTTGGGTGCGACCTTCTCCTGGAAGTGCGATGCGATATCGGCGCAGATCTTCTCGACGCGCTCGGGAGTCTTGACGAGCACGCTCATCTTGGCGGCCGTCTTGGAAAGCTGCTCGCGGTCGAGGTCGCTCAACCCGCCCGTCAGCTCGGCGAACGCCTCATCGATCTGCCGCTGGTCGATGTGCATCTCCACCATCCGGGGCTCGAAGTGCAGTTCCTTGGTGGCGTTGTCACGGACCGACTCCTCGAAGCCATAGCGACTCATGTAGCCGTGAGGATCATCTGGCGCGCCGAAGGCATAGAAGGTGTTGCGGTCTGCGTGGTTGATGGGAGTGCCGGTCAAGCCGAAGAGGAACGCATTGGGGAGCGAGTCGCGCATCTTGCGCCCGAGGTCGCCTTCCTGGGTCCTGTGCGCCTCATCAGCAAGGACGATGATGTTGTCGCGGTCGTTGAGAACTCCGTCGGCTTCGCCGAACTTGAAGATCGTGGTGATGATGATCTTACGGACGTCCTGCGAGAGAAGCCGGCCCAGTTCATCCCGGCTTTCCGCCTTGACCAGGTTGGGCGTGTCCGTGGCAAAGAAGGTGCCAGAGATCTGCGCGTCGAGATCTACTCTGTCCACGACGATCATGACGGTCGGATTCCTCAGCGCTGGATCCTGGCGGAGCTTGCGGGCAGCGAAGAGCATGAGGAGGGACTTGCCCGACCCCTGGAAGTGCCAGATCAAGCCCTTCTTCGGCTTGCCTGCGCGAACCCGCTCAACGATCTTGTTCGCTCCGTCGTACTGCTGGTAGCGAGCGATGATCTTGATGCGACGTTTGCGCTTGTCCGTCGCATAGGCAGTGAAGTTGGCGAGAAGGTCCAGGACAACTTCCGGCCTCAGCATCGAGCTGACCGCGTCCTTCACTTGCTCAAGCGATGGAAGGTTCGTGTCCGCATCGATCCTCCACGGCCCCCAGTACTGCACCGGCAAGCCGATCGATCCGTAGCGGTACTCCTTGCCCTCCGTTGCCACGGAGAAGACGTTGGGCACAAACAACTCGGGCACATTGGCTTCGTAGTCCTCGCTGACCTGCACCGCTCCGTCCAACCAGCTCTCGCTGGATCTGACCGGGGTCTTGGCTTCGATCACGGCCAGCGGGATGCCGTTGACCAACAGCACGAGGTCGGCTCGTTTCTCGGTCGAATCGGGTTTGATGGTGAACTGGGTTGTGACGACGTACTGGTTGTTCTCCTGGTCATCGAAGTCGACGAGACGAACCGTGACGTGTTCGCCATCCGCCCCGAACGGCATCGAGCGCTGACCGGTAAGCCAAGCCGCGAACTCCTCGTTCGCCTTGACCAATCCGTCGCTGCGAACGGTCATGATGATCGCTCGAAGTTGGTGAAGGACGTCCTCGGCCCGATCGGGGTCCGCAGCCATGTCGGGGTTGAGTCGGATGAGGGCTTCACGGAGGTGGACTTCAACCAGCACCTCTTGGGGCTGTCTTGAGATATTCACTGGTGAGAGAAAGTGCCACCCAAGCCCAGCGAGCGCCCCCTGACTGCGAGCAAGTCCAGGCCCGACCGCCGTGTGATGCGTCGCCCCTCCGCAAAGGAGGTCACGGATAAGGGCTTCTACGGTGTTGCCCTCGTCGAAACTAGGCACCTTCCTCAACTCCCTTCAGGCGCTCAAGCAGCGAGTTCTTAACAAGGTCGAAACCCGCTGACCTTGCGCCAATGCTGCCCTCAGCTTCAGCCATCGGCATGAGCCGCTCCTCGAGGAGTCTTTGTTGGTCGATATCAGGCCAGGGGATCTCCGTCTTGCCTAGGTCCTGGGCGTTGATGTTGAAGTTGCCTGCGCTGGATCGAATCGAAGCCGCAAGGTGCCTTCTCATTCGTGGCGTGGCGATGGCACCCGCGAGGTACGACGAAGAGATCCTGCTGGGGTCGGGCGTCAGCCGCATGAGATAGCTGGCGAAGACAGTCCGCTCAGCGAACCGCGGGATGGTGGTCCCCCGAGCTACGTAGTCAGGGTTTCCGTTGGTTCGAACAATCAGGATGTCTCCTTCACAAACCGAGTACTTGTCGACCTCATTCTCTGGCAGCTCAACCCACTTGAGATCTGACAAGTCCAGATGCCCTCGCAAGACGTTGGGAATCCGCAGCATGGGAACACCTTGCCGCTCGGGGTTAGCGCGAGTCGACGACCCATACTGAATATGTTGTGAAAGAAGATCTGCCAGCCGCGCAACGCGAGACGTGTCGGCGAAGGTGCGTTCAAAGAGTCCCGACTGCGTCACGCGGACGGCGCGCCCGAGGTCCACAAGAGTCTCTCGAGCTGCATCACACGCCACTAAGGTGGCTGACAGGCGGCGTTGCTCCTCGAGAGGGGGTAGATCGAACTCCTGTGAGGCTAAGGTCTTCCAGTTGATCGTGGGAGACAGGGACCCAACGGAGATCTCAAGGGCACGCTCCATGAAGGCATCGCTTTGCATGAAGAAGGGCAAGAAGCTGGGGTCAGCTACTTGTGGACAGGCCCTGATTACCATCGCATGGGCAGAACAGATGCCGTCGAAGTCCGCAACGGCCAGCTTCCGCTGATAGACACGGCGTTTGCCGAAGATGATGTCGCCCCGCCTGAAGCGCAGCTTCGTGGCCTCGACATCCGTGGGGGCGCCCCATCGGCGAATCTTGAGTGAATCGGGGTCGAGGTGCTCGAGTCCCACATAGAACTCGACACCCGCCTCGGAAGGATCATCGACGCGATCAGTGACGTTCTGCGCCATGCGATCGAACGAAGCTCGGGTCCAGCCCTTGGTCGAACTAGCCACGGGTAGTCTCCGGAATCAGGGAATCAAGGTTCGCGGCTAGGGAGTCCATCTGGCGCCAGAACGCCAACCCCTCATCGTCGAGGTGCGCCCAAGTCTCAGCAAGCCCTGCCCCACTGCTCTCGGAGGCGTTGACGACCTTCTTGACGTAGAGGGGTATCGAAAGGCTTCCGTCCCGCTCCAGGATCTGCTCGGCGGTTGCGATCGCCGTGAACCCCTGAATGGACTCGAACCCCCGATAGGCATCAAACACGCGCTGCTGGTGCTTCTCCTTGAGGAAGCTCTGAGCCCTCTCTCTGGTGACCTCGTCAATCGCGTTGATGAAGAGCACCTTCCTCCTGCGATCCGCGGGCTTGGACATGCGGCAGACCACGATGCAGGCCTCCATGGGGGAGTTGTAGAACAGATTCGGGCCAAGGCCTAGAACGCATTCGACGAGGTCCGACTCGATCAGCCTTCGGCGGAGCTCAGCCTCTTCGTTTCGAAACAGCACCCCATGCGGGAAGAGGATGGCGCAACGCCCGGTTCTCGGGTCAAGGCTCTTGAGGATGTGCTGGAAGAAGGCGTAGTCGGCCCGCCCTTGGGGAGGTGTACCAAGGAAGTTCCGTCCCCAGGGATCCTGCTGCCACGCTTCACGATTCCACTTCTTGATCGAGTAGGGTGGATTGGCCATGACCACGTCAAATGTCTTCAGGTGGTCACCCTCAATGAAGGCCGGAGACGATAGTGTGTTCCCCGTTGCGATATGGAAGTCCTCGACGCCATGCAGAACCAGGTTCATTCGCGCGATCGCTGAAGTAGTGGCGATGAGCTCCTGCCCGAACAGGCCGAGCGTGCGATAGTCGCCGCCTTGGCGCTTGACCTCGATCAGCGACGAAATCAACATCCCGCCCGTGCCGCATGTCGGATCGTAGATGCTCTCTCCAGCCTGCGGCTCAAGAATCTGGACCATCAGGTGGACCAGCGTGCGGTTCGTGTAGAACTCCTGCGCGGTGTGCCCGCTGTCATCGGCGAACTGCTTGATCAGGTACTCGTAGCCGTTGCCCAGTTCGTCCTCTGGAACCGTTGCCAGGTCAAGCCGCCGCTCTGAAAGGTGCTCGATCAGTTCCTTGAGGTTGGCATCCGGCATCTGCGTCTTGTCCGTCCAGGGGGCGCTCCCAAAGATGCCGGACAGGCGTTCAGGGTTGGCGACCTCGATCGCTCGAAACGCGTTGACTAGCGCACGACCTACGTCGGAAGCCACGGCGCGAACGTCGGACCAGTGGCCCCCCTCAGGGATGAGGAAGTGATCGTTGGAAGTGTCTCGCGCGTAGCCCTCGTCTTGCGTTTCGGCGAAGGCACGTTGGTAGTCCTCGTCCCAGACGTCCGAAAGCCGCTTGAAGAAGAGAAGCGGGAAGACGTACTGCTTGTAGTCGCTTGCGTCCACGAGACCGCGCAGCTTGGTGGCGACACCCCACAGGTACGACTCGAGGTCTCGCTGGGACATGCGCTGGTCGGTCACGCCAACCACCCTCCGGTCGTCAGGACCTCACGGAGCCTGTTCTCTGCCGCGCGGGCTTCACCGAGGGACTCCTTGAAGGCGGCGACAGCCTCTGAGAGCGGAGGGATGTCCTCGTCCATGGGGGGCAGCACGTATCTCGAGATGTTGAGTGTCCAGTCTTCGGCCGTGATCTCGTCCAGCGTGGCGACCTTTGCTCGCTCAGACACGTCCTCGAATGCCTGGTACCAGGACACGATCTGCTTGGCGTGTTCGGGGTCCAAGAAGTTCTGTGCGCGGCCCTTCCTGAAGAGTGTGGAGGCATCGACAATCAGCACCTTGTGCTGTCGTTCGGCTGGCTTGCTCCGACGCAGAACCATGATGGAGCCCGCGAGGCCTGTCCCGTAGAAGAGGTTTGGAGCCAGGCCGATGACCGCTTCGACGAGATCGGCCTGAAGCAACGCCTTCCGGATCCTGCCCTCGGCCGCCTTCCGAAAGAGCGCACCCTGCGGTAGGACCACAGCCATTCGACCGGTTCCAAGGGCCATGGACGCGACCATGTGCTGGACCCAGGCGTAGTCGCCGTACTGGGCGGGCGGAAGGCCGAACTGGGTGCGGCCCCAAGGGTCCGCTTCCCAGATCTCGCGGCCCCACTCCCTTAGCGAGAAGGGTGGATTGGCGATGACGCAGTCAAAGGTGGCAAGGCCGCCGGTCGCGGAGTCACTGAGACCAGGGCTGCGAAGGGTGTCCTCGCGGATGATCTGAAAGTCCTCGATGCCGTGGAGCACGAGGTTCATCCGGGCTATCGCAGAGGTGTTGGGGTTCTTCTCCTGGCCGAAGATCTTGCCGAAGAAGGTGCGTGGATCGCCGCCCGACTGGCGCACGTGTTCGACCGCTCCAAGGAGCATGCCGCCGGTGCCGCAGGCCGGGTCATAGATGGTGTCGCCCTCCTTCGGATCGAGGATGTCCACCATCATCCGGACGATGCTGCGGGGGGTGTAGAACTCGCCGGCCTTCTTGCGCTTGGTCACGTCGGCGAAGCGACCGATCAGGTATTCGTATGAGTCGCCGAGGATGTCGGTTGAGACGTCCCTGTTACCCAGCGGGACTCCGGACAACTGCTCGATGAGGTCCTTGAGGATCTCGTCGGAGAACTTCTCGCGGTTCGCCCAGTCGGGGCGCCCAAACACGCCGAAGAGGGTGTCGGGATTGGCGCGCTCGATCTCGCGCATGGAACGCGCGAGGGCCGTGCCGACGTTGGAGGGCGTTTCGCGGACGTCGTCCCAGTGGCTGCCCTTGGGGATCGTGAAGCGGTGGACCTCAGGGAAGTCGACCGGCTCGGCGTCCCCGTAGAGCTCAACGGCCTCGGCACGCTCCTCGTCCCAGACGTCGGAGAGGCGCTTGAAGAACAGCAGCGGAAGGATGTAGGCCTTCCAGTCAGTGCGGTCTACAGCGCTACCGCGAAGTACCTCTGCGCACTGCCAGAGATTGGCCTTCAGGCTGCTCAGTTCAGGTGACAAGGGGGCTCCTGCTCTTTGTTGGCTCATCCTACGCTGGGGGTGCGACGCTCCCTAACGGGTTCCCTGACTGGAGCCAGATCTGTCGGAGACCGCTTCGCGCCCTTCCGCAGCCGACTCCGGCGTAGCTCAGGTGGTAGAGCAGCCGTCTCGCAACCTAGCAGGCCTTCCGCTAGGCGCCGAGGTCGTCAATCCGGAGAGCTCTCGCTCGGGAAGATCGCATCGAATGCATCGGCGGCGTCCTGCTGCATCGAGGGCAGAACGTGCGAGTAGGTATCGAGAGTGATTCCGATCGAAGCGTGCCCGAGTCGCTCGGAGACGATCTTGGGATGCACGCCTTGAGAGAGCATCATCGTGGCGTGAGCGTGGCGAAGATCGTGGAACCGAACGTGGGGGAGACCGGCCCGACGAAGGGCTCCTCGCCAGTAGGAGGAGATGCTGTCGGGGTTGTATGGCCTTCCATCTCCCTGATCGATCACCAGTCCGTTGTCCTGCCAAGCGTCGCCCAACTCGGCGCGCCGCCGTTCCTGGTCTAGCTTCTGGCGCTCGAGGTAGGGCCGGAGGAACTCGGGCAGCACGATCACGCGCCGCGACCGTGGCGTCTTGGGGTTCTCGAAGATCAAGCCCTTGTGGGTGTTCTGCAGCGTCCGCCTGACGTGGACCTTCGAGAAGCCATCAGTGACGTCTTGCCAGCGTAAGCCAACGATCTCACCTCTTCTCATTCCGGTTGAGATGGCGATCGCGACGACGCATTCGATGCGAGTGCCTTCTACCGCCTTGAGGAGTCGATCCGCCAACTCGGCATCGACCATGACTAGTTCCGCGCGCTTTGGCCGAGGCGGCTGGGCACCACTTGCTGGGTTGGTCGACAGATAGCCCCAACGCACCGCTTGGCCCAGGGCCTGCGTGAGGATCAGATGAAGGTTGAGGACCGTTCCTCCCGAAAGCGGTCTTCCTCGGGAAAGCAGAGAGGAGTAGAGGTTCTGAAGGGAGAGAGGGTGAATCTCAACGAGCGGGAGACTGGCAAGATCGGGGCCAACGTAGTTCCTTATCGATGACTCGTAGCCTTCCCAGGTTGTCTGACGAACCCGGCCTTGCGCGTGAGCCAGCCAGGCTTCCAGGTACTCGCCGAACGTCCCGGTTTGCGTCACCGTTTGCATGGTGTCGGACCATAGCTCTGGTGTCCGCGTGAAGCAACGGAGACACCCGGTTATCCGCCATGGTGCTCTCTTGGGATCCCGCTAGGCGTGAAAGGGGCCTTGAGAAGGCCTCCTAGGGCCATCGCCGCAAGGTCGCGAAGACCCGCGAAAACAGCGTTTCCGCAGGTAGTGCCCTCGGCAGGAATCGGACCTGCGACACCCGGTTTAGGAAACCGGTGCTCTATCCACTGAGCTACGAGGGCGGGCGCCACGGAGGGCTCGCTCCGTCAGGGTAGCGCATGGCCGCGGCCATTCCACGGAGGGCGAGGTGTTTACTATCGCGATACAAGATGGTATATATCGCGTATGGATACGGGAAGGACGTGGGAAGGCCGGGCACTGACAGCCCTTGCCGAGCAGCTCCAGGCGGCCCCGACCGCAGAGGAGCTGCTTGCGGCCGCGCGTTGGACGACGTCCCACGACCCATCAGCTGGATTCCGGGGGCAGCTATTGCTCGCACTCGCGAAGCTCGGGGTGGACGATGCCGCTTTCGAGTAGGGACCTGCTCGCTCAAGCTGTGTCGGACGCGGCGTGGGCGCAGTGGACGAGCCTCGGAGTGTTGGCCGACGTTCGGGCCCGGGAATCGCGGTGCATCGACCCTGAGGCCCTGATCTGGCTGACATTCGTTCACCCCGAGATGCTCGACGCTCGGCTCGTCGACGCTGTCCGCGATTGGCTCGGCATCAACAAGAATCTGTTGTCGATCCACCGTCTTCGCAACGTGTTCGCAGGGGACGAGGCCGCGCTCTCCGACGTGACGGCGACGTTGGCACGGCAACCCGAAGACCCCAAGTCGGCTCGTATCAGGACCGCGACCAAGGCGGTTGAGCCCGACCCGATGGTCAGCGCGAACCTCGCGATCCGACTGCGGCTCCTGATGGACGCCGGCTCTCGAGCCGAGGTGGCCCGCTTCCTTCTCACGTGGCCGGAACGTGATGCAGACGCTCAGCATGTCGCGACAGCCACGGCGTTCGCGAAGCGCAACGTGAACGACATCCTGCTGTCGTTCGTCAAGGGGGGCGTGGTTCGGGAGGCCTGGGCCGGCAACCGGCGGGTGTTCTCGACGGACAAGGATCGTTGGTGTGCGTTCCTGTCGGTCTTCCCCGAGGCCCTTCCCGGCTACATGCCCTGGATCTCCTTGTTCCGATCTGCGGCTCGCATCTTGGGATGGTTCGATGCACGGGTGTCGGATGAGAGCCCATACCTTCGTTCGAGCGCGGCTCGAGACCTCCTGGAGCAGATGCGTTCTGACCTGGTGTCCTGCGGGCTCGAGGTACCGGACCCGATCCGCTTCCCGGCCGAAGCCTTCCTCGGGCCGTTCGACTCGCTGGTCAGCGACGTGGGCGAACTAGTTGCGCCGCAGGACGTTTAGGAAACCGGTGCTCTATCCACTGAGCTACGAGGGACGAGGGCGGGGCAGCGTAGGCGTGCACGATGTCGGCGGGTCCGGTCCTCTCTACGACAACGTCGCAGGGTTCTCAGTTGTGTCCTTGCTGGACTTCCCCGCCTGGGGATAGACCGCGGTGATGCGACCGGCCAAGTCACGCTCCTCTTCCGCGATGCCTCCGCCAGCAGCAGCAGCCTCTACCCGCCATGTCACCGGTTCAGGTCCCCGCCTCCTAGTTGATCTGGCGGATGTCCTTGCGGGTGACGGGCATCTCGCGGCGGCCCATCTCGGCCAGGAAATCGTCCCGGACCGAACGGTCCAGGAGTTCGGGGGCGATGACGCCTGTGTCCGTGATCCTGCCCTCGATCATGAACTCGGCGTGGATCGAGGCCGGCGTTGAGGTCCCGTACGACACGCAGGTGGCGCCGGGGATCAACTCGTTGGCGCGTTTGATGTCGGGTCCGATGACCTGATAGTGGATCGTGTGCGGCTTGCCGTCCTTCTCGCCGACGCAGTCGACCACCTGGACGCCGACATCGATGATCTCGCCGGCCGCTGCGAGCTTGGCGAGTTCGTCGGGCGGGGGGTTGGGCGGCAGCGTGGCGACGAACACGTCGATCGGACGCACCTTGGTGCCGTCCCTCAGCGTGGCCTCCTCCTTGCTCGCCATGCCGGTGGCGATGAACGCTTGGTCGGCGGCGAGGTCCTCCTCGGGCATGCCCATCTTGAACTCGACGAGTCGCAGGCCCTTGTCGCCGTACTTCTTGGGGAGCAGACGGGGCAGCGTGCTGGGCTCCTCGTGGTCGTGCAGGACGCACGGACCGATGCCCCACGGTTCGGGGAACGCGTACAGCTCCTTGCGTCCGAAGGGCACATCGCGAACGAACTTGCCGTCTTCGAAGACCAGCGGCGGCGTGGCGCAGTCCGTGTAGTAGGTCTCCTGCGACCAGACCTGCAGCGGGACCGGGCTGTCGAAGATCGCGTAGTCCTTGATGCGGATCTCGAAGCACTTGTCGAGGTCCTCGTAGCCGTTCGCGGCGAAGGTGTTGGTGACACCGGGGTCCATCCCGCTGTTCACCAACGCGCAGACCCCGGCGTTCTTGAAGTCGTCGTCGAGTTCCATCTGCTCGAGGAAGCCCTCGTCGATGGTCTTGGTCCTGGTCTGGCCCGACGCCATGTCGAGGTAGTTGGTCTTGAGTTCGAGGCACGCCCGCATGATCGAGATGTTGTACTCGGGGATGACCGCGTTGACGATAAGCTTGGCGCCCTCGCCCAGTTTCGCGATCGAGTCGGCGTCCGAGGCATCGACGAAGACGGCCGTGGCCTTTCCGGCGCCGACCTGCCCGGCGACGAACCGGGCTCGCGCCTCGTCGTAGTCGGCCACCAGTATCTCGGTGACGGCTGCGTTGCGCCCCAGATTCCACGTGATGACATGTCCCTGCATCCCCGCACCAACGATAAGCACCTTCACGGGCACATCCCTCCGGTCATGGGTTAGCTCTGGATTCTACGTAGCGGGGGACCTCCGCGTTCCGCGGGATCAGATCGGCAGTTCGTCTTCCGGAGGCAGGTCCACGACTCCCCAAGGGGCACCGTGCTCGGTCATAAGCTCGAGGAACGGCTCCGGATCGATCTGTTCGGGTGCGAAGACGCCCTTGCCCGGCACTTGGCCGCGAGCGATCATGATGGCCCCGCACGCCGCCGGTACCCCCGTCTGCAAACCGGTGCCCTGCACACCCATCTGCGCGTACGCCTGATCGTGCGAAGTGACCTGGTACGGCAAGGATGGCAGCGCGATCATGCCGATCACAAGGCGTTCGGTGCTTCTCTCGGTGGCGACCAACAGCCCGCTGGACCCGGTGAGGTGCTATGTGAGGGCGTCCCATGCCGACAGGGGGGAGGGGAACAGCTCCCCGTCGAAGACCCCGGCTGCGCAGAGGAGGGACCAGAGCAGGAGGATGCCAGCGACAAGAGCGAGCCTAGGCCGGGCCTGGCTTGCCGACGACCTCAGTTTCGACAACCTTCCTCACCTCCCTCAATAGATGTTCGTGGATGTCCGAGACGACCTTGTTGAGCAGGACATCGTCGAAGTCCCTCGGCCGCGGGGCGGAGATGAGGTGCTCCGCGGCGAAGTACCCGGGTCTCGTGGACATCAGCAGGACCCGGTCTGCGAGGAACACGGCTTCGCGCACGTTGTGCGTAACGAAGACGACCGTGTTGCCCGCGTCGGACCACACGCGCTGCAGTTCGATCTGCAGGATCTCGCGCGTCTGGGCGTCGAGCGTTCCGAAGGGTTCGTCGGCCAGGAGTACCTCCGGCTGACACGCGAGACCCCGCGCGAGCGCCGCTCGGTGGCGCATCCCTGGAGACAACTCGTGCGGCTGGGCGTCGGCGAACTTGCCCAGTTGAACCTTCACGAGCCACTCCGCGGCCCAGACCTTGCGCATGTCGGCCTCCATGCCCTTGAGCCTGAGCGGGTACTCGACGTTCTCTGCGATGCTCATCCATGGGAAGAGGGCCGGTTCCTGGAAGAGCATGGTTCTCTCGGGGGCGGGACCTTGGATCACCCGACCGTCCATCAGTATCTTGCCGGAGTCCGGCTTCTCCAGGCCGGCGATCAGGTTGAGCAGAGTTGACTTCCCGCATCCGGAGGGCCCGATGATGCACACGAACTCTCCGGCCGAGATGTCGAGGGCGATGTCGCGGATGGCCTCGATACGCGAGCCACTCGCCTGGAGGTAGCCCTTCCCCACTCCGCGGAGTGACAGCTTGGAGACCCGGCCGTCCGCGGTTTGAGCCGCAGCCGGGGTCTGCGCGTCGGCGGTCATCGGAGTCTGAACCTCTCAGCCATCTTCATCCGGACCACGCGCGAGTCTTGCGCGCCGTGCAAGACGGTACCGAGATCTATCTCGTCCAGTATCTCCGCGACCCTCGGGAGAACTCGCTGCCCGTCCGACAAGGGCAAGGTGATCCGCGATAGTCTCCTCTTCGCCTCGATGTCTCCCTCCCTCCTGTCCCGGCCTGAGAGCCGGCTGGTTCCGTGACAACGCCGAGCGCGGGTTCGGGCCGATGCCTGGGTCAAACCTTCGGCTCCATGATGTAGGCCTCGGGCGCAGGGCGCGCCACCCGTGCGAACCAGAGCGGCCGGCGCAGATCGCCGGGGCCCGGAGCGGGCCGAGTGAAGCTCTTCCACTTCAGGTACACCTGGTGTGCCCGCGTAGTGTCCACGAAGACATCCCCGTAGCGATCATCCGGGCCGGCCTTCTCGACCTTCACCACCTGGTGCCAGCACTGCATGCCCGAGATCGGATCCGGGTGGACCGGGAACGTGAGGTTCTGATGTACGCCTGCGTCCGACCACCAAACGCGGGAGGAGTCCGGATCCTCGCTCGACCACGGACGGACGCCTTCCTTGACGCGAAGCATCCACCGACCCGGCCCTCGCTCCTCGACACGTACAACCGAGCTGCCCCAGCGCTCGATCCCCTCATCGCGGTCTCTGCGCCAGCGGCCCAGGTGGTGCGAGCAGGCGACGACACCGGGCTTCAGCCCTTCGGTGACCCAGACGGTGAGCACGAACCATCCGATCTCGGTGTGCACCTTGACGAGGTCGCCGGTTTCCAGGCGGAGTTGCGAGGCGTCGTCCGTCGACACCAGGAGTGGGTTCTTGTGCGAGATCTCGAAGAGCCACTTCGCGTTGTTGTTGCGCGTGTGGATGAGCGTGGGCAGGCGGTAGATCGGTACCAGCGCCATGACTTCTCCCCGGGCCTCAGGGGGCCACTCCACGAGCGGCGTGTACTGCAGACTCCCATCCGGGGGCTCTCCGTCTGCTGCGGCGAGCGCATCCGGTCCCACGTGGCTCGGGATGTACTCGGGGAGCGCGAACTCGGGCCACTTCCAGTCGCGCATCGTGGGTGAGAAGAGCTCGAGCTTGCGGGACGGCGTGTTGTGACCGACCACTGCCCGGCCATCCACCGACACGCCTACCGTGCGGCCATCCTTCTTCAGTAGTTCGCCGTCCCCAGCGGCGCCCTGCAGGTCTGCTTCGGGCACCGGAGCCTCGTTGACGCCGTAGACGTCCCGGGCGACCTCGAACGCGGCGTATCTGCGCATGTACTCGAGCGGCGTGAGTCCTTCCGCGCCAGCGGCCTCGGGCAGGCCCGGAACCGAGTTCTCGAAGATGTACGCGTAGTACTCGTCCACGCTGATCGGCGTGCCCGGGTTCTCCTGCGACTCGAACCACTCACGGATGCCCAGCGAGCCATCGGGGTCGATGTGCCAGGAGAGGTTGACCCAGAACTCGTCCTCTTCCCAGACTTCTCCCGGGTTGGCTTCGTATGTGTAGTGGACCTTCTCGCCCAGCTCGAGTTCGCGGAACACCCGCAGCACCGGTTGCCGGAACCCGATCCAGCGGCCGGCGTGGGTCTCCTGACTCTGGATGTCGTGTCGCTCGCAGGCGAGCCCCATCGGCAGCACGTAGTCGGCGAAGGCGGCGGTTTCGCTCCAGACCGGAGTCAGTGCGGCGTGCAAGCCGACCAGGTTCTCGTCCCGCAGCGCTTCCACCCACGAGAATCCGTCCGGGTAGGTCCAGACGGGATTGAATACCCGAGTGAAGTAGACGTCGAGGCGGCCACGCCCCTCCTTGAGGAAGTGAGGCAGCAGTTGCGAAACCTCGTGGTGACTGAGCGGCCACTCCGGTGGGTAGAGCAGTTCGTTCCAGTGCTTCTGGGGCGGTGGCGTCTTGAACGGCCGCGGCACGAACTTGTTCCACGAGTTGGGGGAGAGGCCGCCGCGCGTGCCGAGCGAACCTGTAAGCGCATGGAGCAGCATGAGGGCACGGGCCGACTGCCAGCCTCCGAGGTTCCCCGAGGCCGAGGCGCGCCACACGTGCGACGCGAACCGGCTCCCGGCGTCCATGACATCCATCGCCGCCTGTTTGATCGCCGCGGCCGGCACGCCGCTCTCACGCTCGGCGTACTCGAGGGTGTACTTCGCGTAGTGCTCCTTCAGTGCGGCGATGAACTCCTCGAAGGTCCTCCCCCTTGCTACGAATCCGTCGGCCTCGTACTCCTCCCAGTTGACCCACTCCTTCACGAACCGCACATCGAACCGGCCGGAGTCGAGGATCGCCTTGGCCATGGCCAGGAGGAGCGCAGCCTCGGTGCCGGGGTGAGGGGCTAGCCAGGAGTCGGCCATCGAGGCGGTGTTCGAGAGTCTGGGGTCGATGACGATCAGCTTGGCCCCGGCCATCTTGCCGTCGATGATCCGCTGGGCATGCGGGTTGAAGTAATGGCCTGACTCCAGGTGGGCGGAGATGAGCAGGATACAGCGTGCGTTGGCGTAGTCCGGCGAAGGACGATCCGCGCCCTGCCAGAGCACGTAGCCGAGGCGGGCTGCGGCCGAGCAGATGTTGGTGTGGGAGTTGTGCCCGTCGATCCCCCATCCCTGCAGCACTCGCTCCATGTAGCCGTCGTGGCCGGGTCGTCCAACGTGGTACATGACTTCTTCGCCGCGGCCCTCCTGGATCGCCTTCCGGATCCGCTTGCCGAACGTCTCGAGCACCTCGTCCCAGGTCGTGCGTTCCCACTGGTTCGCGCCGCGTGGGCCTTTCCGCTTCATCGGGTAGAGCACGCGATCCGGGGAGTGGAGCTGGTTCATCACCGCCGGGCCCTTGGCACAGAGGCGGCCGCGGCTGCCCGGGTGCACCGGGTTGCCCTCGAGCCTGTCGATCTGCCCTGTCTGCTTGTCGATGTAGGCGAGCAGCCCACACGCCGATTCGCAGTTGAAGCAGATCGTGGGGATCA
>Ga0315281_10002382_pt1 | contig 27953 bp, 29 predicted proteins | sample YL17G07_0_MG_FD_204540 | JGI IMG/M metagenome (GOLD analysis project Ga0315281, IMG submission 204540) | Sediment microbial communities from Yellowstone Lake, YNP, Wyoming, USA - YL17G07_0 | ecosystem: Environmental > Aquatic > Freshwater > Lake > Sediment | place: USA: Wyoming | collected...
ACTCAAGAACAAAACCAATGGTGCTATTATTTTCATTTTTCGCCCTTTCAATAATAGTTTATAGAAAGTCGGTATTCTCTTTTCTGGCTATATTTGAACAAATTATGCAGAAGGTTGCCATTTAAAATTCTTTCAACTAAAGAGAACAAAAGAGAAAAAGCATAATTATCCTTGATAAAACAAAGCAAAAAGTCATAATAAGCATTAATAGCACATATTATTATAGCAGATTGGATATAAGTAAATACTTGGAGGAAAACGTGAAGTTTCAAGAGAGATTTTTCGAAGGCTTATAGAGAGGCAAAAGAAAATAAGAGGGGATTGTGGAAATGAAATTTAATTCTTTGGGAATCGTATTGAATAAAAATTAAAAGTATCAGATTTATTATTTGTATTCCTTATTATTTCACGATACAATGCGAAAAAAGACGTAAGTATTTATTTAAGTGAATTCTTTTTTAGGAGAGAAACATGAAAAAGGTATTGATGTGGACGCATACGTGGCGGTTTATGATAATGGCGAGCGCAGCGCTTCTGTGTGTGATAGGCGGATGTCATTGTGGAGACGGGTGTCATTAAGTGTACTACTTTTTACGAACTGGAAACATTCCGGTTTCAGTGTACACAATAAGACACGAATTGCAAAGGTGACGAAAAAGGACGAGAAGTGCTTGCCCAATATATTATTCGTAACACCTAACTTTCAATCCCTCCATAAAATATCCTGTCGTAAAAAAACAAACCCGGATTTTAAAAATACAGTCTCATTCTTCGGCAGTCCTATCAAAATTAAACCAATCTGCACAAGACACATATACCCCCGTTGTCCAAGAGTGAAAAGAATTCTTTCTTATTTTTTTCTGTTTCTTCGGATAAAGTACGACGAAAGACACACAAGACAGCCAAAATATATTGGTATTTATGCGCTTATGACATCGTGAAAAATTAAGGCCAGTAATTTTCTTTCTTTCGCATTCATTGGCATTCGCAATTGCCGGGGTAAATCTTTGGAAAGACATTATAAGCCGCTGTTTTGCCGTGCAAACCAGATGGAAACGTAAAGCCCGGCGCCGAATAAGACAATTCCTATAACCCACAGGAACCCCTTAAACAAACTGGTGGCCTTTTTACTGATACAAAAATCAATCAATACGCCCCAAAGCCCATTAAGGCCATGAAAAACAACGAGGGCAAGGAGGCAAAGGTGAAAGGCTATCCAACCGGGCGAACAGAACCGGTGTACGATTTCATCATAATAGCGGGCAGAGTACCGGCCGAGACTAAAATGAAAGGTGAAAAAGTGCACCGCCATCCCCATAACCAGCAGCAGGGCTGTAACCCTTTGCAGAAACCACGACCAATAACCACGATTACCCATATTCATTTTCAATAAGAATTATTCCAAAACAGTAACAGTTCTTCCGGTATAGAAAACACTGTGTAAGCTGTTACCAAAACTAGCCCGTTGCCAATAATTTATCCACCTGCTCACACAGTGTTTTCACCGCATCCGCAGATCGCTTTAGGGCTAGTGATTCATCCGCGTTCAGTTTGATTTCAAAAATGTGCTCAATACCTTTCGTGCCTAATTTTACCGGCACACCCACAAAGAGGCCGTCAATGCCATATTCCCCTTCGCATAAGGCCGCGCAGGGCAATATCTTCTTTTTGTCCTTTACGATTGACTCCACCATGTCCACGACAGCCGCTGACGGGGCGTAAAAGGCGCTGCCCGTCTTCAGCAGGTTGACAATCTCTGCGCCGCCTTCTCTCGTGCGTTTTACTATGGCATCCAGGCGCGCCTTAGGTACTAAATCCTCCAGGGGAACCCCTGCAACGGTCGTGTATCGTGTGGATGGCACCATCGTGTCGCCATGTCCGCCCAGCACAAAGGCATGGATATTTTCAACGGAGACGCTCAGTTCCAGGGCAATGAAGGCGCTGAAGCGGGCGGCGTCAAGCACGCCAGCCATGCCGATGATGCGGTTTTTCGGAAACCGGCTGGCCTTGTAGGCCACGTAGGTCATGGCGTCTAACGGATTGGATACAAGGATCAGGATAGCGGCGGGTGAGGTTTTTGCCACGTTTTCCGCTACGCCTTTTACAATCCCCGTATTGATCTTGAGCAGGTCATCCCGGCTCATACCGGGCTTTCTTGCCACGCCGGAGGTAATAACCACGATGTCGGAATTCTGTGTCTCTTCATATCCATTTGTGCCGATGATGCAGGTGTTGTATCCGTAAATAGGCCCTGATTCCAGGATATCTAGCGCCTTTCCTTGCGGCATGTCCTGAACTATATCCAATAAGACCACGTCTCCGATTTCTTTTTCAGCCAGACGCTGAGCTGTTGTGGCGCCTACGTTTCCCGCGCCGACAACGGTTATTTTTTTCCTTGCCACCGAGAACTCCTTTTCCTTGTTTACAAATCAAATTAGACTATTAAAAATGGCATTTTTATGCCGTTCCTACGGGGTTTTCTCTTTTAAATGCGTTTACACAAACAGCCAGGCGGTGGGGTGCAATGAGTGTCAAAACCATTGGAATTCACTTGAAACCACCAGGGTTTCCCACCACCCAAGAGCTCTGTTCAGCTATTTCGACCTTGACTCTCTGATTGCATCGAGAATATCCTCGGTAGTCGCTGAAGTTTTTACTCCATGAACGTCAAACGGTGATTTTGGGGCTTTTTTAAAGACAAGCGAGAATATTCCTCCCCACCCTCTCCGTTTGATAATTACTTCCTCTTTACGTGCAATATCAAGGACTTTTTACAATTGCTGTCTGGCCTCAGAATGGGTATATACTTTCATTTTAAGACTCCAATATTGTAATATCGTAATTCTGAAAGACGGTTTTTAAATGACACTCTTCAGCAACTATCTTCATAGGTGCAATTGTACACTTTTGCCTGTTTTTGTCAAGCCAAACGAAAAAGATAACTGGCGCTGAAAAGCCGGATTTTTCAGCATCCGAGTAGAACAATTTGTTAGCTGCGGCGCAAATGGGGACGAATTTGTTCTTCAATCGTACCAATTGCCGTTGCAGTCATGACGGCCGCAATACCAAGAAGCACATCTTTTGCCGCAGATATTATTTCAGGTGTAGTCATATACCTGTTTTTAGCAGCTAACATTAAGTAGATTAATCCGGGTAATATGCGGATCACTGGTTTCTTTCCCCTATAACACACTTATTACATAACTACACATCTCATCCCGAAAACATCCGCCACCGTCTGGTTGACAACTGCGCCCTTTACAACGTTGAGTCCCCTTTTTATGGCAGGATTTTCGCGCGCGGCGCGCTCGTAGCCCTTGTCCGCAATCTCGCGCACGTACGGCAGGGTCACGTTTGTCAGCGCGTGGGTTGACGTGCACGCGACGGCGCCAGGGATGTTGGTTACGCAGTAATGAATGACGTTGTTTACCGTGTAGACAGGATTGCTGTGCGTGGTGGGTTTGCTGGTTTCCACACAGCCCCCCTGGTCGATGGCCACGTCAACAATCACCGCACCCGGTTTCATGGTTTGCACCATATCCTTTGACACCACATAAGGAGCACGCCCTCCTTCCACCAGCACCGCGCCAACCAGCAAGTCGGCGTCCTTCACCTTTTGCCTGACATTTTGGCTGTTCGACATAAGCGTGACGACGTTTTTCGGCATGATGTCATCCAGATGCCTGAGCCGTTCCATGTTGATATCGAGGACTGTTACCCTTGCGCCAAGACCGGCGGCCACCTTTGCGGCATTGGCACCCACAACGCCGCCGCCAATAATAACCACCTCCGCCGGCGCCACACCGGGGACACCGCCCAGCAGTATCCCGCGTCCGTGCATGGGTTTTTCCAGGTATTTTGCTCCCTCCTGAATGGCCATCCTCCCCGCTACCTCACTCATCGGGGTCAGGATGGGGTGTTGGCCATAAGCGTCACGGATCGTTTCATAAGCAATGGCGATTATGTTCGCCTTTATGACGGCCTCCGTTAAACCTTTAGAGGCTGCGAAGTGAAAAAAGGTGAAGACGGTCTGGTTTTCCTTCAATAACGGATATTCCACCGGCAGGGGTTCTTTTACTTTAACGATGAGTTGCGCCTGGTTATATATGCCTTCCGGCTTGTCCAGCAACTTTGCGCCCGCCCGTTCATATTCATGATCGGGAATGCTGCTGCCCAGACCGGCGCCTTTTTCCACCAAGACAGCGTGGTCATGTTTTACCAACTCTTCCACACCGGACGGCACCATAGCCACCCGGTATTCATCCGGTTTGATTTCTTTCGGTATGCCGATAATCATGATAGGTTTTTTCTTCAAAAAGGGTTTTTTGTCTGATACAATCGCACGTAGTTTATATAAAAGGTACTTTTTGTCAAGTCTAATTATGAAAACGTGCGCCTTTATCACGCTTGGGTGCAAGGTCAATCAGTATGAAACCCAGGCCATCCGTGAATCCCTTGCCGCCGATGGGTACAGGGAAACCAGCCCCGAAGGAACGGCAGACCTCTACATAATCAACACCTGCACAGTGACTTCTCTCAGTGACGAAAAGTCACGCCAATACATCAGAAAGGTGAAGCGCACAACACCCGACGCCGTCGTTGTCGTTACCGGCTGCTACGCGGAATCAGACCCCAAGGCCATTAAAACCATGGAAGGGGTTGACTATGTGATTACCAAGTCAGATGAAGGCAGGATTGCGGAGATTATTAGGAACGGAACAGCGCCTTCCATCGGCAACCACGAAACACAAACCGCACTCGAAGATGCCATGTCACGGGGAAACCACCCTTCCCCCGCCTTGCAAAGTAAGCAATGGGAAGCCGGAAGGTTTTCATCCGTTCGCGAGGCGGACAATTCCATTTATAACCTCAAGATAAGCCGTTTTGCGGGACACACAAAGGCGTTCCTGAAAATTGAAGACGGCTGCGATATGTACTGTTCTTACTGCATTATCCCTTACATCCGGGGAGGTATTAAGAGCAGAAGCCCGCGCGACGTCAGAGAAGAGGCCGAACGCCTGGTGCAAAACGGGTATAAGGAGATTATACTGACGGGTATTCACCTGGGCGCTTACGGCAAAGAGACGCACGGAGGTGGCCAGTTAACGGATATCATTTCCATGCTCAGCAATATGAACGGGCTTAAGCGGCTGCGATTAAGTTCGATAGAGGTCAATGAAATTACCGGTGAGTTAATCAGCCTTCTTGCGACAAACAAGAAGGTATGTCCCCACTTCCATATCCCGCTCCAAAGCGGCAACGACCTGATACTGAAAAGGATGAATCGAAAATACACCTCATCGTATTATCTGGAGGTGATGGACGCCATTCGTTCCCAAATCCATCTTCCTTCATTTACCACCGACGTCATGGTAGGGTTTCCAGGAGAAGAGGAAGCGCATTTTACCAATACCCTCGAAGTCTGCAGGAAGGCGGGATTCAGCCGTATGCATATATTTTCCTTTAGCCCCAGAAAAGGCACCCCGGCGGCGGAAATGCCCGACCAATGCCCACCACAAATGATAAAACAAAGAAAGACACAACTGGAGGATGCGGCACACGCCCTTGCCTTTGCCTACAAGAAGCAGTTATTACACACGCGCGCGGACGTCCTTGTGGAGCGGGAAAGAGACCCCAGGACAAACAAACTATGCGGCTATTCCGAGCGGTACGTCAAGGTACTATTCGACGGCCCTGACGCCTTAAAAACCACCGTCGTTTCAGTACGGATAGAAGAAGTCGCTCCGGCCTTTGCGGTTGGGAAGTTGTTGTAGCGTTTAGCTGGTTGCGGGAAACTTCATTTAATATATGGTCTTATTAAAAACCTGGAGTGAAATAGCAGTATTTACGGAGGTACCATGCTAATCGTTCTTCAATCCTTTTTTATCAGCATCCTTAAGCCTGAGATTAAGCATTTCCCGTTTCTTTTTAATTACGGATGGTTGCACAAAATAGAAATGGAAAAGGGTTTCTAACACGTCAAGGTTCCAATCGGCTTCGCCGGCCTCTACGTCCACCACTTCGCTTGTCCTCTCGCTTTTTATAGGATGTGCCACAAAATTGCTAATCTTTTGAATGTCATTGATAGACTCCGCAATGTATGGCGGCAGGCTTCCACTGTTGATCACCTCCTGGATTTCATTTGCAAGATTGGACGGCTTGACATGTGCCTTTTCGCGCAGCAGCCGTTGTAAGCATCGGCGGCTTAAAGCGGCGCTCGACCTTGGGCTATCGGCAAGAATGAAACACGCCTCCCGGTATTCACGGGCAAATTCATCGGGAATCTCTTTCGAAAGGGGGGTGCGGCTTGGCGCCCGTGGGTAAATGAGGCGCTCGTTTTTGATGGCTTCGATAAGGTTTCGGCCTCCAACGCTGCTAATTTTACCGTTTGCAAGGACAAGGATGACGCGCTCGCAGGAGGGACACCTCCGGCTGATAATACCCCAGTCCCCCTGTGCGTCGTTTCCGACAAGGATCACCTCATAAAAATCGTGAAAAGATTCAAGGCAATGTGGACATTTCATAGGAGTAACTTGGAAAAGTAAATCGTATTTTTAAGCTGTAAGACAACACGAGGTATTTATGGGCGACATTTAACCATTTAGGTCAAAACAGACTATCATCTTATAACCAAAATCCTGCTAATTATCAAGGTGTTTTAAAAAAGGGCGTAACAATTCACCCATCTCTTGCCCCTCACTGATGGGGAATCGGCACATTGCCCGGATAACCCTGTCAGGGTTTAAAACCCTGACAGGGTATTAGCAGTTTGAGGGTGGGTGAACTGTTACAAAAGGGCATTACACATCCTCACAAATCAAATATCACACGCGCCTTCCACTGCAACTCTTCCCGGACGATTGACAGCGCGTGATAAGTAACGGCCTTGATTTCTGTATTTATGATATGTTTATTTTCTACAAACATTTCTCCCTGTACAGACGCGCTCAAGCGGGTATCCGTAAGATTCGTTATGAGAAAATTTTTAAAGAGGTAGTTTTTGACGTCGTGCAAGTATAGCAATTCTCCCAACCAATTGACCAGGAGTTGCTCCCGGTCTACCCCGGTAATTTCCAGATGACACTCAACGCGATTTTCAACCTTTTCCAGGTCAGCAATAATATCGAACATGGCAAACGCCGCATTTGAGAAGAGTTCCGGCAGCGTTGCCCCAAACGCCTCAATTCCAATGTCTGCTGTATGGTCAATAAGTACGTATTTCGGCATTTCTCACCTGAAAGCAAATTATGAAACATTATTCTAACCGCAGAAATTGTTCAATCCTTTTTTTGCAGGTGCAGATACCCAGGATGTTGGTGATGCTATATAGCTCCGGCCCGTGTTCTCTACCGGTCAATGCGATACGGATGGGTAGGTAAAGCCCTTTGCCATTCACCTTTGTTTCTTTTTGCACGGCCTTCAACAGCTCCTTAAAAATCTCAGGTGATATGGTATCCAGCTTCTGTAGCTTCGTATGAAAGGCCGCAAGGATGGACTGGCACGTCTCTGAAGATAAAAATGTGACATGGTCTTCGCTAACTACCACGTCCTTGAAAAAGACGTCCGCCTCCTGAGCTATTTGTGACATGCAGACTATATTGCCCCTTACCGCATCCACAATAGATTTTACCCGGTTCCGGTCAATTGTGCCGTTGTCTGTAGAAACAAAACCTGCCTCCTGGAGGCACGGTATTGCCAGGTCTGTAAGCCTTTCAATATCGGCCTCCCGCATATATTGTCCGCTCAGCCAATCCAATTTTTGCTGATCGAATATGGCGGGCGACTTGCTCATGGAGCTTATCTCGAAGGTGTCAACAACGTCATCGACATTGAATTTTTCTTTTTTATCTTTAGGGGACCACCCCAGCAGCATCATGTAATTCAACAAAGCCTCCGGCAGATAGCCCAGTTTGCGATACTCTGAAATAGAAGAGGCACCGTGCCGTTTGCTCAATAAACTGCGGTCGGCGCCCATCGTGAGCGACAGATGGGCAAATTGAGGCGGTTTCTGCTTCAAGGCATGGAAAAGTAACAGGTGGCACGGGGTGTTTGACAAGTGGTCTTCTCCCCGAATAACGTGCGTAATATTCATCAAGGTGTCGTCCACGGCAACGGCCAGATGGAAGGAAGGCGTTGCGTCCGACCGCATGATGACAAAATCTCCCATCAGGCTCATATCAAACTGACACGTTCCCCGTATTAAGTCCTCAAACACAAGCAGTTCATCGGGAACCTTAAAACGAATGGTGTATGGTGATTGAGATACTTCAAAGGCTTGTATTTGTTTATCCGTTAATGCCTTGCAGCGGTTGTCATACCGGGGTGGCTTGCCGGACAGTCTGGCAATTTGTCTTCGTTCTTCCAAAGATTCCGGGGTGCAATAACACCGGTACGCCAGCCCGTCTGCAATAAATTTCTTACAAACGTCGTGGTAGATGTGCATTCGCTCCGACTGGAGATACGGGGCATAACTGCCACCAACGTCAGGCCCTTCCTGCCAGGAAAGACCGAGCCAGCGCAGGTCTTCTATGAGTTGAGTTGTGTATCTTTTTTCGGAACGCGCGACGTCGGTATCTTCAATCCGCAAGACAAAGACACCCTTATGCCGTTTTGCAAACAGCCAGTTGAAAGCGGCCATACGCGCATTGCCGATATGTAAAAGGCCCGTCGGGGAAGGCGCAAAGCGAACACGTATCATAGAATTAGCAAGGCCTCAGACCGACAAAAAACGCCTGGAACCATCGATTTCGCAGAGTTTGGATTACTCTGGCGGTATCTGATTGCAAACCTGATAATCATATAAAAGCTGCCTCCAGGCATTTCCTTCATGGTATGATGGAGAATATCATGAAAGGATGGGTAAATAATAACAAAATTATGTTTTTTCACTAACAGGGCAGCTATTCAGCCAACTTTCACCGGCTAAATAGCTGCCCTTGAGCATTTCCGGGTAAGCGCACTTTTACCAGACTAGCTGATCCTGGTGAATTTGGTTTTTGGCGCTGTGCAGACGGGGCATTTGTCCGGCGCGTCATTTTCCGCCGTATGGCCACAAACCTGGCATACAAAATAATCAACTGTTTCGTTTTTACCCAGGTTGTTAAGCGCCTTTTGGTAAAGCGCGGCATGTGTCTTTTCCACGTTATTGGCATGTTCAAAGCTTTGCTGCGCCTGCTTGTTTCCTTCTTTCTTCGCCTCTTCAATCATCTGAGGATACATTTTGGTAAACTCGTAGGTTTCCCCATTGATAGCATCCTGGAGGTTTTCCTTTGTAGTCTTAACACCGCCCAACACCCGCAGATGGCTGTGCGCGTGCACGGTTTCCGCTTCCGCAGCGGCGCGAAAGAGCTTGGCTACCTGCTTAAGCCCTTCTTCGTCCGCCTTTTTTGCAAAGGCTAAATACTTTCTGTTTGCCTGCGATTCGCCGGCAAAGGCATTTTTCAAATTATCCACGGTTGACATATTCCTTCTCCTTTCACCTCAAAGATCTCCAAATGTTACCAAATAACGACAACACATAAATTACCATTTACAAACAATTCCCGCTAACATGTAAAACCTTGTGCTATGGGCATCCGCCGTCCGGAACCAAAGGCTTTGGACGTCACCTTGATGCCGGGCGCGGCTTGTCGTCTCTTGTATTCGTTTCGATTTACCTTTCTGACAATTTCATGTACTGTTTTTTCGTCAAACCCCAGTGCTATAATTTCGTCAATGCTTTTTGCATCCTCAATATAGGCCTTCAAAAGGGCGTCCAGTACGTCGTACGGCGGCAAGCTATCCTGATCTAACTGATTGGGTTTTAGCTCTGCCGAAGGTGGTTTATCGATAGAGTTGTGGGGGATAACCTCCTTTTCCCGGTTAATATACCTGGCCAATTCATAGACCATCGTTTTCGGAACGTCGGAAATCAAGGCAAGTCCTCCGCTCATATCGCCGTAAAGCGTGCAATAGCCCACCGCCAGCTCAGACTTGTTTCCCGTCGTCAAAACGAGATATCCATATTTATTTGAGAGTGCCATGAGGATATTGCCGCGGATACGTGCTTGCAGGTTTTCTTCGGTAATATCAAAGGGCATCCCCTGGAATTCAACATTTAGGGTGTTCCTGTACGTTTCAAAAATATCGTTAATAGGAAAGGATTTATAGATAATACCCAGATTTTGCGCCAGTTTTACCGCATCATCAATACTGCCTTGTGAAGAAAACCGGGACGGCATGGACACCCCAATCACGTTGTCACTCCCAAGCGACTCGACGGCCAGCGCGGCGGTGACGGCAGAATCAATTCCCCCGCTAAGTCCAATGACCGTCTTTTTAAACCCACACTTTACCACGTAATCACGAAGCCCAACCAGCAATGCCTGGTGGATGGTTTCCACCGGGGAATAATTCCTGAGTGGCGTTTGCACAACGGGATTTTCGAGATCGACAACCACCAGGTCTTCCCGGAAAGAAGCCGCTTGTGCAATAGGTTCGCCCAAGGCATTGATTACGTTGCTGTTCCCGTCAAAGACAAGGTCGTCATTGCCGCCAACCTGATTAACGTAGACGAAGGGGACTTTGTACTTCAAGGCTGCATGGGTCAACATGCGCAATCGTATTTTGTCGTGCTTTCCCACAATAAACGGGGAAGACGAAATATTAATAATCACGTTCGCCCCTTGAGAGACCAGGTTTTCGATAGGGTTTATTTCATACAAGGGACGTGGCCAGAATTCTTCATCATTCCACATATCTTCGCATATCGATATACCCAGGGTGTATCCCATAAATTTTACGGGGAAGACGTCGTGTGCCGGTTCAAAATGCCGGCATTCATCAAAAACGTCATACGTCGGCAGGAGTGACTTGTGATGCACAGAAACGATTTTGCGATCCAGAATAAATGCTGCGGCATTATGAACGAGCTTGCCATAAGAACGCTTATTTCTATCGACGAAACCAACGATAACCGCGATATTATGCGTAAAGCTGACGATATCTTCAAGGATTTTTATATTTTTTTCGATGAAAGCGGGAACATCAAGGAGGTCTTTTGGGGGATAGCCGGTAACGGCCAGTTCAGGAAAAACAACAAGTTCCGCGTCGCAATTTCTGGCACGGTCAATAAACGAGCGGATTATTTTTGCGTTATTTTGAAAATCGCCTACCTTCGGGTTGATCTGTGCCAGCGCTATTTTCATAAGGTGATGCTCAAGGGCAAAACGCACGAAAGAAAATGAGTAACAATTTACCGCACAGGGCGCAGAGAACGCAGAGAAATAAAGGAAACGGGTAACTACCGTTGTCTATCTACATAAGGACGTCATATAAAATTACTCCCAAATGCTCCCGTTACTTGGGGAATCGCGTCCAATCTCTCAGAAGCTGGACGAGCAGCCGAACGCCGACACCTGCCGCGCCTTTTGGAATATAGGGGGTGTTCTTTTCACACCACGCCGTACCAGCAATGTCAAGATGCACCCAGGGATATTTCTCGGTAAACTTGCTTAAAAAACAAGCGGCAGTTATTGCCCCCGCATAGGGGCCGCCGATATTTTTGACGTCGGCAATGTCGCTCTTGATTTGTTCCTGGTAGTCCTCCCAAAGGGGAAGCTCCCAGACCCTTTCCCGTGTTTTTTCTCCAGCCGCTTTTACCAGTTTTTTTAATTCCTCGTTGTTTCCCATCATACCGGAAGCAAAGGTACCCAGGGCAACGACACAAGAGCCGGTAAGGGTGGCAAGGTCTATCACGGCGGTTGGCTTGTATTTTTCCGCGTATCCTAACGCGTCTGCAAGGATCAATCGGCCTTCCGCGTCCGTGTTGGCGACCTCTGCCGTTTTCCCTGAATAGAATTTGACGACATCGCCCGGCTTGATTGCCGTGCCGCTAGGCATGTTTTCGGTGCAAGGGATAAGTCCAACAACACGCAGGGGTAACCCCATTTGGGATACGGCCTTGATGGCGCCCATTACGGCTGCGCCGCCTGACATATCCGTTTTCATCAGATCCATGTCTTTCGACTGTTTTAGGCATATACCGCCTGAATCAAAGGTAATACCCTTCCCAACCAGCACAACCATATCCTGGTTTTTGGCGCGGGCATTGTATTCAAGCACAATAAATTTGGGGGGCTGATTGCTTCCTTGCGCGACTCCTAACAATCCGCCCATACCAAGTTTTTTCAATTCCGGCATGGATAGCACTTTGCATTGAACGCCCTGGCTTTTAGCCATATTCTTTGCAATATCGGCCAGCGCTGATGGGGTTTTGTCTTGTGCAGGTGTGTTAATCAGGTTGCGCGCAAAACAAGCGGCTTCTGCAATAATTTGCGCGTGTTTAACGGCGTCCCGGGCAGGGCTTATTGCCTCTTTGCCAGAGAAGAGAAGCGTCACGGCTTTAACTTCCTTCTGCTCCTCTTGTGAAACTTTTTTATACCGCAGAAAGTTATATCCGGCAAGCAGACAGCCCTCTCCAAACGCCTGCGTCCATTCCCCTAAAGCGGAGGAGGGCATTTCGATTGAATCCAGCACGGCGACTACTTCGCCCACGCCAGCATCACGGGCAACAGACGCTGTTGTTCCCGCCGCCTGCCTTACCTTGTCGGAGGTTACGTCTTTTTTCTTTCCGATCCCCACCAACATGATACGATTTGCCGGGATTTTTCCGTAAGTAAAGAGGACCACACTCTTGTTGAGTTTACCAATAAATTCCTTTTTCTTTATCAGTTCAGCAATAACGTTGTTCAGTTCACTATTGCAAGAAGCAAGCGCACCGCCAATGATGGCGGCGTCTTCGTATACGTAAAAAGCCAGCATTTCCGCCGGCTCTTTTTCAGCAGTCCCAGTCTTGACATTAATGTTCATAAGAATATCTTTTAGAAGCAGGCTAAGGAGTTGTATTCCAGGCATTTTTAATGCCGGATAAAAGGTTACAATATTTTTTAGTTACAAAAGTCCGGTGGGATATGATACGGTGCGTGTTCTCTATTGTCAAGTTATTCTTTTTCTTCAGTTCGGCAAAGAAACTTGTATGGCCTCTGGATTAGTCAGAGACCATACACACGCAAAGGAAATGTCTTTAGAGGGAAGAACAACATCTTTATGAGTATTGTGGAGAGATTGGTTAACTTTCCTTACATTGAAGGCCTATTATATACTGCACGTAGTCATCCAGTATCTTTGTTTGCTCTTCTTTCGACAGTGCGCGATATTGTACAACTGCGTCATTTATCCAGAAGCAGGTATTTTTGATTATCATACTAAGATGAAGAATCCGCCCCAGATGTTCCACCGGATATTTTGTTATGTCTATGCCGCTCATGCCAACAGATTCCAGGAACTTTTTACGCATCGCAACCCTTCCTTAATATTAATTATAACAAATAGTTATCTAAGTAATATCACACAATTGCCTTAAATATCGGCATCCTTGAGCAATTAATTTAGTAAAAAATAAGAAACAATGTAGTTTTTTTGTGACCACACGTGCATTTCGCTTTAGCCGGCGGCATTGCTCACGGGGTCCAGAGGTACATAAATGAAGGCGCTCCCGACTTGACAAATGCCTTTAGGTCAACATTGATAAGGTTAAATGAACCGAAGCCAGGGGCGCTAAGCTGGGAGTAAATGTTGTTTTTGTACGTGCCCGGTCTGTGATAGATGACTACCCGTGCCGTCGTCAACCCGGATTCTTCTTTTGCAAGCGAAATAGCGTCGTCCAGGTATCCGATTTGGTCTATAAGCCCATGGTCCAATGCCTGCCGGGCAGTATAGATTCTACCATCTGCAAGTGGTTTGAGTTTTTCCATGCTTAACCCCGGCCTGTTTTTTGCAATAACCGCCAGGAATTTCTCATACATATCATCAAGCACGCCATGAAATATCTTTTGCTCCTCTTCTGTCATGGTTTTCAATGGCGATCCCATGTCCTTATGTTCGCCCGTCTTTATGGAGGTGTCTTTTACGCCAACCTTTTGCATAAGCCCTTCAACACTGAGATTGAGCATAATAACGCCGATACTGCCGGTAACAGTGGTTGGATGCGCCAATATCTTGTCCGCAGAAGCGGCTACATAATAACCGCCGGACGCCCCCAGATCCATGATACAGGCAATAACCGGCACATGGACAGCCTCTTTGAACAGTTCTATTTCATGATAGATGATGTCCGACGCAGTCACCGTGCCGCCAGGACTGTTGATGCGGAGGATAACAGCCTTGACGTCACGGTCCTGGGCTGCCGTGGTAAGCTCTTCTTTAATCCTGCTGACCGTATTGGGTTCATCTGCAAGAAGACCAAAACCGTGCTTTCCTTCATCAGAAATAATGCCGGAGATATCAATGATAAGTATCTTGTCCTTTCCCGTCCCCATAATCGTCGTTTCCTCAAACGGTTCAACAGACGGTATCAGCGAGACCGATATTAAACTGCACCCCGAAAACAAAAGGAGACAGAAACCAAGCAGCACAGAACGAACATAAACAAACGTATCCTTCATTTCTTCTCCTGACAATAATTTCAAATAATCCCCCAATAGCTATTCAACACGTAGGCGAAACTCACTCATTTTCACGACCAAACAATCAACCGTTTTCCTTGAAATGGCTGATCAGTCCTAGGACATTTTGAAACGAGGATCTTTGAATATGGCTAGCGCCTATTGGTGATATTGTATCGCCAAGCAAGCCAGGTTTTCGAGACTTAAACCTGGAAATACAAAGGGCTCACCCTATATTTTTCGGAAAACAGAAACCTGAAACTCCCCCCTAATGCGTAACCAATTCATAATCCATACTTCCCAATCCAATCTCCTGTGCGTATGTGATCTGGATAGTATAGTCGATTTCCGGCCAGGCATTTTTGAAAAAATCCTTGCCGGTATGCTCCTTAACAAGGTCTGCGGTTGCCTTTTCGATGGCAACCGGGTCTGTGGAGGCAATGATGCCGATATCGGAAATGTCCGGTTGAAACGGTTTGTCTATGCAATCGCAGTGGTGGGTAATATGCGTCAGAAAATTAAAAAACACCACCTTTCCCCTCTTCCCCTGTAAAATGGCAAAGCAATGTTCAGCAACCTTTTTCTGGAGATTGACGGTACTTTCATCCCAGGCGGTTTTAACGGCATCAAATTGGCAAACAGCCAAACACTCCCCGCATCCAATACACAACTTCGGGTCAATGATGGCAAACTCCTCGCCCATTTTGATGGCGCCGACAGGGCACCACTTGTTGCATACCCCGCAGACCGTGCATTTCTTGTTCAAAATCTGGGGAATTACTCCTGAGTGTTGCGCAAGTTTTCCGCCTCGCGATGACAGCCCCATGCCAATGTTCTTCAAAGTGGCCCCCAGGCCCGTTGCAAGATGTCCCGTTACGTGGGCAATTGACACAATGGCATTCGCCGCCCTGGCAACACCGGCAACGTGGGCATATTTACACATCTTCTGATTAATTTCTATCTGCACGTCATGTTCGCCGAAGAGTCCGTCCCCAATAATAACGGGGGCGCCGACGTTTTCATAAGTAAAGCCGTGATCGTAGGCGTGCATAATGTGGTCAACCGCGTTGGTGCGCTGACCTTTGTACAGGGTGTTTGTCTCGATGAGAAACGGCTTGCCCTGTTGCCCTTTTACCTTATCCACGATTGCCTTAATGATGGGCGGCCTGAGGTATCCGATATTCCCCTTTTCGCCAAAGCTGGTCTTCACCGCCACCATGTCATTCTTGTCGATGGCCTTTGCAAAATCTGCAAGGTCGAATAATAGCGCAGCCTTCTGAGCGAGCGAGGGAACGCCTTCGCCATTTTCCACCTTGATAAAATGAACCTTGCTCTTCATAGTATTCTCCATAAAACACCATGTAGGTATGTAAGTAATGGATGAAGCCGCTGAATTATAGCACCAATTACTGCTTATGTTAAGCATAAATCTATAGAAGAATGAATCTCCGTAGACCAAATAATTGCCAATATATCAGGACTTTCCCGTCGGGTCTTATCGCGGCTCGTGTGCGATTGGCTCAACTGGCATTCCACGAGAAATCACCATGTCAACAGGGGACAGTTGGTCTGCCAAGAGATTTTTCTTTCTTTACACTTACGACTTGATCGGGTTATAGTATAACCCTGTAAAAACTTCTTTTTCATATTAAGAGACGCACCCAAAACTACGATACCTACTTCCAAAGTGGTATTTTCTGCGAGCGTTCTATGATAAATATTCGTAATTTATCAAAACAATATGACCATCAGCCACTGTTCAGGCAACTCAATTTGGACGTGGTAAAGGGGAGTGTTGTCGCTATTATAGGACCTTCAGGCAGCGGCAAGAGCACGCTCCTGCGATGTATTAACGGATTGGAAACGTTTCAGGGTGGATGGTTATCGGTTGATGGGCAAAAACTCTTTGGCGATGGCGAACAAGATTATCACAAGACGTCGAATTCCAACGCTGTGAAAAATATCAGAAAAAAGGTTGGTATGGTTTTTCAACAATTCAATCTCTTTCCCCACCTGACGACGCTTCAGAATATAACTGTCGCCCCCGTTTCGGTATTGGGTGTTGACAAGGCGGAAGCCGAGTCACACGCTATTTCACTGCTCAGGAAGGTGCAGTTGGATGGAAAGGTAAAGAGCTATCCGGGCCAACTATCGGGCGGAGAACAGCAGCGGGTAGCCATAGCCCGCGCTCTGGCAATGAATCCTGACGCAATGCTTTTTGATGAGCCAACGTCTTCCCTCGACCCGGAAATGATTGACGAGGTACTAGCAGTTGTAAAAGACCTGGTATCGGAAGGGATGACAACCATCATTGCAACGCACGAGATGGATTTTGCACGGAACATCGCAACTCAGATAGTTTTTATCGAAAAGGGGGAAATCATTGAGCGCGGCAACCCGCAGAATATGTTTTCCAATCCCACAAACAACCGAACAAGGGTGTTTTTGAATAATTTTATGAAATGAAAATACTACAATATCTTATCAAAAACACCCCGGTGGTACAACCTGCAACAACGTTCGTTTTTCACGTAGGATGAACCTTTCGGTTTGCGGCACACCCAGCAATAAATTGCCGGGCTACAGTCAAAAGCATATCATCTTCGAAAAAAGCATTATTTTTTAGTGTACCAGTTGCATTTGCAACCTTAAAAAGAAAGTATAGTCTTGCAAATTTAGTTATATGTGATTTAATAAATCGTAATTGGTACGGTGCAGAATTATGTTCACAACGACATGCTGATACATTGTTTTAACATAAGGTTAGGATGCCTATGCGCCAATCATTCCTGTCAAAAACAAGCACAAAAACCGTATATGCCTTCAAGTTGTGGTGCTCTACATCCTGCTTGGCCTGCCTTTTTGCTTTTGCCTCTTTTGCTTCAGATCATAAGGAAACTACCTTACCCGGCAGGAACATGGTGAATTACACCCCCGTGCAAGGATACCTCCAACCTCTGAAATTACGCCGCGAAACGCTCTTCGAATATACCTGCAATGAATGCCACCGCGTGTTTGATACCGCTGGAGACAAAAAAACTAGAATAGCCGAACACGTTGATTTGAAATTGAATCACGGAAAGGACGTCGGCTGCCTTAGCTGCCACCACAAGACCAACCGGAACGCATACGTGACAAACGACGGCAGGGAAATACCCTCCAACCGACCGGAAGAACTATGCTCAAGATGCCATAGTATGACCTATCGTGACTGGACGATCGGCGCGCACGGACGCACCACCGGCGCCTGGAACCGGGCTGGAAAGGGGTGGCACGCGCTGGTCTGCACGGAATGCCACAATCCCCATAGCCCTCAATTTCCATACCTTGCGCCTATGTCCGGCCCGGTAATCCCTAAGAGAACGTTCAAGATGGGGGTTCACTGATGTCTGATAAAAATACTGAAAATACCGCTGGCGCGGGCGTCCCACCGCCGGAAAAAGATGCCGTTGCCGGAAAGAGGGAGACGTTCAAGCCTTTGAGCCGCCGGAGTTTTATGAAGGCAAGCGCTCTCGGCGCCCTTTTAATCGGCGGCACGAGTACGGCCATGTTGCCGCTTCGTAAGTTTAAGAGTGATACATCGCTGGAAGATTTCTTCCAGCAGCATTACGACCTCCTTACGCCTGAAAGAATGGAACGCATACTGACACGTATTGAAAAAGAGGTCAAGGAACGTTACGGGGTGGACGCCGACGTGCAAGACCCGAAGCCGATCCCCGACGTGCAGTTTGCGTATGCGTTGAACATAAGCCGGTGCGTAGGCTGCAGGCGCTGCGTGCATGCCTGCGTGGAGGAGAACAATCAGTCGCGCGACCCTGAAATCCAGTATATCCGCGTGCTGGAAATGCCGGAAGGCACCCTTGACGTTGAAAAATCCAATCACTATTACGAGCCGGACAAGGTACCCGTGAAGGGAAAATATTACCTGCCGGTGCAGTGCCAGCAGTGCGAGAATCCGGCGTGCGTAAAGGCATGTCCGGTTGGCGCAACGTGGAAGGACAAGGACGGTATCGTTGTTATTGATTATGACTGGTGTATCGGCTGCCGTTACTGCGAGGCCGCGTGTCCCTATTGGGCGCGCCGCTTTAATTTTTCGGAGCCGAAGATACCGAAAGAGCAGATTAACCCTGAAATGGCATACCTGGGCAACCGCATCCGCAAAAAAGGCGTCATGGAAAAATGCACCTTTTGTTTAGGCAGAACCCGCAAAGGCCTTATGCCCAAATGCGCCGAGGCTTGCCCGGTCGGGGCCAGGCAGTTCGGGAATCTTTTAGACCCGGACAGCGTTATCAGGCGTATCTTGCGGGAAAAACGGGTTTACGTGCTGAAGGAAGACGTGGGGACGCAGCCTAAGTTTTATTATTGGTTTGATAAATAGGGCATTCATTCAAAAGAGAAAATGAAATGACGGATTGAAAGATATGCCAAGAAGCAGGATTGAACGCATTAGAGAGAGGGTACGATTACGGCAGCACGATATGTCGGCTCATGCGATGGAAGAAATGGCCGAAGACGGTTTAGACATTGAGGATGTTGAACAAGCTATTCTTAACGGGCGCATTGCCAGAATTGAAAAAGATGATCCAAGAGGAACTAAATATGTAGTGGAAGGGATTGGCACAGATGGGTTGACTCCCGTCGGGGTTGTTGGCCGTTTCACCAATACTGGGCGCTATTTGATTATCACAGTTTATGAGAGTTCTACTCTTGAGGAGTAATAACTATGTACGGATATCGATGTGAATACTGCAAAGGCAGAGTGCAACCACGACAAGTTGAACGTGAGGCGTTTAAACATAAAAATGGCTTTGTAATTTTAGAAAACATCATCGTGGGTATCTGCGACGTATGTGGAAATCGGTATTACAGTGCCGACATACTGCATACAGTTCATGAGATTGCCACGGGTAAGCAGAAGCCGGAGCGAACCGAGCAGATTCCTGTAGCTCATTTGGCGCCGGCAAGGTAGGTTGTGCTGAGGTACGAAGCCCAACAAGTAGTTGAAAGCTACGAACGGTTGATGTTTGGTTTCACTGCGTTCAACCCAACCTACTCTACTAAGTTTTATTATTGGTTTGGATAAGTATACACAACGACATAAAGTTATTCGCATGTAAAAATGCGCATAGTGCTTAAATTTGGCTGAAATTAATTAACTATGCGCAATTATTTATGTCGTCATGTATAGTACATGAATTAACTCCGAATGGCATGAACAAAGCGTGAAGAATGCCAAGTTGCGTGCCGTCAGGGCTAAAGCCCGGATTTGGCGTGTGTCTGGCACCCCAGCCTAAAGGCTGGGGTTAATGATCGGCAGTTCGTGGATAACTCCATAGCGCTTGTGTCCAAGCCCTCCAGCCACTACCCCAGCCTTTAGGCTGCGGTTAATGATCGGCAGTTCGTGGATGACTCTGTAGCGCTTGTGCCCAAGCCCTCCAGCCACTACCCCAGCCTTTAGGCTGCGGTTAATGATCGGCAGTTCGTGGATGACTCTGTAGCGCTTGTGCCCAAGCCCTCCAGCCATTATCCCAGCCTTTGGGCTGCGGTTGATGATCGGCAGTTCGTGGATGACTCTGTAGCGCTTGTGCCCAAGCCCTCCAGCCATTATCCCAGCCTTTGGGCTGCGGTTCGTGATGGGCGGTACGTATATGTCTGCCATAGCGCTCTTGTTCAACTATCAAGCGATTAACCCCAGCCTTTAGGCTGGGGTTCGTGACGATCACGGAAATGGGCTTTAGCCCTGATGATAATGGGAGGAAGGCATGGCATTCGTTAAAATTATGATACATGCAGTCTGGGGCACAAAAAACAGAGAGCCTTATCTGGTCAAAGACATCAAGCCGTTAATCATAAGCCATATCAAAGAGAATGCAAGAAGCAAAGGCATTTTTATTGATACCTTGAATGGTTATACGGAGCATTTACATTGCCTGATGGGATTAAATGCAGATATGAGTATTTCAAAGGCAATGCACTTGATAAAAGGTGAATCGGCATTCTGGATCAATAAGCAAAAAATCATACGAGGTAAGTTTGAATGGGCTGATGAATATTTCGCAGTTTCTGTGAGTGAATCTGTTCTTGACAAGGGGAGGGCATACATCAACACCCAGGAAGAACATCACCAGAAGATTTCGTTTGCTCAGGAATATGAAAAATTCATCAAGAAATACAATCTTGGAAACCATAGCTAACGAATCCTAGCCTTAAGGACTGACAATAAATAATCTGAACAAGTTTGTTGTTCGACACTTTGAAGACCTGCGATCTGTCGGAAGTGTTCCCTGGCTGATTATCGGCAGTTGCTACGGCGATGACGAGAAGCAAGTATTCGAGGAGCTTTGTCGGGTTGTCGAAAAAGCCGTGGAACTCTATCGGAAGGACAGGAAGCCTTTACCACCCGTGACCTCTGGTCGTGATTTTGCGAATCGCATGCAGAACGTCGCGTAACATGTCGTTCTATTGGACGCGCAACAGCGGCTTGTTTAATCTATAGCCAAACGTTTAAATGGCGTAAAAGTTTTATACCGATCCGCATAAGATGCCATGATAACAAATATCAAGCGACGTAAGTGGTTAAGCATCAAGGTATTATCGTAACAGCTTATGCTATTTCAAAGGTGTTTTATATGGATCAAAAAACGGTGAGCCGCATGCTATGCGGATCAATCTAATTAATGTTAGACCTTCCGTGAAATACGGTCTGTGGAGAGTTGAAGTTTTTGATGTTTCGGGCGGCTCGTGGTTGGGCGTGTTTCCCCCACGGTTTGCGCTCGGTGGCGGCGCGGCGAGTGTCTTCTCCAGCGGCTCTTCTGTCAGTTCCGTTTGGTGCGCGTTGTTCCAAGTTTTTGCTTGTCGGGTGCTGGGGTACGGTTCGCGTGTGCGCCCAGTTTCGTTTTCTGTTTCGGCTTCGGCGTTGCGGTTCGGGCTAGTGTTTCCTGCCCAAGGTCTAACCCTACGCTCAAGCGGGACTGCGCAAAAGCGCGCAGCCCCTTAGCTCCACGTTAGGCTTATGATATAATTAAATAAATGCAATACGAAATTGAAATACGAAAGAAAGCCGAAAAGGATTTAGCTTCGATCCCCAAGAAAGATGCTCAACATATTGCAGATGCTATATTTGCTTTAGAAAAAGGTTTTAAAGGTGATATTAAAAAGCTAACAAATTTTTCGCCGGAATATCGTCTCAGAATCAGAGATTGGCGAATACTTTTTGAAGTATCAGAAAACAAAATTATTGTTTATCGAATTCTTCACCGTAAGGAGGCTTATAGATAATATTATGAAAACACAAATAATTGAAAAACATGGTAAAAAGGAATTTGCTGTAATTCCCTATAAAGAGTATCTTCGTATGCAAGAAGAATTAGAAGATTATTATGATCTTCGCGAACTTCGGAAGGCAAAAAGTGATCCTAAAAATCAAGAAGGTCGTTCATTTGATATCGTTGCAGCAGAATTAGGATTAAAGAAAAGAAAAGTCTAACAATGCAATCCAGCGGACGGTAAAAAACGCCGCCGTTGATTTTTGTCGTTAGCCTATTAATTATCTGCATTTGGACAATACCATACGAAACGTGGAGATAGCATTATGAAAAATGGGGAATGCGTTAGTATTCAAAAAAAGGCGGCTTCTTGTTTCCTTTGTGAGTATGTGATTTTCCTGACACACGCCGTCAGGCTTGGATTCAGAGGCCGTAGCGGTTTTTACGCGTGGATGATATGCCTGTCCATCGTTTCCCTCTTTGGTCTCAGGGCCTACTGCAATCAGTTTGTGGATGGGCTTATCACCACCGGGATGACCGACCAGGTTTCGTGGGGGGTCTACATAGCCAACTTCACCTTCCTCGTCGGCATGGCGGCTGCGGCGGTAATGCTGGTAATACCCGCCTACATTTACAAAGACGACGAGATGCACAACATCGTTATCTTTGGAGAATTGTTTGCTGTTGCCGTGATGATCATGTGCATGCTTTTTGTCACGGTTGACATGGGACGTCCCGGGCGTTTCTGGCATCTCATTCCGGGGATCGGGCGTTTTAACTTTCCCGTGTCGATGCTGAGTTGGGACGTGGTGGTGTTGTTAGGGTATCTTGCGTTAAACGCGCACGTTTGCGGCTACCTTCTGTACATGAGGTACTTGGGGAAAAAGCCGAATAAATGGTTCTATATGCCATTCGTTTTCATCTCTATTGCCTGGGCTATTTCCATCCATACGGTAACCGCTTTTCTTTACGTGGGACTTGCCGGACGCCCTTTCTGGAACGCGGCCATCGTTGCGCCTCGCTTTATAGGGTCGGCCTTTACTGCCGGCCCGGCGCTTATGATCGTTGCCTTTCAAATTATCCGCAGGACAACGGGATATCACATCGGCGACCGCGCATTGCACCTGCTCAGACAAATTGTGACCGTATCGTTATTAACCACCCTTTTTCTGCTTGGGTGTGAAATATTTAAAGAGTTTTACAGCCAGTCACTGCACAGCGCAAGCGCGCGTTACCTATTTTTCGGACTGCATGGGCATTACGCCCTTGTGCCGTGGATATGGTCCGCAATGGCAATGGAAATCACCGCAATAGTGATACTCCTGAGCCGTTACTCCAGAAAGCAGGGGAGCTTTGTGTGGCTGAATCTGGCCTGTATCCTGGCAACGGTGGGTATATGGATAGAGAAAGGGCCGGGACTGATAATCCCCGGCTTTCTGCCGACGCCGCTGGGTGAAATTGTGGAATATACGCCAACGTACAATGAAATTATGGTCTGCGTGGGTATATGGGCATTTGGCGCCCTTATCTTCAGTTGGATGCTGCACCTTGCCATCCCGATTATATCGGGCGTATTCCATAAAACGGAAGAGGCGTAGCAGGGTTTATATGTTTTTATGACTCCCTTCGGAGTCACCTGTTTGTAGTGCTCAATGCGGCTAATGTATTAGCTCCGTAGGTGCGGCCTGTTTATTTTATTTGTCCAAACAAATATGCAACCTCATAGCTCTTTTGAAAGCATACATCAGGTCGCTCCTACGGAGCTTTCTTTTACTTTTGAATGTATTTCTACAAACAGATCGCCCCTACTGGGGTTGCGTCGTTGTTTTTCTCTGTATTTTTCAAAATGCTAAATTGTTACAAATCTTTTCTCTTTTAATGGAGGTAACATACCATGAATCGAAGGCGATGTCTCTTTTTTGCTTTGTTGGCCAGTATCTTGTCATACAGTTTCACCACGATTGCCGGAACTTTTTCCCCAAAAACCATCACCCCGGAGTCGGCGGAGTGCATCAGGTGCCACAAGGACGAGACGAAGACCCTTTTTCAGCAGTGGGGCGCCAGCAAGCATTACATGGCAAACGTCGGATGTTATGAGTGCCATGCGGCGGAAGAGGGGGATAAAGACGCATTCCAGCACGACGTCAAGCTGGCGGACGGCACAATGTACAAGGGGAAACTTATTTCCATCCTCGTCAGCCCGCGCGACTGCGGCAAGTGCCATGAGCGCGAGGTGAAGGAGTTCTCCGAATCACACCACGCTTACGCGGGGAACATACTGGGGTCGCTGGACAATACCCTTGCAGAGGTGGTTGAAGGAAATCACGGATTTATAACCGCAGGATTTCCGGAAGGCGTATCAGCGGCGGCGGTAAACGGGTGCTGGCAGTGCCACGGCAGCGAGGTAAAAGTACTTCCTAACGGCAAGCTTGACCCGGCAACCTGGCCGAATACCGGCATTGGCCGGATCAATCCTGACGGTTCCAGGGGTTCTTGCTCGGCGTGCCACTCTCGCCACATATTTTCGTCAGTGCTGGCGCGGCGTCCGGAAAACTGCGGCAAGTGCCACATGGGCCCGGATCATCCACAAATCGAAATCTACGAGGAATCAAAGCATGGCATCGCGTTCCACGCCAATATTGACAAGATGAATATGGATAATCCAAAGTGGATACTCGGAGAAGACTACAACGCCGCTCCGACGTGCGCAACCTGCCACATCTCGGCAACGCCGAAGCAACCGGTGAATCACGACGTCGGTATGCGCATTTCCTGGAACAACCGTCCGGCGATATCCGTGCGTCCTGAATTGTCGGATGAAAAAATGGGGCTCCCGGGCGCCAAGGTCAACTGGCAGACCAGGAGAGAAAATATGCAGGACGTCTGCCGCAACTGCCATAATCAGCAGTTTATTGATGCGTTTTACGTTCAATACGACGCGCTGATTAAGCTGTACCACGACAAATATGCAAGTCCGGGCAAGGAACTCATGGCTTTAGCCGCGCCGTTGCTAAAACCGGTCGAGTTCGCCAACGCGATCGACTTTACCTGGTTCGAACTGTGGCACCACGAGGGCAGACGCGCAAGGCACGCAGCCGCAATGAGCGGTCCGGATTGGACGCATTGGCACGGGACGTATGATCTGGCCAAGAATTTCTACGCCCATTTTATCCCCGAGCTTGAGGAGTTGATAGCGAAGGGGAAGGTCTCCACCGACGAAAAACAGGTCAAAGCCGCCAAGGTAACGGAAGATCGCCTCAATGAAATCCTGAACAGCGAAAACCACCGGTGGTATTTGAATAAAATGGACCCGGAAGAAAAAGAAAGACGCAAGGCGCGACAGATCGAATTCAAGTCTCGTTACACAAAGTAACGCGTGTTGGGAGATATTGGATTTAAGCAGATTTTTCACCTGGTACGGTTAAAACCGTATCGGTAAACCACGTATCAACGGAAAGCGCCACAATTCCATAAGGTCTTTACATTTTTACTTATTAATTTTGATATAAGTATTCAATTACACCGTTGATTGGACAACGGGGATGCTTAAAAGGAAACGTTCGAGCGCGAGTATCTGGAAAACCTTTTAAAGATATGCAAGGGAAGCATTACCAGTGTATCAAAGATGGCAAAGCGTTATAGGGCCGATCGTTACAAGCTGGTAAAAAAACACAACATAAACTCTGACCAATACAAAAATGAATAGCTTTTGTTGTTTATGTTTACCCTGAAAATCGAGATGTATGCATTTGTATACAATGCTTTGTAACGATGGTGGGAATTCCCTTGCAATAATTTTATATAAATAATACTATGCATACCAGCAGACCTGTGTGAAACAGAATGTGCTTTTGGTGGCTTCGATTCTATAACTAAGAACATCTAAAACAGAAAGGAGATAAGGTAACACATGAAACGCTACATATTAACTGCAGTAGTAGTATTTTTCTTTAGCCTGTTGATCACAACTTCTCAATCCCGTGCTGAAAAGCCTGAATCGGTTGAAAAAATGCAAGCAGATCTCAAGGCTGATATTGAGGCGAAGAAAGTTGAACACAAAAAAGAGGTGGAAGATAACAAAGCAAAGATAGAAAAAGAGAAGGCCGAGATTGAGGCTAAGAAGGCTGAACACAAAAAAGTGATGGAAGACAACAAAGCAAAGATAGAAAAAGAGAAGGCCGAGATTGAGGCTAAGAAGGTTGAACACAAAAAAGTGATGGAAGACAACAAAGCAAAGATAGAAAAAGAGAAGGCCGAGATTGAGGCTAAGAAGGTTGAACACAAAAAAGTGATGGAAGACAACAAAGCTAAAGTAGAAAAAGAAAAGGCCGAAAAGGAGGCAAAGAAAGCGGAGCATAAAGCTATAGTAGAAAAAGAGAAGGCTGAAAAGGAAGCAAAGAAAATGGACGCACGTAAAACTGAGATAGAAAAAGAAAAGGCAAAGGCAAAAAAGAAGGAACTCATCGAGAAAGAGAAAGAAAAACACAAAGAAATCCAGGCAACAAACCCCACCCAATAGTATCAACAGCCGTTGCCTCATTTAGCCGGGCACGGCAATATCATATCATTTAAACGTTTCGTAAAGCGGCAGGAGGCAGCTCCTGCCGCTTTCGTGTTGGTTGGAAATCAGGCCTTCGGCAAGTTGTATTTGATATTCCACCCCATTCCCCCCGCAAACGGGGATGGCGGTAGGTTTTCCCCCGCTGATGAGAAATGATGGGGATGCTTGAATTTTCTATTCAATTAAATTGCGCTCAATCCTCATTATGGACAACACGCAATGTAAGCATATAAAGCCGGTCCGATGTATAGAATATCCTCATCAAGAAGAAATCGAGCGCTGTGCAGAGGCTGCTGGGTGCCTTTCTCCAGGCATCCGGAACCTAAAAACAGATATGCGCCTTTTATCTTTTCAAGATAGTAAGAGAAATCCTCCCCACCCATTTTGGGATCGATCTTTTCAACCGCATTGCCGCCAAAAAGCTCAACAATCCTGTCGTGCACGAACTGTAATTGTGGTTGAGGATTGTTAAGGGGGGGATGTCCCTTGAGATATTCAAATTGATACGATGCGTTATTGAGCGAGGTAATCCCTTTGATCGTGTCTTCAATCAGGATCGGCATCCGGTGTCGCAATTCTTTAGAAAGGGTCCTTACCGTGCCCGTTATTTTTACCGTATCTGGAATCACATTAAAGGTTGTTCCTCCTGCTATCTGGCATAAAGATACAACACACGGCGACAAGGGGTTTATCCGCCTCGAAACGATGGTCTGTATCGCCAATATTACCTCAGCGGCAATAACGATGGGGTCAACACACAGGTGTGGGGTGGATGCATGACCCCCTTTCCCTATAATGGTGATAACGATGCGGTCCGTCGCCGCCATGGTTGGCCCGTGCCGCAACCCAAAAATGCCTGACGCGATACAAGGGTCAATATGCATGCCATAGATTTCGTCAACATCGCTCAAAGCACCCTCGTCAACCATAAGTTTGGCCCCGCCTGGGTGTTGCTCCTCGCAGGGTTGAAAAATAAATTTTACCTGTCGCTTGAGTTTGTCCTGCAGCAACGTCGTGAGTTTTGCCGTACCCAACAACATTGCCATATTGGCGTCGTGGCCACAGGCATGGGAAACACCCTCGTTCTGTGATTTAAATTCCAGGCAGTTTTCCTCCGTTATGGGCAATGCGTCCATATCTGCCCGAAAAGCCACGGTCTTTTTGGCGTCACGAATCGGTAGCGTGCCGATTATACCCGTTTTGGCGATATTTGTTTGCACGCGAATGCCCATTCGTTTTAACTCTTCGGCTATAACGCCCGATGTGCGGGTTTCAAGAAAACCCGTTTCGGGATGTTTGTGAAAATCCCGCCTCATACGAATAATGTAATCATGGATATCTTTGGCGTGAGCAATTATTTCCTGAATAAGTTCTTGATTCTGCATAAATAATTCCTGAAAGAGAAAAGTAATGAATATCGAATATCGAACAAGGAATTTCGAATTATGAGGTTTTCTTACCCTTCGACATTCAGTATTCCTTGTTCGATATTCGATATTTGATTTGTCGGGTTTCGTTTCCAGACTGTGCCAAATGAACTTTGCATGGACAGCCTTTGTACAGTAAAAAGGTATGAAATACCAATTTTACTGGTAGTTTTTTCTGTTACTGTTCAAAATATTCTTTCAATAGGCTATTTTATTC
>Ga0315281_10002383_pt1 | contig 27949 bp, 23 predicted proteins | sample YL17G07_0_MG_FD_204540 | JGI IMG/M metagenome (GOLD analysis project Ga0315281, IMG submission 204540) | Sediment microbial communities from Yellowstone Lake, YNP, Wyoming, USA - YL17G07_0 | ecosystem: Environmental > Aquatic > Freshwater > Lake > Sediment | place: USA: Wyoming | collected...
AATCAATTTCCCCGACAAGCCCCTCGGCCGCCTGGAGTTCGAACCAAGCCAGGCGGTACGCCCAGAAACGATCGGAATAGCTCGATAAAAAGACGGTTCCGCCCGGCTTGGTCACCCGCAGGCTTTCCCCGATCAACCGCTCCGGATCGACATGGAACGCGGAAATGCCGTTTTGGAGGCAAACGACCACGTCGAACATTTGATCGGAAAACGAAAGCCGGACCGCGTCCGCTTGGACCCAATGGCAATCGGAGAGATACGCGAGCCGTTCCCGGCCCGCGATTAAGCTCAACCGGGACGTATCGAGGCCGACGACCCGCTTCGCCTTCTTCGCCAGTTCCCCCAGAATCCGGCCATACCCGCAGCCCAATTCGAAGACCGTGTCGCCGGGCCTGATTTTCGCAAGCGCATGATCGATTTCCGCTTGGAGGCACTGACGGACCCGCGGCGGAGCGATCTCATAACATCGTCGGAGCCGCTCCGAGGAAAGCTTTTACGAATAATAATCGCCCATGCCGTCCCCTCCGCCGGCCGTGCTAGTCCGGCGACCGGACGGTGTCAAGCGCAAGGTCGGTCGCTTTATTATAGGCGCAGTCGACGATGGCGATAAGCTCGGCCCCTAGTCTGTTGAGGGCCTGGAGCAGGAAGGCAAGGTTAGTTATCGGCATGGTGAGAACGGTGTCTCCTTCGCCCAGCGGATGGCCGAGAAGGAGCCGAAGCCTGTCCCATCGAAGGGCTGGACGAAAATGATCCGAAAAGTTTATGAGGTTGACGCGATGGTCTGCCCCAAGTGCGGGGGGACAATGAAGATCATCGCTTTCATCACGGAGTAGGCCGTTTTGGATCGGATTATCGATCATTTGAAGCTTCGGTTTATGGCGGATAAGCCTCCGCCCTCTCATGTCTTCGAGCAGGTTACCCTGATGGCGGCCGAGGAGACCGGGGACTATTTTTGAGCATTTTGTGATCAGGGGAGAGCGGAAGTCTATCACCTATCGGTCGGTGCGGTGGGGTTTTTCGCCCAAAGAACCTCTTTTGGGCCGCCCCGAGAATTTCTTGACATCGCCGCCCGGCCGGTGGTAGTATCCCATCATGATCAGGAGGAGATATTCATCGCGCCGCGGAAAAATGAAAATTCCATAATCTGCAATGTCGGCTGCGAGTTGATGGCATTCCCGTTGGTGGTCCGCGCAAGCCGTTGCTGCCGTTGCTGGATGAAGACCGTGTTGAGTTTGAGCGGGTATTTGCAATTGCTACAAAGTATTATGTCGTTGCGAGGAGGGTGCACTTCCGAACGAAGCAATCTCCTCATCCTTGGGGATTGCTTCGTCGCACACCTGCCCTGGCGGGCGGCGCCAGGGAAGAACAAGAGCGCTCCTCGCAACGACATGTGGATGACAACCCTATGAAACGAATCCCCTTTTTGGACTCACACACGGGCGGAGAGCCTACCCGTCTAATAGAAACGCCTCCATTCGACCTCGGAACTGGTTCTGTTGCCGACAAATTATCCCGCCTCAAACATGACCATGACGACTTCCGCACCACGGTCTTGAACGAACCACGCGGATCAGATGTCCTCGTTGGTGCGTTGCTCGTCGAACCTGCTGACCCAACCTGTCAATTCGGTGTCATCTTCTTTAACAACGTCGGGTATCTCGGCATGTGCGGACATGGGACGATTGGTCTCATCGCGTCGCTTGCCTATCGCGGACGAGTGACCGAGGGAACTGTTCGGGTTGAGACTCCTGTTGGCGTTGTTGAAGCAACCCTACACAAGAATGAAGCGGGCGGGGACTATCCGAATCGAGTCTCGGTGAGGAACATCCCCGCCTTTCGTCATCTGAATCATATACCCGTTACAGTGGATGGAAAGACGATTCACGGCGATGTGGCTTGGGGCGGCAATTGGTTTTTCCTTGTCCACGATCACGGCTTGGATGTGAACATGAAAAACCTTGAGGCGATGACCGAATTTGCGTGGCGCGTGCGCGAGCAATTGACCGCGAATGGGATCACGGGCAAGGGCGGCGCGGATATTGATCACATCGAGTTGTTCGTTTCGACGAATGAAGTCGATAGCAAAAGTTTTGTGCTCTGCCCTGGCAAAGCCTATGACCGTTCGCCCTGCGGCACGGGCACAAGCGCGAAACTGGCTTGCCTGTATGCGGATGGAAAATTGAAAGCGGGTCAAATCTGGAAACAGCAAAGCGTGGTGGGCAGTATCTTTGAAGGCAGTATGCAAGTGGACGGCGAGAATATTATCCCGACGATCACGGGTGAAGCGCACGTGATGGCTGAGGGCGTGTTGCTGGTGGATGAGAGGGATCCGTTCGCAAATGGTATTTGACTTTTGACCTTCGACCTTTGACAATCATATAAAGTCGAAAGTCAAAAGTCGAAGGTTTTGTGGATATAAAATGAATTCAAAACATGATGTCTTAATCATCGGTGGCGGTTCGATCGGATTGAACTGCGCGTATTACCTTTTGAAGTCGGGGCGCAAGGTAACCATCGTTGAATCAAAAGAAATTGCAAAAGGAAGTTCCTCAGGCAACGCGGGACACATCGTGCCGAGTCACATCATTCCGCTTGCCGCACCTGGAATCGTTGGCACGGCATTCAAGTGGATGTTGGACCCGAAGAACAGTCCCTTTGGAATGAAGGTCAGCCTCGACCCGAAATATATTTCGTGGCTATTGCAATTCGTGATGTCATGCAGCGAAGCGAACGTCCAGCGCGCGATCCCACCATTGAATAGTTTGGGTCAATTGAGCGCGAAGAATTTTGTACAGCTAATTGCCGAAGAACATTTTGATTGTCAGTATCAAGAGAAGGGCTTGCTCTTTTTATATAAAACCGAAGAAGCCTTCATATGTGGAAAACACGAAGGCGAACTCATGCAAGAACATGGAATCCCTGTAGATGTGTACGACAAATCAACAGTGCATGAGGTTGAGCCTGCCGCATTGGATGACATCATCGGCGGCGTGCATTTCACAGGTGACTCGCATCTCAATCCTGCATTGTTTCTCAAGTTCTTAAGTGAGCGAGTCCGCGCGATGGGTGCGGAAGTGTTTGAGAACACACCTGTCACCGGCTTTGAAACTGCAAATGGAAAAATTACCAAAGTGAAAACAAACGCTCACGATTTCGAAGCCGAACAGATCATCCTCGCCGCCGGCGCGTGGACGCGGTCCGTTGCGCGCGACCTGCGGCTGAACATCCCCGTCCAACCTGCCCGTGGATACAGCCTCACCGTGTCTGCCACCAAACAAATGCCGCGCCATGCGCTCATCCTTGGTGAACGCCGCATTGCTGTCTCGCCGTTGGATAACTTGTTGCGCTTCACAGGCCGGCTTGAAATGGGCAACGCAAGCACCACACCGAATCCGCGCTGGATTCAACGAATTGAAAATTCTGTCCGCGAATATATTGCTCTCGATGAAAAACTGGATGTCAAAGAAACCTGGGCTGGACTTCGTCCCACGACTCCCGATGGAATGCCGATCATTGGACGATCTCCGCGTCATAACAATTTTGTTCTTGCAACAGGTCATGCAATGTTAGGGCTATCGCTCGGACCTGGTACAGGTCAGGTCGTGGCGGAGTTGGTCAACGGGAAAGAAACGGCTTTTGATTTGAGTCCGCTGAGGATGGAGAGATTTTAGCTTATAAGGTCGACCCGATGGTCTGCCCTAAGTGTGGGGGGACGATGAAGATCATCGCTTTCATCATAAGGATTTCTTGACATCGCCGCGCGGCCGGTGGCAGTATCCCATCATGATCAGGGGGGGATATTCATTGCACGGAGCGGCCATTCATCGCGCCGCGGAAAAAGCAAATTCTTATTCTTAAAGATCAAAATCCAGTTCAGCCGAAAAGCGGCCCAAGCCATAGAAAAAGTAAGCGGCGGCGCCGCCTTTAAAACCCAAGACCGGACCGAGTGAAGTGCTCGTGTAGATATCTTTTAGGATTTGGAGCAGGATTGTTTTATGAATGTTTCGATCAAGCATGTTGAGACAGTTTAAAATATGAATCCAATCTTTTAGCCGGGGCTTTATTACCGTAGATGGGCAGAATCTCCTGGTATTTCTTCCAATCGATGGAAGAGAGATTGTCAAAGTGATAATTCGTATTCAGATAGAGCGTATCCAGAAAAGCCCTTTCCCTGGAAGCGATCGAATAATTAGCCTTGACCTCGATGCCCAAAGAATTGGCCAGGACAGAGTCTTTTAAGCGGCGAAAAGCGTAAACGCTCCCATCGCAGGATATTTCTCGGGTCAAATAGCTGGCCACCAAGATTTGATCGTAATGCTGAAAGACCATGCCTTCTTTGGCCAGGACCGTCTCGAAGCTGATATAGGCGGGAGAAAAGATCTTATTGGCCAATTCTAAATAGTCATAATTAATTCGCCTTCGAAGCCGAGAGGCATTGGTTTCCCCTGAAGCCAAAAGAATGTCTTTAAAAGTAAAAACAGTGTTTCCCCCGCGAAGAATGTTTAAAAGGCTGGCTTTTTTCATAGATACGAACCAAAGATTACATGAATCGTTACCTTGAGTTTAAGTGGAAGGAAGGCATCCCTCCCATGATGTACACCAAGTGGAGCAAGGCGTTATGGCGATACTTGAACCCTTGCCAAACGGCGTCAGCTAAATTATCATGAGAGATGGAATCCGTAGCTTAAGAAATCAGCACGCGAATTTAAATATGTATGTCATCGGCATCGATTCCGGAACACAGGGGACCAAGGTCCTCATCGTCGATGTCGAGACCGGCGAAGTCTGGGGCAGGGGTCATTCGGCCCACGCGATGATCGAAGGCCTCGGGCCCGGCGCGAGCGAGCAGGATCCCTGGACGTGGGTCCTGGCGTTTGAATCGGCCCTCGCCGGGGCCCTGAAGGAAAGCGCGATCGACCCGAAGAACGTGGCCGCGATAGGGGTTTCAGGCCAGCAGCACGGCTTCGTCCCTCTCGACAGGGACGGCCTGCCCATCCGGCCTGCCAAGCTCTGGAACGACACGTCCACCGTGGAAGAGAACGATCTCCTCGTCGATCGGCTCGGGGGGAAGACGAAGGCCATCGAGAAGCTCGGCATCGCTCCGGCCGTGGGTTTTACGGCATCCAAGATCCTCTGGCTCAAGATGCATGAGCCGGAAAACTTCGCCAGGCTCGCCACCGTTCTCCTCCCCCACAACTACTTGAATTACCACCTCACCGGCAGACTCCACATGGAATACGGCGACGCTTCCGGGACGGGCCTGATGGACATCCGGAAGCGGGAGTGGAGCGTGGAAGCGCTGGCGGCCGTCGACCCGGACCTGGCCGGGAAGCTCCCCCCGCTCATCCATCCGAAAGAGGCCGTCGGTCTCATGCGGGAGGAAGTCGCCTCGCAGCTCGGCCTGGGCCGCGTGCTCGTGGCCGGCGGCGGAGGGGACAACATGATGGGCGCCGTCGGGACGGGCAACGTCGTCCCGGGCGTTTGCACCCTGAGCCTCGGAACGTCGGGAACGGTTTACTCCTATGTCCCCCGGCCGTTCATCGACCCCGAGGGCGAGATCGCGGCTTTCTGCGACAGCACCGGCGGCTGGCTCCCCCTCCTCTGCACCATGAACGTGACGAACACGACCGAGATGTTCAAGGCCCTGCACGGATTGTCCAACGAGGGCCTGGAAAACCTGGCCTCGGGAGCGTCGCCGGGCGCCGGCGGTCTGGTCTTTCTGCCCTTTATCGACGGCGAGAGGGTGCCGGTCCTCCCGTTCGGGAGCGGTGTCCTCTTCGGGCTCGACCGGAAAACCTTCAACAAAGCGCATATGGCCCGGGCCGTCATCGAAGGGACCGTTCTCAACCTTGGATTCGGGTTCGCGCGGATGCGGGCGTTGGGAATGACGCCCTCCGAGATCCGTGCAACGGGTGGCGGCGCCAAGAGCCGGCTCTGGCTCCAGATCGTGGCTGACGTCTTCAGGACGCCGGTCGTCACGCTCAAAGAGCGGGAGGCGGCGGCTTACGGCGCGGCCCTGCAGGCCATCTGGGCCTTTCTCCTCGACAAGGGCGAGCGCGTCGGAATCGAGGACATCACGAAGGACATGGTCAAGCTGGACCGGTTGGCTGCCGAACCCAACCCGAAAAACTTCGAGACTTACGACATCCTTCAGATAAAATTCAATTCCCTCTGGAATTCCCTGAAGGGCGAATTCGAGAAGCACCAGAGAAGGTCAAGAACCTAATGGCAGGTTGAAGCCTTCGACGACTAAGTCCGCCCTTCCTCAAATCCTGTTTCATACATAGCGACGACGTTCTCGGGAGGCGTATTGGCTTGGATGTTGTGGCAGGGGGCAAGGATGTAGCCTCCCCCTTCGCCCAGGATGCGCAGATTGTCCAGGACTTCCCGCCGGACCTCTTCGACCGTCCCGAAGGGCAGGGTGTACTGGTTGTCCACGCCGCCGTGAAGGACGATCCTGCTGCCAAAGTCCTTCTTGAGCCCCTCGCGTTCCATGCCGGGGCACCGCCACTGGATGGGGTTGAGGAGGTCGATCCCGAGTTCGATCATGTCCGGGATGATGCGCCGGCAGCTGCCGTCATTATGATGAAAGACATAGACGCCCTGCTGATGGGCCAGGTCGATCATCCGCTTCATTCCCGGCAGGAGGAATTCGCGGATGTGGGCGACCGAAAGCATGAGGTCGGTCTGCCCGCCCATGTCCTCGGCCACATAGCTCAGCATCACCAGGCCCGGTATCCGCTCCACGATCCGGACGGAGTCTTCATAGGCCAGGTCAAAGAGCTTGTCCAGGCAATAATGGACGATCTCGGGGTTTTCGATGAGGTCCACGAGAGCCTGCTCCTGGCCCCGAAGCTCCTTGTAGATGAGGAAGGGCTCCGAGCCGCCGCCCCGGATGGGATACATCTCTTTGCCCCTGACCTGTTTCCGGATGTCCGAGTAGTCCCACCAATCCGGGTTGGGCCAGGTGTAGTTCCTCTTGATCTCGGCGACCGAAGCGTATCCGGCCAGGGGGTAATGGACGCATTCCCGGTAGACGCCGGTCCCGTAATCCACGTTCCTGAACTTTCGGCCAAACGCGTCGGTGAGCCGGGGCAACTTGGGGCCGGCGTAGCGGGATTTGATCCTGACCTCGACATCGATGTGCAGCCTCCGGAACATCTCCCATTTCGTCCGGCAGCCGAGGTGCTTCATGATCCGGGCCGTGGCCTCGTCTGTGGCCCAGTAATCCATGGGGACGCGGTCCGGTTTTTGCCTCCGGAACACGGCCTCCCATCTTTCCCGCGGCGTCATCGTCTCTTTGCGCATCGCCAGGTCAACTTGGAGGGGGAACCCGCTTCGCGTTTCCCCCTTCCAACGGTCACTTCGCTCCCTGCCTCCCTTTCTCGGGCGGGGCATGAAACCGCGCCCTGCGACCAAGGAGGCATACCCCCTTGGATCCCCCGACGAGCGGTTCCCCGCGGCAAGCCGCAGGGCATATTCCCGCTCGTCAATCAACGGGAGAACTGGGGTCCCTCAATGCCGGTGAAGGTCCTTGTGCATGATCTTGCGGATCTCATGGAGGCGATCGTCGGCGGGCAGGTCGGCGAGCGTCCGGTTCATGAACTCGTCGTCCTCTTTTTCCAGGAGCCGGGCGACATAGTCGATGACGCTCGGCGGGAAGACACCGTCCCGTTCATAAAGGTCGCGCTTCTTGAGGAGGATCCGGCTCGATTCGATACAGCTCGTGGGAAGCACGGGGAGCTTATCGCGTAAGGCCTTGTCCTTAAAGATGTTCCCCTTGACATAGAACCTCTCCGCAAGGTCCAGGGGTCCGCCTTCCCTGAACAAGGAAATGTTCTCTTTCATAGACCAGTCCGCGGCCATGACGATGCCCGCCAGGATGAGGTGGATGATGGCGCTGCCGTCCGGGCTCCGGAGTTCGATGGTCTGACGGCCCGGGGCCTCCGTGAAGTCCGCCTTTTCCCGAGGATTGACGCGTTTGGCGATGTGACGGACATTGGACCAGCTGAGCGGGACCCGGACCATGGCGCTCCGGTTGAGATCGCTCCAGCAGATATTTGTCGGCGCTTCCTGGTTGGGGACGAGCCTCAAATAGGCCGAAGAAACAGTGTTGCCGAAGGCCGTCAGGGAATCCGCGTACTCGCACAAACCTCCGGCCAGCCGGCGGGCCGGCTCGGAGAGCTTCCCGTCGGGTCCGGCCATAACGTTCCGCCCGTCCTTTAGGAGCTCCATGTGGAAGTGGAGCCCGTTTCCGGCGACACCCTCCTCGATCTTGGGAGTGAACGTGGCCACTGAGCCGCGCCTGTAGGCGATGTTCCGGATGAGCCAGCGGCCGATGACCAGGTCATCGCCCATCTCGTCGACCGGCCGGAGGAGATATTCCACCTCGAGCTGTTCGGCCCTTTTCCCCTTGATCTCTTCGAGATCGCTGTGCACGCTCTCCACGAAACCGACCTCGCCATGGGCATATTTCACGGCGCCGGTGGTCCGGGTGATCAGGCGGACAATCTCATCAAGAACCGGACCGCTCTTGAAATAAGGCGCTGAAGAATGATAGCCGTGCTGCCGCTGGACAGAGAAGATCTTCGGCCCGGGTTCGCTCAGGAGATAGAACTCCAGCTCACCGAGGGCGTTCAGTTCGAGCCCGGTGTTCTTGCGGAAAAGCTCATAAGCCTTGGCAAGGATGTTGTCCGGAGCGAAGGGAGTGAGGTCTCCGTCCTTGGTCACGTAGCGGCAGACGAAGTCCAGGCTTCCCTCGTCAAACGGATTGAAGAAGGCCGTCCGGTAGACGGGAACGACGTAAAGATCGGACATCGCCATATCCACCATGCCTTTGAAAAGGGACGAGCCGTCTACCCTCTCCCCTTCGGCCAGGATCGTCTCGGCTTGGACGGAGTCGGCGACGGGGACCTTGAGTTCCTTGAGCTTGCCGTCAAGAGCGGTGTAATGGAAGGTGATCCGTTCGATGCGTCTCTCGTCGATGACCTTCAGCAAGTCGGCCCGCTGGAAGTCCAGGGCAGGCTTGTTCAGGATCGTGGACAGGGGATTCGCAAGGGCGTATGTGAAAGATGTTGTTCCCATTGAAGGTCTCTCCTTTTTACTTATAGAGCAGATAGGGCTCGCGCAGGACCTTGAACCCCTCAAGCCCGGTCTTGAACCCGGCCACGATCTCCCCGACGCTCGTCCCCTTCTCCAGGGCATCGCGGACCTTCGAAGTCCCCATGACCTTGTCGAAATACTCTTTGTGGAACTCGAACTTGTCCGGGTAGATGTCGCGAATGATCTTGATGATGTGGAGCGCGGTCTCAATCGACCGGTAGACCGCACGGTCCGTGACGTGGACCTGGGCCCCGCCGCAGAGCTGTCCCAGGAACTTGGAGAAGGCCGGGGTGAACCAGGCCTCGCGGAAGGCGACGCCCGGAAGTCCGAGCGCATTGAGTTTTTTCGCCAGCTCGTAACCGTCGATCCATGGCGCACCGAAGATCTCGAACGGCCGCGTCGTCCCCCGGCCCTCTGAGACGTTCGTTCCCTCGAAATAGACCTGGCCGGGATAAACCGTAGCCGTGTCAAGGGTGGGCATGTTCGGAGAAGGGTAAACCCACGGCAGGGACGTCTGATCGTACCAGAGGCCGCGCGTCCAGCCCTCCATCGGAATGACGGTCAGCTTGGCTTTCTTCGGAAGGAACTTGTCATTGAAGAGCCGGGCCAACTCGCCCAAGGTCATGCCGTGCCGCGCCGGAATGGGATAGAGGCCGACGAAGGAACTGAACTGCGGGTATTCAAGGATGGTCCCCTCGATATCGGCCCCGTTGACAGGGTTCGGCCGGTCGAGCAAGACAAATTCTATACCGCTCTCGGCACAGGCCTGGAGGGCGTAGGCCATCGTGGCAATGTAGGTGTAGACTCGCGCCCCGACATCCTGGATGTCGTAGATAAGGACATCCACGTCCCGGACCATCGTCCCTTCGGGGACCTTGCCCGCGGCCACCGTGTCGAAGGAGCGCATGTATTCATCGATGTTCTTGAGCATCCCCGGTTCCGGCTTGCTGGATTGGCCATAAAGGCTGAAGACCGGAACCTTGAACTTCTCATCAAAATAGAACGGAACGTATTCCCCGGCCTGGGCGTCGCCCCGGACCCCATGCTCGGGTCCGTAAAGGGCCGCCAGTTGGATGGCCGGTTCCCGGAAAAACCGGTCGGCCGTGCTCTCCAGCCGCCCGTTGACACCCGAGGAATTGGTGATAAGCCCCACCCTCTTTCCCTTGACCAGGTTGAGGTGCTTTTCGAAGAAGACGTCGACACCGAGCCTAACTTTTGGAGCGAGGACGGGGGTGTGCGGTTTTCCCTGTCGGGGCCTGCCGCAGGCCGCAAACGAGAAGAACAAAGCCAGAACGACAGGGACGGCCCCTAATAACGAATGCGTACGCATCAAGCTACCCGCCTTTTGGAATAATTGGACATGATCCCTCATTTTACCAAAGACGGGGAATAATTCAATGAATGACAGAAGTTCCCCCTTTGGACGATCGGATCGTCCGGTTCCCACTCAGGGGGACAGCGCTTTCCCGGCCGCGGTCAGCGGCGGATGATCAGGTCGGGATCGAACGTAAAGATCTTGCCCGTGCTCTTATCATAGATCGCCACAAAATACTCAAAATATCCTTCCGGGGCGACATCCGGGATGGAAATTTTGATCTTCTCCCCTGCTCTGGCTTGGAACGCCATGTCCTTGAACGGGGATTCCCAACTGAAGTCGACCGTAAAAGGCTGCCTCGGTTCGCACTCCCATTCGATGGACTGCCCCTTAACGGCAATCAGCTTATGAGGGGTGCAGATAACGTTCCCGTCCTTTTCCAGCCTCAATTTGACCGTGTGCTTTTTAATCAGGTGCTTTTTGGCCAGCATTTTTTCCTCCTTTATCCTTACCCCCTTCGGGGGACAAGAATCTCCGTCGGCGCGCGGAGCCTCCGGCCCTGCCTTCAGGCCCCCTTCTTCCCGGCCCGAACGCCCGCGACCGTTTTTTCATACCCCGGGTCCTTTCTCAACTCCGAAAGGTCCGGGTCCTTCTCGGTCTCCTCCAAAGAGCCGTCTTTCTTGAGATACTCCCTCAAGGCTTCGAGCGCCTCGGCTCTCCGGCCGACCTTCTCCAGGACTTGGACGCATTTCTTGAGAATGAGCACCGAGCCGGGCAGGATCTTCCGGGCTTCTCTGAGCTCCGAAAGCGCGTTCGCAGCGTCACCCGACATCGCGTGGTAATAGGCCATCCTGGCCCGAAGCAGGGCGTCTTGGGCGTTGACTCGACGTTCTTTATCCGCCAATGCGAGGGCCTTTTGATAGGCCTCCTTCGCTTTCGCCCCGTAACCCGGAGTGTAGCGGTAGCAGTCAGCCAGGTTCCCCCAGATCTCATATGTGTCCCCGCCCAGTCCGATCGCTTTCTCGAAAGATCTCACGGCTTCACCGTATCGGCCCTGAAAGAACTGGACGGTCCCGAAGTTGGAATAGGCGTCCGCGTTGGGCTTGATTGAGACGGATCTTTCGAACATCTCGCTGACCAAACCGTCCTTCCCCATCAGATAATAAATCCCCATGAGGTTGTTGTAGCCGCGGTAGTTGTCCGGCGCGAGCTTGATGACCTGCTGGAACATGTTTTCGGCGTCAGCCCAACGGCCGCTGCCGTAATAAAAAGCACCAAGGTGGCTGTAGCCAGCCCAACGGCTCGGGTTTAAACGGATCGCCTTCCGGTAGACCTCCTCGGCTTCGGCAGGCTTCCCGGCGTCCTCGAAGGCCCGGGCGTATCCCAGGGTCGCTTCGAAGCTCTCGGGGTCCTTGCGCAGGGCCTTCTCGAATTCCCGCAAGGCCTCCTCGGTTCGGCCCGTCCCGGCGGCGATGATCCCGAGGGTGATATGCACGGGCACCAGGTCCGGGTCGATCTCCGTCGCCTTCCGGCAAGACTCGCGGGCGGCCTCCGCCCAGGTCTGATCCCTGGTCAGGTCGTACTTCTTCCAATAAGCTTCGCCCAATCCCGCGTGGGCCAGGGCATACATGGCGTCCAGGTTTATGGCCCGCTTAAAAAGATCGATCGCGGCGTCGAGGTCCTCCTCATTCTCATAATGTTCAAGGTACGCCAGGCCTTGGACGTAATACTGGTTCGCCCCGGGAGTGATGGTCCCTCCCGCCATCAACTCACGACGGGCCGCGGACGGAAGCTCGATTCCCAGCATCTCGGCCGACATCATGACGACCCGGTCCTGAAAGGCCAGAGTGTTTTCCGGTCTTGTGGTGAACACCTCGGAGCGAACCTGGCGCAGCGTCGTCGTGTCGATGAGGTTCAAGGTCAAGACGAGGTCCCCCTCTTGGCGCTGGGAACTTCCGGTGAAGGCGAGCGTGGCCCCGAAGGCGCTGCGCGCCTTGCCGGCACTGACGATCCCGAACTCCGAAACCTCGCTCGTGGGAACGACCCAGAGGCCATCCTGATATCGTTCGAGCTGTGTCAGACGACTGACCAGGATCTCGACTAAGCCATCGCAAAACCTCTGGTCCGAAGGGTCACCGCCTACGTTCTTGAAAGGGAGCACGGTCACGTGCTTCTGCACCGGGAGCCTGCGAAGGTCCGCCCATCGTGTCAAGCCCCTGCGGGCCGTCGGATTAAGAAAGACGAGAAGCAGGGCGACGATGACCAATCCTCCCGCCCCGAGCGCGATCGCCCGGCCCCGCTTCCTTCCCGTGCTCTTCCATGCCGAGACCGGAGCTGCCGGCATCGCAGCCGTCCCTTCATATCTCCTCTTGAGGGCCTGGAGGTCCTCGCGGAGCTCCCGGACCGATGGATACCGGTGGGCGGGATCCTTCTCAAGGCACCGGCGGACGACACTCTCCAGCTCAGGGAGACATCCCGGGCAAGACTCTCCGAACGGCTGCGGCGGCTCGTAAAGGAGGGAATGGATCACGACCGCGTCCGTTTCCCCTTTGAACGGCGTCTTTTGCGTCAGCATCTCGTAGAGCACGACACCCAGGGACCAGATGTCTGTCCGGCCGTCCACGGGTTCGCCCCTGGCCTGCTCCGGAGACATGTAGGCGACGGTCCCGGCAACGGTCCCGCTCCATGTGGTCTGGGCTTTCGCGGCCAGTTTGGCGATCCCGAAATCCATGATCTTGACCTGACCCCGGGCGGAGACGATGATGTTCGCGCTCTTGATATCCCTGTGGATGACGCCCTTGGCATGGGCCTCCTCCAGCCCCTCGGCCGTCTGGACCGCGATGTCCAGAGCTTCAGGGATGGACAGCGGGCCTTCCTTGATCCTGTCCTTGAGGCTTCGGCCGGCGCAGTAGGCCATGGCGATGAAGGCCTGGCCGTCCCTCTCGTCAATCTCGTAAACCGTGCAGATGTTGGGGTGTTCGAGGCCGGCCGCCACTTGGGCCTCCTGGATGAACCTCGCCCTATCCGACTCCGTCCCGAGAATCTCGGATTTCAGGAACTTGAGGGCGACCGTCCTTTTCAGTTTAACATCCTCGGCCTTGTAAACGACGCCCATGCCGCCTTCCCCAAGCGCCTCGACGATGGAATAGTGGGAAACCGTCCGCCCGATCATAGACACCGTATGCTTCTCCCCTCTCTTGATTCCACTGTTTATTATGAGGATAACAACTCTCCATGGAATAGTCAAACGGGGGGGCTGCCGGGTTCTCGACCGATTTTCCTTGATTCCATCTGGCTTATCGGATATATTTCCATGGGGAATTCGGGAGGGAAGATTGAAAACGCCACCTGCAAAAAACTTCAAATGCCAGGTTCTCTTCCTCTTGGCCTCGTTCTCCATCCTCCTGTCCGCCCGTGCCGCTGAGATCCCTTGCGTCTGGTCGAATGTCGAAAAGATCGTAGCGGTGGGTGACCTTCACGGGGATTACGAGAATTTCGTCAAGATCCTGCTGGGCACCGGACTTGTTGACGAAAAACTTCAATGGGCCGGCGGGGAAACTCATTTCGTCCAGACCGGAGACATCATGGACAGGGGGCCCGGAGCAAAGATGATCTTCGACGTCCTGCGACGCTTGGAAAAAGAGGCCGAACGAGCCGGCGGAAAAGTCCATGTTCTCCTCGGCAACCACGAAGAGCTCAATATCACGGGGATCGCTTTCGACTACCCCGACTACATCACTGTCGAACAGTTCGTTTCCTTCCTGCCCCGAGACTACCGGAGGGAAAAGGAGCGGGAATTTCTCAAAAGGATCCGGGGCACTTTCACGCACGGAAACGAGGAAACTCCGGATGCCGGCACACGGGACAAGCTCCATGAATTCTGGCGGGGACTCATGCGGACGGATGACGCGCGGCGGGTCTACGTCAACTCCTTCAACGATACTTATGGCAAGTGGCTGCTCGAAAAGAACGCGGTCATCCGGATCAATGACACGGTCTTTGTCCATGGCGGGATCAGCGAAAAATACTCGACCTGGAAGCTCGAATCGATCAATTCCCTGCTCAGGCACGAGCTGTCCTTCTTCAAGGGCCGCAGGAAGGTCTTCCTCCGTTACGCGAAGCCTTTCGAAGCGAAGATCGTCTACGATGCCAACGGCCCTCTTTGGTTCAGGGACCTGGCTGTTAAGGACGAGAAGTCCATCAATGGCGAGTTCGAGCGCGTCCTCAAGAACCTCGGGGCCGGCCACATGGTCATCGCCCACACGTTCTATCGCGGCAACGGGGTAACCCCCGTCGTCGCCCCGCGATTCATGAGCCGTTTCGGCGGAAGGCTGTGGATCATCGATACCGGCATCTCCAGTTATTATGGGGGGGTCAACAGCGCCCTGATCATCGAGAACAAGGACTTCATGCTCTGGGGAGATACGGAAGCGGACGAGGCCGTCCTCGGGATCACCGCTCTCGGGGCAACGGACGGCGGCGGCGGTTTGACCGACGATCTTGAAGACTATCTGAGGAAGGCCGGCGTCGGGACGATCGTCAGGGGCGCCCAAAGGGGGCGCACGGAGCCTTGGACGATCATCTTGGATGACGGTCAGGCCGTCAGGCGGTCCGTTTTCAAGTACGTCGACCGCCGCAGGCCCTCCCCGCTCCCGGACAGTTTCAATTATGAGATAGCCGCCTACGAACTCAGCAAGCTCCTCGGCCTTGATATCGTCCCCCCTGTCGTTGAGAGGCGGATCGAGGGGACGAAAGGTTCCCTCCAGGCCTTCGTCGAGAACGCGGTCCCGGAGGCGGTCCGGAGGCAAAACGGGCCGGAACCCCCGGCGCCGCTGAAGTTCGGAGAGGCGCTCGAGACCATCAAGATCTTCGCCATGCTGGTCAACGACGCCTGCGAGAACTTCGAAGACACCCTCGTCGAGACCGCGACCTGGCAGGTTTTCCGGGTGGACTTCTCCGAGGCCTTCGGACCCTCGCCCGAGCTCAGACCCGATTGCATCCCGGCGTTCTGCCCCGATGAGCTCGACACGAAACTTCGGGACCTCGACGACCGGGTCATCGGACAAAAGCTCGCCCCCTATCTCAACAAAGACGAGATCGAGGCGCTCATCCGGAGAAAGGGCCGGCTCGTCCGGGTGCTGGAAGGCCTGAAGAATTAGGAGGTGCCCATGGGCCGAACAGCCGGGGATGCATCCGGGGTGACCGGGAAAATGTCTCCAGGGCCGATCGAGCGTTTCCTGGGACTGTTCACGGATATCAGGCCGGGCGAGGCTCAGAAGGCCTTGCTGCTGGCCCTGAATATCTTCCTGCTCCTGCTGGCCTATTACCTTATTAAGCCGGTCCGCGAAGCGCTCTTGCTGATCAACGCCAAGGCGCCCCAGACGAAAGCCTACTTGAGCGGCGCCCAGGCCATCCTGCTCGTTTTCGTGGTCAAAAGCTTCAGCCGGCTCGCCTCCCGCGTCCCGCGGCATATCCTTATCACCTGGACCACTCTTTTTTTCGTCTCCAACATCCTGATCTTTTACGTTCTTCACCTCAGCGGGACGCCCGTCAAGACCATGGGGATCGTTTTTTTCATTTGGATCGGGATCTTCAACATCTTTGTCGTCGCCCAGTTCTGGGGATTCGCCAATGACCTCTACACCGATGAAGCCGGAAAACGGATCTTCCCTCTCATCGCCGTCGGGGCCACCCTGGGCGCCGTGTTCGGGAGCAAGATCGCGGGCTGGCTCATTCAGCCCTTCGGATCCTTTAACCTTATGGTCCTTTGCGGAGCGGTGCTCCTGGCGTGCATCGCCTTGTCAAGGTTTATCCACAACCGGGAATTCAGGCCCTCAGAGGCCGAGATCCAGGGAGCCGATCGGGCCTCCCCTAAGGACCGGGAAGCCCAGGTCAAGCCGCTCCGTCCCGGCGGGGGATTCAAACTCGTCTTCCAAAGCCGATACCTCTTCTTCATCGCCCTTCTCATAGGGATCTACAACTTCATCAATATGACAGGGGAGTATATCATCAGCGACGTCAGCACCCGAGTCGCCCTCAGAGCGGTTGAATCGGGGACGGCGGCCGGCTTGACGATGGGACAGCTCCAGGGAAAGTTCTTCGCCGACTACCAATTCCTGACGAACCTTCTAGCCCTTCTCATCCAGCTTTTCCTAGTGTCCCGGATCTTCAAACGGGTGGGAGTTGGCGGGGCCCTTCTGTTTCTGCCCTTCATCGCCCTGGGAGGCTACGGCCTGATCTCTTTCGGGGCCCTCCTCATCCTTGTCAAATGGGTAAAGGCCATGGAGAACGGGACTGACTATTCACTAATGAACACGACAAAAGCGGCCCTTTTTCTCATCACGCCGAGAGAGGAAAAATACAAGGCCAAGGCCGCTATCGACACTTTCTTTGTGCGGGGCGGCGACGCCCTGGCCGCCTTGTGTGTCTTTGTCGGGACGACATATTTCGCCTTGGCCATCGAAAAGTTCGCGGTCATCAACGTATTTATGGTCTTAGTCTGGATCGCCCTTTGCTTTCTGATCATGAAAGAATACAAGAAGCTCAAATCCCGGGGGTCAACGCCTTAGGTCTTTCAGCTTGATGATCCCGCCGGAATCCTGGGTGATGTAAAGATAGCCCTCATCGTCCCAGGCGAACCCTTCTTGGTCGTTGCCCGGGAATGCATATTCGCCGACGAGCTTCCCTTCCAAGGTTATCTCTACGAAGATATTGTCGGCGTCACTGACGGCGTAAAGACGCTTCTTCAGGGGATCATAGGCCAGTCCCGACGGGTCATCCATTTTAAAGGGAAGGACTCTCAGGATCCGCGCTTCAGAGCCGTCTTTCCCTCCCGTTCTCAGGGGAACAAAGAGCTCCATGATGCAGGGGGGGTCCTCCTGGTTCCCGGCGTAGAATGTCCCTCCCTCCGGATGCCCGTCGTCTGGGACGAAGACCAGCGACTCGATACCGTTGTCGTATCGGTCCATTTGTTTCTGGAGGAAGTTCGGGTCCCCCTGGAACGCCCTGTTGACCGCGAACCTCCGGGTGACCGCCCGCTTGTCGGGGTCGAATTCCAGGATGACATCCTCGCCCTCGACGACGACGTAGAGGAGGCCGGTGCGCGGGTCGACTGTCACGTCCTCGAGGTCACCCGGCACCTTTTGGCTGAACACCGCGGTCCCGTCGGTTCTCATCTCCAAGATCTCACCCTCGTCGCTGACGACGAAAAGCGTCTTCCGGGCGGGATGGAAGCAGATCCCTGAAGGTTGGACGACGCCCACTTTATCGATGTTGCCGGTAAAGCCGGGACTCCCCGGCCACTCGCAGGGATACCGAATGTCAGGAGTGGACCGGGGACGGGCGCAGGAACCCAGGACCGCGACCAGGAGCCCGAAAATAACGAACGTTCTCATAGACTTCTTTGCCATCGAGCCCCCAATTTATTACAGAAATCGACGGGCTGTCAATACGCCCGCCGTTCCCCCTGATTGCCGATAGGATTCTTTCTCCTCAAGCCATGACGCCAGCCTCCGGCGATACCCGGAATTCCGGCTCACGTCCTATCAATAATTTTCGACCATCCGGATTTGATTTTCTTGACGTCCGGGATTATGATAGGGGTAGAGAATCGGGGAGATCGAATCGACCAGGAGGGAGGCGATGAAGCATAAGGCTCTTACGATCATGTTCCTGGGCGTGGCCCTCGTTCACGGGCCCTCCGCCTTCGGACAGTTCCTGCCCCAGGAGGTCGCCGGACGGGAAGAGATCGAACGTTTCCTGATTACGGCCGAGATCCTGCGCACCGAGCCCATCGGCGAGGGCGTGACCAATCCGACCAAGGTCTACCTCCGTAAGGATGGCATCGAAGGAAAGGCCGTCTGGAAGAACCCGAGCGGACTGCAATTCGGGTTCTGGGAGGGCTGGCAGTACGAGATCGCCGCTTACCGGATGGACAAGCTCATCGGCCTCAACATGATCCCGCCCACCGTGGAAAGAGTGCTTAACGGAAAAAAGGGTTCGCTACAATATTGGGTGGAGACCAAGTGCAGCCTGCTCGACCTCCAGGAAAGGGGGATCCCCATCCCGGCATCGGCCATGGAAAGCACAGACAGGATGAAATACCTCACCCGGGCCTTCGACAGCCTCATCGCCAATGAGGACCGCACCCAGCAGAACGTTCGTTACACCGAGGATTGGAGGATGATCCTCATCGACCATTCGCGATCGTTCCGTTCCGGCCGGGAGTTCACCGAGAAGCTCATGTTCGGTTTTCGAGGAATCAGGAAGAACGCCGACGGACGGCCCTTCCTCTTCCGACGGCTCCCCCGCGCCTTCGTGGACAGCCTTAAGACGATGACCTTCGAGAACGTCAAGGGGGCCGTCGGGACCTGCCTCACCGATAAGGAGATCCGCTCCCTCCTCGCCCGCCGCGACCTCCTTCTCGAAGACATCGCGGAGATGATCAAGGCGCAGGGGGAGGATAAAGTCCTCTATTGAAAAAGGAGGGAAAAAATGAAAAAGGGAATCGTCATCATCATGGTCTTCGCCACGGCCGTTCTCGGAACGGCGCGGGCCTTCGCCCAGTTCACGCCCGAAGAACTGGCCGAGCGTCCGAAGTGGGAGGAATTCCTCAGGGCGGCCGAGATCGTCAAGCAGGATCAGATGAAGGGAGACCAGGCGGTCACCAGCCCCTGGCAGCTGACCTTGAAATCGGGCGACGTGGTCCGCGACGCCCTATGGAAGAACCCCATCGGCAAGATGAGCGGCTACCTCGAGGGCTGGCCGTACGAGATCGCCGCCTACCTGCTGGACAAATCCATGGGGCTCAACATGGTCCCGCCTACGATTGAGAGGAGGTTCCATGAAGACAGGGGCTCCATCCAGCTCTGGATCCCGGACTGCATCACGCTCAAGCAGAAAACGGACCAGAAGATCAAGATCCCCCCCATCAAGGTTTTCAACTGGAACCGGAGCACGTACCTCCAGCGGGCTTGGGACAATCTCATCGCCAACGAGGACCGTCACATGAACCAGATCCTCATCACCAAGGACTGGCGGATGATCCTGATCGACCACTCCAGGTCCTTCCGGTCCTCGAAAAAGTTCACCAAGGAACTCATCTATACCGAAAAGCACCGGGAAGGGCCCAAGCTCATGAGCGAGTTGCCGCGCGCGTTCGTGGAAAAAATCAAGGCCCTGACGTTCGAGGGGATCCAGTCGGTCGTCGGCGAATACCTCAAGGATGAAGAGATCAACGCCGTTCTGGCTCGCAGGGACCTCATCCTGGCTGAAATCGAAAGGCTCGTCCAAAAGAACGGGGAAGACCAGGTCCTATACTGAATCCGCGGCCGCGGGAAGCGTCTTGAAAACGACCAGCACGTTTTGGCCGGGTTCCCGTTTGTATTCGAAGCCGTCCATGAGGGTCTTGGAGAGGTAGATCCCGAACCCTCCCCTCTTGCCCGTCCTAATTTTTTCCTGGATGTCGGGAGGCATGGCCTGACGGGGATCAAAGGAAATCCCCGTATCCCGGAACTCGAAATAGACTTTCCGCCCCTCGAACCAAGTCCGGAGGACGAGGTCCCCTTTTTCTTCCGGGTAGGCGTAAAGGATGATATTGACGGTGATCTCATGGAGCGAGAGCTCGATCTTGAAATAGTCCTCCTCGGCCAAGTCGATGCCCCGGAGGGAATCCCGCAGAAAAGCGCGGACTCGGTCCATGGCCTGTAAGCCCGCCTTCACCCTCAATTCGCCCAAGGATACTCCCTCACCCAACCCTCTTCACGAGGACGAGCGTCATGTCGTCGCAGGGGTCGGCGCAGCCTGTATGGCTCCGGACCCCAGCGAAGACTTTTTCCATGATCTTCGGAACGGCGAGGCCCATGTTCTCCCTAAGGAGCGCCTGGAGCCTGTCCTCCCCGTATTCTTCATTTTCGACACTCCGGCCCTCCGTGATTCCATCAGTATACAAGCAGAGCAGGTCGCCGGGGCCGAGGCGGACGCTGCCCGCGCCGTAGATGACCCCGGGGAACATCCCCAAACAGAAGCCCGTGCTCTCCAGCCTTTGCAGACCGCCTTTCCCACCCAGCACGATTGGCGGGTTGTGGCCGGCGTTGACGAAGGTCATTTCTCCTGTTTCCGTGTCCAGCTCGCCGAAAAAGAACGTGATATACGTATGACTCTCGGAGCTTTGATGGACGAAATCGTTGAGGCGGGCCGCCATCCCCGTCAGGTCGTGGCGGGGGCCCACCTCCGCGCGAAGAGACGCCCTCAGGGAGGCCATGAGCAGGGCTGGCCCCACGCCGCAGCCCGAAACATCCGCGATCGCAACGCCCAGACGTCCGGATTCGAGAGGGATGAAATCGTAATAATCGCCGCCGATCTGGAAGCAGCCTTTATTGCCGCCGCAGACATCGAACTTCTCCAGCCGCGGGGCCTCCCTGGGAAGGAGGTTCCTCTGGATCTGGGCGGCTACGGCCATCTCGCGCTCCATGCGGCACTTCTCCAAAGACTGCTCCATGAGCTTGGCGTTCTCGATCTTGACCGCGGCCACGTTGGCCAGGAGCGTCAAGAGTTTCAAGTCGTCCTCCGTGAACGGATTGATCGGGGAGGCCCTGTCCGCGTAGACGATGCCGATGATCTCCTGGTTGTTCCACAGCGGGACGCACATGGCGGTCCGGACATTCGAGCGGAGGATACTCGCCTGTTTTTTGAACTGCGTATCCGACTGGACGTCGGAGAGCAGGATGGACGAATTCCTGGCCATCGCCATATTGAGGATCGTCCGGCTGACCAGGATGTTCTGGTTCTTCAATTCGGGGTTGACGATCCTGACGACCTTGGGGATCAGCTGGGCCGGTTCGCCTTCCCTCAACATCAGGACGCCCCTGTCCATGGGGATGTTCTGGGAGATGAGGTCCATAATGTGGTCCAGGAGCTGGTCCAGGGGGAGATGATAGATGAGGGCCTGGCTGACCTCGTTGAGCACGGAGAGGAACTTATGCTCGAGGCGGAGTCTCTCCAGGTCCGCCACTTGAGACTGGGGCCGGGTCGCTGTTTCCACGGCCGGCTTTTTCAGGATGTCCCGGACCCCGATGATGGTGTTGTACTCGCCGAGGCCGGGAGGTCCCTCCACCATCTCGATGCGGGTCGCGGCCTCCTGGTCAAAGATGATCCTCGTCGAACCGAGGAGGACCTCGTCCCCCTTCCTGAGCTCCGTCTCGAGCTGGATCTTCTTCCCGTTGACGAAAACACCGTTCTTGCTCCCTAAATCCCGGATGACATACCCTACGTTTGTCGCCGCGATCAGGGCATGTCGGCTCGAACAGAACTGGTCGGGAAGGGGCAGGTCGTTCTCTGAGGCCCTCCCGACGGACGTCCGGTCACGTTCCAGAACGCGAGTGAACGGCTCTCCCGTTTTCGGATAAACATACAGACTGGCCATTGGAATGCCTTGTCCCGATTCTAGCGGAAGACAGCTCTTCCTTTCAAGTCCGGATCGTGCCTTTTTTTTTCGAGGGCCCTGTACAACTTCCGGCAGCGTCGGATCCTCTCTTCCGGCGGGAGGTCCTCGATCAAGGGGAAAAGGAACTCCTTGATGTCCTTACGGACCACATTATCCAGGAGCTCCAGGGAATAGTCGATGGACTTTCGCGTCCCCTGGCAGATGTTCTGATAGGCCTTGACGATGTCTTCGGAGGGATAGATGAGGCAGAGGAGGTCGAAGATGCGCTTGATCCGCAAGGTCAATAGGCTACCAAGATTCTCCCCCGGCCGGCTTTCGAGGAGGGCCTTGAAGCCCATCCGGATCTGGACCAGGATGGCCGGGACGATCCTTTTCTCCGTGAAGACGATGCCGGGAGTCCCGGATCTGATCCGGTAGAGGGCTTCGATGATCTCAGGTTCGATCTCAGCATGAGCGTGCGCAAGTTCAGCGGCAAGAGCATCGGCCGCTCTTTGGGTGCTCATCCGGGCCAGGACTTCGGGGAGCGCCCGGCGGACGGAGATGTTTTGTTTGGGATCTTTCAGGTTCCGCAACAGGGCGGCCAGAATCCTGCCGCCATAGGCGGCCAACGCCTCCTTGGCGACTTGACGGGTCTGGGAATTCCCCAGCTGTTGAACGATGAGGGGGATAAGTTCTTTTCGCTTGAGCTTGGCGGCGCTGTCCAAAGCGTAGTTCAGGACGTCCGGCGACGGGTCCCTCAGGAGTTGGTCCAACTGGCGAATGACCCGGGGTTCCGGCGTCATCATCCCGAGGACCTTGGCCGCCTCCATCCTCTCCACTTCCGACTCCTGCCCCTCTCCCGCTGCTTTCTCCAAGTGTTCGCCCATGACTTTCCGGTATGTTTCGAGTTCAAATATTTCTTTGATCTGGGTCCCGAACTCCTCCTCGGCCAATACGTCCTCCATCCCCGTGAAGAAGGATTCCCCGCCGACGTCGAGAAGGGAATCCATGGACCTTGCCCGCAGTTCGCCATCCTTGCCGGCCAGGACCTCCCTGAGCTCGGGTGTCAACTTGTCCTTCCGGACGAGGTCGAAGAGATTCATGGCGTAGAGGACGGAACTCCGTTCCCGGCTCTGGATGGTGTCGAAAACGAGCCGGGCCGAGTCGACGTCCATGCGCTCGGCCACGACTTTTTCTCCGTCCTCCCACCTCCTCTCCAGGTCCTTCTTGACGACGCCGAGGTATTCGCCGAAGATCAGCCGAACCAGCAGGAGCCAGAGGACCAGGAAAACGATGGTGATGATACTGATGGACGCCAAGCCGACGTGGAGAACCGCGTAGAAGAGGAAGAACAGGAGCGCTCCCAGGGCCGTCGAGAATTTGTTAAGGAACATGTCGAGGAACATCTTGGCCTTGTATTTGATGTCCGCGGGCACGGGGAGATAGAGCAGCTCGCGCGCGGACTGGCTGAGGCTGTTCTCCAGGCCCTTGTCGGTGCCCTTGACCAGGACGGCCCAGACGATCAAAGACACTGTTGGAAAGAGAAAAACCGAGGCCGCTCCGGCCAGAAGGAGCACGGGCGCGACGAGCAGGCCGGCCCGCACACCGAACCGCCGGAGGATCCGGCCTGTTCCGAAAAGCTGGACGAGGTAGGAGAAGAGGAGCAAGGCGGCGAAAAAGGACCCGAGAAAGGCCGTCCGGGGATCCGGGTTGGGGAACCGCCACCTCAGGATGGTGTTGAACTGGAGCTCGATGAGGTTGCCGACCACGGCCCCGGCCCCCAACATTCCGGCCATGAGGAGCAGGTACCGGTTCTTACGAACGATGTGAAAGCCTTCGAAGGATCCAGCCAAACCCCCGCCGCTGTCGGCGGCCGCCCATTGATCATCCTCCGCGGAGCGGTCCGCGTAGACCAGGTTGACGACGATCAGGGTGAGGACAAGCACGGCCGGGCAGAACAGGAGCAGGTTTTCCGTGCCGATGGCCCGAGCCAGGTTCCAAGCCAGGAGGGCCCCTCCGAGACCGCCCAGGAGGCCTCCGCTGACGAAGAACCCGACCAATCTCTTGGCCTGGTGGGGGTGGAGGACGTCATTGACCGCGATCCAGAACTGGGTGACCGAAGTCGCGATGAAGGCGTCCGACCAGAACCAGTAGATGAGGGAAAGTCCGTTCCAATTGACCTTGAAAACCACCCAAAGAAGCCAGAAGAGGACGAATCCAGCAATGAAAAATGCGATGCTCAGGGAAATGAAGCGGCGGCGCGGCAGCGTCCTCAACAGCTTGAGATTCAAGCCCACGACGAAGCCGATGAGCAGGGCCGTGAGAAGATAGGGCAGCGGCAGGAACCGGTCGGAGAACGAAACGAAGAAGAGCGAAACCTTGACCGGCTTGATGATATAGGCCGGGAAAGTGATCAGAAAAAAATACACGAAGAGCAAGGAAGCGATCTTCGACTCGCCGGGCCGGACGTCTGCTAGGCGTGAGAGGATTCGAGAGCGTCGGTCTTCCGTCACCTTGGGATTAAAAAGCTCTGCAGGGCGGACTCTTCGTTATCGAAGATCTCCAGGACCTTCGTCAGCATGGTCACCTGGAAGACGAGATAGAGCTTCTTCGAGATCCTGGCGAGCTTGAATTTGCCTCCCAGGTTATGGGTGGAAATATAGCTGGCCAGGATCTCCCCCACCCCGAAGCTGTCGATGAACTCCACTTTTTCAAAGTTGAACAGGATGTTTCTCGTCCCTATCTCGAGTCGGTCTTTGACCAGCTCGTGGAGCGTCGTTTCCGACATATCGGAACGCCGGATCTCCCCCTCTATGTCAAAAATAACGACATCGCCCTTCTCACGCGTCTTGATAACCATGGTCCCTGCTTTCTCTTTCACTTTTATCAAAAGTACGACGGATTGTCAATTTGGCGTCTGGTACGCGGGCAAGAAGAAATAGCCGGTCCCGATCAGGCCAGGCCGACCTTCTTCAGGAGGGCGACGGACTTAGGGTCCGAGCGGCATTTATCCAGGGACGGCATGAGCTTGACATAAAGGAACCAGGGGTCCTTTTGTTCGTAGGCGTTCATCATCCATTCGCAGACCTTCAAGTGGTCGCCCAGTTCTGCGTAGACGATGGCCGTCCAGAACGGCGAGAAGATGGCCAGCCTTTCTTCGTAATCCCTGTGGTAGAGCCACAGCCGTTCACGGTCCCCCCTCCGGGCATTGGAAATGTGGATCCAGTATTCGGCGAGCCAGGACGCTATCCCCGCCTCCTTCTTGAACTCCTCGACGGCCTTTTCGTTCTGCCCTTTCTCCAACTGGGCCCATCCCAGCAAGATGTGTGTGTAAGGAAAGTCCGGGGACATCCTCTGGGTCCTCTGCAGCTGGCCCTCAGCACGGTCATAATCCCGGGCAAAGAAAAACGCCGCGCCCAGGTTCCTGTTGATGATTGGCGAAAGGGGATCAAGCTCCAAGGCCCGTCGGAGCATCACGACCGCCTGGGTGAACCGGGCCTGGAAGAACAGGAGCCGGCCGTACCAGTGATAGGCTGGGGCATAACCGGGCTTGAGCATGATAGCCTTTTGGAACACTTTCTCACTCCCATGGAGGTCCAGCTCCGAAAATATCCTGACGGCCGCCTCCAAACAATACGCTTCGGCCAGCCCGCCGTCATGCTCGAGGGCCTTCCTGGAGGCCGCCCGAGCCCTCGGATAGACCTCCCTGGGAGGCATCGAGGAGTAATCCAGCAGCGCCATGTACGCTTCCGCGAGTCCGGCCCAGGCCGGGGCGAAAGCCGGGTCCTTTTCTAGGGCCATCCCGAAGAGTTCGATGCTCTTCCGGATGTTCTCCTCTTTCTCCTTGTTCAGGAGGTAACGCGCCATCAGGAAGAGGTCGTAGGCCTCCGGGTCGGCCGTAAGCTTCTTGGTCAGTCCGGACAACTCCCCTTCAGAGGCCTCGACGCCAAGCGCTTTTACGACGGCCAGGGCGATCTCGTCCCGCACGACCGGGATGTCCGCCCACGCCCGGTCGATCTCCCCAGACCAAAGAACGAATCCTTCGGTTGCGTCCATGAGCCTCGCAACGACACGGAACCGATCTCCCAACAGCCTCACCCTCCCATCAAGGACGGTCGAAACGCCCAACCCGCGGCCCGCTTCCAGAGGACTTTTTCCCTGTCCTTTGAAAGCGAAGGCGGACCTCCTCGCAGAGACCTTGAGTTCCCGGACGGCGCTCAAGGTGTCAATGAGCTCATCGGTGAACCCATCGCACAGGTAATCGCGCTCGGGTCCTTGATCCTCATTCAGAAACGGGAGGACGGCCAGCGAGTGCTTCCAGTGGGGCATGGAAAGGTGGACGGCCTCCAAGGAACCGCCGGCGCCGTTCTTTTCCCCGCGGCGTTCGCCTCCCCGGAACTTGCGGAAAAGCCGCAGAATCCCCGTCTTCCGATCGCTCATGAATCCTTCCGGATCAACCCTTGTCCTTTTATATCAAAGAGGACCGGTCAAGTCAATCAAGTGACTGCCCCCCCGGAAATCGCCTTTGACTCCCTTTAAAGACGGCGCACGGTGTGATAGATTGACAACCATCGCATTCATCAGGAGGCGCTATGGAGACCGAACTCAAGATCCAAAAGCCGGGCCGCCTGGCCTGCCTGGATGCGTTTCGGGGGCTCGATATCCTGATCATGATCTTCGTCAACTACATCGCGGGGATGAAGGCCTCTCCCGGGTGGCTCCAGCACGTCGCGGACGGCGTCGACGCCTACACCATCACCGACCTTGTCTTCCCGGGCTTTCTATTCATCGTCGGCGTGGCCATACCCCTGGCCTTATACAAGCGGATGATGAGCGGCGTCAGCCGTTGGGAGCTCATCGGGCACATCCTCTCGCGGACGGTGGCCCTGCTCTTCCTGGGCGTCCTGACCGTCAACGAGCACGGCTACTCCGCGGCCGACACAGGTCTGCCGAAATCCTGGTGGTATCTCCTGGCTTACGCGGCCGTGATCGTTTTCTGGAACATCTACCCGAAGACCGACAAGACCTCGAAACGCCGTCTTTATCTCGGGCTGCGCATTGCGGCTGCCAGCCTCCTCATCATCCTGGTCCTCATCTTCCGGGGAAGGACGCAGGACGGGTCCATGACCATGATCCAGACGTCCTGGTGGGGCATCCTCGGGCTCATCGGCTGGTCGTACATGGCCTGCAGTTTCACCTACCTCCTGACCCGCGGCAACAGGACGGCCCTCATGGGCGCCTTGGGTTTCATGATTGCCCTATACATCGGCGTCCGTCATGGGGCCTTGGACTTCCTTGGGCCGGCCGTTCACAATTTCATCAACATCGGGTCAAACTTCGGCTCCCACGCCGCGATCGTCACGGCCGGCATGCTGGCCGGTTCACTATTCATCCCCGGGGGTGACATCCGCGAGCACAAGCCGAGGATGAAATTCATGTTCTTCCTCGGGACGGGAACGCTGATCGCCGGATATATTCTCAGGCCGCTCCACGGGATCAACAAGCCCCAGGCCACCGACTCTTACGCCCTGGTGTCCGCGGGCCTTTGCTGCCTTGTCCTGCTTGGCTGCTATTATTTGATGGACATCAAAGGGATCAAGCGGTGGGCTAATTTTCTCCTCCCTATCGGCGTCAACCCCCTTCTGGCCTACATCCTTCCAGACATCGTCGGCTCGGTCCAGGACATCCTCACCTCGATCACCCGTTTCGACGTCTGGAAACTCTTCTGGCCGTTCCGGGAAGCAGGCGGCTGGCCTGGTCACCTGAACGCGGTCGTCATGACTCTCATTATCCTCCTCATCGTCCGCGTGATGACCAAGGCGAAGGTGGTCCTCAAGCTCTAGCGGCCGCCCTTGCATCACTAGCCTGGATTTCCACGGAAGGGGATTCGCCTAAGGATTTGGCGCCTCAACCCTAAATCTCTCTCTGTTATATCGCTGATTGCCGTTCAAAGACTTATGTCGACGGTGCGCCGATAATATAGAAATAATAAGTTATTTCTATGAGACATCCGTCTCCCGTGAATCTACAATCTTGAGCGTAAAAACTTCTTTTCGCCTTATTTTCCCCATATTCCGGCATCCAATCCCTTGTGGCCATAAATTGGACTT
>Ga0315281_10002384_pt1 | contig 27947 bp, 35 predicted proteins | sample YL17G07_0_MG_FD_204540 | JGI IMG/M metagenome (GOLD analysis project Ga0315281, IMG submission 204540) | Sediment microbial communities from Yellowstone Lake, YNP, Wyoming, USA - YL17G07_0 | ecosystem: Environmental > Aquatic > Freshwater > Lake > Sediment | place: USA: Wyoming | collected...
ATCGCTAAAGAAATAGAATTGGAAGACAAAGTGGAGAATTTAGGAGCTGAAGTTCTAAAAGAGGCAGCAGAGAAAACTAATGATGTGGCTGGTGATGGTACGACAACTGCTATTCTTTTAGCCTGGTCAATAATTGGTTCAGGGCTGAAAAATGTGGCTGCCGGAGCTAATCCTTTAAGCGTAAAAAGAGGAATTGAAAAGGCAGTTAGCAAAATAGTAGAGGAATTAAAAAAGATTTCCCAGAAAGTCGAAGGCCATGAGGCTGTTTCTGATGTTGCTACTATTTCTTCCAAAGATAAAGAAATTGGAGATTTAATAGCTAATATTATTGATGAGGTTGGCAAAGACGGAGTGATAACAGTAGAAGAGGCAAAAACTTTAGGTTTATCCAAAGAAGTGGTGAAAGGATTACAATTTGATAGGGGTTATATTTCTGCTTATATGATTACTGATGCAGAAAAAATGGAAGCGAGATTGGAAGATCCGTATATTTTAATCACTGACCAAAAAATCTCCAATATTCATGATGTTTTACCTTTACTCGATAAAATTCTTCAAAGCGGCAAGAAAGAGCTATTAATAATTGCCGATGATGTTACCGGAGAAGCTTTGGCCACTATTGTTCTCAATAAATTACGTGGCGTCTTTAATGTGGTGACTGTTAAAACTCCCGGGTTTGGTGATAGAAGAAAAGAATTAATGGAAGATATTGCCATTGTAACTGGCGCTAAAGTTATTTCTGAAGAATTGGGTATCAAATTAGAAAAAGCAGAGTTAAATGATTTAGGTCAAGCCAGAAAAATTGTCGTGACCAAAGATAATACCACTATTATTGAAGGCGCTGGTTCCAAAGAAGCTATAGAAAAAAGAATGAAACAAATTAAAAAAGAATTAGAAATCAATGAATCTGATTTTGACAAGGAAAAATTACAGGAAAGATTAGCTAAACTTTCAGAGGGGGTGGCGGTGATTAAAGTTGGCGCGCCAACAGAAGTGGAGCAAAAAGAAAAACAGCATCGAGTCGAAGATGCCGTCAGGGCTGCCAAAGCTGCCTTAGAAGAGGGAATTGTTCCCGGTGGCGGCATTGCTTTTCTTAAAACGGAGCAAGCTTTGGAAAGCTTAAAAGTAGAAAATGATGACGAGAAGATTGGTGTAGAAATTGTGAAGAAATCATTAGAAGAGCCAATTCGAAAAATTGCGGAAAATGCCGGTAAAGATGGCGCTGTTATCTTAGGGGAAGCCAGAAAAAGAGGTAATAATGAAGGATTTAACGCTTTAACCGGTGAATTTGTAGATATGATCAAAGCTGGTATTGTTGATCCCACAAAAGTCACCAGAAGCGCTTTGGAAAATGCTGCTTCAGCTGCTGGCATGCTTTTAACTACTAGAGCAGTAGTGTATGAATTGCCAGAGAAAAAAGAGAATAACTTGCCAGCAATGCCCAGCGAAGAATATTAAAAATTTAAAATTCCTGCCTGCGCAGGCAGGTAAAATTAATAAAATAATATGAATATACTTTGGTTCGTTTTAGTTCTGATTGTTCTTTTCGTAGTGGGAGTTTATAATTCTCTAATTAGAAAGAGAATGAGGGTGAAAGAAGCTTGGTCAGATATTGATGTTCAATTAAAGAGACGTTATGATTTGATTCCTAATATTGTGGAATCAGTTAAAGGTTATGCTACTCATGAAAAAGAAGTTTTTGAGAAAGTAACTGCAGCGAGAAGCCAGGCCATGCAAGCTGCTGGCGGGGCTAATAAAATGGCTGCAGAAAATCAGTTAAGTCAAACTCTTAAATCTTTATTTGCGGTAGCAGAAAATTATCCCGAGTTAAAAGCTAATCAAAACTTTTTGCAATTACAAACAGAATTAGTTGATACCGAGGATAAAATTCAAGCAGCCAGAAGATTTTATAATGGCAATGTGAGAGATTATAATATTGCCATTCAAACTTTTCCTTCCAATATCATTGCTGGAGTTTTCGTTTTTAAAGCAGAGCCATTATTTGAAACCAGTGAACCCGAAGAAAGAGAGGCAGTAAAAGTGAAATTCTAATGACTCTTTATACCCAGGCTGACGTTAATATTCGCAAGACCTGGTTTTTGATGACCGGTTTCTTGATTTTTATTATCCTTTTAGGATGGTTTTTTAGTTATCTTTTTAATGAGCAATTGATTTTGATTTTAGCAGTTGTCTTGGCTGTTTTTCAGAGTTTTTTGAGTTATTGGAATTCTGATAAAATCATTCTCTCTTTATCTCAAGCTCAAGGCCCGATTAAAAAAGAAGATAATCCTGAGTTATATCGCGTCGTGGAGAATTTATCCATTACTGCTGGTTTACCCCTGCCTAAAATTTATATCATTAATGATGCTTCGCCCAATGCTTTTGCTACTGGTCGTGATCCCCAGCATGCGGTTGTTTGTGTCACTAGAGGTCTTTTAGATAAATTAGAAAAAGTGGAATTAGAAGGAGTCATTAGCCATGAACTTTCTCATATTGGCAACCGAGATATCTTGCTTTGTTCAGTGATCGTGGTTTTAGTGGGAATGATTAGTCTTCTCTCTAACTGGCTTTTGCGAGGAATGCGCTTTGGCGGAAGAAGAAGAGACGATAATGATAATTTGGGCTTGATTCTTCTGCTTTTAGGATTAATAGCTGCTATTCTTGCTCCGATTGCCGCCACTCTTTTACAGTTATCAATTTCTCGCAAAAGAGAATTTCTAGCTGATGCCTCAGGCGCTTTATTAACTCGTTATCCAGAAGGATTAGCCCGGGCTTTGGAAAAAATAACCAAAGATCCGACTCCTTTAAGAACCGCTAGTCAAGCTACAGCTCATTTGTTTATTGCTGATCCCTTAAAACCAAAGAAAATAACCTGGTTCACTAAACTTTGGTTGACTCATCCGCCAATAGAAGAACGAGTGAAAGCTTTGAGACAGATGAGTATTTAATTTTTAAGGAAAACTTGCTATAATAAAGCAAAGGTCGATAAAATAATTTAAATATTAAAATTTAATAAATTTATGGAAGAAAATAAACAAGAAACCCCTGTTTCTCAAACATCTCCAACATCAGGAGGGCAAAAAATGGAGGAAGGCAAAGTTATGGGAATCTTAAGTTATCTGTCTATTCTTTGTTTGATTCCCTTATTCACTAAAAAAGACGATGATTTTGTCTATTTTCACGCCAAACAGGGATTAGTACTGTTTGGTTTTGAAATCGTGGTCTACGTTATTTATAGAATTATCGTCGGCATGCTGATTGGATCTATTGTAGGCTGGGGAATGCTTTCCATCTGGAGTTTGATTTTCAATTTAGTTGATCTTGGTTTATTGGTTTTGGCTATCATGGGTATTATCAACGTAGTGCAGAATAAAAAGAAAGAATTGCCTTTGATTGGTAAATTTGCTAGAAACCTCAAGTTCTAAAATTCTAAAAATCTCCCCTTAAGCAAGGGGGATTGGAGGGGTCGCATAGTGGCCTAGTGCGGTTGCTTGGAAAGCAGCTGTGTCCTTCGGGGCACCGTGGGTTCGAATCCCACCTCCTCCGCTATCTTTCGCTGTTCCACAACTACGGAATAGCAGGCCATCTTTCGCTCAATAGACAAACAAAATGTTCTCCAAGTTATTAATATTTAAAAATCAGCAAAAAAACGGTGTTTTAAAGCGCCGTTTTTCTTTAAACAAACCTTGTTTTTTGTTATAATAAATCTATAAAAGCGTAAATAACTGTTATTGTGAGTGAAGCGAAACTATGTTAAACGTGGCGGAGCAATCTCATTAACAATTTAACAATATAACAATTTAAATCCATGCCCCACCGTGAAGAACAAAATTTAATACAATTTAATCTTGATTATAGAAGTAAAAAAATAAATGAGTTGATTCCTAAAACAGGTGATAATTTAATGAGCATAAATAAAAAAATATTAACTTCAATTAAGCAAAAACCTTATTTTTCTAAGGATAATTTTGTTTTATATAAAAATGATTGTTTGAAAGTATTAGAACAATTACCAGAAAACTCAATAGATATGATTTTTGCTGATCCTCCTTACTTCCTATCATCAGGATCTTTTACTTGCCAAAATGGGAAAATGGTCAGCGTTAAAAAAGGAGATTGGGATTTAAGCAATGGATTAAAAAGAGATTTTGAATTTCATTTTGAATGGACGAAGGCGTGTCACAGAGTTTTAAAGCCAGGCGGAACAATTTGGATTAGCGGAACATACCATTCAATTTATCAATGCGGTTTTGCTTTGCAGATTAATAAATTTCATATTCTTAATGATATTTCTTGGTTTAAGCCAAACGCTTCGCCAAATTTGAGCTGTAGGTTTTTTACTGCCAGTCATGAAACTCTTATTTGGGCGAGAAAAGATAAAAAGGAAAAGCATAAATTTAACTACGAATTAATGAAAAACAGTGATTGGCCAGAAGATTTCATTAAAAAGCCAAACTTGCAAATGCGTAGCGTTTGGGCAATCTATCCGCCTAAAAAGGAAGAGAAAACTTTTGGCAAACATCCAACTCAAAAACCAATAGATTTATTAAATAGAATAGTTTTAGCCAGTACTGATAAAAATGACATTGTTTTGGATCCTTTTACTGGTTCATCAACAACAGGTTTAGCTTGTGTTTTGAATAATAGAAAGTTTGTTGGCATAGATACAGAAAAAAAATATTTAGATTTATCTATTAAAAGATTTAATGAACTTATCAAAAAGCAAAATAACAAGTTAAAAATTTAATTTTATGAAAATTGTGACGAGGACTACTGCTATTAAAAATTTAAAGAAATATATTGGTCAAGACTTAGCCGAACTGGCTAAAAAATTTGGCGTGACTATTTATAAAAATGGTAAACAAAATAAAGGTTGGAAAGGTCTTATTCTAGAGCGTTTAGCAGGACTTCAAACAAATGTTTCAAAAGCACCAAACGGACTATCTTATGAGCTGAAGTCAGTTGCTTTTCATTATGTCAAAAATGTGCTTGTACCAAAAGAAACAATGGCTATTACTATGATCAACCCCGAAGAATTAAAAAAGCAATCATTTTTTGAAAGTCATTGCTGGGCAAAATTAAAATCAATTGTTTTCTGCGCAGTTATGTGGCACGGAAAAAATTCTAAAAAAGCGGAGTTATTGGAAGTGGAAAGTTTGGATTTTTTAGAGGATGATGATTTGATTAAAGAAATCAAAGCCGATTACGATTTTATTCGAGAGAAGCTAATAAAATATGGATTTAAAAGTTTAACTGGCAAGGATGGAAAATGGATTCAAGCAAGAACTAAAGGGCCAGGGCACGGATCAATAAGCAGAGCGTTTTATGCTCGCAAGAAATTAGTTAAAAAAATTTTTGAAACCGCAAGTTAATTTTATTATGGGAACGACTACGCAAAATCTTTGGCAAGGTTTAATAACAGCACTTGATGTTTACTCTGTTATATTATTTTTCGTTTATTTTGTTCTTGGAGTAGTTGCTTGTTTTGCTTTCTTTACCTTTTTCTTTCGTAAAGAAATCCGATTATTTAAAAACCGAAAACGACCGATAATGATTTTTAAGTCTGCCGGTGAAGATATGGAAATTGAAACAAAGTTATTGCGCGATAGCCAATTGTTTAATATACCCGAAGAACCTACTGATAAACACCAAAACATTGATCGTATTAAAAATCATAGTTTAATAATAATTGGCTATAGTGCGGGTATGACAAATTTTGAAGATATTTTCAACGGAGCAAAAAATGCAGGTATACCCGTTATCATCTATTCAAAAGATAAAATTCCTGATGATATTTTTAATAAATTAAGAAATTATTCTTGGTATTCAAGTTGCCAAGTTCCTTTGCGATTGATTAACGATGTTTTTACTATATTATCAACCTTTCCCAATAAATGATTATGACCACGCAAGAACAATTTGATAGATATCTTGCCGACCATCTTAATCTTACAAAAGAGGATATTAAAAAAGTCCAAATTCACATTGAATTGCGAGACAAGCTTAAAATAAAACTTGAATTTAAGGGTAAAGATGATGGAGAATCCTATTCTTTTTTAACCGGTTCATATTCAAGAAATACCGCTATTCGTCCTCCGAAAGATGTTGATTTTTTCATTGTCTTGAATGACAAAAAATATGGAGACCTAAAACCGAGCGAATTACTTAATCTTTTAGAAAAAACACTTAAAGAAATTTTGCCCAATAAAACAGTATTTCAACAGACCCATTCTGTTACGATTGAATATGACGAGGATTTTAGTATTGATGTTATACCTGCGTTTGAAATAAACAGTGAGCTTTATAAAATTCCGCATGTTTCTGACGATAGCGACATTTGGTTGGAATCTAATCCTAAAATTCACGGGGAAAAATTAACCGAGGCTAATAATACGGTTAATGGGCTTTTAGTGCCAATAGTTAAGCTCCTGAAGGCTTGGAAGCGAGATAAATGTAGTTATGTTAAATCTTTTCATCTTGAATTACTGGCGATAGAAATAATATATAATTCCGAGATTGAATCATATGCTAATGGCATAAATTTATTTTTTGATAATGCAAATAACTACTTAAAAAGTGCCTGTATTATTGATCCCGCAAATTCGGATAATTTTGTAGATGATTATTTAACAGATGACGAGTGGGAAAACTTGAGGTATTTAATTAAGACAGAGGCGGCTATTGTCCAAAATGCCGTCAATTTAGAAAACAACGAGAAGACAGACGAGGCAATCAAAGAATGGGACAGAATTTTTACATTTAATCCCGAGAAGAAAAAATCTTTAATATCAAAACAAGCCCACGAGAAAGTTTTGTCTTATCCTGAAAATTTACAATTTAAAATAAAAATAACTTCTAAACTTTTTAATTCAACACTAAATAAATACAAAGAAAATTATTATTCTAATAGTAGGAAGTTACCTAAAGGATGGCAATTGCGATTTTATGTTGATAGTTCCAATATCCCCGATCCCAAAAAAGTTTTTTGGCAAGTAGTAAATACTGGCGAAGAAGCAGAAAGAGCGACCGATTTGCGAGGTGAAATACTTGACGATCAAGGGTTTAATCAACACGATGAACACACAAAATATAAAGGAACACATTATATCAATTGTTTCATCGTGAAAAATAATTATTGTGTTGCAAAAGATAGATTTTTTGTCAATATTAAATAAGCCCGCCGAAAAAATCTTCGTCAGTCCAATCGAGGTCGGCTCACAGAAAAGGGATTAAAGAGGAGTGAAAGAAAAACTTGAAATTAACTAGATTCCAACATTATCTTATAAGATTAGTTACTTATTGACTGTTCATTTTAAATATGTTATATTTAAAATACCCTGTATTAGGGTATTTTTGGTACTTTGATAAATGAAAGTATCTTCTTGTCATCATAGAGATTCTTAATTTTTAGGTGTTTCTATGATGGCAAGAAGTTGTTAGCCATCGCTTCTGAGCCCTATAGCGGTTGGTGGTCCGAGGAAGAGAGTAATAGTTCATACATAAGGAAAATAGATTCTGATCGCTTCGTGTGCCAATCCATGAGGCAGATCGATGGGCCTACAGTTATCACATCTTTTTTAATCTGGCCTTCCTCGGAACCGCATATTATCTAAAAAGGAGGATAAAGTGAGGAAAGAATTTTATTTGAGCAAGCACCATAATCGGAAAAGATTATGGACAGCAAAAGTTCTCATCGGTCCTGCAGAAAACAGACAAGAATGGGATGAATTCGAGAAACTTGTCACTTTTTTGAAAAAGAAGTTTGAATGCCATTTTGCCGACGACGACAAGAGGTTTTTGGATGTTGTTTTTCAGGAAACAGGTGTTAAGAAGGGATGGGTAATATTCAAGATGAAATGTCAAAGAGAAACATTTCGAAAGAAGTTGTTAAAGAAAAGCTTCGTAGAGATAAATAAATTAGAAAGGAGGTGAAAACAATGGATGAGTCTATTGAGGTTACTCAGTTGTTGAAAAAAGCTAGGGAGGTCTTAGATAGTGTTAATTTAAATTGGAGTAATCAATCAACTGCCCTGGCAGGTTTAGGTTATGCCCTTTTGGCATTAGCCGCGGCCATAAAGGAAAACCACGGTAATGAAGGACAAACTAAATAACACTTTGTGTTGTAAGCCCTGAGATAATATCAAGGGGCTTTTTTTAATTTGGGTTAAATAATGTTAAAATTTGTGGTATAATAATATTAGACTTAAAACTATACTTAACAGAAGGTATCTGATTATGTTATAGTTTAAGCAATCATATTCTATTTATATGATAAAACGGTGGGAAATTATTTTTGAATATGGTACTATAAAAAATTTAGTTATTTTGTATAAGTAACCGCATTATTTTTAGTGCGGTTTTTTCTTTTAAAGGTCAAATAATTATTAAATATGTAAATAATAAAATTATGAAAAAAATATTCGTGACAATTTTTGCACTCTTAATGTTATTAAATTTTAGTTTCTCTAATGTAGTTGAGGCTAGAACAATACGAGTCAGAGGATATTATAAGCCAAGTACTGGTAGGTATGTTATGCCTTATTATCGGACCAGCCCTAATAGAACCAAATGGGACAATTGGAGTACAAAAGGCAATACAAATCTTTTTACTGGCAAAAAAGGCACTATAAATCCTTGGAGATCATCGATATATTTTAGATTTTGATATTTCTATAGTCTATGGATAATAAAACCATTAAATACAAACAGATTATTTCTATTGTTGCAATTCTAATGCTTTTATTAGCCATACCTTCAGGGTTATGGCCCTATGGATATTATCAAATTCTAAGATGGATTATTTCAGGTACCGCCTTATTTATTGCTTATATAGCTTATCATTTAGCAAGACAGGCATGGATATGGATTATGGCTATTATTGCTATATTATTTAATCCTATAGCTTCAATCTATCTTTCTAAAGAAACTTGGGTATCGATTGATTTGATTACTTCGATTATATTTCTAATTTCAATATTTAAGATACAAATTAATGAAAGAAAAAATTAAACAAATATTACCAATCTTCTTTTTTATTGTTATCATAGTATTTCCTTTGATTACTAATGCAAGAAGTGGTTGTTGTTCTTGGCATGGAGGAGTTTGTGGTTGTAGTTGTTGCGATGGGACCCCTCTTTCTGCTACCTGTGCTCCTTATTATCCAGAATGCGGAGGAGGTTATTATAATCCCTCTCCTATACCTAGTTGTCCCTCTATGTCTTACTATGATAGTCTATCCGACTCATGTAAGTGTTATACTGGCTATGTTGTTTCTGGAGATAAATGCGTATCAGCGGACCAATTATGTCGGGACCAATACGGAGTAATGGCTAAATATAATAGTCTCTATAACCAGTGTGAATGTTTTGTTGGTTATGTCTTTGGTGAGGATGCCATTGGGAGAAATCAATGTATTTCCGAAGATGACTGGTGTCATAATAAGTATGGCTACAATTCAGGATATAATATTCTAACAGACAAATGTGAATGCAAGAGTGGTTACGAATTCACCGTTAAGAGCGGAGGTGTTTTAAAATGTGAGTCCTGTTTTTCAAAATATGGACTTTACTCTTCTTATAACTATGTTGATAAAAAGTGCGAATGCGACGAGGGCTATATTTTAGGAGATAATGGATGTGTTATACAGCAAAAAACTATTACTTGCCCCTTAAATTCTACACTAATCGGGGATCAATGTTTTTGTGATAGTGGTTACATTGCAAGTGGTAGCTCTTGTATAACATATACCCAGAATTGTCAGAATAAATATGGGCCTAATTCTTATGGAGATAAGCAGTATTGTTATTGCTCAAGTGGCTATGAATTTAATTCGGATAAAACTAGTTGTATCAAAAGTATAATTTGTCCCATCAACTCAACCAAAGTTGGGCAGAATTGTATATGTAATGAGGGATTTGTTTTTAAGGATGGAAGGTGTATTAGTCATACTGATGATTGCCGTATAGTTTTTGGTGATCATGTTGTTGGCCGGGAAGGTCAGCCTGGTTTAAATAATAGTACTTGTGATTGTGAAGAAGGTTACGTTTGGAATAGTTCCAAAACTGCTTGTGTTCAGATAGAACCAGTGAGTACCTCTATTGTTACAATTAAACCAGTAACGAATACGACAAAGGTTATATTAGAAAACAAAAATCAGGAGGGATCTATTGTAGCTCAGACAATCGAAGTGAAAAATATTTCAGATGATAAACTTATAAATTCTTCAACAACAGAATATCAACAAGAAGGAATTAAAAAAGAAAATACACAAAATTGGTTTGCTAAAACACTCGGATTAATTCATATATTACTTTTAAGACTTTTTAAATAAAGGTAAGATCTCAATTTATATTCAGGAGATTTGAAAAGAATTTTTGTAGGTTCCAACATCGTTCCATAGGGCCAGCAGCCATTACAAATGAAAAAATAAAAAGCCCAACTGCACTAAAAGCTGGGCTATGATTTTTGAAAGGGTATATTTAATTTTCGCGTGTTAAGTTTTAAAGGTACAAAAATACTTGGGCCTAGGGGCTGATTCCCTCTTCATCCCTAGGCGGGGCAGGCTCTCTTTGGTCTCTTTAGCCAACCTCTTATGTTCAATACTAATGGAGGGAAATAAGAAGCAAGAAGGAGGAGACCTATAATTATTCTAATCTTTTTGGTAATCGTGTCAAGACAGGAAGCATCGGTCAGCGTACTTAAAGGACTGAGACACATTAAAATCGCCAATCAGGCGGTTTTTTGGTAGAATAGGACTATGAAAAAAGATGATTCACCTTATTAAGGTTTTTTCAACCACATTAAAACCAATTCCTCCATATAATTTTGACCCCTATATTAAAAACAAATGGGGTGATTGGGCAAATTTAGCAGCAAGTTATATTTGGGAAGATATTTTCTGGCAAAGAAAACAAGGGAAAAAGATTGATTGGTTAGAAAAAGAAATTAGATTATAATTTTTATAAAAATCTAAATACAATTTGTGAGGTATGTCTATTTTGAAAAAAATAAGCCCGCTCTATATGAATAAAAACGAGAAATATGATAAATCTTATTTTGTAAATAATCATCTTAGATTAATCAATTCATTTTGTGGTCCTCTGGTCAAACAATATTATAGGTACGTCGCTTCGTATATCATGGCAAGGCCTGGAAAATTAAGAAGAGGGGACAAAGTGCTAGACGTTGGATGCGGTGTCGGGATTTTAGTAGAACAGTTTAATAAAATCGGATATCAAGCGGTTGGAGTTGATGTAAATTATGAAGCAATCAAAAACTCGATATGTCCAGAGCATTGTTCTTTGGTTAAAACAACCGCAGAACTTGATTACCCGAATCATTATTTTGACCTTGTAGTTAGCAGGGAGGTGCTTGAACACATCCCTGTTACAGATCTAGATGCTTGTATAAATGAATGGGATCGTGTTTCCAAGGGGAAAATGATTCATATTATTGCAGTCCTTGAGAGGGGTTTGAGCGCAACTAACGATCCAACTCATGTGAATGTTCAGTCTGAAAAATGGTGGATGACAAAATTTGGGGAACACAGTTATAAAACAATAATAAAACCACAAAAATTCTTTTTTTCTCCTTTCGGAAGTTTAGGATATTTAATGTTTGTTAAAGAACAAAGAAAAACTTGCTCCTATTGACCATTATTTATCTTAGTGATATAATATAAATACCCTGTAATAGGGTATTTTTAGTACTTTGAAAAATATATCTTACTACCTGGTATATAACTGATCATTATGATATTAGTGGTTAGCTATATGCCAGGTGGTTAATTGCAGTAAATTTCGCAGTCAGGAGGTGAAGAAATGAGCATTGTTTATTTCCCTGAAAGAAAAGCCTATATCGAGGTACCTACAAAGGGAACATGGATGAACTTTTACCTGAATGATACAGATTCTGAGGAATGGAAATTCTTTGAAAACATTAGTAAACAATTACGTGACTTAGACTTTGCTGTTATGATGTATTCGGCGAAAGATGCGTTCTTGCCTAAAATTAGCTACGCAGGAGAGGACATAATAGGTAAAAAAGAAATAGAAGACTTTGTAAAACTACTTAAAGACCTACAACAGAAGAATCTCTTAAAGAAAAAGGAGGTAAAATGAGAACATTGGGAAAGCAGAAAATCAAAAAGGAACGTGAAGAAATGATGAACGAAAAACTCAAAGATCTCGGCAGAAATATTAAATTATTGCCATCTTTGATACTTTTCTGGCTTATTATTGTTTGTTACAGACACTCTATCGAAGATAGAGAATGAAAGCATTTGCAACAAAAAAAAGAAAGGAGATGAAAATAAATGAAAATGAATAAGAGACAAATTGTAGGAGTCATCCTGACTATGAGTTTGATAAGTTTTGTCTTTATAATGACCGTTCTTAGATGGATTTCATGGCTCAAACCAGTAGGATATTATGTTAAGCTATCGATTCTTCCATTGCATCCTGAAATATCATTTTTGTGTTTTGTTGGAGCGCTTACGATAACTCTTATAATTGTATTCTTGGCTTTTGCTGTCGCTTATCTAATATTGAAATTTATGAATTGGTTATGCGATTTAAATTTGAATTTAGACTCAGATCATCCAGTTCATAGAGTATTCATGATAATACTTATCTTATTTTCCAGTATTATAGGTCTTTGTACTGGCAGAATTATGCCTTAGGTATTTGTATTCTCAGAGAGGACCCTGTTGTACGGTCCTCTCTTTTTATTTTCCCCCAGATTCTAATGTCTAATACCGTCCAGTACACGGAGTCATGGGCAATCGTCAAAAAAGTGTTTTTTGATAAAATTTAATTTTGTGATATGCTATAGAAAAGATAAATTTGCTGAAATTTATAATAAATTTAAAAACAAAAAATTAAAATAAATAAAAATATGAAAGGATATATTACCAATATTGAAAAAGGCACTTTGGAAAATGATAATTTCCGCCAAGTACTTTATACAGGCAAACATTCTCAATTGGTTTTGATGAGTTTAAAACCAAAAGAGGAAATTGGCATGGAAGTTCATCCTGATAATGATCAGTTCTTTAGATTTGAGAAAGGTCTTGGTAAAGTAATTATTGATGGTAATGAATATGAAGTCAAAGATGGTTTTGCTGTTATTGTACCAGCTGGCGCTCAACATAATGTCATTAATACTTCTGAAACCGAGGCCTTAAAACTTTATACTATTTATTCTCCGGCTCATCATAAAGATAGCATTGTCCGCGCTACTAAAGAAGAAGCGATAGCTAATGAAGCTGAATTTGATGGTATAACTACCGAGTAACCAATTGTTTGACTAAGTGGTTAAATTTTTCGCCGCGATCAAATTCATTTTTGAATTTTTCAAAGCTAGCTGAAGCAGGGGAGAAGGCAATTATTGCCTTCTTTTTGTTTTGGGCCAAAAAGAAACTATAGGTTAAACATTCTCCAAGATTCTCAAAAACGTTGTATGTTTTTGAATAGTGTAATTTTTCCAGTTCTTCAATCAATTTTTTAGTAGCTGAGCCGTTAAGAAGAATAAGATTAGGAGCAGCTAGTTTTTTCTTGATTTCTTTAGCTAATTGTTTAAAATCAAGAGCTTTATCAGTGCCGCCAGTTATTAAGATAAAATTTTTGTTGTGGTCCCAGCGGTTTAGAGCAGCTACACCAGCTTCGGGTGAAGTGCCGGCGCTGTCATTAATAATAGTCAAAGTTTTATCTTGAAAAACTATTTCTTGCCGCATTTTTACTTGAGGCAATGAAACTAGTTGTTTTTTAATTTGTGCATTTGATAATTTTAGAATTTTAGCCACCAGAATCGCCCGTAATAAATTATCAGTATTATGTAAGCCCCAGAGTTGATTAAAAATTTTAACATTCGTTATTTTTTCTGGATGCCCATCTTTTTGATAAAAAATCCAATTCTTATGGAAATAAACGCCATTTAAATTTTTTGGTAGCTTTTTTAAAGAAGTGAAATAAACTTGAGCTTTTGGTTTGAGAGAAAGAAAATATTTTGTCCAAGAATTATCATTATTCAAGATTAAATAGTCATTTTTAGTTTGATATTTAAAGATATTAGCTTTAATTTGGGCGTATTGTTTTAAGGTGCGGTATCGGTTGAGATGATCAGTATATAAATTAGTGATGATTGCAATATGAGGAGCTTTATGGAGAGGTAGTTCTAATTGAAAACACGGAATTTCGAGAACAACGGGAATATTTTGTTTTAGTTTATCGATAAAGGAAAATAGGGGATAATCAGGATTATTGCCTCCAACCTGAATATTTTGATATTTGGCGCGAAGCAAATGATGAATCCATAAAGTGGTGGTGGTTTTGCCACGGGTGCCAGTAATACCGATTACCGGCTGGTTAATTTGATCTAAAAACAATTCCAATTCTTTCTTAATGGGTTTTTGATGTTTTTGGGCAAATTTCACTAAGGGATTATGTAAAACTGGAACCGCTTGATTTAAAATGATTAAATCATTGTTTAAAATATCTTTGAGGCGATGTTCTCCTAAGATTAATTGAATTCGTGGTAAATATTTTTTGAGTTTTTTTAGAGATGGGGCTAAGTCTTTTTTGGATTTAGTATCAGTAATGGTTAAATCAAACCCATGTTTTAAAAGCCAAAGAGCAGTAGATAAACCACCGCCTAAAATCCCCAAACCAACCAATAAAACTTTGTTTTTACTTTTCATATTGGTTGATTTATCTTATCATTTTTTAATATGAGCGACAATACTCTTTACTTTTTGAAAAAATTTTGCTATTCTGTTTTTGGTAGCCGAAAGGTTACCAACGGTGGGGCTGCCCCCTCCTGCGCAAGCAGGAGGGGGTTCACCGAAAAACCCGCTTTACGCGGGTTTTTTCGTTAATTTCAGGGTTGTTTTTTAGAATAAAATGGGTTAAAATAGATTTTATAAGATAATTTTATGGAAGTAAAAAATCTTATCATTATTGGTGGTGGCCCAGCAGGTTTATCAGCTGGTGTTTATGCTGGTAGGGCAAAACTGAATCCTTTAATTTTTACTGGTCAGATAGGAAACGGAGAATTAGCTTCGGCTATTGATATTGATGATTTTCCCGGTTTCCCCAAAGGGATTACTGGTTTAGAATTGCTTGGTTTGATGCAAGAACAAGCAAAAAAGTTTGGTTGCGAATTAATTGAACAAAAAATCCTAAAAGTGGATTTTGCTCAAAAACCTTTTAAGGTGACGGCAGAAAATAAAACAGAATATTTTGCTCAGTCAATTATTATTGCTACGGGAGGAGGTATTCGCTGGTTAGGTTTGGAAAAAGAAAAAGAATTTATTGGCCATGGCATTTCTACTTGTGCCATATGTGACGGAGCATTTTTTAAAGGCAAAGAAATAGCAGTGGTCGGAGGAGGAGATGTTGCCTTAGAAGATGCTCTTTATTTAACTAAATATGCAGAAAAAATTTATTTGATTCATCGACGTAATGAATTTCGAGGAGCTGCTTTATTACAGGAGGAAGTAAAGAACAATCCCAAAATAGAAATTTTGTTTAATAGTGAAACGATTAAATTATTAGGAGATAAACAATTAGAAGGAATAATAATAAAAAATAACCAAACTCAAGAAGAAAAAGAATTGCCAGTGTTTGGCTTATTTTTAGCGATTGGTTTTGAACCAGTAACCGAGATTTTTAAAAATTATTTAGAAAGAGATGAGAAAGGATATTTAAAGGTTCATGATAACGTGAAAACCTCTCTTGATGGCATTTTTGCTGCTGGTGATGTTTGTGATGCTAATTATCGGCAAGCAGTGACAGCTGCTGGCGCCGGCGCCATGGCTGCCATGGAAGCGGATAAATGGTTAGGACAAGAAAAATCTAAAATATAAAATAAATGGTTCCAGAACTTTTAAAGATTACTAATTTAACTATTCGTTTGGAGAAAAAGACAATTCTAGAAAGGGTAAATCTTAGTATTAAAAAAGGAGAAATCCATGCTCTTTTAGGTCCGAATGGCAGCGGCAAAACAACTTTAGCTCAGGTTCTCATGGGCCTGCCTCCTTATAAAATCGTTCAAGGAAAAATTATCTTTAAAGGAAAAAATATCACTAAATTTACTCCAGAGAAAAGATCCCAGTTGGGCTTAGGGTTGGTTTTTCAGAATCCACCGACTATTAAAGGAGTCACTTTAAATAGTTTAATTCAAGAAATCGTTTCTGATAAAAAGAAAAAACCAGAATTTTTTTCTGAAAAAACAATAACTAATCTTAGAACAAGGGAAATTAACTTAGGTTTTTCTGGAGGCGAGAAGAAAGTGTCAGAACTTTATCAATTGGTTTGTTTAAATCCTGAGCTAGTAATCCTAGATGAGATTGATTCAGGTTTAGATATAGAAAGATTACAACAAATGATCCATTTTATCAAAAATAAATTCTATTCCAAACAAAGAGCTTTTTTAATCATTACCCATCGAGAGGATATTCTAAAATATTTGAATCCCTCGATGACTCATATTCTCTTAGATGGCAAAATTATTTGTTCCTCTAAAGACTGGCTGGCTATTTGGAAAACTATCAAAAAATATGGTTATGAAAAATGTAAAACTTGCTCAAAAAGAATCTGCTAATTTTTATTATCTCAATCATACTTTAGAGAATCTTTATGCCCCTGTAGGAGTAGAAATTTTAGAATCTCCAATAGCTTTTAAAAAATATCCTTGGTCTAGAAAATATTTTGATAAAAAACCCCAAGAAGGTTATTTCATTTGGGTAAGACAACAACCGAATAAACCCTTAATCACTTGTGTGGCTATTTCTCAGGTAAAAACTAATCAACAACTTCAGAACCTCTTAATTATTGAAAAAGGCATTACTGCGGAGTCTTTAGTCTCTTGCAGTGCTTTAGCTATTGGTTTATGTGCTAAACATCAAGCCCAGGGGAAAATTGTTCTCAAAGAAGGAGCGAGCCTCTCGTATAAACATCTGCATAGTTGGGGAAAAGAAGATTACGTAAAGCCGGATTATGAATTTATTTTAGAAAAAGGAGCGAGATTAGAATACTTCTATCAACTTTTGAATCCCCCGAAAGAACTAACTTTTAAAACGAAAATTTCTTTATGGGAAAAAGCTTCAGCTAATCTTAATGTGATCATGAGAAGTAAAAACAGTGCCATTAATATTGAAGAAGAAATGGATTTATTAGGCAAAGGGGCTCAGGGTACAGTGAATTTACGCTTAGTAGCAGAAAAAAATACTAAAATTAAAGCTGTTAATAAATTAATAGCTAAAGCAGAGGGCAAAGGGCATTTAGAGTGCCAAGGCATGATTTTAGATAATCAATCTTCAATTGAATTGATACCAGATTTAATTAATAAAAACAAAAATTCTCTCTTGACCCATGAGGCTTCTATTGGTAAAATTAACGAAGAAGAAATCAATTATTTAAGGGCTAGGGGATTATCCCAGAAAGAAGCTATTAACTTAATTGTTAACGGTTTTTTGCATCTTAATCTCTAATTTTAAAAATTATGTGCGGACCACTTTGTGCTATTGGCATTGCCGGAGGTTTAGGCCTCTCCAAATTATTAGGCATCGATGATATAACTTTAGGTTTTTGGCTTGGAGCTTTAATCCTTTCTTTTTCGGTACAATTTAATCAATTTTTAATTAAAAAAGGCAAAGCTTTTCCTTTCAGTTTTTGGGTAGTTTTTCTGGTTACTTGGTTGTCAAGTTTTTTGCCTGTTTGGAATAAATTAGGTTGGGGTGAAAAAACTTGTTTTTGCGGTTTACCAAGAGTGATAGCAGGATCTTTTTTGGGAATGTTTATTTTGTTTTTTAGCGATTGGCTGGATAATATAATTTTAAAAAAATTCCATCGGGATAAAGTTTATTTTCCTTATCAAAGAGTTATCATTCCTCTTGTTGCTTTAATCATCATTAGCGCCATCTTTGAATTATGGGTTTGTAAACTTTTTATTTAATTGCGCAATATGAATCAAGAAGAACAATTTTCTAAAATTATCAATAAAATTCAGGAATTGAAAAAAGGGAAAAATCCCTTAGATTTGTCATCCAAAGAGGATTTAGCCATTGGTGTTATGAATCTTATTTCTCTAGAGGAGCATTTTTTCTTTACTTATAACAAAACCAATGATGCTAAGTACTTAGAACTGTTGAATCAAATGAGAGATATGAGAAAGAGTTTATTAAAGGAAATCGTGAAAAATCCCAAAGGAGAAATTTGGTGCGTCTCCAAGCATTTATTAGCAGCTTGCATGCGTTTGATGGAAGTTGGAACCAAGAAGCTATCTGATGGCGAGAAAAGTAAGGCAGAAGAATTATTTAAAAAATCTTATACTCTTTGGAATATCTTTTGGGGTTTAAATTTAGGATTAATCGAGGTAAAAGATATAGGGCAAAAAGATGATGATCCAGAAAAAAAAGAATCAATAGAGCTCAATGACGACAAAGAAACAAAGAAAAAATTTAGTGTCTGGAGTAAATTAGGAGAGATGATTCAAGAAGTCTTGGATTGTTGCAAAGAGTAAGTATGGATATTTCTTTAGCTCGTTTAGGAGAAATTCAAACAAATCATGGCGTTGTAAAAACTCCTATTTTTATGCCCCCAGGAACTCAAGCCACAGTCAAAGCTGTGGGTCCGGATGACTTAGAAAAAATAGGAATTGAGATTCTTTTAGTTAATGCTCTCCATCTTCATTTAAGGCCAGGGGAAGACATTATTGAGGGTATGGGAGGGGTTCATAGGTTTATGGCCTGGGAAAGGCCAATTTTGAGCGATTCAGGCGGTTTTCAAGCCTGGAGTTTAAGCCAGAGAGGCCCTAAATTAAGCAAAATTAAAGAGGAGGGGGTAGAATTTTTCTCGCCCATTGACGGCTCAAGCCACTTTATTACTCCGGAAAAAGCCATAGAGATTGAACATAAAATAGGGGCAGATATTATTATGGCTTTTGATGAATGCGCTCCAGATAATGATGATAGGGATTATATTAAAAAATCAATGCAGCGAACTCATCGCTGGGCAGAGAGATCTTTCTTGAAGCACCAAGAACTAAGAAAACAAGAACGAGAATCAGGAAAAAAGTCGCCTCTTATTTTTGGCATTATTCAGGGAGGAATATTTTCTGATTTAAGAAAAGAATCAACCAAATTTATTTCTAACTTAGCGTTTGATGGAATTGCTTTAGGGGGAGAGACCATAGGTTATAACATGCCAAGAACTTTGGAAATCATAGAAGAATTGAAATCAATTTTACCAAAAGATAAACCTTTATATACCATGGGTTTAGGAGCATCTCCTAAAGATGTCATAGAAGTTGTAAAAAGGGGAGTAGATATGTTTGATTGCGTTAATCCTACTAGAATAGCCCGCCACGGAGGTTTATATTCAGGTAAATTCGTGATCACTGATAGAGGTGTTTCTCTTGAATCAGATTTTAAAGATGGAATTTTAAATATAGCGAACTCCCGTTTTAAAAATGATAATTTGCCAATTGATAGTGAGTGCAATTGTTATACCTGTCAAAATTTTTCTCGTGCTTATTTAAGGCATCTATATTCGGCTCAAGAACCTCTCTATTTGAGATTGGCAACAATTCATAATTTGAAATTTATGATAAACTTGATCCAAGTCTTAAGAGAAAATATGAATTTATGAACAGAAAAAATATTGTCTTGATTATTACTAGTTTGATACTCATTTTGCTCATTAGTTTAGGAGCCTATTTCCAGAACAAGAAGACTCAAAATTCATCATTTCTGCTCAAAGATATTAAATTAGGTATGATCAATCAACAATCTAAGGAAGTATTATATACCAATGATTTCTTAAAAGGTGATGAATTTTTGATTTCTTTCAAAAATCCAGATCAGAAACTATCTTTAAAACTGATCCTTTTGGATTATAATAACCCAAGAGATATTCCTTTGTCAGATACCAGTATTCACGCGGGAGATAATGAAATATGTTGTTTTGATGCCCCAAAAGAAACTGGTCAATACGGTTTAAAATTTATTCTTGATAGCCAAGAAACAACTATTCCTTTTGAAGTAAAAGACAGGTTAGTAGAATATCAAGATTTTAATTTAAGAGGTATTGGTTCCATACCTTATCCTAATTGGCAAACTCTTGACCCAGGGGTAATTAATAATCTTTTAACTGATGTTTTCTCCTATTATTCTAAAGATTTAGGCAAGGGCGTTTCTACTTTATTAGTTTTGCAAGATGAAGCTGGCGCTCAATTTTCTATCACTCAAAGAGTGGTTTCTAATTACAAAAACCTTCCCTTCGGCAATTTAGTGCAAACAATTGAAGAGAATGAAAATAAGGCTCTTTTAAAAGCTCGGATTATAGATGATTACACAATTTTGAATAAGCAATACGGAGATAAAGAAATTTATTTAAAAATCCGGAATATTTCCAGAGGAATTAGCTATGTTGTTTTCAATAAAACCTATTTAGAAAAGAATTTTCTGAATAAAAGATTCCTGTTAAGCATTAGTTTAACCTGTCCTGAAAGATTGGTGGATTTTTATCAACCAGTGGCTGATTATATTTTTTCTAATATTAAATTGACTTCTACCCCATAGCAGGCTTCAATAATAACTCGTCTTTTCTCCTGCTCATTAGCAGGGGAGGGGCATGTTACACCTCTCCCTTTTTTATTATGGGTCTGCTAAAGCAGACCCTTTTTGGATCCCTCCCCTGAATCATTCGCAGAAGAAAAGACTCGCTCTTAATAATTAAAAAGGCGAGGAATATGTTTTTCTGAGATCATCCGGAGCCGATCCACCTACGCCCTTCGGGCTTCGGACGGACAGGGCGGGCAAAATTAGAGCGCCTGCCCGCCGTAGCTTTAAGCGAAGGCGGGAGGCGAGGACCTAAGAGAGCGAGCATAATGGCTGAGCGAACGGGTCGAAGAAAATATATTCCGAGCCTATTTTCAACTTAATGGTATTTCTGAAAATTAATTGATGTTCCACGTTCGATAACCTGACTAAATAATTTTTTAATAGAAAAGTTCTTTTTTAATATTTGAATGACAATTTTTTCATCAAAATCTTTGCAAGAGAATAAATCAAAAGCAAAATAGCTGTTTTCCGGCCAGGTGTGAATGGCTAGATGGGATTCAGCAATAATATAAAAAGCGGTCAAACCTCCTGAGATATTATTTGGCAATCCTTGTTTTTTAGGAAACTGATAGATCACCGGAGGAAGAACTGCATTAATGTTGACCGCTTGTGCAATTTCTTCAAACACCTTTTTGATAAGTTTTTTATTCGTGAGATCTTTTGGATTTTTGGTAATGACCTCTATTAAAAGATGTTTGCCATAGTGCATATGATTACATATTATTTAATCTATTTGCTATAATTATTATACCAAAATGTCATTATTTAAGAAATTACCAAATAATCAAATTCAATGTTTAGCTTGTAATAATTACTGTGTCATTCCTAATGGGAAAACTGGTATTTGTGGGGTGAGACAGAATAATAATGGCGAGTTAATACTTCTTGTTAATAATAAGGCCGTGGCAATTAATTTAGACCCTATTGAGAAAAAACCATTATTTCATTTTTTACCAGGAGCGACGGCTTTTTCTCTGGGAACATTTGGTTGTAATTTTGCTTGCGAGTTTTGTCAGAATTGGGATATCTCGCAAGCCCCTAAATCCTTCGACAAAGCTCAGGATGTAAAATATTGGGGTGAAGACTGGCCTCCGGAAAAAATTGTTAATTACTGCCAGGAAAATAATATTCCCATAATTGCTTATACTTATAATGAGCCAACAGTTTGGACTGAGTATGCTCTGGCTACCATGAAATTAGCCAAGAAAGCCAAAATCAATCCTTCGACTACACTCAGGATTAATGGTGAGCAAAGCCGAACCATCAAAAATGTCTGGGTCTCTAATGGATATTTTAGTGACCAAACCTTAAAACTCATTACTCCTTATTTAGATGCTATTAATATCGATTTAAAAAGTTTTCGCGAAGATTTTTATCAAAATATTGTTCATGCTCATCTTGAGCCAGTAAAAGAAAATATTATTAAAGTTTGGCAATTAGGTATTTGGGAGGAAGTAACTACTTTAATCATTCCTGAATTAAATGATTCTGAGAAAGAACTAAAAGAAATTGCTCGATTTCTAGTGAAAATTTCTTCTGATTTGCCGTGGCATATTTCTGCTTTCTATCCCGCTTATAAGATGTTAAAGACTCCACCCACTCCTCAAAAAACTTTAATTCAGGCTTATGATATTGGTAAAAAAGCTGGTTTACGGTATGTTTATACCGGTAATATCCCAGATAATAATTATGAAAGCACTTATTGCCCTAAATGCGGCGCTAAGCTAATCGAGAGATGGGGGATAGAGATAATTAGTAATAATTTAAAGAACGGAAAATGTCCAAATTGCAATACTAAAATAAAAGGAAGATTCTAAATTCTATGTTCATTCGTTCTTCGCAATTTGCTGGAACTTTTTATCCTGATGATCCTCAAAATTTAAAAGAGATGATTGAGAATTTTTTACATCAAGCCACTATTGAAAAATTGAAAGTTCAGCCCAAAGCTTTAATAGTGCCTCATGCTGGTTATATTTATTCTGGCCCAATCGCAGCTTATGGCTTTAAGATTTTAGAAGATAAATTATATAAAAAAATTATTCTCTTAGGTCCCAGTCACCATTTTAGTTTTCAAGGTTTAGCTTCTAGCCCTGCTGGTTATTGGGAAACCCCCTTAGGTAAAATTACCTGTTTAGGGGGGAAAGATTTAAAAGAATTAAAAAAGACTAAAGAAATTATCGAGTCTTCAGAAATTCACGAACCAGAACATTGTTTAGAAGTAGAAATTCCTTTTCTTCAGGTTGTCTTAAAAGAGTTTCAAATTGTTTGCTTTTTAACTGGAGAATTAAACACGAAGGCAATAGCTAAGGTTTTAGGGTCTCTGGTTGATGAAGAAACTTTAATCTTAGTGAGTTCTGATTTAAGTCATTATTATTCTTATGAAGAAGCTCAAAAATTAGATAAAATCACCATAGATGCCATCTTGGATAATGATATTAAAAGATTAGAAGAATTTGGTGAAGCTTGCGGAAAAACTGGCATTGAGGTTTTGATGGAGATAGCTAAAAATAAACATTGGCAGCCAAAATTATTAAAGGCTTTAAATTCCGGAGATATTACTGGAGACAAATCTCAAGTAGTTGGTTATAGCTCAATAGTGTATTATGACTCAAATTGAACACAAATATCTGCTTTCTCTCAGTCGTCGAGTTATTAAGAAATATTTAAGTGAACAGAGTGTTTTAACTCTGGAACAAGAATCTCTACCTAGCGATTTTCTTAGAGATAAAAGAGGCGTGTTTGTGACTTTAACCATTAATAATGAGTTACGTGGTTGTATTGGTAATTTGGAACCAGAAAAACCAATTTATCAAGCAGTAATTGATAATAGCTTAGCGGCCGCTTTTTATGATCCTCGTTTTCCGCCTCTAACAATTCTAGAATTACAAAAGGCGAAAATAGAAATCTCTATTTTAGGGCCGTTAAAAAAATTGCAATTTTCTGCAGCTGAACAACTTGCAAATTATTTAAAACAAAAAAAGCCTGGACTTTTGATTAAGAAAAATTTCAATCAGGCTACTTTTTTGCCTCAAGTTTGGTTAGAATTGTCAGAACCAGAAGAATTTCTGCAACAACTCTGCCTGAAAGCTGGATTAGATAGAGACAGCTGGCAAGATTTGACTTTAGAGATTTATGAATACGAGGTAGAAAAATTTCAAGAGGCAGATCCAAAAATAGCAGGATAAATTAATTGCCTTAATTCTTCTGGATTTATTCCTGGACATTCAGTTTTTTTCTCTCTAATATCGAGTTCTTGATGACCTTTAATTAATAATGTTGACCATTCACGTCCCGATAAATCGGGCTTTTTTAAATAAAATTTTTGGTTAGTTGTATCCCAATGATATTCCTGGATAAGATATTTTACTAATTTAATCAGCGATTCCTGCATTGGCTGAGTGAAAGTATCGTGGCCTGGTCTGAAATCTCCCATTAAAGCAATACCAATAGTACCGTTATTATGCCAATAAGTATGAGCGCCAATAGAATATTTACCACCTAAAGTGCCTTCAAAAATGTTTCCAGCGCCGTCAATAAAAAAATGATAAGCAACGTCTCGCCATTTTCTATCTATGGCTTGCATTTTATAGATTCTTTGGAGTTCTTTTTTACTTTCTAACAAGTTATCAGTGAATGTTCCTGCTGTATGATGGATAACTATCTCTTCTGCTGGCAAATAATAATATGTCAATCCATTTTCTTGTTGTTTTGAGAGGAGAAATGTGTCGTCATAATTTTTAAAATTATTTCTATAATTGATAATTAATTCTCTTGATCGTAAATACTCTGTTGTGGCAAAGGAAGTATGAGGATTATAATCTTCTTCAACGCAGAATTGAGTCTGGCAAAAGGTTTGCGAGGTTAAGTCTTGAAAGTCATCAACGCCCCATTCTTCGCGACGGATAATTCGTAGATCACTATTACCTAGCATTCTTTGGCCATAGGTTTTATAGAAATCAAATAAGTTGACATGGGGAGGCGTTGAAGCAAGATCATTCTCATTAAGAGGTAGGAGAGAAGCTTTTAATACTGATGATGACTGTTTGACCATTAAAGGATGATTTTTAAGAACGAAAGTTCCAAAGCTTAAAATTAAGCCGACTGATAAAGCTAAGGCGAAGACCATTAGATTTCTATTAATTTTAGTCATGAAGAATTTACCCCGTTAGAAATTTACCATTATTATTGATGGCAAAAAAGTGTTTAAGCACTTTTTTGCGAGAATTAAAGAAATTTAATAAAGAATATAATAAATGAACTCTTGAAAACATTGTAAATTTTTAACGGGGTTTAATTTAAAACTGTTCCCAGAATCCAGCGATTACCCCTGAGAAAATTTTCGCTGGTCATTGTTGTTTTGCCAGCTGGTTTTAGTGTTTCCACTACATAAATTCCTTTTTCACATTTTATAGCCATCTTTTTTTCGTATTCAAAAACTTCGCCAGTTTGTTTTGTGGTACTTAATTTATTATCAACAGTAGAAAATCCTTTGATTATTTTTATTACTTTTTCCTGGGTAAGAGTGTAAGTTCCGGGATTGGGATTTAAAGCGCGAACTTTTCTGTCAACTTCTTCAGCGCTGGTTTGCCAGTTAATCTTTTCGTCTTTCGGAGTAATTTTATAACAATAAGAAGCTAAGGATTCATCCTGGGGCAGAGGAGTGCTTTTTCCTTCCAACCATTGAGGTATTGTTTTAACAATTAAGTCAGCGCCGATTTCTGCTAATTGTTTTAATAATTCCGAATAAGTAATTCTTGTATCCTGTATTTTGTATACTGTATTCTGTATGATTAGTCCATGATCAATTTGCTCATCCATTAAAAATAAAGTGACACCTGTTTCTTTATCGCCAACTAAAATTGTTGATTGAAGAGGAGTAGCGCCTCGATAACGAGGGAGAAGAGAAGGATGAAGATTTAAGAAGCCTTTTTCAGGTAATTGTAGAAGAGGGGAGGGAATAATTTTACCGTAGGCAGTTAAAAGAATCAAATCCGGCTGAAGATCTTTTATCGTTTGAATAAAAATTTCATCATTTAGATTGATTGGCGTAAGATAAGGAATTTTTTCCTGCTCAGCTAAGATTTGAACCGGAGAAGGGGAGAGGATTTGTTTTCGTCCCTTTGGTTTTGGAGGTTGAGTAACAACTAAAACAGGCTTCAGATTATTCTGAAGCAATTTTTCTAAGACGATTTTAGCAAATTCTGCAGAGCCAAAAAAAATATATTTCATTTGAATTTATATAGATATCCTTTTTTGAGTAGTGTCTTTGATAATGTTTTTGGCTTTATCAATGAATAAAATGCCATCTAAATGATCAATTTCATGCTGAATTACCCTGGCTAACAATCCGAAAGCTTTCAGTTTTATCTTCTTACCTTCTGGATTAGTCGCCTTGAGAATAATTTTTTCTGGTCTTGCTACTTCTCCATAAATATTAGGCAAACTCAAACAACCTTCTTCTAGAAGTGAAGTTTTCTTAGAAAATTTGATAATTTCTGGGTTGATAAAGGCGTAAAATTTATTATCCAATTCACAAACAATAATTCGCAGAGAAACATTTATTTGAGGAGCTGCTAAGCCGATGCCATTATTATCTTCCATAATTTTTTTCATTTGGATAATTAAATCCCTGCTCTCTTTAGTGAGATGTTCCATTGGTTCACTTTTTTGCCGTAAAATCGGATTTTTTTCTCCAGTAAGAATTTCCATAATATTTTATCAAGTTTTTACTTTGCAATGCGCCATTCAATATCTGATTGTTTGCCAGCAAATTCTAACCATTCTCCTTCATCATTAATCACATACCATTTTCTATGAGTTTGAGACCAAACCATCGGGTTGCCGCGATAATATGGCTTTTTGACTATTTCTTTGGGTTTTAATCTGTCCAATTCCAGCCATTTTTTGAAAACTGTTTCAATGGCATAATCTAAATTCCTTGATTTTGCCCATTCAGCCACCTTATTCATTGCTTCTTTGGCTTTATTTATTGATCCAGACAATATCAAAAGTTCTTTAGCTGGTTTAGTGAATCTAGAATAAATTATTCTTCTTTTTTTACTGTCTTTTTTAAGTTGATCTAAACTAATGCCTTTAGTTTCAAAATAATAAGTCACGATTTGCCTGATGGCTGTTTTTTCTTTTAACTCCTCGTAATATTTTATTTTGCCCTTTTTCAGATATTCTTCGATTTTCAAGGCCATACTTTTTCCGATTCTTGGTAACTTTTCCAGAGCTTTCACTCCTCCTTTTTGATAAAGAGAAGAAATGTCCTCTTTTAAATTCTCCAAATACTCCGCTGCTTTTTTATAAGCTTTGGGCTTGAAAGCTACACCGTTTATTTCTAACAATTCACTTATCTCTTTAAATATTTGAGCAATTTTTTGATTAATCATGCCAATGTTGTTAAAATTTTTAAGCGAGGCTCAATGCCGAGTGATAAAAATTTTATCACAACATTGAGCACCCAGCACATAACTTTACAAACTATATCTTAATCATTCTTTCAATCTTCTTTTAATTTGTAAAGTTATGTGCTGGGTAAAGGTTTTGTTACTGCTTAGGCTTCGCTTACGCTTGCCTTCGCAGACAAAGCCCTTTAAACGGAAACTCTGCTAAATCAGTGTATTCGGCACCAGTTCGTTTCAGCTGACTTTCCATTAACCAAAGGCTGCTTGGAGAAAAAGAAAAATTAATTTTAGTCTTAATTTTTGTTTCCGGAGGTAAATTGTTAGGAGGAGGTGTTTTGACCCTGGCTAAAGTAATATGAGGTAAAAATGATCGATGTTCTTCTTCCAAAGAAATTTTAGCTTTAGCTCGTAAGTCTTTTTCTAAAACCATCTTGAGTTGTTCTAAACTTTGATTAGAAGAACCTTCAAGCCAAATTAAACGGGGAAACTTTGGGTTAGACCTGCCCGCCGTAGCCTTGGCGGAGGTGGGTCCATAGGCTGTTTCGAGAAATTGAATTGGTTGAGGTTGAAAATTCTTTGTTATTTCCAAGGCAATATCCTGGATTGTCTTGATTTTTTCTTCTTCAATATAGCCCAAAAAGATTAAAGTCAAATGAAGTTTATCTTCCTCGACTATTCGAAAAGCCTGAGGATTCAATTGTTCTTGGTAATTCTGTAATTGGGCTAAAAGTTCTTGGGGTAATTTAATGGCTAAAAAAAGTCGTTTTAAATCCATACTCCTTTTATTTTAGCGTATTTTTAAGATTTTTGCTATCTTTTTTAAAAGATGATATAATGACTGATATAAATATGACAAAGTTCAAAAAGATTCTTTCAATAATTTTAGCTGTTGTTATTATTGCTGGGGTTTGGTCAGT
>Ga0315281_10002385_pt1 | contig 27943 bp, 24 predicted proteins | sample YL17G07_0_MG_FD_204540 | JGI IMG/M metagenome (GOLD analysis project Ga0315281, IMG submission 204540) | Sediment microbial communities from Yellowstone Lake, YNP, Wyoming, USA - YL17G07_0 | ecosystem: Environmental > Aquatic > Freshwater > Lake > Sediment | place: USA: Wyoming | collected...
TGAAGTAAAAGTGGCACCGCTGTAAATGCCAGAGGTCAAGCTACCGCCACTGATCGTGCCAAAATCGAACGTCACCGTGGTTGAAGTGCCGGTGCCAATCGCGGCGGTGCTGCTGGTTTGCCCGGTTGCCACCAGTTTCTGCGCCTGCGACAGCGTGGTGACATCCAGAGAATAAGTGCCCGCCACCGCGATACTGGAGGCAGAGGCGGAAACAACGGTAGCATCAGAGGCTGTGGCTTTGAGTGTATTGAACTTGCCTGGGCTGTTCAGCGCCTGCACAGCGGTTTGAAAACTGGACACCGATCCCTTAACGGTACCGTAAGCGGAAAGCTTGGCTTGATAACTGGCTTCCTTGGTATTGAGCTTGGCAATAGGCTGGCGTTCGACCGTCATCAACTGGCTGACGATACTGTTCACATCAATGCTCGATGTGCCTACCGCCGATGTTGAATTCGTTGCCATGTCTGCTCTTTAAGCCTCTCGTACGTGAGCCTGTGTTTTACGTGGTCCCTGTTGCATATTATCGGCTCAAGATAAGAAATCTTTAGTGCAAGGGCGGATGAGCGCAGCGTTAACCAATGACTTGGCGAGCGTTGTTTGATCGCTTAGTCAGATGGCTATGCAAAGCTATCCGCCGTATGTATGCATTGTTACCCATGCGGCGGTTAACGGCCTACGGCCTCATCCGCCCGGTACTATGCAATTTCAAGATATTCAACAATGCTCACCGGCTGTGGCACAGGCAAACCGTCTTCGATCATACCTTCGAGGTGGAATCCGATTGCTTCACGAATTTCACGCTCGGTTTCTTCGACGGTCAACCCGGTAGCGATGCAACCCGGCAAATCCGGAACGTAGGCCGAGTAATTATTTTCTGCTTTTTCGACAACGATTGCGTAACGCATATATCACCCTTTTAACTGTGCTTGTTTTAGTACGCTATTCAACGTGCCGGGTGCCAAATCATCGCTTTGTTTTCCGGGTACTGTGACACGACCACTTTTGACTGGGTGCCTGAACTGACGGTGGCTTCCACGGGTTGCCACAAGATACCAGCCATCCGCCTTCAGCATAACTAAAATCTCATTGACTTTCATGCACACCACGCAACGTCGTCATTTTGACTCTTTCGTAGCCCGGGTAGGATGGGTCAGCTCCGGTAGTATGAACCCATACATCCGGTGCAATGCGCTTTGCTTATTGCACCCTACGGCACTCAACTTTTGGGAGAATCATTTTGTAGGAGCGGGCCATGCCCGCGATCAGGTAATTCGCGGGCATGGCCCGCTCCTACAAATTCCAACTGCGGTTTTTAGGTTAAATCGCGCCTTTTCATTCAACATCAGGCCACCAATAATTCTTCGGTTTTTCGGGCAAATGGCACATGGCCCGATTCAAGATCAATCAACAAGTCTTTCAAGATTCTCGGCAAGCTCTTCTTTGGTTGCCCCTTGAATTTGGTAGTCCGGGTATTCATTGAAAAAGCCGATAAAAAAATCACCGTCTTGCCAGTAGGTAAATTTGGTTGTTCTCATGAAATCCGCCTCCTTATGCTTACCGCAACAACTTCATGCAACCCATCCCGCGTGTACCGGCTGAAATACCACCTATGGAAAGCACGCCTCCCGTAGGTCGGATTTCAATCCGACTTGTTACTTTACAACTTTACCGCCAAAGCCTAATACCCGATTAACCCGGAATTAAGCCTTTTGCCTTAACAGCAAGCCCTGCTGGAATTGGTCTATCGAACGAGCGATTGCCAATGCTTCTTCCGTGGGGAACTCCCGGATCACGTCGCCAGTTTCGGTATCCACCAGCTTGACCAGCACTTTTTTAGTGTCTGTGTCCACGCTGAACTCAAGGTTTTTATTGCTCTGCTTCAGTGACTTGTTGATGTTTTCCACCGCCTGTTTCAACTCCGCGGGCGAGGGTCGCTGTGGCGCATCCTGTTTCTCTGTGGCGGGTGCCGCATTGACAGGTGCGTTGGGCGTGACATCAACATTTGAGCGCGTGGCAACAACGACACTCGGCTCGCCATCGCTGGCGGGCCGGGCAGGCGCTGCCGCCTGAGTCGTATTGCTTACATTAGAAATGAGCATTTTGCCGCTCCTTTATCTCAAATTCTCGGCCGAATCGCTTCGGCCGAGGTTGTCACCTTACCAATTAACGCAACAGAGTCAAGACGTTTTGTGGCAACTGGTTCGCTTGAGCCAACATCGCGGTACCCGCTTGTTGCAGGATCTGGTTACGGGTCAGTTGCGAAGTTTCCTGGGCAAAGTCGGTATCCATAATCCGGCTGCGTGAAGCAGTCAAGTTTTCCGACGTCGTTTGCAGGCTGGTCACCACAGATCCGAAGCGGTTTTGATAAGCACCGAGCGAAGCGCGTGAAGTATTGACTTGAGTAATCGCTCCATCAATGGCCGACAACGCCGCTAGCGCACCTGCCGCGGTCGAGACATTCACGGTCGCAACGGAAGCCATGTTCGACGAGGTGGTGGTGGCGGCGGTTGCAGCTGAAGTAAATCCGCCATTGGCTACCTTAGCTCCACTCAGCAATATTCCGCTTGAGCTGGTACTGCTTAAACCGACTGCGCCGTGTTGCGAGTTATAGAGTCCAAACTGGGTGCCTGCAAAACCACCGCCGGCACTTGCTGAGACGTTCATACCAGCGGCCGGTGAGGTTGCGGTACCGCTGGAGGTCAGGGTGATTACACCATCGACATTGGTTGATGCCGTAATGCCGGCGAGAGTTGTAGCGTTGGCGGAGAGCCCGGCTTTATTATTGAACGCAGCAACGAAGTTTTGGGCAGTACCAAGCACCGTGGCTGAAGAGGCGCCAGTGACGGCTACCCCATTTACAGTTACGCTGGTTGATGCAGCTGTAACAGCAGCAGCAGCAGTCACCGTATCGCTCAAGGTGGCAGCGAAGCCGGTCTGCGCAACCATGTTGGTCGAGGCGTACGGGGTAATGACTCCAGCGACATTGAGGGTAGTGGCGGTGAGGTTAATATTCCTGCCATCTACTGCGGACAGGGAGACTTGGCCGGTTATCAGGCTGCTAGAGCCGGTTACTGATGCCGTCACGCCGGTTTGGGCGGAAATCGCGTTGATCGCTGCCGCTACGTTAGCGGCTTGGCCCGCTTGATTAGTGCCAGCAGCGACCGCACCCACGTTCACGCCATTGACCGAGAAACTGTTAGCAGCAATGGAAGTAAAGGCTGTGGCCGTTAAGCCAACCGCGCTAGTGACACCAGCGGTAGCGGTGACGCCGGTGCTGGCCTGAACCGCATTGATAGCCGTAGCGATGGCGAAGGCGCTGGAAGCAGTCTGCCCGGCTCCCGTTTGATTCACCGAGGCACCGACCTGAATACCATTCAGCGTCAAGTCACCTGCAGCCAGTGCGGCTGTGGTATTCGTGCCGGTAACATTGGCAGCATAGTTCGTTGTACCTGCGGCACCCAGCTCTGTGGTGCGCGCGCTGGAAATCGCGTTAATCGCAATTTGGTCGGCTGCAGAGGCACCGGCACCGACCTGGAAATTTTGCGACACAAACGAGCCGTCCAGCAGCTTAACGCCGTTGAACGAGGAGTTTTGCGACACACGGTCAATTTCCGCAGCCAGCGACGCCACTTCGCTCTGCAACGCGGCGCGGTCCGATGCGGAGTTCGTCGCATTCGCCGATTGCACCGCCAAGTCACGCATCCGTTGCAAGTTGGTGCCGATCTGCGCCAAATCGCCTTCAGCGGTTTGCGCCAGCGAAATACCGTCGTTGGCGTTACGCGAGGCTTGGTTGTTACCGTTGATCTGCGAAGTCATCCGCGAAGAAATCGCCATACCCGCTGCATCGTCCCGAGCACTGTTAATGCGCAAACCGGAAGACAAACGTTGCAACGACGTCGCCAATGCAGATTGCGACGTGTTCAGGTTGCGTTGCGCATTCAGGGATGAAATGTTGGTATTGATATATGAGGGCATTTAAATTCTCCTTAAAAACTTTGGTTTCTTATCCGGCTAGGTTGCCGTTTACTTTGGTCAGTCCCATATTGCAGACACCTCAACCGCCGTTAGTGCAGTTATCGGTAATGGTTGGGGAAACTTTAGGAGGATTTTGAATTCTTTGCTGTTTCAGTATCTTGCTGGGGTGGTGTTCTTAACCGTCGTAGTGAAAACGGCAAGCTATAATAATTATGTCTGCATCGGTTGCACGACATACCAACCGGTTTGCGTAATGAATGCGCCGAGACCTACTAAGGGTACGAAGATCAAGCCTTCAAGAAAAAGCCCGGCTCCACAGATTATCTATTGAACGAAAGCCAAAGCCGCACTGTCTTATAATGCTTTAAAAATTCCGCGCATAATTATGGCTTATCAAGATTGAAAAAATAATGAGCATCACTAATCGCAATTCCCTCTGCCCATGCGGTAGCGGCAAGAAATATAAACAATGTTGCCTGAGACGTGACGAGACACTAGCGTCAAGCAAGCGTGCTGAAACTGCGCCACGTTCCAATACCCTACAGGAAGCAATAGACCACCATCAAGCTGGCCGTTTATCCCAGGCGGAAGCTATCTATCAACAAATACTTATGGTAAAGCCTAACCATCCAGATGCGCTGCATTTGCTGGGTGTGGTAGCACATCAGGAGGGGAAGGGCGATCTCGCCGTTGAGCTGATCGGCAAGGCGATCCGTGCTAATCCGGCTAATCCTATGTGTTATATCAATCTGGGGAATGCGCTCAAAGATCAAGGCAAGCTCGGTGCGGCGGTTGGAAGCTATCACAAGGCGCTTTCGCTCAAACCGGATTTCATCGAGGCGCACTACAACCTGGGGAATGCGCTTCACGCACAAGGCGAACTCGATGCGGCGGTTAAAAGCTATCGCAAGACACTGTCACTCAGCCCGAATTATGCCGATGCGCATAGTAATCTGGCACTGGTGCTCCAGGAACAAAGCAATCTTGACGAGGCTATCAAGCATTACCGTCTCGCTCTTTCACTTCAACCGGATAATGCCAACACATACTGCAATATGGGTACCGCGCTACAGAAGCAAGGTGAACTGGACGCGGCGGTTGAGAGTTTTCGCCAGGCACTCTCGCTCAGGCCTGATTATGCCGAGGCCCACAACAACTTTGGCATCGCACTTCAAGCGCAGGGAAAACTCGATGCGGCAGCTGAACGGTATCAGCAGGCGCTCTTGCTTAAACCTGATTTTGCTGAGGCATACCTCAATCTGGGGAGTGTACTTAAAGATCAAGGCAGGCTGGATGAGGCGATTGAAAGTTATCGACATGCGCTTTCGCTCAAACCGGATTACGTCGATGCACACAGCAATCTGGGGGTGGCATTCAAAGACCAAGGCAGGATGAACGAGTCAGTCGAGCACTGCCGCATGGCACTCGCCATCAAACCGGATAATGCTGAGACGCATAGCAACCTGATTTTCACTCTGGATTTGGCAGCAAAGGATATGTCGGAGCTGTTCATTGAGCGCAAAAAGTGGGACGAAGTTCACGCCGACCCTTTATGGATGTCTCCGACCCACACGAACGCCCCCGAGCCAACCCGCCGCTTGCGAGTTGGCTATGTTTCTGCCGACTTCAGGAATCATTCTGCGGCAAGGGTCTTTGGCGGCATGCTGACACGCTATGATCACTCGCAATTCGAGGTCTTTGCCTACTCCAACCACAAGGGAAAGAGCGACGAGCTTACCGAACTGTTCAGGCAAAACGTGACGGCTTGGCGGAGCATTGTCGGCTTGTCGGATGAGATGGTTGCAAAGATGATCCGGGAAGACCGGATCGATATATTAGTTGACTTGTCCGGGCACTCTGCGGGCAACCGTCTGTTGGTATTTGCCAGAAAACCAGCCCCGATCCAGATCACCGCATGGGGCTATGCGCATGGAACGGGGTTGAGGGCGATGGATGTGTTCTTTACCGATCTGGTGAGCGTACTGCCGCACGAGCAACAGTATTTCAGCGAAGAAGTGCGCTATTTGCCGAGCGTGGTAGGCTCATTTTTTAATGAGCCGTTCCCCGACGTGAACGAACTGCCCGCCTTGTCAGGCGGGATCGTCACCTTCGGTTCCTTTAACCGCTTGGCAAAAGTATCGGCAGCAGCCTACCGTGTATGGGCTGAAGTGTTGCTGTCGACACCCCGGAGCAGGCTGCTTCTAAAGACTCCGGAATTAACTGACCCGGCGGAAAGGGAAAGGGTTGTCGAACATTTTCTGAAAGCTGGTGTGGTTGCGGATCGGATAATTATGCAGGGTGGAACGTCATGGTATGAACACATGCAGGCCTACCGTCAAATTGACATCGCGCTGGATCCTTTTCCGCATGGCGGTGGGGTGACAGCACTGGAAGGTCTGATGATGGGAGTGCCGGAGATTACCTTGTGCTGGCCAACTACAGCGGGAAGGGTGTCAGCTTCGATCATGACAATCATGGGGTTGTCTGACTGGATTGCGAAAACACAGGAAGAATACGTGGCGCTTGCCGTTCAAAAGGCTAACGACTTGCATTCACTGGCTGACCTGCGTCAGCGATTGCGTACCATCTTTACCACATCGGTGATTGGCGATCAGACTGCTTATGCGCGAGCTGTAGAACATGAGTACCGGCAACTATGGCAAGAGTGGTGTGCAGGTCGTTCGATTTAAACGCCAGCTTGATCCTTCGACCCCAAAGCTAATGAGACTTTTAAACATGCTGTGGATGTCTTTAAGTACGCTTTTCTAGAATGCGAAAAATCTATTGCTTCCATAGCGCGTGCGCGGTTTCGTAGAATATTAGGCTAAATGACAATGAAAAAAGTTGAACGAAACGATCCATGCCCGTGCGGCAGCGGCAAGAAATATAAACAATGTTGCCTGAAACGTGACGAGGCTCTTGCGTCAAGCAAGCGAGCTGAAACAGCTTCGGTTTCCAGTAATACCCTTCAGGAAGCGATCGAGTACCATCAAGCTGGCCGTTTATCCCAGGCGGAAGCTATCTATCAACAAATACTTCAGGTTAATCCAAGCCATCCGGATGCGCTGCATCTGCTGGGTGTGGTCGCACATCAGGAGGGGAAGGACGATCTCGCCGTTGAGCTGATCGGCAAGGCGATCCGCGCCAATCCGGGTAATCCGATGTGTTACATCAATCTGGGGAATGCGCTCAAAGATCAAGGCAAGCTCGATGCGGCGGTTGAAAGTTATCACAAGGCATTGTCGCTCAAACCGGATTTTATCGAGGCGCACTACAATCTGGGGAATGCACTTCACGCGCTAGGGAAGCTCGATGCGGCGGTTGAAAGTTATCGCAATGTGCTGTCGCTCAGTCCGAATTATGCCGATGCGCATAGTAATCTGGCACTGGTGCTCCAAGAGCAAAGCAACCTTGACGAGGCTATCGAGCATTACTGCCTCGCTCTTTCACTTCAACCGGGTAATGCCAACACACACTGCAATATGGGTACCGCGCTCCAGAAGCAAGGTGAACTGGACGCGGCGGTTAAAAGTTTCCAGCGGGCGATTCTGCTCAGCCCGAATTTTGCCGGGGCACACAACAACCTTGGGGTTGCGCTCCAGAAGCAGGGCGAACTGGTTGCGGCGGCTAAGTGCTATCAGCAGGCGCTCTTGCTCAAACCTGAACTTGCCGAGGCATACCTCAATTTGGGGAATGTATGTAAAGAGCAAGGCCGACTTGATGAGGCCATTGAGCACTACCGCAAGGCGCTCGCTATCAAACCAAATTACGTGGAGGCCCACTACAATCTGGGTGGGCTACTTAAAGATCAAGAGTGCAATCAGGACGAGGCGATCGAGCACTACCGCAAGGCGCTAACCATCAATCCGAATTACGTCGAGGCACATAGCGACCTTATTTTTACTCTGGATTTGGCGGCTAAGGATATGTCGGCGTTGTTCATGGAGCGCAAAAAATGGGACGAAATTCACGCCGCCCCATTATGGCAGGTCCCGTCCCACACAAATAATCCCGATCCGACTCGTCGGCTGCGCATCGGTTATGTCTCTCCTGACTTCATGGCGGCATCCCCAACAAGGATTTATGGCGGCATGTTGGTCCAGTTTGACCGCTCACAATTTGATGTTTTTGCTTATTCCAATTCTTATAAAAGCAGAGACGACGCGGTTACCGAGTTGTTCAGGAAAAACGTGACGGCCTGGCGGAATATTGTCGGTTTGTCGGACGAGGTGGTTACGAAGATGATCCGGGAAGACCAGATCGATATTCTGGTTGATTTGTCCGGTCACGGTGGGGGCAACCGTCTGTTGGTATTTGCCAGAAAACCAGCCCCGATCCAGATCACCGCATGGGGCTACGCGCATGGAACGGGATTGCGGGCGATGGATGTGTTCTTTACCGATCTGGTGAGTGTACTGCCGCACGAGCAACAGTATTTCAGCGAAGAAGTGCGCTATTTGCCGAGCGTGGTAGGCTCATTTTTTAATGAGCCGTTCCCCGACGTGAACGAACTGCCCGCCTTGTCAGGCGGGATCGTCACCTTCGGTTCCTTTAACCGCTTGGCGAAAGTATCGGCAGCAACTTACGGTTTATGGGCTGACGTGTTGTTGGCAACCCCTCGGAGTAGGCTGATTCTGAAGGCTCCGGAATTGAGCGATGAATTTAACCGAGAACGGGTTGCCCGGTATTTTACCAAAGCCGGCGTGGCGACAGACCGGGTCATTATGCTGGGAAGAACCTCTTGGTATATGCAAATGCAAGCCTATAATCAGATAGACATTGCGCTGGATCCGTTTCCGCATGGCGGAGGGCTGACGGCACTAGAAGGTCTGATAATGGGGGTGCCGCAGATTACCCTGCGCTGGCCAACTACAGCGGGAAGGGTATCTGCATCTATCATGACGACACTGGGGCTTACCGACTGGATTACGGAAACACAGGAAGAATACGTGAAGCTTGCCATTCAAAAAGCGAACGACTTGCATTCATTGGCTGACCTGCGTCAGCGATTGCGAAGCATTTTTAATGCATCGGTGATTGGCGATCAGGTCGCTTATACACGGGTCGTGGAAAAAGAATACCGGCTCCTGTGGCAGGAGTGGTGTGCGCGTCGTTCGCCTTAGGGACGCAATTAAGTTCAATCGAAGTTTAATTTGACTTGTGAGATTGTATTTCATATTCTCACAATACTTAGGATATCCAGTACCTTATCTCCAGCATGCCTACTCAATCACAACCCATTTTCATGGCCTCGGTATTCAAGTCAGGCACTTGGCTGGTCCGGCACTTAATTGAGGATTTGACCGGGCTGGCTTGGAATGAGCCAGAAATCTGTCCTGGTGAAATGAACTACGGTGACCCCTCGCTCATCGAATTCAAGCCGGGATACTTCTTTAGTTGGCATTCGGAGCCATCCGAGGCGGTCAGAAGGATGCTGGTCGCGGAAAACGCCAAGGTCGTCATGCTTACCCGCAATGTCTACGACCTTGCGATTTCCATGTATCGGCATTTCGCCAACGACATCGACAATGAGATCGGCAGAGGGGCCGGCCAGCGGCAACTGTTTGAGAGCATGACTCGCGGCCAAGGGCTTGCGCTTACAATCTGCGGAGCCCAATCCCCCACTTTCGAATGGGTTGGCATGGGACCCCACTTCCGACAGATGCAATCCATGCTCGAATTTTCTCTGGAATACCCGTGTTGCGTGATGTCATTCGAAAAGCTTTTTAGTGATCGGCAGGGCGAGATCCTTCGTCTCGCGCAGTATCTTGATATCGAAATGGATGGAGCGCGCTTGGAAGCAGTTTGTGCGGCATCTAACTTCGACGCTATGAAAGCGCATGGGCAACAGCTTGGTCTTGGCTCCCATTTTCAGGAAGGTAAACCCGGTCGCCATGCGGATATGCTCGATAAGTATCACGTGCACATGATTCGGCATCTGTTGCGCACTTACGCACCCGGACTGACCGGTCTAGCTCATCAGACAGGGATGCCGGAAATTGTTTCTTGCATGATTGAGTAGGAGGAGGTTCCATGAATCACAGCGTAGACGACAGCCCCCCCTTCGGCAAGGAAATAATGGCTGCACGGGAGCACTATAACAATTCACGCTTCGAAGAGGCCATAGCCATCTGCGAGACAATTCTCAATCAGGACAACCATCATCATGAAGCGCTTTATATCGCCGGGAGTATTGCCGCCCAAGCCGGACAAACAGATATTGCTGTGGAGTTGTTGGAACGAAGTGTCGCAAGTGAACCCAAGATTGCTGCGTACTTCATTGCTCTTGCCAATACTTACCTTTCCTGCAATCGATACGGCGATGCACTTGCTGCCTGCCAGACCGCTCTGCGTATTGACCCGGACTCTTCCGAAGCCAAAGCCTCGATGCTGGAATTACAGTCTCTGCATAGCGCTGCTGCTTCACAGCCTGCCCACAGCGTGCGCAAAGAATTGGCTCAAGATATGCATGTGTTTTACGTCACGGCTTGGGGCTATGCCGCTGATCACTGGTATGGATGGCTTCCCAAAGCACTCAACTGCCATCCGGAGATATTCGCACTGCTGGCGCACGAGGGATCGCGGCCGAAATACATGAAGGAGCGTACGCGCGGTGAGCGCCCGCCGCTGATCCCCTTCACGAATTTCCTGAATGACATGGGCATGACCTACCAGGCTATCGGGGATTGTTACTTCTATCGGGCAAGCCAGATGCCAGAGGTGTTCAGCCAGTGGGGAGACGATATCCCCATTGTCAATATCGTTCGCCACCCTTATGTATGGCTCGAATTTTATATTCGCTGGCGTGCCAGCAACATGCGAATGCCCGATGGTTCGATGGGGCCGCTCGAATGGGAGTGGGGAACAGTCAATCATCAGTATTTTGAAAGTCTCGGCCTGAAGGCTTATACGAAAGAGGATATCCCCGTGTGGGCGGCCTATCAGGGCATGTCTCAACTCAACAACGTCTTGAGCGACCAAGTTGCCGATGTTCGCCAATTTACACTTGAGTCGATTGCCGCTTCGCGGGATGTGTTCATCGATCTGGTCGGTTACCTGACCAAAGGCCGTTGCGAATATCCGCCCGAATTACTCGATCTGGTCTATAGCTTCATTAATACGCCGTTCCGTGGGGAAGAGAAGCTGCGCATGGTGCCTGCGGAAATCTATCGCAGTTGGCCTGACTGGAAGCGTGAAGCTTTCGAACTGATCGTATCACGCGACGCGGTGAAATGTTTTGAGGGTTTCGGCTACAAATTTTAAACGTGTACCTGAATTCCGCAGAACCAAAAACAATTTGGAGCGAAAGTTTGTGATAAAAGCCCGCTGTTTGGCAGGCCTCACCAACATAACAATTATCAACTCAATTCTTAAAGAAGGTCTAAAATTGTTCGCTTCAGGTTTAGGGTAACGAATAAGAGAGTTGCCACCTTTTGCAGCAAATAATTTGAGATGCGTTACACGACGATTAGTAAAATTATATATTCCCGCCTAGAGCCGCGAAAATGAGTGGCATAATGCCAATTGATAGGATGAAAAAAGACGGGGAAGCACATTGTTTTATCCTTCAATACAAAATTTTTAATCGAAGATAAATTTATATGCCAATGAACCATTCTCAGTTTTTTCTGCCGAACGCATTGTTATCAACGAGACAAGGAGTTGGATCATAAAGACGACGGAAACGAATCTCCTTGACTGGCAGAAGCGGTTAAATTTTAGGCTATGGCTCCATGGGCAGTAAGCTTTGTTATGCCGGTATTAATACACCAACACCAAGCCACGCCTGGTGCCAGTTATCTGATAGCGAGCGGCTTGCGCTCGTCAGTAATGTCGTGAATACCAAGATGTCGTCCCTAAACAAAATTCTCGAAATTGTTGAAGCAAAGCTGGATGGCCAGGTGATTGTAAATCTGCTTGAGCCTGTCCCTGCCGACAAACGCGGAACCCTTCTACTTGACCTCGAAGCGTTTTTGAAAGACTCGATTGATCCAGGGCTTGTCGTGTGGCTAGACTCTCTCGGCGATCGCAACTCGCTGCGAAATCTCCGTGGTATTGAGGTGAAATCGTGAGTGCGGCAGTTCAAACACGCGAAGGTGCGCTAATCCTCGACTCCCATAAACTTTCTTATCATATTGACCGCGTAAATGCATGGGAAGCAGGGGAACGAATAGCCCCGGTCAGTGTTGATATGTCTCTGACCCGTGCATGCGGGGCCATGTGCACATTTTGCTATGCCATGATGCAGGAGTCACAGGCGCGAAGTAGCATCAAAACTTCTCATGCGCTCAACCTGCTCGACGATTTTGCCGCCATCGGCATACGCAGCGTTTCGCTTGTTTCGGATGGGGAAAGCACGCTGTCAAATGCGTATGTGCCATTCATTCAGCATGCTGCTGAGCTGGGAATTGATGTTGGAAATGCTACGAATGCGTGGGAATGGGAGCCGGAGAAAATTGAACAGGTGTTACCGCATCTTACCTGGGTGCGTTTCACTGTTGCTGCCGGCAGGCCAGAAAGCTACGCCAGCATCATGTATAAAGGGCCGGAGCATACCGAAGTTTTTGACCGTGCCATAAAGCATATCAAATACGCTATCGATCTCAAGAAGCGTAAAGGCCTGTCGGTAACGCTGGGTATCCAGATGGTGCTGATGCCGCATTTGAAAGATGAGATCATCCCCTTTGCCCAGCTCGGCCTTGATCTTGGCGCGGATTATGCAGTGATCAAGCACTGTTCGGATGACGAACAGCATACCCTGGGCATCGACTACAGCCAGTATCAAAGCCTTCATGACTTGCTTGTTCAGGCAGAGGCTATGAGTAACGAACAAACCAAAGTGATTGTCAAATGGGACAAGATTAAGGATGGGGATAAGCCGTCCTACAAGCGCTTCTATGGCCCTCAGTTCTTGCTGCAAATCAGCGGCAGCGGGCTCGTTGCGCCCTCTGGAATGTTTTTTAATGCGCGCTACTCGAAGCTTCACATAGGCAATTTTACTGAAGAACGGTTCATAGACATCTGGAAGTCCGAACGCTACTGGAGGGCGATGAATTATCTGGCTTCTCCGGCTTTCGATGCCCAAACCATGATGGGCACGTTGCCGATACAACACTATGTGAGTGTAGCTCTCGACAATCACGCCAAAGGCATTGAGCGAATTAATCCAGCGGTTGGGCAAAAACCACTGCATGTGAACTTTTTGTAAGCAGGCAACACTATATGGATAATAAAACCACATTTTCTTCAGCCTCAATATATTTAGTATGAACTTGCCGTTGCTCCAATTGCCCGACACTTTGAATTATATTGGCGTGTTTCTCACCCTCGAGTGCAACTTGGGCTGTAGTTACTGCATCAACGATCCTCAGCAAGCCGGGCGACGAGAAATCCTGTTTCCGATCCAGGTAAAATCTCTACGCAAATGCCTTACACCGACTGAATGGGCGCAAGCCTTGAACCGGATTCCCTTCCGCCAGGATTTGCCGATCACTCTGCAAGGCGGCGAACCGACGCTTTACTGGGGAAGCAAGGGGTTGGGCATGATCCTGTCTGAGACCCCACATTATTACGACCTGCTCACAAATTTCGCCTTGAAACCCGAGGTGTTTGCCAGCAGCCTGAATGGGCAGCAACGCAAACTTCAGCGGGACGCGCCCTATCCATCAATTCGTGTCAGTTATCATGCCGAGGAGATGAACCGTGTCTGGCACGGGCGGGGGTTCGCCGAGTTGGTAGATCGTTGCGAGGCGCTCAGTAATTACGGTTTTCGCGTGTCTCCGGTCAAGGCTGAAAGCGATGTCGGCATCTACATGGTAGCCCACCCCGAAAACCAGGTGACTGCCGAAATGGAAGCTGCTTATACCGGACGGGTGCCGTTTGAATCCAAGGAGTTTTTGGGGCTTTATGAGGGCAAGCTTCACGGCCACTACCTCTATCCATTTTCGACCGATCTGATCGCCGCCGGGATACACCCTAAGACTTTGAGTTGCGAATGCCGCACGACTGAATTATTGCTCGACCCACTGGGTTTTGTTTGGGGTTGCCACTTCTATTTGTACCAAAGCTGGATTGCAGGTGGTCCTGTCAGGGAATTCGAAGCGCTAGAAGCACAGGGTTTTCGGTATAAGGAATGCGGCGCAAAAATTTTCGCAAACCAGAGCCTGGTTCCTATTGGGCATCTGCTTGATCCTGGGTTTTCAATGTCCGACCTTGAGGTCTACCGGAGCTGTCACCATTACGGGCGCTGCATCGGTTGCGACACCAAAGTCAAAAATGATCGCTTTCAGAGTTATTACGATCAAGGTATCGCGCACACTTCGGTCAAGATTCGCAACATTCAGATGCCAGTCAGTCTCTATGACAAGATTGAAGACATAGAGCGGGCGCGCCAATTTTTCAGTCACTCATTGCCAGATAAATAACATGCATCCGACTATTCCTGCTGCGACCGACAACCGCAAACGCGTTCTCATCATCAAGCCCGGCTACAGCGAAACACTGGATCCAGATAGCAGTGGTGTTGTCAGTCTCGGCGACATCCTGAGAACTACCGTGATCCTGCATTTATTCCCATCAGAGCATTATCATGTCACCTGGCTGGTGGATCAAAAAGGCATCCCACTGTTGAAGGGCAATTCCCATATTCATCGGCTGCTGACAGTAAACCCTTTTACACCTCACCTGCTGCTCTCCGAGTGGTTTGACATTGTCATTAATTTCGAAAAAGAGCCGGGGATTTGCGCAGTATCTGACCGCATCCCGGCGTGGAGACGTTATGGTTTTCGACTGGATCCGCAATCACATTCTGCGGTTGCCTATGATTATTCAGATGAGGCATTGAGTTTTACCACTGACTCAGCGGCCAAACGCGAAAAGGCAAAGTCCTGGTCCGATATTCTCTACGAGATGTTGGGCCACAAGTACGCGGGCCAACCGTATTTGCTGGGCTATCGGCCAAAGTCCGAAGTCCGCTACGACGTGGGCCTGAACCATCTTATAGGGAAAAAATTCCCCCTCAAGCGCTGGCCAGAAGCGCAATGGAAGCTCCTTCATGACCAGTTAGCGCCTCAATATTCGGTCTGCTGGCAGCAAGGCGATAACGATATCGATGACTACATCGAATGGATCGCTAGCTGCCGTGTCATTGTCACCAATGACTCGCTTGGACTGCACATTGCCCTCGCGCTGGGCAAACCCGTAGTGGCGCTTTTTGGGCCCACCATTGCAACCGAGGTTGAAGGCGAACGCCTGATTAAAATCATTCCGCCGCTCGATTGGGATTGCATACCTTGCATGGAATCGCTCTGCCCTAAAGCAGTGCCCTGTATAGAACACATTTCTGTTGAAAGCGTTCATAAAGCAATCAACGATCTGCTGGCATAACCTACCACCATCACTGCGAAGACATTGGGCCATGAGCAACGCTCTTTCCACCGACCACATCAAATCACTTTACCGTGTCATGCTGCGCATCCGCCGCATTGAAGAAGCCATCGCAGGACGCTATGCAGATCAGGAAATGCGCTGCCCGGTACACCTTTCTATCGGCCAGGAGGCAATAGCTGCGGGGGTATGCGCGGCACTAACGCCGCAAGATGGGGTTTTCAGCGGGCATAGAGCACATGCACACTACCTTGCCAAAGGTGGAGACCTGACTGCCATGCTGGCAGAGATTTATGGCATGGCTGAGGGCTGCTGCAAGGGTATAGGCGGATCGATGCATATGATAGATATTGCTGCCGGATTCCTTGGGGCAGTACCTATTGTCGGCGCTACCGTGCCTTTGGCGGTCGGTGCGGCTTGGGCCGCAAGGCTGCGTGGTGAAGACAAGGTCATTACCGTATTTTTTGGCGATGGCACCTTCGAGGAGGGCGCGGTGTACGAGTCTATCAATTTTGCCGTCCTGCATCGGCTACCCGTTTTGTTTGTCTGTGAGAACAACCTCTATGCATGTTATACGCGCTTGTCCACACGACAACCGGAAAGACCTATCCATGCAGTGGCCGCCGCCTGCGGATGCAAGGCCTTGACTGCCGACGGCAATGATGCCCTGGCGGTATTCGATGCCGCCAGCCAAGCGGTTGCCGACTTGCGTGCCGGAGGACATCCAGTATTTCTCGAATGTGCGACCTATCGCTGGAGGGAACATTGTGGACCGAATGTTGATGATGATCTGGGCTATCGCCCGCAAGCAGAGGTGGCCGAATGGAAAGCCGCCTGCCCTGTAGATCGGCTCGCAGCCATGCTGAATACAATGCCTGAAGGCCAAAAATTTATGGCAAATGCAGAGCATGAAATTTGCGCAGAAATCAACGCCGCTTTTGCTGGGGCACTTGCTGGCGGTATGCCGCTGCAAGCAGATTTACCGGGGTATTTGTATGCTTGAAGTGACCCGTAAAATCACCCAGGCCGAGGCGATTCGCGAAGCGCTGGAACAGGCCATGACCGAGGATGAGCGCGTAATTCTTATCGGCGAAGGTGTGCCAGACCCCAAGGGAATCTTTGGCACCACCTCGGGATTGCAAGAGCGTTTCGGAACGGCGCGTGTATTCGATATGCCGCTTGCCGAGAATGGCATGACGGGCATTTGCATTGGTGCGGCTATCTCCGGAATGCGTCCGGTGATGGTTCATCAGCGTATCGACTTCGCCCTGTTGTGCATGGATCAACTCATAAACAATGCCGCCAAGTGGCACTATATGTTCGCCGGTCAGGTCAGCGTGCCGCTGGTTATCCGACTCATTGTTGGCAGGGGTTGGGGGCAGGGGCCGCAGCACGCGCAAAGTTTGCAGGCCTTGTTCGCCCATGTGCCTGGCCTCAAGGTGGTAATGCCATCGAGCGGGAACGACGCGAAGGGGATGCTGCTGGCGGCAATCCGCGATGACAACCCGGTGATCTTCATTGAGCACCGCTGGCTGCATGGCATAGTCGACGAGGTGCCGACTTTGCCCTACACCGTACCTCTGGATAAGGCCGCAATCCGTCGCCCCGGCAAGGATGCCACGGTAGTAGCTTTTTCCTTCATGGTGGTCGAAGCCCTGCTGGCCGCCAAGGCGCTAGCCGAACTGGGAATCGATCTTGAAGTAATTGACGCGCGGGCGGTACGGCCTCTGGATATGGCAACTATTCAAGAGTCAGTCAAACGTACCGGCGTAATAATTGTAGTTGATACCGCGTGGAAGACCGGTGGCATCGCAGGTGAAGTGGTTGCCTGCGTCACCGAAACCGCATTTGAATCTTTACGCCGACCTCCATTGCGCGTAGCGCTACCGGATATTCCGGCACCGACATCACACCATCTTGCCAAGGATTATTATCCAGACGCACTTCATCTCGCCCGTGCCATCGTGACACACCTTGATGCCGCAGTGCCCGATGCTGAACTCGTCAGCCGCTTGCTCCGAACCACTCCCCACGATGTTCCCCAACGGGAATTCTGCGGCCCATTTTAAGGACTACCATGTCTGACCGCTACGCCATTGACAGCCACAAGCTCATCTACCATCCCCAGCGGGTGGCACAGTTCCTCGATGCCGGTGACGATTGGGAAAAAATGAAAAAGATCTATCCGCTCTATGTGGAAATATCCCCGGTAGGCGCATGCAATCACCGCTGTACCTTTTGCGCGGTCGACTACATCGGCTACAAACCAGTCCGCCTGTCGCTGGTCGCCACCGAGCGCGCCCTTGCGGAGATGGGGCAGCAAGGCGTAAAAAGCGTCATGTTTGCCGGGGAAGGCGAACCAATGTTGCACAAGGAGATTGACCGCATGGTGATGGCGGCCGCCGCCGCTGGCATCGATACAGCCATGACAACCAACGCCTCCATCCTGTCCGACGCATTTGTCGAGCGCGCCTTGCCGTTGATCTCCTGGATCAAGGCGTCGGTCAATGCCGGCACGGCCGAGACCTACGCCCGCATTCACCAAACCAAGGAGTCAGAATTCGGGCGCGTTCTTGCCAACCTCAAGCGCATGGTGGAAGCACGTCGCAGCGGAGGCTATTCTTGCGTGCTTGGAGCACAGATATTGCTGCTGCCCGAAAATGCTGCCGAGGTGGTGACACTGGCACGCATTTGCCGCGACGAGATTGGCTTGGACTATTTGGTGGTTAAACCCTATTCGCAGCACGCTTTCAGCGTGACGCATCTCTACCAGAACCTCGACTATCATGGCTATGCCGATCTGCGATCGCAACTGGAGGACTTGAATACAGATTGTTTCAGCGTGGTTTACCGCGAAAACACCATGAAGAAACATGACGAGGGCGATGCACATCGCTACAGCCGCTGCCACGCCACGCCCGCCTTCTGGGCTTATGTAATGTCGACCGGGGCGGTGTACGGATGCAGCGCTTATCTGCTTGACCCTCGTTTCGATTACGGCAATATCAACGAATCCTCTTTCCAGAATATTTGGGAGGGCGAGTCCCGACGCAAGAGTTTCCGCTATGTACGCGAGGAACTCGATATTCACGAATGCCGCCTTAACTGCCGCATGGACGAGGTTAACCGTTATCTCGATAGGCTAGTTAAACAAGATGTTCAGCACATGAATTTCATCTAAGTGGCCTGACTGGTGACCATGATGAAGCCCGCCATTTCCGTTAGGAATGAAAAATAATGAGCTCACCTAATCGCAACGATCAGTGCTCATGCGGCAGCGGCAAGAAATATAAACAGTGTTGCCTGAAACGTGACGGAGAGCTTGCAACAGGCAAGCGATCCGAGTTAGTTGCAATCCCCAAGATGCTACAAGCAGCATTGGAACATTATCGGGCAGGGCGCTTAACCGAGGCGGAAGCGCTGTATCAGCAAATACTCCAGATTGATCTCAATCAGCCGGATGCTTTGCATTTGTCGGGGGTCATCGCACTCCAAACAGGCAGGAACGATGATGCAATCGAACTTATCGGCAGGGCGGTTGCCAACAAACCAGGCTTTGCTGAAGCCCACAACAATTTGGGGCTGGCATTAAAGTCACAAGGGAAACTGGATGCCGCTGTTGAAAAATATCAAAAAGCGCTTCAACTTAACCCTCGCTTTGCAGAAGCTCACAACAATTTGGGGAATGTGCTTAAAGAACAGGGTAGGCTAACAGAGGCAGCTTTAAGCTATCAGAAAGCGATCACGCTTAATCCTCGCTTTGCTGAAGCTCACAACAATTTGGGGAATGTGCTTAAAGAACAGGGTAAGCTAAAAGAGGCAGCTTTAAGTTATTGCGAGGCGACATCAATCAACCCAAAGTACGCTAATGCGTATTACAACTTGGGTTTTACGCGCTATACACAAGGCAAGCTGGATGTAGCTGCAGAAAATTATCGCAAGGCGATTGAACTCAAGCCCGGCTTTGCCGATGCCTACTACAATCTCGGTATCGTGCTTCAGGCACAGGGCAATCTGGACGCAGCGGTGGGTAGTTATCAGCAAGCGCTATTGATCAAACCGGATTACGTCGAAGCCATCAACAATATGGGAAGTGCGATTCAGACGCAAGGCAATCTGGACAAGGCTGTGGATCTTTACCAGAAAGCAGTTTTGATCAAGCCAGACTACGCTGATGCCCACAATAACATTGGCAATGCATTCAAAGACCAGGGCAAGCTTGACGCGGCGATTGAGCAGTTCCATCATGCTCTTTTCATCAAACCGAGCTACACGGAATGTCGTAGTAATCTTCTGAACACTTTGATTTTTCAACCCGCACTTGCTCGTGAAGAAGTGTACCGGGCGGCGCAGGAATACGAAGCGAAGGTAGGCCTGCCGCTCCGCTCAACCTGGCGAGCACACGGCAATGACAAGAACCAGAACCGCCGCCTGCGAATAGGCTATGTTTCTCCGGATTTCTGCAACCATGCCGTGGCGAATTTCGCCGAGCCGATCCTTGCCAACCACGACAAGTCACAGGTGGAAATATACTGTTACGCGGAAGTGATGCGGGAAGATGCAGTGAGTGGACGATTCCGGAAAATAGCCGACCACTGGCATACCACGGTTGGCCTGAGCGACGATGCGATGGCGCAAATGATCCGTGACCACCAGATCGACATCTTGGTGGATCTGGCGGGGCATACCGCCAAGAACCGGTTACAGGTATTTGCGCGCAAGCCGGCACCGATCCAGATCACCTATCTGGGCTACCCCGGCACCACCGGCCTGTCCGCGATGGATTACCGTATTACCGATCATTACGCCGATCCCGATGGCATCGCCGATGCCTACTACTCCGAACACCTGTTGCGCCTGCCGGGCAGCCTGTGGTGCTACCGTCCCAGCGCCGATATGCCGGAAGTCAACACTCTGCCTGCACTGGCGCGGGGGTATCTCACCTTTGGCTCGTTCAACAACTTCAACAAGATTGACCAACCCACCCTGGAGTTGTGGGCGGAACTGTTGCGGGCAGTACCGACAGCCCGTCTGATGATGGTAACGGTACCCGAGGGAGATGCGCGGGCACGTATGCAGCGCAGCTTTGCCGGGCTAGGAATCGATGCAAACAGGTTGGAGTTTCACGGCAAATTGCCCAGCATCGAGTTCCACCGCAAGCTCCTTGAGGTGGACATCACCCTTGACCCGGTTACCGTCAATGGCGCAACGACGACTTGCGAATCGTTGTGGATGGGCGTGCCGGTCATGTCGCTGGCAGGGGAGCGATTCCTGACACGTGCCGGATTGAGCATATTGAGTACTGCAGGTCTGAGTGATTTTGCCGCACATTCGCGCGAGGACTATCTGCATCTTGCCGCCCATCTCGCCGACAACCTTCCGCTGCTGGCGGAAATTCACGCCGGGCTACGTGCTCATGTCGCGGCTTCACCGCTTATCGACGAGGTCGGTTTTACCCGCAATCTGGAAAACCTCTATCGGGAAGTCTGGAGAAAATGGTGTGGTGCTAGCTGAGCCGCCGTTCCTGCAGATGTTAAGATTGATCTGATTGTTTTGCTGCGCATGTGGATTGTCCTTGTCTCAGGGGAACAGCCACCTTGAGCTGCGCGGTAAGTGGCAGCATTAGTAAGACGAACATACAAGAATCTGAAAGGTGTGACCTTGTGATAAAAACATTCCTTCATGTTGGCTGTGGTCCTGCACACAAAGAGAACACCACCCGCGGCTTTAACACTCCCGAATGGAACGAACTGCGCTTTGATATCGACGAAAGCGTTAATCCGGACATTGTAGGCACTATGCTGGATATGTCTGCTGTTGCAGATGCTTCTGTGGATGCTGTGTTCTCCAGTCATAACATTGAACACCTTTACCCGCATGAGGTGCCGTTGGCTTTGGCTGAATTCAAACGTGTGCTCAAGGATGAGGGTTTTCTTGTTATTGCCTGCCCCGATCTGCAGTCAGTCTGCGCCCTGATTGCCGAAGATAAACTGACTGACGCGGCCTATGTTTCGAGCCTTGGTCCGATTGCCCCGCTGGATATTCTTTACGGATATCGCCCATCCTTGGCACAAGGTAATCTGTATATGGCGCACCGATGCGGCTTTACGCAAAAAGTGTTGACCGCCACCTTGCAACTAGCCGGATTTGCTGCCGTGGGGTGTAGCCAACGCGGGCATCCCTGCTATGACTTGTATGCAGTGGCAACCAAGGCTGCGATGAGTGATCTAGATCTGCGCACTCTGGCAGCGGCACATTTTCTTGAGTGAGTTTGATCAACCTTATGATCAATGAGAGTTTTTGACAGTGAAATGGTTTGTCGCTTATTTACTGACTGCTTGGTGGCGAATATCAGGGGCCGATCTGCGTTGGCCAACTTGTCGATGGAGCAAATAGACTTGGCCGTCATCAGATATTCCATATCAATTGCTTTCATAGAGCGCATGGTGCTTCGTTGAACAACAGGCAACCTGGAAAATTTCTATCGAAAATTCTGGGCAAATGGTGTGATACATGAACAAAATTGAACGTAACGCTCCATGTCCGTGTGGCAGCGGAAAAAAATATAAACAATGTTGCCTGAAGCAAGACAAAGCGCAGGTGACAGCCCATTCAATTAAACCAGTCGACAAATTAATTTCCACTAAACCTTCGGATTCGACGGACTTCTTCAGCCTAGGCAACTCGTGCAGAGATCAAGGTGACCTTGATGCTGCGGCTGAGAATTATTACAAGGCGATTGAGCTCAAGCCAAACTACGCCGAGGCGCACAACAATCTGGCGCTAGTGCTGCAGGAGCAGTGCAAACACGATGAGGCGATTAAACATTGTCGCATTGCGCTCGAATCCCTGCCGAATAGCGTCATCGTTCTCAGCAATTTGGGCACGGCACTTCAGAAGCACGGCGAGCTAGACGCAGCAACCGAATGCTTGCAAAAAGCGGTCGCACTTCAACCGGACTACTCCGAGGCTCATTACAACCTGGGCAACGTATTGCAAGCGCAAGGCAAACTCGATTTAGCGATTCAGAGTTATCAACGATCGCTGTCACTCAAACCGGATTGTGCCGAGGCTCACTACAATTTAGGAAATGCGTATTTAGCACAAGGGCAACTCGATGCTGCAGTGGAGTGTTATCGCAAAGCGCTCTTACACAAACCTGAGTATGCCGAAGCTCACAGCAATCTGGGGTTTGTACTTAAAGATCAGGGCAAACTAGACGAAGCTATTGCGCATTACCGTAAAGCACTGCACATCAATCCGGAAAGTAAAGTTTTGTACAACGTTGGTGAGGTACTAACAAATCAAGGGAAGCGTGACGAGGCGATTGAACACTACCGCAAGGGGCTTTCTTTCAATCCAAATATGGTTGATACACATAGCAACCTTTTATATGCTCTGAACTACCAACCCAATCTGAGCAGAGAGGAAATATTTCGGGCGTATCAGGAATACGAAACTATGGTGGGTGTGCCGCTACGATCAACTTGGCGGCCACACAGCAATGACAAAAATCCACATCGTCGCTTGCGAGTGGGTTACGTCTCGCCGGATTTTTGCCGCCACGCTGTCGCCTATTTCATCGAACCTATCCTCGCGAACCATGATAAATCCCAGGTGGAAACTTTCTGTTACGCGGAGGTTTTAAAGGAAGACGAAGTAACGAATCGTCTGCGACCATTGGCTGGTCACTGGAATTCCACCGTCGGCCTAAACGACGACGCGGTGGCGCAAATGATCCGTGACCATCAGATCGACATTCTGGTGGACTTGGCAGGGCATACCGCCAGAAATCGGCTAATGGTGTTTGCCAGGAAGCCCGCTCCGCTACAGATAACCTATCTGGGTTACCTTGGTGCCACTGGCCTGTCTGCTATGGATTATCTGCTCATCGACCGTCACGTCGAGCCAGAGGGCATCGGCGAAGCCTATTATGTTGAACGTCTATTGCGCCTGCCCGACAGTCTGTGGTGTTATCGACCGAGTGCCGATACGCCGGAAATATCACCCTTGCCTGCGCTGACTCGGGGTTACCTTACCTTTGGTTCGTTCAACAACTTCAACAAGATCGACCACCCCACCATTGCATTGTGGGCAGACTTGTTGCGGGCTTTGCCTACCTCACGCTTGATGGTGCTCTCCGTACCTGATGGGGAAGCCCAGCAGCGTTTACTGCACAGCTTCGCAAAGCTTGGTATCGATTCGCAACGACTGGAATTCCACAGCAAATTGTCTATCGATGATTTCCGTCGCAAGCTCCTCGAAGTGGATTTGGCTCTCGATCCGGTTACTGTAAACGGCGGAACCACAACTTGCGAAACGTTGTGGATGGGTGTACCAGTCATGTCTCTGGTAGGTGATCGTTTTGCCTCGCGTGCGGGATTGAGCATACTGAATACAGTGGGTCTAAAAGACTTTGCTGCAGCTTCGCGCGAAGATTTTCTCCATCTCGCAGCCCATCTCGCCGACAACCTACCGCTGTTGGCGGAGATTCGCGCCGGTCTGCGCGCCCATGTAGCAGCTTCGCCGCTCATCGACGAAGTCGGTTTCACTCGCAATCTGGAAACACTCTACCGGGATGTGTGGGGTACGTGGTGCAATGCTACCTGAAGCGCCGCTCAAGCACGTGTTTAGTGTTGTCGCACATGTTGAGACGCTGGTATCCGGCAAGAATAACTTTGTTGGCGGGGATGTCGCGATTCAGCACCATAGAGTTGGCACCGATCACCACGTTGTTGCCGATCTTTGAATGGCCGATGACTGATGCGCCAGCATAGAGAACGACATGCTCGCCGATTTCCGGGAAAACCCCATCTTCGTCGCAGCCCACCGAGCACCCCTGATAGACGCAAAAATAATTGCCGTATTTGGCTTGGCCGAGAATGGTGCCGAGCGGGTGCATGAACTGGAATACTTCGGGCAATTCGGTTTCGTGGTAAGCATCCAGGCCATGCATTACCTTGTTCAGGTAAAACAGGCGAAAAGCCAGTGGATTCGTGCTGTCGCGGTGCGACACCGTGTTGCTCAACAGGTAAAGAAACATGGCGTAATGGTCGGGGTGCAGGTAGTTGAACATCACCCGTCCTTCGTCGCGGAATTTCTTTTTCTCGATACCAGCGAAGCAAGCGTACGTGCGCTCCAGTGCCTCGCCCATGACGGAACGCAGTTGCTCCGGTGAAACAGTGCGATTATCCGGGAAAAACAGGTTTAATTGATGCGCGACATAAACACACAAACTCTCCTCCGTCATATCGCACAATATAAATTCGCTCATAGCTTAATCTCCGCTCGAACCCGGTCGATGTGGGAATATGCCATTGTCACAGAAAGGGTGTAAATTACTCGTCACTTTATGTGAGTTGGGTAAAAGCGAGCTTTGTTTCCAGATAAATATCTAATTAGCATTGCCTCTAAAACAGTATATTTTTTTTCGTACTGTTTATTTTCTATGCAAAATGCAACTACATTGTGGCGTCCCTTGTTTGCATTGAAATCGTATTCATCGCGATAAATAGACAGCTGTGTACCCTCGTTTCCATACAAGCAGATACAGTTATTTTCCTGCGCTGACATCTCGAACTGATGTTCTAGTGAAAACTCGAGAACCCACTCCCTCATAAGTTTGAATTTCTCATCAAGATCGATTTTCTTGTAAAAAGTTAAACCTTCTCGCACCTTGGCAGGAATACCCGCAACTACGGAGTGATCTGGTATAGATTTCGTGATATTCGAGCCGTTCATGCAAATTACACGTTCACCAATTTCAATACCCGAACCAACGGTACAAGAGCCAACAAGCCATGCATCCTTCCTGATATGTGTTGGACGCGCCGAATATAATTGACACCCCTCTATTTGCTCACCTGCCGCAACATGCGTCCAAATTTGTGAGTACATGCCAACTCTGACACCGTCATCAATCGCAAGACCTCCCGTGCCATCAAGAATGCTGTTTTGGCCAAACCAGCAGTGGCGTGCAATTGATACGCCAACCTTAGAAAGGATTAATGTATTCGCGTGAATTGTGGTCCAATCTCCGATCACAACGAATCCATCTTCAATAACGATTTTTACCCCGTCTCCAACCGTAACATAGTCAGCCAGGGTCAATTTGGATTTTTTTTTGAAGATTACAGTCGCTCCTTGACCAATAGAGCAATTGCTACCGACGATTACCTCACCCTCGCCAATTACGTTAATCATGAATCATTATCCTAATAATCATAAAATCCACGCCCCGTTTTCTTGCCCAACATTCCCGCTCGCACCATTTTTTTTAAGTAAGGGTGGGGACGGTATTTTTGATCACCCGTTTCATTGTATAAAACTTCCATAATTGACAATACGACATCATTACCAATGAGGTCTGATAGTGCCAAAGGGCCAATTGGATGATTGGCTCCAAGCTTCATTGCTCCATCAATCGAATCCCTATCTGCAACATTATCGGCCAAAATACAAACTGCTTCATTAATCATTGGGATAAGCATTCGATTGACAATAAATCCTGGGGAATCAGAAACCTCAATGGGTGTTTTGCCTAGCGCGTTGGCGTAGGATTTGGCTTTCTCTTCGGTTTCTATATCCGTATGGTAGCCACGAATAATCTCAACCAACCTCATCGTGGCAACGGGATTGAAAAAGTGCATTCCTAAAAAGCGCTCTGGGTAAAGAATCGATCGTGCTAATTCGGTAATTGAAATTGAAGATGAGCAAGTTGAAATAATTGGTTTAGCCGTTTGAAGAAAATGTAGACGTTTAAACACGCTATGTTTGATCTCAACATTTTCAGACACGGCCTCATGCACAAAATCACACTCAGCCAGTGGCTGGAATGAGTGAATGATTGTTAGCTTGGAAAGCGCCATGTCATAAGCATTATCAGGTAGCTTCCCTTTTTTTACCTGCCGCCCAATGAGATTTATTAAGTCTTCGTGCTGCTTTGTAATTGTGCTCTCACGCCCTGAGCACCAGAATACTTGCTCTACAACTTCAGCCGTGGAAAGTATCTGGGCCAATCCCTTGCCCATGACACCGGTGCCGATAACCCCCACTTTATATTTTTGGTTCATGCTACCTTTTTCATCTTGCGGTTAGCGTTGCGGCTCGGCAGAATCGGAGCTCAATTTTTGCATCACCAGCCGGCGCGTATGCATTCGGTCACCCGTTCCCGCTCCTCATCGCCAACCCACCAGCCGCAGGGAATGCTCAGATTTTGTGCATCGAATGCGGCGACACCGGGCAATTGTTGCGCTTCACCGCCGAAACAGGAGTAGCCGTCGTTGCGCAAATGCAGACGTTGCGCGCCGATGCCGTGAGAAAGCAATTTGCGGATCAGGTCGTCGCGCCGTTCGGCACGCAGCGCATAAGTCCAAAAACCGGAAACGCTGTCCTCGCGCCGCTCGAGGAGGCTCAGGCCGGGAATTCTGCTCAAGGCGGCATCATAATACTGGCCGTTAGCTCGATGGCTTGCCACGATCCCGTCGGCATGAGGCAATTGCTCCAGCCCTAGTGTGGCGGCAATTTCGTTCATCGGAAAATTAAAACCAGCCATCGGAATATCGAAAGAGGGATCCAAATCGCCGTTGGGAAGGCGGAGTTTTGCCGTGTCGATGCCGAAGCGCCGCAGATGGCGCGCCGTTTTGGCCATCTGTGGGTCTGCTGCGAGCAGAGCCGCACCTTCACCGGTGTTGATGTGCTTGGTGGCATAAAAAGAATACACGGTGAAATCCGCCTCGCCCCCCAGGCGGTGTCCATGCCATTCCGCGCCCAAGGCTTCGCTGGCATCTTCCACTACCTTGATGCCGCGTTGTCGCGCCAATGCCATGATGCTGCCAACATTCGCCACATCACCTGACCAGTGGTAAAGCAGGATGGAGCGCGTTTTTGCGGTGATTAACCCGGCTATATTTTCGGCGTCCGGCATCCCGGTCAACGGATTAACATCACACCACACCGGGCGGGCAAACAGATTGGCAATAGGCGACACGGTTGCGGAGCAGGCCAACGGTGAGGTGATCACTTCATCGCCAGGGCGAACACCCGACAAGTACAGCGCCAGCGTGAGCGCACCGGATGCATCGCCGAGCGCTACAGTTTCCGATACACCCAGCCAGACTGCGAGCCGGGATTCGAATTCCGCTACCTGTCGCCCGATTGCCAGCCGACCGCTTTCCAGGACGGGTTTCAGGGCGGCGTGGGCTGATTCCGCCATGAATACTTTGAACAGGGGAATGGAAAGCTGCGCCATGGATACGTTACCAACCGCGCCGAATCACATCAACGATGTATGCCCGCCGTTCGTCGTCCAGCCACCAGCCGCAGGGAATGTGGATCATGCGCCGATAAAAATCATCCACTCCGGGTAATTCGCAACGACTGGTAGCGAATACCGAATGAAGATCATTGCGCTTATGCGCCTGCGAGCTGGCGATGCCGTGGGCGGCGAGATGGCGCGAGAATTTCTCGCGTTCCTCCACCAGTACGGTATAAAACCAATAAGACGGTTCGGCGCAGTCTTCCCATTTGCATAACGCCAGGCCGGGAATTCCCTGCAACGCGTGGTCGAAATATTTTCCGTTGG
>Ga0315281_10002386_pt1 | contig 27943 bp, 31 predicted proteins | sample YL17G07_0_MG_FD_204540 | JGI IMG/M metagenome (GOLD analysis project Ga0315281, IMG submission 204540) | Sediment microbial communities from Yellowstone Lake, YNP, Wyoming, USA - YL17G07_0 | ecosystem: Environmental > Aquatic > Freshwater > Lake > Sediment | place: USA: Wyoming | collected...
CCAGCATCGTTCCGTTTTCCGAAACATTCCCCAGCCCCTCTCCCGAAGCCAGTGTGGCAGACTTGCTGTAAACATTTCCTCCCAATGCTGACCATCCGGAATTTCCAATATCGACAGAGCCGTCTATCACCGGTAATGCGCCACTCCCATAGGCATCAACACTTATCCCAGACGTGGGAATAAGCAGTTGCTCATACCATGTTTCTCCTTTTTTCAGATATATAGTCGTGCCGGACTGAAAAGAAGCGTTTGATACCTTGTTCAAGGTTCTCCATGCAGAGGAGGTGGACAGACCCGAATTGGCATCATTTCCACTGGTGGCATCAACATAATAACTTTGTGTCACAGTTGTAGCGCCGGGTGATCCCCCACCCCCGCCCGAGCAGCCTGCCAGCAATATCAGTGGCATCACTGACATTGAGGCAATTATTTTTTTAAAAATTGAATCAGGTAACAGAATAATTCTCATTATTCACCTTAATCAAAATGCTGCTTGGCCGGCACGATGCTTATTCTTGCCACTTTCACCACACGATCCTGGGTCTGGATAATTTCTATCGGATAACCGTCGATCTTGATACTGGTGCCTGCTTCCGGAATATCCTGCAGATGCTCGAGGATCAATCCGTTCAGTGTTTTTGCTCCTTCCAGGGAGAAATGCATACCCATTTTCCGGTTCAAATCCCTCAATAAGGTACTGCCTTCCACAAACATGCTGCCGTCTTGCTGGCGCATGAATTTTCCGGTACGCGCGGGTGACTGCGTCGTAAAATCTCCGACGATTTCTTCCATGATATTTTCCAGTGTCACCAGTCCGAGCAGCTCACCATATTCATCCACAATCAAACCCAGGCGCAAATGACGCTCCTGAAAATGCTGCAACTGCGATAGCAGTGATGTGTCGGAGGGAATAAAGTAGGCATCCAGCAATACGTCACGCAAGTCGGTCGAACTAAACTCCTCGCGCTGCATCAGTGACAGCGCCTTCCTTACATGCAGCGTGCCGATAATGTTGTCCAGCTCACCCTGATAAACCGGCAGTATCGTATGGTGGCAGGTCGCCAGTTGCTCGCGAAGCACCTCCATCGGCGCATCTATATCGAGCGCCTCAATCTGGCTGCGCGGGATCATCACATCATTCACTGCGATGCGCTCGATATCCACCAGGTTGAGCAACATTTTCTGGTGCTTGCGCGGCAGAAAATTTTCAGCCTCCAGCACCAGCATGCGCACTTCCTCCAGGCTAGCTTTATGCTTGCTCTGGTCAGCCTGAATTTTTATACCCATCAATTTGAGAAAACCGCGCACAATCGCTGTAGCAAAAAACACAACCGGATAGAACAGCTTGTTGATAGGCGACAGAAAAAAGCTCGAAGGAAGCGCAACACGCTCCGGATGGCTGGCGGCGATCACTTTGGGCATGATTTCACTGAACACCAGCAGTACAAATGAAATTGCCACGGTGCCGGCAAGCAGGTACCAGTCATTTTCTCCGTACAGCCTGTGAATGATAATTCCCGTGAGTGAGGCAGCCGCAGCATTAAGCAGCGTATTCCCGAACAATATAGAGCCCAGCAGGCGATCCGTATGCGACAGTAACTTGGCAGTCAGTTTGGCACTCTTGTTTCCCTTGCGTACCAGATGATTCAGACGCAACCTGTTCAGCGCCATCATGCTGGTTTCCGAAGCAGAAAAAAAGGCTGAGAAAATCAGGATAAATACCAGGGCAATAAACAGCGAGCCCAATGAAATATCGTCCAAAATACGATGCCTGCATTAAAGTGAAGCGGGAAGTATCGTGTAGCCGGTAAGGCGTGTCAAGAAAGGAGCTTGCCAGCGTATTGATTTAGCTTGAAAAAATAATCGTGTGTCAATGAATCTGTCTGTACGTAAATGTATTTCACATCGGTATATTGCACATTTTATAGTGTTACAACCTGGTTGCGACCCTTTTCCTTGGCCTGGTACATGGCCTTGTCTGCCCGCCGAATAACCGAATCCAGGGTAAGGTCATCCTTGTTCAGCTCAACCAATCCAATGGAAACGGTAAATGAAATGGAATTCTGATCAATTGGAATGGTAATGGCAGCCGTTCCGCTGCGTATGCGCTCGGCCAAAATCAGTGCGCTTTGCATGTCGGTTTCGGGCAACATCAGGGCAAACTCTTCTCCACCCAATCGTCCAAAAATATCAGCTTCGCGAATTTCCTTTTTGCATGCCGCCGTAAACGCGATAAGTGCCATGTCTCCCACATGGTGGCCAAACTGATCATTTATTTTCTTGAACTGATCAAGATCCATCATCATCATTGAGGCCGGGCGCTGATATCTTTTCATTAATTCTATCAATGCCTCGGATTTGTCCATGAAATAGCGCCGATTGCAGGTATCGGTCAGGACGTCCTTTCTGGACAGATCGGTCAGTTGCTCCTCCATTTTTTTGCGCTCGCTGATGTCTCGAGCAACCCCCTCTATATAGGCAGGTTTCCCATCGGAGTCGAAACGAACAAATGCATTGGTAGAAATCCAGATGGTGGAGCCATCCTTGTGCCTGAGCTCGGCCTCTACCCGTGTAGCCTTGCCGCCGCCCTCGGTGATAGCCTGCACGATCCTCTGCCTGGCCTCTGGATGCTTGTAGTAGTAAGCCAGGGCAGTACCCGTCATCACTTCCGGCCTGTAGCCTATAACGTCAAAACAGGAAGGTGATATTTTGGTGATAACACCCTGCATATTGGTACGATAGAAAACATCCGGCAACTGGTCAAATATCGACTGCAGCTCCAGCTCCGATGCTTCCAGTTCTACCAACTCCACCTTCTGCTGTGTTATGTCGCGCACGCTCCCTACCGTAACCACGACCCCTTCCGGATTTTGATGCAATCCCACATTTATCGCGCAACAAATTGTCGCTCCCAGTGCGGTAATAAGGTGAAGCTCGTATTGCGAGGGGACATTTTCGCCAGATAGTCTTGCGCGGTATCTTTCCAGCGCCATCGGCTGTTCATCGGGATGAATCAACCCGATAAAAGAACGGCCCATCAGATCCTTTGCCTGATATCCGAACATTTTAACAAGGGGTTGATTTACATAAACCAGCACACCTTCTTCGACAACAAAAATTCCATCTTGCAGGTGGTCTATCAAAACCCGCGCGCCCTGCTCCGACAACCAGGAAAATTTTTCCACTACTCCTCCGGATTACAAGTCTACGTTCCGTTAATACCGGGTTACGTCGATCTATTTATTATTTGTAAAAGTTTGCTTGCGATAAGCGTTTACCATTATCCACGCTCCAACAATCACCATCGGCACGCTTAACCACTGCCCCATGCTTACGCCTAGCGTCATCAAGCCGAATACACCATCATCCGGCGTGCGCGCAAATTCCCCAATAAAGCGAAAACAGCCATAGCCCGCAATGGCCAAGCCGAAAACTGCGCCTGTCGGTCGCGGCATGTTTGAATACACCCACAACAGCGCAAACAATGCCAGACCTTCAAGTGCAAATTCGTACAATTGCGAGGGATGTCGTGGGATCCTGTCAACGTTGGGAAAAACCATGCCCCAGGGTAAATCGGTGGGCCGTCCCCATAGCTCGCCGTTAATGAAGTTGCCTATCCTGCCCGCCCCTATGCCCAGGGGTGCCAAAGGGGCCACAAAATCCATCAGTTGCAACCACATGATTTTTTTCTGCCGTGCATAAATTGCCATTGCCACCAGCACGCCCAGGAAACCACCATGGAATGACATGCCTCCCTTCCAGATGGCAAAAATTTCCAATGGGTGTGAGAAAAAATAATCCGGCTGGTAAAACAGCACTTCACCCAGCCTGCCACCCAGAACCACGCCGAGCACGGCATAAAATAACAAATCATCCATCAGCGTTTCGTTCCAGCCAGGCCGGTTGAGCTTGCGCAAACGGTATTTGCCCAGCATCAGGAAAAGCATAAAGCCCAGCAAATACATCAAGCCATACCAGTGCACTGAGAGCGGACCGATATGGATGGCGACAGGATCAATTTGGGGATGGGTAAGCATGTTTGGGAATTTACCACAATGCAATGAAAAAACGCATCATAAACACATTACAAGCCTGAAACTATAATTTGCCTGAATATATAATGTATCCTGATCCAATTGTCTCTGATCCAAATTCATGCTGAGCTACCGCCACGCCTTTCACGCCGGAAATCACGCCGATGTACTGAAGCACTTTGTCGAAGTGCAACTGCTGCGCTATCTGGCACAAAAAGACAAACCGTTCTGGTATATCGACACCCATGCCGGTGCAGGCTGTTATTCCCTCGATACAGGCTACGCCATTCAGAATGCCGAATATGAAAGTGGCATTGCACGTCTGTGGCAGCAATCAGATTTGCCCGGCCCCCTGGCTGAATACGTGGCACTGGTTAAAAAATTCAATCCGGATGGAGAATTGAAACTCTATCCCGGCTCCCCCCTGATTGCGCTTGAGCTGCTGCGCGAGCAGGACAAAATGCGCCTGTTTGAGCTGCACACCAGCGACAGCGAAATTTTGCAGGAAAATTTTGCCGCTTATGGCAGTAAGGTGCTGATCCAGACTGCGGATGGCTTTGGTGCATTAAAGGCATTATTGCCCCCCCCGCCGCGCCGCGCCCTGATTCTGATCGACCCACCCTACGAAGACAAAAAGGATTATCAGCGCGTCGTAACAGCGCTGGGAGAAGGATTAAAACGCTTCTCAAACGGTGTATACGCCGTATGGTACCCGCTGTTGCAACGTGCCGAAGCAATGCAGTTACCGGATCGCCTCAAGCAATTGCCTGTAAAAAGTTGGCTGCACGCTTCGCTCAGTGTGCAGTCCCCAAGCGAAGATGGATTTGGCATGCATGGCAGTGGCATGTTTATCCTGAATCCGCCCTGGACTTTGCATGATGAACTGAAAGAAGTAATGCCCTATCTGGTGAAGGTGCTGGGACAGGATAGTAATGCCAGATTTGATTTGGAATATAAAGAAAACAAGGATTAATTCAGTAACGCTTTGAAACACTAAACATTTTGTGAGAAAATTAAAATTCAGCTATTAAAAGTGCAGTAACAACCGATCTAAACACTCATTATTAAATGATTATATGAATACATGCAGCGGCTTAATTAGATTTATTCGCTTTAAGGGCGCTCATTTAGTGATCGTGTTCCTCGCCCTGACTCTTAGTAGTTGCAGCGGCGGTGGGGGAAGCTCATCAAGCCCACCCCCTGTTTCTAATCACATACCAATCAATACTGCAGCCGGCTGGTCAGACTCCCCCTTTATATCCAGAGATGGTAAAAGACTTTATTTTATGTACTCCAGATATAACTTCGGCCCATGGATCTTGAGTGGAGGCACTGCTACCCCCTTGGCCACAGGACCTGATCGCCCGGGTCTACGTAAAAGCAACAGTAATGCCTTTGACGAGTCGGATATATACATGGCCACAAAAAATCCGGATGGTAGCTGGTCTGAAGCAGTAAACCTCGGGCTCAATGGCGCCTACGGCGACGCCAGCGGTATGGAAATCAATAATGGCAGCACATTTATCTGGCTGCAGGGAAATGGCACAACCAATAATATCGTTATCGCCAATAAAAATACGGATGGGAGTTGGGGTACCCCTGTCGACCTTGGAAATGGCATTAACAGTCACACAGCAGGAATAATACCTGACAATCCGCATATTACGCCCGATGGCAACGCCCTTTGGTTTACTTCTACTCGTGTAGGGGGCGCAGGTGGAAAAGATATCTGGTTCTCTACCAAAACAGGCGGTAGCTGGACTGCGCCCATAAACAGCGGTAGCCCCGTCAACACCAGCGGCGATGAAGATCAGATCTGGATATCTCCCACAGCCAGCAATGATGTTTACTGGCGTGGGCCAAGTGGATTAATGCATTGCATTTCAAACGGCTCCAATTGTAATGCTGCGCCCACGGTCGTCACCATTCCCGGTTGTGCTTATGCAGCCGAAGCTTCCTTGCCGGATGATGGCAAAACAATGTATTTCGCCTGTGGCGACTTAACGACCGGCAGGGTAAAAATCATGTACTCCGTCAAGCAAATGGACGGTAGCTGGGGAACGGCAATACCCGTAGATTAAACTTCGTCAGCGATTTTGACGCTTTCGGATTAACCTTTTATTTGACTGCATATTCCCTCCTGCCAAGGGGAGTAATCATGATGCAAATCTTGCACGACAATCTCACAACGGATGATCTGGGTTAAAATCGTACTTTAGCTAAAACTATCCGGAATCACATCATGCCCGCCTATCGTTCAAGAACCACCACCCATGGCCGCAACATGGCCGGTGCCCGTGCCCTGTGGCGCGCCACCGGCATGAAAGACGGCGATTTTGACAAGCCCATCATCGCGGTGGCCAACTCCTTCACCCAGTTTGTACCCGGCCATGTGCACCTGAAAGACATGGGACAGCTGGTGGCGCGCGAGATTGAAAAAGCCGGCGGCGTGGCCAAGGAATTCAATACCATTGCGGTGGATGACGGTATTGCGATGGGCCATGGTGGCATGCTGTATTCGCTGCCTTCGCGCGAGCTGATCGCCGACAGCGTGGAGTACATGGTGAACGCGCATTGCGCCGACGCCATCGTGTGCATATCCAACTGCGACAAAATCACACCGGGTATGCTGCTGGCGGCAATGCGCCTGAACATCCCCGTGGTATTTGTGTCGGGTGGCCCAATGGAAGCAGGCAAGGTCGTGTGGGATGGCAAGGAGATGAAACTCGATCTGGTGGACGCAATGGTTTCCGCGGCCGACAGCAAGTTTAGCGACAAGCAGGTGAATGAGCTGGAACGCTCCGCCTGCCCCACCTGCGGCTCCTGCTCGGGCATGTTTACCGCCAACTCGATGAACTGCCTGACCGAAGCCTTGGGCTTGGCTTTGCCGGGCAACGGCTCGCTACTGGCCACGCATGCAGACAGACGAGAAATGTTTTTGGAGGCGGGACGTCTGGCAGTGACCATTGCACACCGCTATTACGAGCAGGATGACACCAGCGTTTTACCGCGCAGCATTGCCTCTTTCAAGGCATTTGAAAACGCGATGTGCCTGGATATCGCCATGGGCGGCTCCACCAATACCGTGCTGCACCTGCTGGCTGCGGCACGCGAGGGTAATGTGGATTTCACCATGAAGGATATCGACCGCTTGTCGCGCAAGGTGCCCAACCTCTCCAAGGTTGCGCCCAGCACACAGCTCTACCATATGGAAGATGTGCATCGCGCCGGTGGTGTAATGGCTATATTGGGCGAGCTGGATCGCGCGGGACTGATCCATCGTGAATTGCCCACCATACACAGCAGAACCATGGGCGAAGCACTGGATATCTGCGACATCATGCGCACCAAGGACGAGGGCATCAAAAACTTTTATCGTGCCGCTCCCGGTGGCGTACCGACAACCATTGCCTTCTCGCAAAACAAGCGCTACCCCACATTGGACGATGACCGCGCCAATGGCTGCCTACGCGACAAGACACATGCTTACTCGCAAGATGGCGGCCTTGCCGTGCTGTACGGCAATATCGCGGAGAACGGCTGCATCGTTAAAACTGCAGGTGTAGATGCGAGCATTTTGAAATTTCACGGCAATGCGCGCGTTTTTGAAAGTCAGGACGATGCTGTTACCGCAATACTGGCTAACAAGATCGAGGCGGGCGATGTGGTGGTGATTCGCTACGAAGGCCCCAAGGGCGGCCCCGGTATGCAAGAGATGCTGTACCCCACTTCGTATCTCAAATCAAAGGGTATGGGCAAGGTCTGCGCCTTGCTGACCGATGGACGATTTTCCGGTGGAACTTCCGGACTTTCCATCGGTCATGTATCACCGGAGGCTGCGGAAGGAGGCGCAATTGGGCTGGTTGAAGAACACGATCCTATAGAAATCGATATTCCCAATCGCACGATCAGGCTTGCAATCCCTGACAGCCTTCTTGCCGAGCGCCGTGCGGAAATGGAAAAGAAAGGCAGGAAAGCATGGAAACCGGCAAACCGGGTACGCGAGGTTTCTGCAGCCTTGCTTGCCTATGCTGCCATGACAACAAGCGCCGATAAAGGTGCGGTTCGCGATGTTTCACAACTTGAACGTTAACAATTTTTTTTAAAGGCAATACATGAATACAACACAGTGGTTTAACGCTTTACTATTACTCAGTTCATTTGCAGCATTTTCCGTGTATGCCGCGGATCAGTCTCCGGCACCAAAGATAGCGGATACCAAGCTGGAAAAAATCGCCGACAAACCTGCTATCAGCAAAGGTGAAATGAAGGACTGCCCGATGCACCAAGGGAAAAAAGAATGCAATCATAAAAATGGTGAGCCATGCCCTCATCACAAGGACAAAATGCATCATGGCAAATCGCACGAAAAATGTGAGCACGAGCACCGTAGCTGATGGTGGATGTATGTACTTAATAATGTTCCTAAAATGCACCAAGGAAGCGACAATCCGGCTTAAGCACACCTTATGAAGATTGCTTGCCCGTACCTTGGACAATTGGAGGTCATATGAAATCAGTTATCGTATGTATGCTTGCAATAACAGGACTGACCTGTGCGAATAATGTGATTGCAGCCGATGATGTGCAAATCCTTCTCAAGAACAACAATTGCCTGTTTTGCCACCAGTTGGAAGGGAAAAAAGCCGGGCCCAGTTTTGTGGACATTGCAAAAAAATACAAGGGCGATGCTGGTGCAGCAGCCAAGTTGGAAGCAAAGGTTTTAAATGGCAGTATGGGTACGTGGGGCACCATGCCCATGCCTGCCATGGGGAAAATAAAAACTGTTGATGTCAAAATCATGGTTACTTATATTTTGTCTACCGCCAAATAGATCGAGCAGGTAAACAGTGCCAATGCAGAGAACCGGCATACTTAACGGCAAAATTGACAATAACAGCACCGCTCCGCATAATCCAAGCTTCCATTGAAAGGGGTTTGTTTAACATGTCACGTCTATCTTTCGCACTGCTGTTTTCAGTTGCCTTAACACTTAATCTATCCGCCTGCAGCAAATCCGAAGCGCCCAAAACAACTGTCTCGGGAGATGAGCTGATTGTGCGCATCGGTGCAGCCGCCCCACTCACCGGCCCACAAGCACATATCGGCAAAGATAATGAGAACGGCACGCGCATGGCGATAGAAGACGCGAATACCAAGGGCATCATGATAGCGGGCAAGAAAGCGCGCTTTGAATTGTTGAGCGAGGACGACCAGGCAGACGGAAAAACTGCCACCATTGTTGCGCAAAAACTGGTAGATGCCAAGGTAAACGGCGTGATCGGCCACCTCAACTCTGGCACCTCGATCCCGGCTTCAGACTTGTACAACAACAATGGAATCGTGCAAATTTCCCCTTCAGCTACTGCGCTCAAGTACACGGCCAACGGTTACAAGGGCACTTTCCGTGTAATGGCCAACGATGGCCAACAGGGCAAGGTTTTGGGTGAATTTGCCGTTAAAAAATTAAAGGCAAAATCCATAGCGGTGATTGATGACAAAACGTCTTATGGCCAGGGACTGGCAAATGAATTTATCAAGTCTGCCGAAGCAAATGGCATAAAAATCGTATCGCATGAGTACACCACAAACCAGGCCGTGGATTTCAGCGCAATCCTGACCTCGATCAAGGGCAAAAAACCAGATCTGGTATTTTTTGCCGGAATGGATCCCCAGGGTGCGCCTTTGGTAAAACAGCTCAAATCGCTGGGCTTGAATGCAAAATTCATGATGGGCGACGGTGGCTTTACACCCAAGATGTCGGAAATTGCAGGCACTGCGGCTGAGGGAATGTACGCCTCGCTGCCGGGTGTGCCGATGGACAAGATGCCAAACGGTCTCGACTTTGCCAAGCGTTACGAAGCAAAATTCAAACAACCTATTCAGCTCTATGCACCCTACTGCTACGATGCAACGAACGTGATGATCGCTGCCATGCAAAAGGCCAACTCTATCGAGCCTGCGAAATACCTGCCCGAACTGGCGAAAATCAGTTTTGACGGCGTCACCTCGAAAATAACCTTTGATGAAAAGGGCGACCTCAAGGGTGGCGCTATTACGATGTATCAGGTTCAACAGGGGAAATGGGTAGCGCTTGAAACGCTAGGCGCAACACCCTCACCTTGACCTGTTTCTATTCGGCGCAAAGCGACACAATGGTTTCCTGTGTCGCTTTTTCTTTGTAGATCCCCATGGATATTTTCCTGCAACAAATTATCAATGGTTTAGTGCAAGGCAGCGTGTATGCGCTGGTCGCGCTCGGCTACACCATGGTCTACGGAATTCTCGGCCTGATTAACTTTGCGCACGGTGAAGTGGTCATGATAGGCGCAATGGTGGCATTGATGGCGATACAGGCGCTGATTGCCGCGGCGCTATCTCCCGTACTGGTCTTACTGCTGAGCGTGATCATTGCAATGGCGGTATGCATGGCACTGGGCTACAGCATCGAGAAAATTGCCTATCGTCCCCTGCGCCATGCGCCACGACTGGCACCACTCATCACCGCCATCGGTGTATCCATCGTTCTGCAAACACTGGCGATGATCATCTGGGGGCGTGAGTATCATGCTTTTCCACCACTGCTGCCCAATGCCTCGCATCACATTGGCGGTGCCATCATCAACGAGGTGCAGATTGCCATTGTGATTATTGCCATGCTGGTTATGACTGGATTAATGCTACTGGTACACCGTACCCGCCTAGGCCGCGCAATGCGCGCTGTTGCCGAAAATCAGACTACTGCAAGCCTGATGGGCGTGAACATCAACCGAGTGATTTCCACCACCTTCATGCTGGGCTCGGCGCTGGCGGCGATTGCGGGGATTATGGTCAGTGCCAACTATGGCGTGGTGCATTACTACATGGGCTTTCTATTGGGTTTGAAAGCCTTCACTGCTGCAGTGCTGGGAGGCATTGGTAATTTACGTGGCGCGATGCTGGGCGGCGTGTTGCTGGGGCTGATCGAAAGCCTCGGTGCCGGTTATATCGGCGCGCTCACTGGCGGTGTACTGGGCAGCCATTATCAGGATGCCTTTGCGTTTATGGTGCTGATCACCGTGCTGGTGTTCCGCCCATCTGGCCTGCTCGGAGAGAGAGTGTCCGAACGTGCTTAACTTATCGCAACGCAATAAATTGCTGGGCTATGCGGTGATCACAATATTACTGGTGCTATTGCCGTTTGTGACAGATGAATTATTGGGCCGCGGCTGGGTGCGCATCATTGATTTTGCGCTGCTGTTTATCATGCTCGCACTGGGTCTGAACATTGTGGTGGGCTTTGCCGGGCTGCTCGATCTGGGCTATGTGGCGTTCTTTGCGGTTGGCGCCTACACCTATGCGCTGCTGGCCTCGCCGCAGCTCGGCCTGCATTTGCCGTTCTGGATTATTCTGCCGACCGGAGCACTGGTCGCCTGCATTTTTGGCGCACTGCTGGGCGCGCCCACGTTGAAGCTGCGTGGCGATTATCTGGCGATTGTCACGCTGGGTTTCGGCGAAATCATCCGCATCTTCCTCAACAACCTTAATGCCCCGTACAACATCACCAACGGCGCGCAGGGCATCAGCCAGATCGACCCCATGCGCATAGGCGAATTTTCCTTTAGCAGCGCCCAGGAAATTTTTGGCGTCACTTTCCCCTCGGTGCATCTGCACTATTTCCTGTTTCTCGCGTTCACGCTGCTGGTTATTTTTGTCACCTCGCGTTTGCAGGATTCACGCATCGGCCGCGCGTGGATGGCGATACGCGAAGATGAAATCGCCGCCGAGGCCATGGGCATTAACACGCGCAACATCAAGCTGTTGGCGTTTGTGATGGGCGCCAGTTTTGGCGGCGTTGCAGGCGGATTGTTTGCCGGATTCCAGGGCTTCGTCAGCCCCGAGAGTTTCAGCCTGATGGAATCGGTGATGATACTGTGCATGGTGGTGCTGGGCGGCATGGGCAATATCGGCGGCGTGGTGCTGGGCGGTGTACTGCTGGTGATCCTGCCCGAAGCCTTCCGCAATGGCGCAGGCCCGTTGCAGCAAATGTTGCTGGGCAAGGTGGTAATAGACCCGGAGAGCATGCGCATGCTGATGTTTGGTGCGGCACTGATCGTGGTGATGCTGTGGCGCCCTGCGGGGCTGTTGCCTTCCAGCGTACGCCGCCGCGAACTGGAAGCGCATGACGGAATTGCGCAACAGGAACAGGAGTCGGTGTATGACGCGAAGCGCTGACTTGATGATGTTGTGCCCATACTATCCAGGAGGCTCAAACCCCTCCCAGCCTCCCCTTGTCAGGGGAGGAGCGTGTTTTGCTCTCCCCCTGTCAAGGGGGGGCCGGAGGGGGTTTGGTTCTAAAGTACAAACGAGGATGTACTTTAAGAACATAGATCAAAACAACCATGAGTGATACTAACTCCGCCCTGCTGCAACTCTCCGCCGTGAGCAAACACTTCGGCGGCCTCGCCGCCTTAACCGATGTCTCGCTGCACATCAAGCAAGGTGAAATCTACGGCCTCATCGGCCCCAACGGCGCGGGTAAAACCACGCTGTTCAATATCCTCACCGGCCTCTACCAGCTTGATAACGGCAGCTTCAGCTTCGCCGGAAAATCCTGGTCATGCTGCAAGCCCCACGTCCTGGCACAAGCCGGTATCGCGCGCACCTTCCAGAATATCCGCCTGTTCGCCAATATGAGCGCGCTGGAAAACATCATGGTCGGCCGCCATCTGCGCACCCGTACCGGTCTGTGGGGCGCGTTGACACGCAACGCCGCTGCCCGAGCCGAAGAACGCGCCATCGAGCAACGCGCGCACGAATTGTTGCGCTACGTCGGCATCAACCGTTCCTCCAATACACTGGCCAAAAATTTATCCTACGGTGAACAGCGCAGACTGGAAATTGCGCGTGCCCTCGCCACTGACCCCAAGCTGCTGGCGCTGGACGAACCCGCCGCTGGCATGAACGCGACCGAAACCGACAGCCTGAAAACTTTGTTAAAAACCATACGCGCCAGCGGCATCACCATCCTGCTGATTGAACACGATGTTAAACTCATCATGGACCTGTGCGACCGCATCGCAGTGCTCAATTACGGACAGAAAATTGCCGAAGGCTTGCCCGCAGATATTCGCAACGACCCTGCTGTGATCACAGCCTACCTCGGCGGGAGTCACACATGAGCCTGCTCGAAGTGCACGACCTGAAAGTAGCCTACGGCGGCATCCAGGCGCTGAAAGGCATTAGCCTCACGGTGGCACAGGGCGAGCTGGTCGCACTGATCGGCAGCAATGGTGCGGGCAAAACCACCACCCTCAAGGCACTGGCCGGACTGCTGCCCTACTCTGGCAAAGCGCACTACCAGCAAGCCTCACTACTACACCGCGCCAGCCACCAGCGCGTGCAGGATGGCATAGCCCTTGTGCCGGAAGGCCGTGGTGTGTTTGCGCGCATGAGTGTACTGGAAAACTTGCAGATGGGCGCCTACTGCCGCAATGACGTCAAGGATATTGCGCAGGACATCGATCGCATCTACGACCAGTTCCCCCGCCTCGCCGAACGCCGCACACAACTCGCGGGCACCCTGTCAGGCGGCGAACAACAGATGGTTGCGATGGGCCGTGCCTTAATGAGCAATCCCAAATTACTCATGCTGGACGAACCCAGCATGGGGCTTGCGCCATTGATGGTGGAAAAGATTTTCGACACCATCCGCAATATTTCGGCGCAGGGTGTTTCGATTTTACTGGTTGAGCAAAATGCCAAGCTGGCACTGGAAGTTGCGCAACGCGGCTATGTGCTGGAGAGCGGCAGGATTACGCTGACTGACAGTGCGGAAAGTCTACTGGGGAGTGAAGCGGTGCGGCGGGCTTATCTGGGTGGTTGAAATTTTTGTAACACCGTTGTCATGTGTAGGAATTCGACCCAGCATGTTGCTTGCAATCAGCTCAAAATCAATTTTTGGTATTTCAAGATGCCCGAACCGGAAGACATACCCCCATTTGTTTTTATCCCTAATGAAAGTGAGTTGCTCCAACAGGGGGCGGATTGGAACTTCCTCGGCCTCAAGATACCGTATATCTCGCCTGTTTGGAATGAAACCGGGGAACATTTCAAACGGATAGACATCGGTGCCAACTACCTCACCTATTGCAGTGAATTTCTGGCAGGGCATCCCTGCTTCGAACAATTCTTTGGGAGAGTAATAAATAATCCAGTCTCCTACGGACATTCTTTTTAAAGGTTGCGCTTTTCCATGACAAAGCTGGCAGAAGCCTCCTGCCACTCCGCGGCTGACATGCTCTTTTGAGGCAACGCCTATCCAATAGCGCACTTATATTTACTCCAACTATTTCAAGTACACCTATAGCAAATTTTCATGCTACTCAACCATGAGAAATTATCGAGATCGTCAGCGACTTGTAATCTCTAAGCTGTGACTCAGTTAAGCAGGAGAAAAATTCGTCATCCGCTTTTTCTACCGCCACTACAGCTTTTTCAATTATTTTTCTGCCCTTCGCAGAAAATTGCACAATTACCGCTCTGCTGTCGACCAACGATTTGGTTCGCTTTACCAGTCCTTCCTGCTCCAAATTACGTATTGATTTTGAAAGTGTCATCTTGTCAATTTTTGCATGTTCTGAAATATGATGTTGAGTGCTAGGCTCCCCCTTTTCCTCAAACCATCTCAACGAAGCCATAATTGCGTACTGCGTCTGAGTAATGCCGTACACTCCAAATACTTCAGCCAGCCTGGCTTGCCAAAGTCCAGTAATTTTCCAGAGCAGAAATCCAGGGCTATCGTCAGGGCTTGCATGCTTGAAGGGAGATGAATCAGCCATTTTTAACTGCGTTGATGAGACTCTCAGTTTGTACAGCCATGCCATTGGCCACGCCTTCTGCCACGATTTTTCTCCAAAAAAAAGAAAGTGGTCCTTCGATACTCATTGTAGTTTTGATTTCCAATTCGTTTTCAAGCTCAATAAACTCATGCGACCCGTACATTTTTGCTCCAGGGAACCGTGTCAGATCAGTAAAATTTTTACATGGCTCGGCTCGAATAATTTCGATATTTATGCGTGGCCCACCTTTTGGCTTAAGCATGAAAGTATTGCCAACCTTAAACTCTCCGTCGAGCTTCGCCAGCTCAATGTCATTCTGCCACGTGTGCCACTGATTTACGTTCGTCCAAGTATTCCATAGTTGCTCAACTTTCAAACCGCTTACTTTCTTACTATATGACTTGCTCCACATAATATCCCCGCCTCATCAAGTGAATGGAGCTATTATAGTAAACCGGTTTACTATAATAGTCAAAATCTATCTTGTCCATTCGCAACATCAAGCCTCATCATTTCTATATTTTATTGAAATCACGTGTGCGGTTACTCACGCCTGCCACACCCCAAACCCCGCCTCGCGCAACATAATCCCCAACTCCACTTCCATCTCCTGGGCTTTTTCATAGCTCATCGGGTTATATGCCTCATACAGATCGGGCCATAGGCGCAAGCCGTATTGTTTGACGTAGCGGTTGGACTGGATACCGGCCTTGTGTTTGTCGAAGCGCACATCGGGATCCAGCCCGGTCATGCCGACGTATAAGCAGAGCTTTCCTGCGATGTAATCGGGATTGCATTTTTTGAATTTTGCTTCATACAGCACGTCCTTCGATAGCTCGATCACATATACACTGTAGTGAATTCGGCGTGACATGGAATAAAGTGAAATAAAATATACGATGTGAGTAATATCACATCAATATTTTAAAGTGCGCTCACAGAGGCATGACAAAGACAATATTTCCATACTCTTTCTGAAAAATTTATCTCAAATCTTTTTTCCGCAGTGCGGGCAAGCGGGCGAGTCTTTTATTTTTGATCTTGAGATGAGTTCACTGGCAATAATGCCGCCGGGCAGGGCAAACATTCCAATGCCAATAATGGCAGAGATGCCCGCGATAATCTTACCCGCTACGGTAATGGGATAAACGTCTCCGTATCCTATCGTGGTCAGAGTCACGACTGCCCACCACAGTGAGGCAGGTATGCTGGAAAAGGCCTCGGGTTGCGCATCGTGCTCGGCATAGTAGATGAGTGTTGCACTGATAATCAGCAAAATACCCATCACAAGCACAGTCAAAATCAGCTCTTCCTTGCTGGCTTTGATTGCACCGCCCAGCGTGATCATCGCCCTTGAATAGCGCGTAAGCTTGAACAGCCTCATCAAACGCAGCACCCTTAACACTCTAAGATCAATACCTACCATTGCCAGAAAGAAAGGCAATATGGCCAGTAAATCGACCAGTGCCATCGGTGTAAATATATATCGGATGCGCCCGGTAAATGGATGCTGATAGCTTGCGTCAAGGTCTGCGACCCACACCCGGACGAGATACTCGAGCGCGAATACCGTAACAGAAAACAATTCAATCACCCTGAATGTTTTAGCCCAGGGTGCACGGAACACCTCAACCGTTTCAAGCACAACAGCAACTATGTTTATAATAATCAGCAATGACATGCTCAATTGCAAACTCAACGAAGCCTTGCTTGTACTGGTGCCATAGCATGCTGCGTATACTTTATGTTTGATAGTCAGAGCGTGCATATTAGCCTTCCGATCTTCTTGACAATTTACTACCAGTTAATTTCCAGTGCAGTATCCCTGCCTACCAGCGTTTCATTCAGACTGGATGGTATCTCAGCCTGGCCCTGATTAACAGGAAGGCGTCCGGCCATAATTTCAGCATATTTTTGCGGCAACAAGGGTTGCTGCTCGGGTATCGCGTATCCCTGCGGGTAGAGCGGCTGGTTGCTGGCGTGATCATATTTGTCGGTAGCGCCGAGTGTATGCAGGAATTCGTGTGTGATTACGACATTATTCTGGCTCGCCATTTCACGAGAGGCAAATACATTGACCCTGCCTATCAAGCCTTTCTGCAGGCCGGTGGAATGTGCCAACCGATTATTTTTTGCGGGATCAAAATAGAGCAAGAAAATTTTGACTTGTGTACCCGGCCCCTTTGTCTCTGCATTTCGATAAGCCCACCAGCGCATTTTCAAACTCCATAAAATTACTTCAATCGCACTGCCGGCTTGTGGCGGCGCTGGCGGTTGCACAGGCAAAATTCCACCCAACCTGACTTCAATGGAAGCGCGCGAGCCATGGTCATAACGTGCGGCCTCTTCCTGCATGAAGGTTTCAATGGGTTTGAAATCGGCAAGTTTTAGGTTGCGAATGTATTCATCAGATACTGCACTGCCATCGCCGTTGATCAAATAAATATTAACCGGCAAGGTATGTTTCCATTCCACCGAACGAGTTTTTGCGCGCCAGGTGCCCAGTGCTACCGCTACCAGTATCAGAAGCAGAATGACAACGCGCACTGCTTTAAACATGCCCGAACTTGTCCTTACGCAAACAGTTTGAATAACATTTTTGTCGCCAAAACAAATAGTACCAATGCAAATATTTTTCTGAGCTTCTCAATCGGCATGCGGTGTGTTGCTTTCGCACCGAAAGGAGCTGTCATCACGGTACCGATGACCATCCACAGCAGCACCGGGAGTTGAACGTATCCCAGACTGCCGGCAGGCAGATCTACGCCTCGGTATAGTCCTGTCACTATATATCCCAGCGTACCACCAACTGCGATAGGAAAACCAATTGCTGCAGCGGTAGCAATTGCGCCGCGTATGGGCAACCGGTGCCACACCAGGTAAGGAACACTTAGAACACCACCACCAATGGAAACAATGCTGCTGACCGCACCTATGGCCATACCCGCCAACGTCACTTCTATACGACCGGGATAATCTCGAGTGGCTTCGGGCTTGAATCCAACCAGCATTTGGGTGGCTGAAAAATATACAAATAGAACGAAGAATATTGTAATGTAGAACGTCGATACGAAGCCGATGATGAACGCACCCAATGCCGTGCCGAGTAAAATACCTGGCGTAATATATATAACGGTGTGCCAGTTCACCGCTTTATGCACATGATGCTGCCAGGCACTGGAGATAGAGGTAAACAGTATCGTTGCCATCGAAGTGCCGAGAGCCAGGTGCAGAATATTGTTTGCAGGTATGTGTTGCACCTCAGACATAAAGGTGAACACAGGTACCATGATCAAGCCTCCACCAATACCCAGCAAGCCGGAGAAATATCCGACAAACAGACCCAGCATCAGGTAAGCAAGGATCCACTGCATGTCAAGCATGAGCAAGTTTTTCCACGATAAATTTCCATTCTGATGGATCGAGCGGAGTAATCGAAAGTCTGTTTCCTTTTTGCAGGATGCGCATATTTTCCAGCTCGGGGTAGGTACGCAAATCAGCCAGAGAAATGAGTTTGATTTTTTTTACAAACTGCACATCCACATTCATCCAGCGTGGCGTTTCAGGTGTGGACTTCGGATCAAAGTAATGGCTTTTCTTATCAAACTGGGTGGCATCTGGATAAGCGGTGCTGCTTACCCGCGCGATACCTGCTATGCCGGGTACTGCACAATTGGAGTGGTAAAACAACACACCATCACCAATCTGCATCTGGTCGCGCATAAAGTTGCGCGCCTGATAATTACGCACGCCATACCATGCAACTGTTTGTTTGGGAAGATTGGCGAGGTCGTCTATGCTAACATCGCCGGGTTCTGATTTCATGAGCCAGTAACGCATGCTTTAATTTTTTCTCGATAAATAAAAAATGCGACCCAGGTTAATATTACCTGGCATCGCATTTGCGGACTCGATTGTCGCAGTCCTGAATAAAGCCCCCCGCCTGTGCCGTTGACTCAATATCTTGAACCTGGGTTCAAGAGGGCTGTTTCCCGTCGCATCAGGTACATCCACAAGGGACGCGCACAACAGCGATTTTAAGGGGCGCAACCTAAGCAAAGCTTATTGGTTCAAAGAATTATGAGTCTATCGAACACCGCAGGGTGCAAACTAAAACAGCTCATCTTGATCAGCTAATACGGTATCGATGGCTGCCTGCATGTTTTCCATTCTACGCTTAAAATCAGACATGTCAAAACCATTGCCGAGGCGCATGGTGAGCAGCTCGTGGGCGATATTAAGTGCCGCCATAATGGCGATGCGCTCTACCGAGGTGATCTTGCCTGCATCTCTGATTTCACGCATATTTTTATCGAGATAGGCAACCGCATCCAGTAATTCGGCGCGTTCTTCCTGCGGGCAAGCCACTCGAAATTCGCGATCCAGAATAGAGACATCCAGGGTATTTGATTTCTCAGCAATCATTTTTCATCAACCGGTAACGCATCCAGCAATCTTTCCAAACGCACTTGAGCTGTATTAATTTTCTCATCGCAATGTTTGCCGTAACTTAAAGCCGTGGCAAGCTCTTGACGCAACTTGTGATTTTCTGCGCGCAGACGTGTACTCAATTGCACCAATTGATTAAGTTTACTTTCCAGAACTTCAAATTCTACTTGCATAGGACGCACTATAAATTTAAAAAGCCTGAAAAGTCAAATGGTAGCGCAATGTTCTGCAAGTAATTTGTACTTTAGGACTGATTTCACCAGCAACAAGGTATAATTCGCGCCGTTTCGAGGTGCCGGGTGATTTTCCACCCGGTTAAACGGGAAACAGGTAAGTGTTCACTCATAAAGCCTGTGCTGCCCCCGCAACGGTAAGCAAGCGTAGATGTATCCAAAAGCCACTGTGAATAATCATGGGAAGGCGGTACATCCGGTCTTTTGACCGGCTTGCGAGCCCGGATACCGGCCTTGAGCAAAGTTCAGGAAATACTGCGGGTGGCAGTGTGGATGGATATTGCCAAGTCTTCTGCATCACTTCGCATCCACCCGCACTTCACTCTCCTCGGTTTTTTCTGTGTTATTAACATTCCAGCGGGGACGCTCGGAATACACAAACCGGAAATATCTCATGAAAAATAAGCAACTTCTGGCCGCATTTCTTTGCGCGCTAATCCCTTTTGCATACGCTGAAAATGAAGCAAGCCTTGATGAAATTGTCGTTACAGCCACGCGCTTTAAAGATACCACTGGCAATAAACCGGTCAATATGACCGTGATTACTCAAGCCGATATCAACAACAGTAGCGCCCGTACCTTGCCGGAATTACTTTCCGAACAAGCAGGCATTTCTGTCCGTGACCTGTATGGCAGCAATGCAACGGGAGCCACTGTTGATTTGCGTGGATTCGGCGCGTCCGCGGGACAGAACACACTGGTTCTTATCGATGGTAAACGTATTTCAAACATAGACAGCTCTGGTGTGCAATGGTCGGCCATTCCATTTGCCTCTATTGATCGGATCGAGATTATGCGTGGTAGTGGCGCTGTTCTTTACGGTGATGGCGTTTCTGGCGGTGTGATCAATATTATAACCAAAGCTTCCAGCAATGTCGGAGCCAACGGCCAAGTGAGTGCCAAGACCGGAAGTTATGGATTTAACGAAATACAGGCAGGCGCGAACTATTTTTCTGGTATTGCTGGCATTGATGTCAACGCCAGCCATTTATGGTCTGACGGTTACCGAGCCAATAATCGCAACGAGCAAACAAATGCACAAGCCAATATGCGCTGGAAACTGGATGATGGTGAGCTTTCACTCAAAGCTGGAACGGACAGCCAGAAAACACGCTATCCTGGCTCGCGTACAGTTCAGCCGAGCACAGGAGTCAACCAGGTTGAAACCGACCCTCGCGGCACGTCCACTCCGTTGGATTATGCAAGCCGGGACGGCAATCTGGTGGGTATCAATTTGAAACAGCGCTTGTCAGATATTGAAATGGATATCGGTGTGGCACAGCGTAACAAAAACCAGAAATCCTATTTTGATTTTTCCGGTTCTCCAAGTTATCGAGATAGCGATCTCAGTGTCAGTTCTTTAACGCCGAGCTTTAAATTTCCGCAACTATTTGGAGAGAAAAATTCATTGATTACGGGTATTGATCTACATAATTGGGACTACAGCCTGCGCACCTCTAACGCTGCCGCCAACATAAACCAGCCAATCAATCAAGTAAAAATGACACAACAAAACAGGGCCGTGTACTTGCAAAATACAACCTATGTAAGCGATGCGACGACCGTGATGGCAGGGGCTCGCAATGAATCGATTTCGATCAAGGCGACTGACAACTATAACGCTAGCGCGCCTGGCGGTTCTTTCGGGTCAGGCGCCACACCCGGATCCTATGAAAACTCTAAGGAAGCCTACGATCTTGGCTTGCGCCATCAGTTAACTTCCGGATACTCCGTGAGCGGCAGGCTTGGTCGCAGCTTCCGTTTTGCCAATGTGGATGAAATTTACGAGTCGGATGCAAGCTTTAAACATCAATTCCAATTTTTACGCCCTCAAACAACGGATAGTGTTGAGCTGGGCATCGAACAAAAAGTACCTGATGCCAGTTGGCGAGTCGCCGTATTCGACAACAAGGTTCAAGACGAAATCCATCTGGATGCCTTCACCTCAGGCATAGGCAACACGAACCTGCCTCCCTCGGAACGAAAAGGGCTTGAACTCGAAGGCAAATGGAAGGCAATGCAGGAGCTCTCATTGCGCGCCGCCTATACCTATACAGATGCAAGATTCCTGAGCGGCGTTTTGCCAGGCGGCAGCTTTACCCAACTGAATCTTGATATTGCCGGTAAAGAAGTTCCTCTGGTTCCCAAACATAAATTAAACCTGGGTGCGACCTGGTCGGTCAGCGAGCGTACACAGTTGAGTGGCGCCATTGCCTATGTGGGATCGCAATTCATGGACAATGACGAATCCAACACCCTGGGAGAAAAAATCCCCGCTTACACAACGACAGACTTAAAGCTCGCCCATCGCTCAGGCGCCTGGCAAATGAACGCAGCAATCAATAACGTCTTTGACATCCAGTATTATAATTACGCAGTGAAAAGCCAATATACAGCGGGGAAATACAATGTCTACACATTGCCCGGCCGCACAATGTATTTCGGGCTCAGCTACCAAATGTAAAGACCAATAGACGAACAACGCAGAGAATTGAGCACAATTTTCTGCTAAAGTTACAACCTGGTATTTAGAAACAATTCAAGGAGTCAGCATGAAGTCACATACAAAAAACTTGGTGATATTTTTTATCTTGTCCTTTCTGATGTTGTTTACGCGATTCAATCATTTTGGCTCCTCAGTCAGCTTTCCTGATGCGAGTCTGGCTGTACTCCTCTTAAGCGGCTTTTTTCTTGCTCGTTCTTTCAAACTATCTTTGGCTGCATTTGCACTTTTACTGCTGGAAGCCGGTGCAATCGATTATTACGCCACACAGTTTGCAGGGGTGAGCGATTGGTGTATCACACCCGCCTACTGGTTCCTTGTTCCAACCTATGCAACCATGTGGCTGGCCGGACACTGGCTTGCGTCGCGTCCGCAAAAATCACTGGGCGACCTGACCATGTTCGGAGGGGCATCATGCCTGGCAATCTCTGTCGCTTTTGTGATTTCCAACGGCAGTTTTTACTTCCTGTCCGGGCGTTATACGGAAATGAACTTATCCGAATACGCTGAATATGTCGCACGATATTACCCACCTTATTTGTCTGGTAGCCTCATGTACCTCACCCTGGCAGTTGGCGTATACATCTTGCTAAGCAGTCTGCATAAGTCATCAATTACTGCAAAGGCCGGTTGATCAATTCAAGCAGGCCGGGTCGCGGACTGTGGCGACTTCTGCCTTGCAAGATTACTCGTGAGCGTTTCTTCAGTTGAGTCCAAATGCTGGATTTGCACTTTACAATCTACCAAAAGACGTGCATGATTTAAAAAATCACTTTAAAATCCTATGGATTGGCGATTTTGTTATACAAAAATCGCACCTTCCAATTGTATTCACATTTAGGGTATCAATATGGCCACCGCGAAGAAACCTGAAAAAGCTAAAGAAACCCGATTCAGTTGGGAAGGCAAGGATAAAAGCGGCAAAGCAGTAAAGGGTGAAGTGTCATCTTCCACCACGGCCATCGCTTCAGCACAATTGCGGCGCCAAGGCATCAATGTAACTTCGATTAAAAAAGCAAAAACTGGCGGTAAAGCCATCACAGAAAAAGACATCACGCTGTTTACACGCCAGCTCGCCACCATGCTGAAAGCGGGTGTGCCCTTATTGCAAGCCTTCGATATTGTCGGTAAAGGGCATAGCAATCCTTCCGTTGCGCGTATGCTGATGGACATCAAAACCGAGGTTGAAACCGGTAGCAGCCTTGAAGTGGCTTTCCGTAAATATCCCTTATATTTTGACGACCTGTTCTGCAATTTGATCGGCGCGGGTGAAGCAGCCGGTATTCTGGATAACTTGCTGGATAAAATCGCCACGTACAAAGAGAAGATTCTTGCCATCAAGAGCAAGATTAAATCAGCCTTGTTTTATCCAGTCTCCATCATCGTCATTGCATTTGTCATCACTGCCGTGATCATGATCTTCGTGATCCCCGCATTTAAATCCCTGTTCGCGAGTTTTGGCGCAGATCTACCCACACCTACTCTGGTGATCATGGCGATTTCAGACTGGTTCGTACAATGGTGGTGGGCTATTTTCTCCATCGTGGGCGGCGGAATTTATTCCTTCTTTTATTTCTGGAAACGCAACAAGGTCATGCAGCGAAACATGGATATCCTTATGTTGAAGCTGCCCATTTTCGGAAATTTAATTCGTATCGCCACCATTGCGCGCTGGGCCAGAACACTGGCTACCATGTTTGCAGCCGGTGTGCCGCTGGTTGAAGCGCTCGATTCCGTCGCCGGTGCAGCCGGTAACGCGGTGTACTACGATGCAACCAAGCAGATACAGCGCGAGATCAGCACCGGTAACAGTATGACCTCCGCCATGACCAACTCTGGCGTATTCCCGAATATGGTGCTGCAAATGATGGCGATTGGTGAAGAGTCCGGTGCCATTGATAACATGCTTAACAAGGTCGCCGACTTTTTTGAAGCGGAAGTGGATGACGCGGTGGAAGCCCTTTCCAGCCTGATGGAACCGGTAATTATGGTGGTGCTAGGCACACTGATCGGCGGCATGGTGATAGCGATGTATCTGCCTATCTTCAAGATGGGCCAGGCGGTTGGCTAAGCGATCCGGGGTGGAGTTTTCTCTTCTGCCCCATCTTCAACGCAATATGCAATCCCAATAAAATTCATGACTACACTCGTCCAGCTTTTACATGACTCGCCCCCATTTTTTATATTTTTGGCGGGCTTGGTGGGCTTACTGGTTGGCAGCTTTTTAAATGTCGTCATCCACCGCCTGCCCAAAATGATGGAGCGCGACTGGCGTCTGCAATGTGCCGAAATAAACACGCCAGTTGCTCAGCAGGACGAGGGGAAAGCGATGGCCGAACCTCCTGTATACAATTTGCACTCACCACGCTCGGCCTGCCCCCACTGCGGCCACCAGATTACGGCACTGGAAAACGTTCCGCTGCTCAGCTACCTCGCCCTGCGCGGCAAGTGTAGCAAATGCGGCAGTGCAATTTCCATGCGCTACCCTATTGTCGAGGCTACAAGCGCCCTGTTAAGCGCTTACGCCGCCTGGCATTTTGGGTTTGGCCTGCCTGGTATCGCGGCAATACTCCTGGTATGGGCGCTAATCGCGCTCACCTTTATTGATTTTGACACTCAACTGCTGCCCGATGACATTACCCTGCCACTGCTCTGGCTCGGCATTATCTTCAACATGTTCAACGCCTTTACTACCCTGAGCAACGCCGTTGCGGGTGCTATTGTGGGCTATCTGGTTCTGTGGAGTGTGTACTGGGCATTCAAATTGGTGACCGGCAAGGAGGGCATGGGCTTCGGCGACTTCAAACTGCTTGCCGCCATTGGTGCCTGGCTGGGCTGGACCATGCTACCACTGGTGATCATGCTCTCTTCGGTGGTGGGTGCGGTGGTCGGCATTACCCTGATCGTCGCAGCAAAACATGGCCGTAACATCCCCATTCCTTTCGGCCCCTACCTCGCCGGAGGCGCCTTGATCGCCCTGTTCTGGGGGCCACAATTGACCCAAAGTTATTTGCAACTGCTCGCCATGCCATGAGCTATCGTGTTGGGCTCACGGGTGGTATAGGCAGCGGCAAAAGTACGGTTGCCAGCCTGTTTGCAGAATTGGGCGTGCCCATTATTGACACGGATGCGATTTCCCACCAGCTGACGAAAACAGGCGGTGCAGCCTTGCAATCGATCAGAAACGCCTTTGGTAAAGAGTACATTGATACAACTGGTGCCCTCGACAGGACAAAAATGCGCCAGCGAGTGTTTTCTGACTCTGCCGCAAAACAGTCCCTGGAGGGAATCCTGCACCCGCTTATTTTTGCCGAAGCAAAACGCCGGGCTGAAACCAGCTCAGCCCCCTACGTTTTAATTGTGGTTCCCCTGCTATTTGAAACCCCCAGCTTTCGCGAGTGGATGGATCGCACACTGACGGTAGACTGCTCCGAAGCAGCCCAGATCGCCCGCGCTTCACAGCGACAGGGCATGAATGATAAAACCGTGCAAGCCATTATTGCCCAGCAACTGCCACGTCAGCAGCGCCTGCAACTGGCTGACGATACCCTCAAAAATGAAGGCACACTGGAAGAGTTGCGCACCCTGGTATCCGGCCTCAATCGGCACTATCTTGACTTGGCCAAAAGAAGCAATTGACGATATGCCGTACTCAAGATATTGTGCCAAATTATTAATAATTTACTTATATTCAGCCCAACGTGATTAGCTACGAATTTCCTCTCAATGAACGAGTACGCACGATGCTGCGGCTGGAGGACCTGTTTACCCGGCTGGATCAGTTGATTGCCGGAAATGACAATTGCGGCCACCACGAAGCGCTGGGGGCGCTTTTCGAAATTCTTGAGGTAACCAGCCGCGGCGAACTGAAATCCGACATGCTGCAGGAGCTGGAACGCCAGAAACGCATCCTTTCCGCACTGCGCAACAACCCCGAAATTTCCGAAGATGCCCTCGACACCATGCTGGCAGACATCGACACCGTTTCGGCACAACTGCTGTCGTTAACCGGCAAGATCGGGCAACACATACGTGACAACGAGTGGTTGATGCTGATCAAGCAACGCGCAGGCATCCCCGGTGGCATGTGCGAATTTGACCTGCCCTCATACCATTACTGGCACCATCAGGATGTCAGCGCACGGCGCAAACACCTGGAAGACTGGGCAGCACCCTTGCGACCCATCCAGGCCGGCCTGAAAATTTTGCTTAAGTTGCTGCGCGAAAACTGCAAAACCCACCAGTTCACAGCCCACCAGGGCAGCTTCCAGCAAATGCAAGGCGGGCGCCTGGCGCAAATGTTATGCGTCTGCCTCGACAAGGACCTGCCCTGCATCCCCGAAATCAGCGCCAATAAATACGCCCTGAATATTCGTTTCGTACTGGCCGACTACGCCGCAAAATCCACGCTGTACGACAAGGATGTAGAGTTCAAACTGATCTTCTGTTAATTATGCATGCGAAGAAGCCAGCCGTTGTTGCCTGCCCGCAGTGCGGTAAAGAAATCGTGTGGGACAAGGAAGCCAGCCCCTTCCGGCCCTTTTGCAGCGAGCGCTGCAAGCTGATTGATCTGGGGCAGTGGGCGACAGAAAGCTACGCTATTCCTGCCGACCCCCCGGCTGACGACACGCACGGCGAAAACTGATTCCAAATTCAATAAAAACAGCCTTAATCAAAGTAAACCCAGCAAGAACCAAACCCCCTCCAGCTCCCCCTTCACAGGGGGAGAGCTAGGTTTGCTCCTCCCCTGTCAAGGGGAGGCCGGGAGGGGTTTAAACCCTGTGACAATTTATATTTCGAATAGGAATAATTTATTCCGTCCAGGCCTGGCGCAATAAAGCAATCCCATGCGCGCCTTTGATCCACGCCCTCTCCATATCATCCAGTTGCAAACCGCCCAGTGCATAAACCGGTATAGCGCTGGCGCTTGCGAGTTCCGCAAATTTTTCCCAGCCCAGATGCGCTGCACCGGGGTGGCTTTTGGTCGGCAACACCGGGCTTAACAGCACAAAATCCAGCTCCAGCTCCGCTGCAAGTTTGAGTTCCTCAGCGTTGTGGCATGACGCCGCGCATAGCTCGACATCAGGCCGCTTGGTGCAGGCGGCAAGCTGCGCACCCGTTAGCTGCACGCCGTCCGCACCCAATTCTTTCGCCAGCTCGATATCTTCATTGAGTAGCACCCGTGCACCGCTCGCGTGAGCCAGCTTGATTGAACGCATGGCAAAATCCTTTAACTCAGTGCGTGACCAGCCCTTCTCGCGAATTTGTAGCAGACGCAGACCATTGTCTAGTGCCTGTTGCAGGCGCTGTATAAACACCTCGACCCCCAGCTCCGTGGCGTTGCTGATGGCATATAAATGGGGGAGCTGCAAGGCGCGCAGGATGGGGTCGTTGGCCGGGAGAATAGGTTTTACCGTTAGTTCGGGCAGATGCTGCCAGCTCAATACCTGCCCCTCTCGTCCATGCGGCTCGCCCAGCCAGTTTGTTACGCGGAAAAAATTCAGGCGGACGGTGGCATGGGGGTAAGTGAATACTCGCGTTAGCCAGGGGTAAGCTGTTTCTACTTCTATGCCTAGCTCTTCGTGTAACTCGCGGACTAGCGCATAGTATGGAGATTCGCCCGCTTCTACCTTGCCGCCGGGGAATTCCCAATATCCAGCGTAGACTTTGCCTTGGGGGCGCTGGGCCATGAGAAAATGGCCATCTGGTTGCTGTATAACAGCGACGGCCACTTCAACAAGATTTGATTTTTGTTGCAAATTATTCATGCACTCTCATCATCAATTTCTTTTAAATATCCCTGCAATTTTATCCCCTCTCCCTCTGGGGGAGGGTTAGGGTGGGGGAGCAAGTTTGGAGTTTGTCTTGATCTAATGTGATACCCCTCTGCCAAGTCAAAGTCAA